>Ga0302314_10004919_pt1 | contig 24464 bp, 17 predicted proteins | sample III_Palsa_N2_3_FD_200533 | JGI IMG/M metagenome (GOLD analysis project Ga0302314, IMG submission 200533) | Peat permafrost microbial communities from Stordalen Mire near Abisko, Sweden - III_Palsa_N2_3 | ecosystem: Environmental > Terrestrial > Soil > Palsa > Peat permafrost | place: Sweden... | reverse complement strand
GCGGCGATCTCGTAGCGCGGCAACTCCGGCGCGCAGAGCCGGGCGACGGCCTCAGGCAGGCCGTCGACGTCTGTATCGACGGCGGTACCGGCACCGGCGGCGCTCTCGGTATTGGCGGCGTTGTCGGTGTCGGTGCGGGCGGAGGCGTTGTCGGCGTCGGCGCGGGCGTTGTCGGCGTCGGCGCGGGCTGCGGCGTAGGCGGAGAGCCAGGCGGTGGCGAGTTGGTGCCGGGCCGGGAGGTCGTCCGCCAGCGCGGCCAGGTCGGCGGCCAGCGCGGGGGCGGCCGGGGTCCGGCGGAACCCGTCGACCAGGCCGCGGGCGGCGCTCGCGGCGGCGAAGCCCTCGTTCGGGTCGGCCAGCTCCGCCAGCAGGTAGCCGCCCGCGTCCGGGGTCGGCGGCAGGCCCACGGCGGCGGTGAACTCGGCCACCGCCCGCGAGAGTTCGGCGGCCAGGTCGGCCATCGCGGTGAGTCCGGCGGCCGGGCCGAAGGTGCTGGCGGCCAGTGCCAGCGAACGGGCCCGGCGCTGCCAACCGGCGCGCGCGGCCTCACCGGCCCCGTGCGCCCAGAACAGCTGCGCGGCCGCGCGCACCTCGGCCGGGTGCGCCAGCAGCCCGGCCCCGGCGCGCAGACGCAGCAGCGCGCCCAGGATCAGCGCCGCGTCCTGGTCGTGCACGCCCCGCTCGTAGCCCTCGTCGTACGCCCGCTCCGCCGCCCGCCGGGCCTGGACCAGCGGCGGCTCGTCGTCGGCCCGTTCCAGCAGTCCGGCGGCCAGGTACTCGCCGCGGTAGAGCGCGGGGGACTCGCTGACCAGCGGCTGGGTCCAGAACTCCCGCCCGGCCGACAGCTCCGGCAGGGCGGTGAGGTCGGCGGCCCGGCGGTAGCCGGTCCCGGTGACCGCGAACACCAGTCCCTCGCCGTCCGGTTGGAGGGTCAGCTCGACCGGCTCGCGCCGGACCGCGAACCGGTGGCGGCCGAGCCGGAGGGTGGCGCCGCCGTCCGCCGAGAGGTCGGCCCGGTCGCGCAGGGTGCGCACCGCCGTCCGTCCGGCGCCGGTCAGGCCGTCCGCCAACTCCTGCGCCCGGACCTGGTCGTCCAGGGCGCGCAGCTCGGCGGCGGCGGAGCGGACCCGCAGCGCCATCGGGTCGGCGGCCAGCGCGGCGTGCACGTCCTCGGCCGAGGCCAACCCGGCCAGCCTGCGGCGCAGCGCCTCCAGTGCGCGCAGCGCGGCGGCCGCGACCCGGTCCGCCCGGGCGGCGGACTCGTCCAGCAGGGTCTGCCTGCGGGCGGCGAAGGCCTGTTGGACCTCCGCCCGGCGGACGGCCAGCTCGGCGGCGAGGTCCTCGGCCTCGGCGAAGCGGGCCTCCAGGCCGTCCAGCCGCAGCAGCAGCCGGGCCAACTGGTCGTCGCAGCCGGCCGGGGTGTCGGCGGCGGCCAGCGCGGCCGTGGTGGCCTGTGCCAGCAGCGCGGACTCGGCCGCGTGCGCGGCCCGGTGCTCGCGGTCCAGCAGCGCCCGACGGCGGTTCTCCAGCACCGCGCGGGCGCGGTTGACGGCGGCCAGTACCTCGCCGATGGCCAGCAGCACGGCGGTGCCCGCGCCCGGGTCGGCGGTCACCGCGCCGGTGACCAGATCGGTCACCACGGCCAGCGAGTCGGCCTGCTCGGCCAGCCGCTCGGCCAGCTGGGCGGCCTCGGCGGCGGTGCCCGCCTCGGCGGCGGTGTCAGCCGCGGTACGGGCGGCGGCCAGCGGCTCGGCGAAGGCGTCCGGACCGGCGAAGTACCCGAAGGCGCGTTCGGTGGCGGCGGCCAACTCGGCCGCCAGCGTGGCCTCGACCGCCTCCAGACCGGCCAGGTCGAGCTGCGGCAGCTCGCGCAGGGTTCGGGTGCGGCCCTGCGCCCGGCGCAGCTCGGCGAGCAGCGCGGTCCAGCCGTCGGCGTCGGTCGGCGGTTCCCCGTGCGACCGGCGGACCAGTGCGGCGGCCTGCTCCCCGGCCTGCTCCAGCGCCTGCGCGGCGCGCTCGGCCAGCGCCCCGATCCGAGCCTGTTCGGTACCCAACTGCTCGGCGGCCGAACGCAGTTCGAGCAGCGGTTCAAGCAGTCCGGTGTCGGCCAGCCAGTAGTGCCGGTCCCCGGCCCGGGCGCAGCCGTCCAGGATCAGCGCGGGCGTGGCCGCGCCCGGCCCGGCGCCCCCGCCCGGGACGGAGTCCCAGCCGGAGTCCCAGCCGGAGTCCGGATCGGCGTTCGGATCGGCGTCCGGGCCGGTGTCCGGCCGCGCGGCGGCGGTCGCGGTGCGGACCACGTCCAGGCAGTCGGCGATGCCGCGGACCAGGTCGGCGTTGCCGATCCGCTCCAGCGGGCCGTCGCCGACCGGCTGCGCGGCGGCGTACTCGGCGGAGACGAACGGGGTGTGCCAGAGCTGGAGTTCGTGGGTACGGACCGGCTCCCGGTCCGGCCTGAGCAGGGCCAGAGTGCCGTCCGGCAGCAGCGCGTAGCCCGCGCCGTGCAGCGCGGCGGCGGCCTCCCGGCGGACGGTGTTCCAGGGCAGCAGCAGCGCTTGGGCGCGGCCCGGGCGGCGCAGCACGTAGAGCAGGTCCTCGCCGTTGGGTGCGGCGAGCACGGCGTCGAAGCGCAGCTCGTCCGAGGCGGTCGTGGCCGCCGCGCTGTCGTCGATCCGGAACGACCGGTGGCTGCCGTCGGCCAGTTCGTAGCCGCCGGGGAAGATCAGCCCCTGCCCGGCCGGGAGCAGCCTGGCCCCGAGCCCCAGCGAGTCCTGCCTGCGGACGGTTCCGGTCCGGGTGTTGACCACCAGGAACCGGTCCGCGGACTCGTTGTACGGGCGGACCCGGAGCAGCAGCAGCGGCCCGGTCGCGGCGTGGGCCACGGTGGCGTCGGCCAGGCTCTGCAGCGGGTCGTCCACCGGCTCGGCGAACAGCTGCCGGTCGCCGGGCAGCGCCCGGACGGTGAGGCTGCCGCCGGTGGTGGCGACCGAGACGGCGCCCTCGGGGCCCTCGATCCGGATCCGGCCCTGCTCGTGCTGCTCACGTCCGGTGGTGGTCCACGGCAGTTCGAAGGCGGGCGGCCGGGGCAGGTCGCGCTCCCCGTGGTTGTCCAGGTACTCGGCCGTGCTGCCTTTGGATTGACTGTCCGTCAACTGCCAGCGCAGGACCCGGAGGTCGCCCTCGTTCTCGCCGGTCCGGAACACCGCCAGCAACCGCCCCCCGGCGGTCCTGACGAGATCCGTCAGCTGCGAGCCGCGGAAGTAGCGCAGCAGCTCGGCCAGGTCGCGGTGGAACCGCTCGTCGTCCAGCAGGCCGGGGACGGCGGCCGGGTCCAGCGCCGAGCCGTCCAGGCCGTGCAGCGACAGCAGGCCCTCGGCCAGGCCCGGCGCGGAGGTGCCGAGCAGCAGCACCCCCGGCCGGACCGCGACCACGCCGCGTACGGCGGCCTCGCCCGCGGTTCGCGGGCGGGCCGATCCGGTCAGCTCCAGCGGGCGGGAGCCGAAGGCCTGCTGCCGGCGGGTGTTCAGCTCCGCCGCCCGCCGCCCCAACTCCGCGGCCCGGTCCGCGAGTCGTGCCCGCAGGATCTGGTAGGTGCCGTCCTCGACGCCCATGGCTGGTCCGTCCTCCGTCCGCTTGCCTGTCACTTGCTGTCTTTTACTTGTGTCTTTTACTTGCTGCCGTTGACGAGCTGTACCGGATCGACGGCTGATGGCACGTCAACTCCGTTACTGGCCAGCATCTTGAGCAGCATCGCCAGATTCCACGGGCCGCCCGAGGCCAGCGAGCTGAGCACCTCGGTGGCGTCCGCGCTGAAGCTCTTCTCGCCGCTGAGCCAGTCCGCGCCCAGTGCCTGCACGGTCTGCGAGCTCTGCACCGCCGCGTCGATGCCCTTGCCGAAGGACACCGCGCCGACCAGTCGCTCCAGGAACATGCTGTCGCCGCCGACGATATCGATGTCCGCGCTCTCCAGCCCGGCCGCCAGCACCGCCGCCTGCGCCTCGGCGACCTTCTGCTGGACCTCCAGCGCGGCCAGCCGGATCTCCTTGTCGGCGGCCAGCCGCAGCCGGAACTCCTCGTGTGCCCGGGAGACCTCGTCCAGCGCGGCCATCGCCGCCGCCTTCTCCTTGAGCCCGGCGGCCTCGCCGAGCAGCCGCTCGCGGATGCCGGTCGCCTCCGCCTGGGCCTTGCTCTCGGAGACCGCGGCCTCGGCCAGGCCGACCTTCTGGATGCTCTCGGCCTTCTGCTTCAGCCCCTCGGCCTCGGCCTCCAGCCGGGCCCGGATGCCGACCGCCTCGGCCAGGGCCTGCCGCTCGGACACCTCCGCCTGGGCCAGGCCGATGGCGCCGGCCCGGGCCCGCTCGCCCTCCGCCATCAGCGTCGCCGCCGCGGCGTTCAGCTCCGCGCTCTTCTGTCCGGCCTCGGCCAGCACCAGCTGCTCGCGCGCCTTGAAGTGTGCGGTCTGTTCGGCCGCCTCGGCCGCCTTGATGTCCTTGACCAGCTGCTCCTGTGCCTCGCCCTCGGCGGTGATGATGACCGCCTGCCGGGTGCGCTCGGCGTCCTGGACCACTCGGACCCGCTTGATCTCCTCCTCCTGCTCGGCGACGGTGCGGTCCACCGCGATCCGCTCGCGGACCACCTCGGCCACGCCCCGCCGCTCCACCTCGACCTGCTTGTCCATCTCCGCGCGGGACAGCTGCACCTCGCGCTCCCGGTTCACCACCTCCAGCAGCCGGTCCTTCTCAATCCGCTCGGTCTCGACCGCGATCACCCGCTCGCGGTTCTTCTCGGCGACCGCGATCTCCCGCTGCTGGTTCTCCCGTTGGACGCCGAGCAGCTCCTCGGTGCGCAGCAGCGCGCTGTGCGCCTTCAGCCGCTCCTCCTCCTGGACCTGGGCGGTGGACGCCTCCTCCTGGGCGCGCAGCGTCTCGATCCCCTTGCGCTGCCGGATCTCCGCCTCCGAGCGGCGGCGCTCCAGCTCCAGCACCGCCTCGCGGGCGTCCACGTCCTGGCGGGTGATCTCCATCTGCTCGTTGCGCTGGAAGTCGTTGGTACGGATGTGCTCCAGCGCGGTCAGCTCGGTGATCTTGCGGATGCCCTGGGCGTCCAGCACGTTGGCCGGGTCGAGCTGCACCATCGGGGTCTGTTCCAGGTGGTCGATCGCCGCGTCCTCCAGGTGATAGCCGTTGAGGTCGGTGCCGATGGCGGCGATGATCCGGTCCCGGAACTCCTCGCGCTTGGTGTAGAGGTCGATGAAGTCCAGCTGCTTGCCGACGGTGCGCAGCGCCTCGGCGAACTTCGCGCTGAACAGGTTCTGCAGGGTCTCCTGGTGGCTGGCCCGGTCGGTGCCGATGGCCTGGGCGACCTTGATCACGTCCTCGACGGTCTTGTTCACCCGGACGAAGAAGGTGATCTGGATGTCCGCCCGGATGTTGTCCTGGCAGATCATCCCCTCGCGGCCGGTGCGGGAGATCTCGATGGTCTTCACCGAGATGTCCATCACCTCGGCCCGGTGCAGCATCGGCACGACCAGCGCGCCGGTGAAGGTGACGTCGACGGACTTGGGCCTGGAGATGATCAGGGCCTCGCCCTGGATCACCTTGCGGAACAGCCGCCCGAAGAGCAGCAGCGCGCCCAGGCCGATGAGCAGGAGCACGGCGATGAGCACGCCGATTCCGATGGTGACGACAGACATGGCTGGTCCCTTGACGACCTTGCGGTGAATGGGTTGTGATGAGAAGTCAGAAACTGACGTGACGTCAGTCGATGGACGGCAGGCCGGGCATGACCCGGAAGAACTCGCCCTCGGCGTCGTAGTCGTAGATGAGCGCGGACGCGCCCGAGGTCAACACGATTCCCGGCCCGGCCGCTTCGTCGGGGCTCTGCCGGACCTGTACCAGTGCTGACGAACCGTCAGCCGCGTGGACCTCGGCCTGGCCGAAGTCGGGGCCGACCCGGCCGGTGCGGATGACGCAGGCGCGGCCGACGAAGTCCCGGCGGGAGGGGGGCGGGGCCGGGACCGGCATCAGCCGCCGCAGCGGCCAGACCAGCACCCGCGCCCCCACCCACCCCCCGGCCAGGGCCACCGCCGGCAGGATCCCCTCGTTCCCGCCGCCGAGCACGACCCGGCCGGTCAGCGCACTGAACCAGGCGAAGGCGATCAGCAGCGAGACCGCCACTGTGATCGGGACTCCGCCCAGGCCCAGCACCCTCTGCAGTCCCCCGTGGCCATGGCGTCCCCCGTGTCCGTGGTGTCCCCCCTGCGCCTGGTGTCCCCCGTGCAGGTGCACGCCCCCGACGAGCACCACCACCCAGTACGCCACCACGACGGCCAGCGCGAAGGTGAAGAAAACGGTGGGATATCCCGTAGCCGCCCTCAGAAAGCCACCCACTGCTGTTCGCCTGCCTCTGCAGAATCTCCGGCGATCACTCGGGTGCGTCGCCGGGGTCAGCGTGCCAGCGTGGGAAGACGGCGCACAGTGCGTGATCCCGGCAGTCTTAACACCCTGTTTACGTCCGGGTTCAGCTCACATGGCGCTGGCCGTTGGGGCCTCAGCCTGGCCGGGGTGGTCAACCGCTCCGGGCTCGCCGTCGCGCCCGGGCACACCGCCCGGGAGGAGGCCGGGGCCCGCCGGGCCCTGGCCCGCGCCGGGCTGGCCCACCTGGACCGGATCGAGGACCTGGAGGCCGTCCCGGAGACGGTGCTGGACCGGATGCGCCGAATCCTGAACTCCCGGCTGGACCAGGCCGAGGAGCAGACCGACAGCCCGGGCCCGGACGGCGGCCAGCTGCTGACCGCCTACCGCGGCCTGCGCCGGGACGTCATCGCCGTCCAGACCGCCGAGCTGCGCCGCCTGTACGACGGGCACCAGGTCAGCGACGCCACCCGGCGGCAGTTGCAGCGTGATCTCGACCTGGAGGACGCCGGTCTCGGTGCGGACTGACCGCGGACCACTGACCGCGGACCACTGACCGCGGACCACTGACCGCGGACCAAAGCGGGCAGGGGAAAACCAGGGCATACATTCACCGATGGTGCGGAAGGCCCGAGTCGGCGCAAAGAAATGGAATACCGGCATTCGCCCCGTGGATTCCTGGGAATACCCATGGCGTTCGCCGGATGGCCTCCGCGTATAGTGATGCGATTCACGTCGAACACCCGCAACCAGGTGCGGCCTAGGGGCGTCTACTGTCCGACGCAGGTTTCGGGGAAAGGCGCTCAACGGTGAGCGCAACGGGGGAGCGGGTGCCTGGGGGGATCGATATACCGGGCCGAATGTGGCTGACGGTTGCTAAGGAGTTGCTCAACGTGGTCGTATTCCGGAGGGGCGCATGAGTGGGAAACGAGCGGCTGGATCGGCCGTCCGACCGGCTGTGCCCGTGGACGGCTCGGCCGGACCGAGCAGCCGTGCCGATATGCGCAGAGCCCAGAAGCGCGGCCGGAGGAAAGTCCTTAAGATCGTCTCCCTCAGCGCCGCCGGGATATTGGTCGTGGCGGGTGGCGGTACCGCCTACCTCTACTTCCATCTGGCCGGCAATATCAAGTCCGCCGCTCTCTTTACCGGCAAGGACAAGGCCGCCGCCGTCGGCACGGAGAAACCCGACGCGCTCGGCCGGACCCCCTACAACCTGCTGTTGATAGGTTCCGACACCCGGGACACGACTGCCGACGCCGCGGCGGGCGGTGACGCCGGGGCGGGGGCCAACGCCGATGTGGAGATGCTGGTCCACCTCTCCGCCGACCGCAGCAACATCACCGTGATGAGCATTCCGCGCGACCTGATGACCAATCTCCCGACCTGCACGGATCCCGTCACCAAGGTGACCAAGCCGGCCCACTACGGTCAGATCAACTCGAGCCTCCAGTACGGCCCCTCCTGCACCGCGGAGACCGTGCACAAGCTGACCGGGATACCCGTCGACGACTTCGCGATGGTGGACTTCAGCGGCGTGGAGGCCATGTCCGACGCGCTGGGGGGCGTCAACGTCTGCTTCACCAGCAACCTGTACGACCTCAACTCCGGCCTGAAGCTCACTGCGGGCACGCACGACCTGAAGGGCAAGGCCGCGCTGGAATTCCTGCGCACCCGCGACTCCTTCGGTGACGGCAGTGACAACGTCGGCCGCACCACGGCCACGCACGTCTTCTTCACCGACATGATCAACAAGCTGAAGAGCGGCGGTACCCTCACCAACCCGCTGGCGCTCTACAAGATAGCCAACGCGGCCACCCACGCGCTGACGGTCAGCCCGGACATCAACAGCCCGGCCAAACTGGTCTCCATGGCAGAGGACATGAACAAGGTCCCGACCAAGCGGATCACCTTCACCACCATGCAGAACTCGACCGACCCCGCCAACATCAACCGGGTGCTGATCGCCCCCGGGGCGCAGACGCTGTTCAACGCGATCGCCGACGACCAGTCGCTGACCACCTCGACCGGCGCCAGCTCCAGTGCCGCCAAGGCCACCGCGACCGCGAGCCCCACCCCGTCGGCGCCGCCGGTCTCCGGCATCACCGTCGCCGTCTACAACGGCACCGAGGGCAACGGCTGGTCGGACACCGTGGCCCAGGAACTCGTCACCGACGGGTTCGACTCCGGCACCGCCGGATACTCGCACTCCGACGTCGCGACCACCACGCTTACCTACGGGCCGGGGCAGTTGGCCCAGGCGCAGGTCACCGCCAGAACCCTCGGCCTGCCGTCGTCCGCCCTGAAGCAGGGCACCAGCGCGGGCCTGCAACTGGTCCTCGGAGCCGACTGGACCAGCGGGAAGTCCTTCCCCGGCTCCAAGCCGTCCGCCCCGCCGCTGAACACCGCCGCGGCGCTGGCCAACTCCCACTCCCAGAACGGCGCCGACCAGCAGTGCGTCGCGGTGAGCACCGACTACACGCAGCCAGGAGCCACCCCGGCGATGGAGTTCGCCGACCACCCGAACGTGCCCAACTCGGCTCCCTGACACCGGATCCGTGCCCCGGGCGGTGGCTAACGGCCGCCCGGGGCGGTGGCGGTGGCGGCGGTCGGGGCGGCAGCGGTCGAGGCGCGCGGCACGAGCTGGGTGGCCAGCTCAATGTGCAGGGCGTCCACGGTGTGCCCCTCCAGCAGCCGGGTGAGCAGCGAGACGGCGAGCCTGCCCATCTCCTCCAGCGGCTGCCGGACGGTGGTCAGCGCCGGGATGGTGCTGTGGCTGAGGTTGCTGTCGTCGAAGCCGGTGACCGAGAGGTCCTCCGGGACCCGTAGGCCGCGTTCGTGGGCCGCGCGCAGGATGCCCACGGCGACCTTGTCGTTGAAGCCGATCAGGGCGGTCGGCCGGTCCGGCAGGTCGAGCAGTTCGCAGGCGGCGCGGTAGCCGTGCTCGGTGGTGGGCTCGACGCTGCGCCGCAGCCGGGGGTCCGGCAGCGCGCCGGTCTCGGCCAGGGCGGAGGTGTGGCCGAGCATCCGGGCCTCGCCCGCCAGCCATTCGGTGGGGCCGCCGATCACGCCGATGCGGCGGTGCCCGAGCCCGGTCAGGTGCGCGGTGACGCTGCGCGCGCCGGTGACGTTGGCGGCCGAGACCGAGGCGATCTCCGGCGGCAGCGTGGTCCTGGGGTCGACCACGACGAAGGGGAACCCGGTCGCCCGCAGGGTCCGCAACTCCTCGTCCGGCTCCGGCGGGAGGATCAGCACCGCCCCGGCGATGGTCGGGTCCTGGGCGAGACCCGGCAGCACGTGTGCGGCTTGGGCCGACTCGCCCGCGCCCAGCACCATCCGCCGCCCGTGCAGGTCCAAGGTGTCGGCGATCGAGCTGACGATCACGCCGAAGTAGTCGGTCAGCACGTACGGGCAGCGGACGTAGACCGCTCCGTCCCGGGGGCCGCGCCGCAGCGGCGCGGGCGCGCCCAGACGCTCCACCGCCTGCCGGACCAGTGTCTTGGTCTCCGGGGCCACTTGGGCATGGCCGTTGAGTACCCGCGAAACGGTGGCGATGGAGACCCCGGCCTCGGCCGCGATGGCGCGGACGGTGACGTGCTTGGCCGTCGGCCTAGCCATGCGTTACAGCGTTTCGTTTCATGGCCGGGACCTTACTGCATCACCGCCGCCGCCGGGAATGCTGGTGCAAACCCTTGACAGTCCGCAGTCACCGGCGGTTATCTGTGTTTCGCATGGTTTCCAGGAAGTGTTTCATTTTGTTTCATGGGTGCGAGTCCGCGGACCCGTTCGACGCCGTGGCGGTGGGGCCGTGGCGTCGAACGGGTGGTGCCTCGCCCGCCGACGCCCCGCGCTCCTCGGCCGGTGGCATCGGCTTTCCGGGAGCCGCGCTGCACGGGGAGGCGGTGACCGGTCCTGGGGAGCGTCGTCAGGCGCTCGCCCGGGCCGGCCGCCCGTAGGTCGCGCGCCGGAACCCGTCCGCCTGCGGGTTACCGGAACTGCCGAGTCCGGAACGTCTGCGTCCGGAGCACCTGAGCGAGGAAGGACATCCCCTTGTCCCGCAACTTTGGTTCCCGCAACGTCCGCAGGTCGCACCCGCACCCGCACCCACCGCGCGGCAGGACGCTGCCCGCGATGCTCGCCGCCACCGCCCTGGTCTCGGGTTCGCTGCTGAGCCTGGGCAGCACCGCCCACGCCGCCACCACCAGCGGACCCGCCGTCTCGGTCTGGGAGACCACGGCCAACCAGAGCCAGCTGCTCGCCCCGCAGACCGGTGCCACGTTCGCGGCCGGCAGCGGCAGCGGCAGCGAGACCATCACCGTCAACCCGAGCACCACCTACCAGTCGATGACCGGCTTCGGGGCCTCGCTGACCGACTCCTCGGCCTGGCTGATCGCCAACTCGCCGCAGCGCAACGCCATCATGACCAAGCTGTTCGACCCGAACCAGGGCATCGGCCTGGACTTCCTGCGGCAGCCGATCGGCGCGTCCGACTTCTCGCTGTCCACCTACAGTTACGACGACATGCCTGCCGGGCAGACCGACCCGACGCTGGCGAACTTCTCGGTCGCGCACGACGACAGCTACATCATCCCGTTGCTGCAACAGGCGCTCCAACTCAACCCGTCCACCACGGTGATGGGCACCCCCTGGAGCCCGCCCGGCTGGATGAAGAGCAGCGACTCCATGGTCGGCGGCTCGCTCAACACCGCCGACTACCAGGCGTACGCCAACTACCTGGTCAAGTTCCTCCAGGCGTACAAGGCGGCCGGTGTCCCGGTCTCCCTGCTCAGCCCGCAGAACGAGCCCGAGTACTCACCCACGAACTACCCGGGCTCGACCTTCACCTCGCAGCAGGAGGCCGACTTCATCGCCAACGACCTCGGCCCGGCGATCAAGGCCGCCGGACTGAGCACCGGCATCCTGGACTACGACCACAACTGGGACGACCCGAGTTTCCCGGAGACCGTGCTGGGCGACTCGGCGGCGGCGCAGTACGTGGTCGGTACGGCCTGGCACTGCTACGCGGGCGACCCCAGCGCGCAGACCACGGTGAACAACCTGTACCCGGACAAGGGCACCTACTTCACCGAGTGCTCCGGCACCCAGTCCGCGAACACCGCCGACACCTTCGCCGACTCGCTGGACTGGCAGACCGAGAACCTGATCATCGACGCGACGCGCAACTACGCGAAGTCCGTGGTGACGTGGAACATGGCGCTGAACCCCAGCGGCGGACCCTCGATGAACTGCACCGACTGCACCGGCGTGGTCACCGTCGACAACACCGCCGGGACGGCCGCCTACAACGCCGAGTACTACGTGCTCGGCCAGGCCAGCAAGTTCGTCAAGCCGGGCGCGGTCCGGATCGACTCCAACACCTTCGGCTCCGGTGACGTCGAGGACGTCGCCTTCCAGAACCCGGACGGCTCGGACGCGTTGATCGTGCTCAACTCCGACACCGCCAACGCGCACACCTTCAACGTCTCCGAGAACGGCCAGACGTTCAGCTACACCCTGCCGGCCAAGGCGGTCGCCACCTTCACCTGGACCCCGGGCACCACCAGCGGCGGCGGTAGCAGCGGCGCGATCAACCCCAGCGCCTGGTACCAGGTGGTCAACGCCAACAGCGGCGACTGCGTCGACGACACCGGCGGCGCGACCAGCAACGGCACCGCCGTGCAGCAGTGGGCCTGCGGCAGCGGCAACGCCAACCAGGAGTGGCAGTTCGAGCCGACCGACAGCGGCTACTACCAGGTGGTCACCCACAACGCGACCACCGAGGCCTGGAACGTGACCGGCGGCGCGAGCGCCACCGGCAACGGCGTGCCGATCCAACTGTGGACCTACGGCGGAGCCACCAACGAGCAGTGGGAGCCGGTGCTCAACTCCAACGGCAGCTACAGCTTCCATCCGCGCAACAACACCAGCGAGTGCCTGGACGTCACCGGCCAGTCCACCACCAACGGCACCCAGCTCCAGCAGTGGTCCTGCACCGGGGCCGCCAACCAGCAGTTCACCCTGAACCAGGTCGGCTGACCCAGCGCCGGCCCCCGCCCCGCACGCCCGCCCCGCACGGTCATCCCCACCGGCCGTGCGGGGCGTCACTCCGTGCGGGGCGTCATTCCTTGCGGGCGCTCAGTCCGGCCAGCAACTGCCGTACCAGGGTGGCCGCCAGCGCGTCGTGCAGCGGCTCATGGCCCAGCAGCAGCCGGTGGTAGACCGGCGCGAAGAGCTGGTCGACGGCGACCGCCAGGTCGGTCCCGGCGTCCAACTCGCCGCGCGCCACCGCCTCCGCCAGCAGCCGCGCGCCCACCTGTCGGCGCGGACGCAGCCAGTGCTCGTCCAGCGCCGCCCGGATCTCCGGGTCGGCCTGGGCGGCGGCCACCAGGTCGGCCATCAGCGGGCCGGAGTCGGTGTCGCGGAACAGCGCGGCCAGTGAGGCGAGCTGCGCGGTGAGCTGTTCCGCCAGCGGCAGCGCGGGGTCCACCGCGATGGTGTGCGTGGTGCGGCTGAAGAAGCTCTCCAGCACCACATGGGCCGGCGACGGCCACCACTTGTACACGGTGGCCTTGCTGACCTGGGCGCGGGCCGCGATGGCCTCCATGGTCACCGCGTCCATCCCGTCAGCGACCAGCAGTTCGGCCGCGGCGTCCAGCACCGCCGCCCGGGCGCGCTCGCTGCGCGGACGCCCCCGCGGCGCGCCGCCCGCCGCCTCGCCCATGCCTGTCCTCCGCTGTCCGCCGCCGTGGCCACACCGTACAGGTCCAGCCTCGGGGGCAGTGCGGTGGTGGGGCAGTGCGGTGGCGGCGTCAGGCCAGGTAGCCCCAGGCCCGGGTCACCGGGCGGAGCGGCTCCGGGATGTCCGCCGCGGCCGGCAGCGGCCGGGACGGCTGGACCCGACCGGAGCCGATGTTCTCGCTCCAGTCGCCGAAGTAGGGTTTGAACGGGCCGTGCTCCTGCCGACCGTACTCCAGCATTCCAGGCTCCCAGGAAACGCCCAGATAGTCGCAGATCCGCTTGGTCTCCCGCTCCGGCTCGGAGGTGAGATCCTCATATCTCAAGGTAAGACCGGTAAGGTTCCGACGGGCCTGCTCCACCCCGGTCACGTACTCGGCGACCTCCTGGATCGCGCTCTCCCGCTCGGCGTCGCGGTGTCGGTTCAGCACCGACTCCAGCACCGAGCCCGGGTGCCGCAGCAGGAACAGGTAGCGGGCGTTCGGCCAGGCCGACGAGATCCGCGGCCAGATAAGGGCGTTGCTCGGGGTCTTGTCGACGATGATGCCCTTGCCGCTGCGCGACAGCTCGTGGTCCAGCACCCGATCCCAGAGCAGGTGTTCCAGGGTGGTCCGGCCGAGGCCCAGCTCACCCATGATCTCACCGGCGTAGTCGGTGCCCAGCTGCACCTGGAGCGAGTCCAGGTGCAGCTCGTGCGGTGCCCGGATCTGCGAGTGGCTGTTCAGCAGCACCCGCAGCAGGGTGGACCCCGAGCGCTGCGAGGAGATCACAAAAACCGGCGAGTCGACCAACCGGACGTGCCGGTCGGGCAGTATCGGCCGCTGCCTCGGACGGATCCCCGGTGGCCGCAGCGCCTCGATGAGGTGCTGACTCCTACGCCGTACCGCCCGTACCGCCGCGCTGCCCTGCTGAACCTGTTGCCTTGACTGCCGCATGAGCAACAGACTCACGTAGTTCTCCCAACAAACTCTTAAGGAAAAATGAGCGTAGCCTTTAAGACCGCAACGCTCCCGAAATAGTCACGGCTGGTCCGGCGAGGTAATACCCAGCTTTTATCCGGTTTTCATTCAGGTAAGACTCAGATTTAACCGGTCGGCCGCCGCCGCGTCTGCCCCGCGTCCGCCCCGCACCCGCTGCCGTCCGCGCCGCCGCGCCTCACCGATGGGAGGAGTCGGGAGGACTAGCCTTTCTCCGCGCATAACGGGCGCGGAGAGGCGGGACCCATGAGCCCGATCAGCAGTTCGTGCCAGTCGCTGGCCATCGCACTGGCGTTCGCCATGGCGGTAGCCACGCTGCTGCTGTGGAACCGGATTCCCGGTTCGCGAGCGGCGCGGACGGCCGGGCGGATAGTGCTGCTGGTCGGCGGGCAGCTGGCGGCCACCGCGGCCGTCCTGGTGTGGATCAACATCGCCAGCGGGGGACTGATCGTCACCTGGCAGGACCTGCTCGGCAACGAGAGCACCCGGGGCGGCGTCTTCGCCGGACAGCCCGGCGCGGTGGCGCTGTCCGGCAGCACGGTGCCCAAGGCCGCCGTGCTCACCGGGGCCACCCCGGTCCGGCAGCGGTTCCGCCGATCGATGGACGGCTTCAAGGTCACCACCCTGACCGGTCCCGGCTCCGGCATCACCGCCAAGGTCTACGTGTGGACCCCGCCGCAGTACGCGGCCGACCGCCGGCGGCAGTTTCCGGTGCTGGAGCTGCTGCACGGGGTCTGGGGCTCGCCGCAGGGCTGGCTGGGGCCGATGAACGTGGTGGCCCACCTGGAGGCGGCCGAGCGCAGCGCCGGCGTCCACCCGTTCATCCTGGTCGTCCCGGAGGTCACCCCGATCCCCGGGCACACCACGCCGGGATACAACGAGGAGTGCAGCGACGTGCCCGGCGACGCCAAGGTCGGCACCTGGCTGACCAGCGATGTGCGGACGATGGTGCTGCACAACTTCCGGGCCGAGCCCGACCCGGCCGGCTGGGGCCTGATGGGCTACTCGACCGGCGGCTTCTGCGCCGCCAAGCTGGTCCTGCAGTACCCGGACCTGTACCGGGCGGCGGTCTCGCTCTCCGGCTACTACACCCCGGACTCGGTCGAGCTGACCCAGGACCCCCGGCTGGACCGGGTCAACAGCCCGCTCTGGCTGGTCAGCCACACCCGCACCCCGGCCGTCGCGCTGCTGATGACCGCCAGCGACCAGGACCGGGTGGACCCGGCCTCCGAAACCGCCCAGATGGTCGCCGCGGCCCGGGCCAACCGGCTCGCCCGGGCCACCCAGGTGCAGTCCTTCACCGCGCCGCTGGGCGGCGGCCACAACCAGAGCGCCTGGGAGAAGATGCTGCCGACCGCCTTCACCTGGCTGTCCCAGCGGCTGACCGGCCCCACCTGAGCGCCCACCCCGCCCAGTCCATCCCACCCGACCAGCGCCAGCGCCGCAGCCACCGAGGAACCGCCATGCAACTGACCAGCAGTACGCTCCAGTTCACCACCATCGGGGTCGCGGTCCTGGTCAGTTGCGCGGCGCTGCTGCTGTGGAACCGGGTCCGCGGCCCGGGCCCGGTCCGGGCGCTGAGCCGGGTCGGGCTGCTGGCCGGCAGCTACGCGGCGACCGCGCTGGCGGTGCTGATCTCGGTCAACATCGCCTACGGCGGCCTGATCGTCAGCGTCAGCGACCTGTTCAGCGACCCCAACGCGATCCCGACGCATCACGCTCGGCACCGGAACCCGGACGCGCTCTACCTGGTCCACCCACCGGTCCAGGGCTGCCGCCCCGGACCGGTACCGCTGCCGCCGATGTGCCAGCAGCTCACCGACGGCTGACGGCCGAACCGTCCCGGTTGGCGAGCAGGTGCTCCAGGTGGCCCGGCTGGTCGACCGGCGGCGAACCCTCCGGGCGGTAGCGCGCGGTGCTGCGCTCCCAGTCGAAGTAGCCGACCAGCCAGCACGCCAGGCCGTCGGCGTACCGCTCCACTGCCCGCCGCTGCGCCCGATCCAGGCCGAGTCGGACGCACAACTCGGGTATCTCCGAAGATAGTTGGAGGTACTGGTCAACCATCCACTGGGTCTCGGCCAGCACGGCGGCGACCGCCTCGGCGCGCCCGCACTGCCGCTGGTGCTGTAGCACCACCACCAGGTTGTAGACGTCGCCGCGCGGGGCCTCCTTGTCGTAGGAGTACACGTCGTTGCTGAACGCCGGTGCGTCCGCCGCGAGTTGGCGCATCAGCTTCAACTGCGGGCTGTGGAAGGCGACGGCCGGGACCTCGGCCGCGAACCGCTCGATCATGTCCAGCACGGTCTCGGTGCCGTCCGCGCCCCGGCGCAGCATCAGGTAGGCGGCCCGGTCCGGGACGGCCATCGCGGACTCGGTGGCGCGCAGCCGCCCGAGCGCCTCGCTGGGGTGCGCGGAGAAGTACCACTCCCAGTTGCTGGCCGCGCGCGCCCGCCAGCGTGCCGACATGCCCTCTGAGCTGCGCCGCCACAGGTCGGCGAAGGAGGAGTTGATCGGGGACTCCGGGGCGCTCTTGGCGTCCCCGTGGACGATCGCGACCAGCGGGTCGCAGGCTCGGGCGACCTCGGCCGGGCGCAGCCCCAACTCGCTGTCGAACTGGTCGTCGAAGAGGAAGTAGAAGCTGAACAGGTCCGTTGCCAGGCCGAGTTCGTCGGGGTCGAGGTCGGGGAAGCTACGGGCGGCGAGATCCGGTATGTCCCACTGCGCGTAGAGCTCGATGGCCTCGCGGCCGGTGAGCATGCCGTGCGACTGGAGCCAGTCGAGATTGTGGGCGGTTGCTGTGGCGGTGTGGGTACTGGTGCGCCTGGGAAAAGGGAGGTTCAGCTCCACGATTGGGTTGCATCTCCTCTCAAAGTCGGACTCAAGTGGTCACGACGCTACTAGAAAGCGTCACTTCCGAGCAGTCTGCAATCAGTCACTCCTAGCCAGAAGCCGATTGCCCGGCGTGGTCGGCCCATGTCGGCCGCCCAGTCCACTGATACGCCGTCAAAAGGTATGTGCGCGGCCAGCGGAGTGGATAGCCTCGGGAACACGGAGACTGGCGAGTGGGAGCGAACAGTGACCGATCAGAGTGAGCAGGAGTCCGGAGCCGGGACGCGGGCCCTCTACGAGCGCGGCGAACTCACGGAGCAGGCCGAGGCGGCGCTGAGCCGACTCGCCGTCGGGTTCCGGGAGGCCGAGACCAACCTCGGCGACCTGCTGCTCTACAGCGGTTCGGCCGGGTTCGGCAAGACCGCGGTGCTCGCCGAGCTGCGTCGCTCCGCCACCGCCCGCGGCTGCCTGATCCTCAACTCCCGAGGCGGTGAACAGCAGCGCAAGGCCCCGTTCCACGTGGTGCGGCAGCTGCTCCAGCCACTGCTGGCCAAGATCGGCGAGGCCGGGCAGCGGGAGCTGCTGGAGTCCTGGTACGACGTCGCCGCGCCCGCGCTGGGCCTGATCCCGGCGGCGGACCTGCGCGAGAGCATCCTGGTCGAGCCGCAACGGCAGGGCGTGAACCAGGCATTGGACTGGCTGATGACCCAACTCGCGGTCCGGCGGGGTCCGCTGGTGGTGATCGTGGACGACCTGCACTGGATCGACGCCGAGTCGCTGGACTGGCTGACCGGCTTCGTCGGTCGGCTCCCCGGCCTGCCGGTGCTGCTGGCGCTGGCCTTCCGTCCGGAGGACCTGCCCGATCCGGCCCGTCCGCTGCTGGAGTACGGCGCGGTCCCCACCGAGCACCGGCCGGAGGGCCGGATCGGTGTCCAGATGCAGCTGCGGACGCTCGGCCCGGCCTCGGCTGAGGACCTGATCCACCGCGAGCTGGGGGCGGACGCGGACGACATGTTCTGCCGCGAGGCCTGGTCGGTCACCGGTGGCAGCCCGTTCGACCTGGTCGCGCTGATCGCCAAGATGAAGGACCGGGGACTCAGCCCGACCGACGAGAACATCCCCGAGCTGCGCGGGCTGGTCGCCGCCAGCCGCGGCCACGGCATCGGCCGACGGCTGTCCCTGTTCGGCACCGACACCACCCGCTTCGCCTATGCGGCGGCGGTGCTGGACACCGAGATCAACCCCGACATCGCCGGGCGGATGGCGGCGCTGAGCCCCTCCGCCCAGCGCACCGCGGTGGACCGGCTCCGCGCCGAGCGGATCCTGCGCGACTCGATGGACGACCGCGGCCGTCCGGTGCTGGAGTTCGTCCACCCCACCATCGGCACCGCCGTCTACCGGAACATGCTGCTGTCGGCGATGCGCACCTCGCTGCACGGCAAGGCCGCCGCCGAACTGATGGCGGACGGGGTCAGCGCCGCCGTGGTCTCCCGGCACCACCTGGAGACCTACCCGGAGGACGACCAGACGGTCGTGGCGCTGATGCGCAAGGCGGCGGTCGAGCACATGGCGATGGGCGCGCCGGAGGCCGCACACCGCTGCCTGGACCGGGCGCTGTCCGAGCCCCCGTTGGAGGAGGACCGCCCCGACGTGCTGTTCGAGCTCGGCCGCGCGGCGCTGCTGACCGACCCGCGGGCGACCATCAACCACCTGACCCAGGCCCTGGAGGCCAGCCCCGGACTCAGCCCGCAGCGCCGGGAGGAGGCCACCCTGCGGCTCGGCCAGGCCCTGGCCCACAGCAACCAGATGGCCGATGCGGCCCAGGTCACCGCCGACGAGATCACCCGTACCCCGCCCGGCGCCGGCCGGGTCCGGCTCCAGGCCGCCTACTACATGTGGCGGGCCTTCCTGCGCGACCAGGAGGACGGCGCCGAGTGCTCCGACCGGCTCGCGGAGCTGTCCGACGAGCTCTCGGCCGAGTTCGCCGACCTGGAGGGCCCGGAGCAGTCCGGCCCCAGGGCGATCAAGGTGCTCCGGGCCTGGGACATGGCGATGCGCGGAGCCGAGCTGTCGCAGACCCTGGCGCTGGCCGAGCACGCCTTCGAGGACGGCAAGCTGGTCGACGGGATCGGCTGGACCAACACCACCTGGGGCTTCGAGATCCCGATCCTGCTCGGCCTCTGCTACGCCTACAACGACCGGCTCGACCTGGCCTCCAGGCTGGCCAACGAGGGCGCGCGGACCATTGAGCTGGCCGGTTGGACCGGCGGCCACCAGGTGTTCACCAGCTTCCTCGGCGGCATGGTGCTGAACCGCTGGGGCCGGCTGGCCGAGGCCGAGACGCTGCTGCGGAACACCCTGCGCCGCTCCGACCGGCTGGCCCGCAACACCCCGTTGCAGTGGGACATCGTCGGAGTGCTGATCGACACCCTGCTCGCCCGGGGCCAGCTCGACCAGGCGGTGGAGCTGGCCGCCGAGTACCACTTCGAGGCGCCGTACCCCGACATCATGGTGCTGCCCGACGCGCCCACCCTGCACGGGCGGCTGCTGCTCGCGCAGGGCCGCCGCAAGGAGGCGGCCGAGGAGCTGGCCGAGGCCGGGGCACAGCTGGACGCCCGGGGCTGGCGCAACACGGTCTGGGCGCCCTGGGCCGGACACCTGGCCGTGGCGATCGCGCCCGACCGGCCGGAACAGGCCCGGGCGCTGGCCGCCCGCGGCCTCGCCGAGGCCGAGCGGCACGGCACCAACTCGGCCGTCGGCACCGCCCTGCGGTTGTCCGCGGCGGTCGCCGAGCCCGACCAGGTGCTCGGCCTGCTGCAACGGGCGGTGGACCGGCTCGGCCAGTCCCCGGCCGCCTACGAGTACGCGCTGGCACTGGTGGACCAGGGCGCGGCGCTGCGCCGCGGCGGCCGCCCGAGGGAGGCCATAGCCCCCTTGGAGCAGGGCGTCGAACTGGCCCGGCAGTGCGGCGCGGACGGTCTGGCCGCCCGGGGCCGGGCCGAGCTGCTGGCCTCCGGCGCGAGTCCGACCCGTCCGCACTCAGTGGTGGTACGGGTGCTGAACGGGGAGGAAAGGCAGGCCGCGCGGCTGGCCTCGCAGGGTCGGACGGTGCAGCAGATCGCCGACGAGATGGGCATCGGCACGGCCGCCGCCAACGCGCTGCTGGCCTCCGCCCACCGCAAGATCGGCACCGGCCCGGAGGGCCTGTCGGCGGCACTGGACCAGGGGGAATAGCGGGCGGGCGGCACTCGTTGCACCCTGGAGTCGTACGGCACTGTGGAGTCGTACACCGCAGACCCTCCAGCCGAAGGCAGGTCATCGCGCCATGAGCACGCTTGAGCTCACCAAGGACAACTTCAACGAGACCGTGGAGCAGAACGGCTTCGTCCTGATCGACTTCTGGGCGTCCTGGTGCGGTCCCTGCCGACAGTTCGGGCCGGTCTACCAGAAGGCCGCCGAGGGCAACCCCGACCTGGTTTTCGCCAAGGTGGACACCGAGGCCCAGCAGGAGCTGGCGGCGGCGTTCGAGATCCGCTCCATCCCCACGCTGATGATCATCCGTGACCGCACGGTGGTCTTCTCCCAGCCCGGCGCGCTGCCCGCGCCGGCCCTGGACGACCTGATCAAGCAGGCCCGGGCGCTGGACATGGACGAGGTCCGCCGCGAGGTCGCCGAGCAGCAGGGCGCCAAGCCCGGCGAGTGAGGCTCACCCGGGCGCCCGGGGTCAGGGGCGTCCGGACGACCAGGAGCGCTGCGGCCGGTACTCCACCACCGTCAGCGCCAGCGCGACATGCCGGTCCACCAGTTCGTCCAGGGTCAGCTCGCCGTCCGGGCGGAACCACTGGGCGACGGCGTTGCACATGGCGATCACCGCGCGGCGCGCCTCGTCCGGGTACGGGGTGAGGAACACCCCGGCCGCCACGCCCTCGTCGATGGCGTGCCGGAACAGGTTGGTGGCCTCGGCGTGCCGGCGGCTGTAGCGGGCCAGCCGCTCCGGGTCGAGGCTGCGCTCCTCGGTGAGCAGGATGTTGCTGCGGGCCAGGTGCTCGGCGCGGAACCGGGTGGTGGCCGCGACCACGGCGGACAGCCGGTCGGCCGGTTCCCGGCCGATCTCCTCCAGGGCGGCGGCGCAGGCGGCGAAGTAGGTGTCCAGGCCCTCGTCCAGGATCGCGTGCAGCAGCTCCTGCTTGCCCGAGTAGTAGTGGTACATCGCGGACAGGCTCATCCCGGCGCGCTGCGCGATGTCGCGGATGGAGGCGCTGCCGAAGCCCCGGGTGGAGAACTCCTCGCGGGCGGCCTCCAGCAGAGCGTTCTGTCCGGCAGGTCGCATGGCTGTCCTTGCTGGGGGGACTGATCGATCGTTCGGATTCTAGCCCGAACCGCCGGGACCCGGCGCGGTGACGAACGCTCCGGACCGCGAACGGCGATTCGGTGAGCTAACGATCGTTCGTCAAGGCCCGGCCGTTCGGCACAGGCTTCGACACGGGCTCGACGCGGGCTTCGACACAGGCGGTGGGAGGGTGAAACCCGTGGACGCGGTGTTACGTCCCTACAGTGTGCAGTGCATACTGCGCGCCGTCTCACCACCAGGGGGCCCATCGTGAACAGCACCGCCGCAGCCAGGACACCGGCCCAGCGGGCCGCCCGCCGTATGGGCTCGGCGGTCGCCGTCGCCACGCTCGCCGCCGTCGGGGTGGGGATCGGCGCGGGAACCGCCTCGGCCAAGTCCGCGATCTCGGTCGGGGTCGGCAGTCACATGGTCACCGTGGGCCGGGCCGTCCAGGTGAGCGCCTCCGGCGACAGCGACGACTTCGGCGGCACGCCGATGCGGCTGTGCCTGGACGAGCGGGTCGGCGGCAGCGGCTGGAGGCAGCTGAAGTGCGTCCCCGGCAGCTCGGCGCGACTGTCGGTCAGGGCCCCGCACCGAGGCGAACTCCAGTTCCGCGCACAGCTGTTCGCGCTGGTCAGCAAGCACCACCGGGCGCTCGACCGGACCTCGGACGCGGTCACCGTCTGGGTCTACTGATCGCCCGGCCGACGGGACTGACCTGCGGGGCTGTCGGGTTGTCAGTGGCGGTGGGTACTGTGCGTGTCTGTAGGGACGCGTGACGGCAAACCCCGGGGGACGGGGGTGTGGCCGCGGGTCCCCGCCTGTACGAAGGGGAGATACGCCATGTCAACCGCAACTCTCACCGGAGCTGTCGCCACCGCCGCCTGCCGCCTCTGCCCGCCCCGGGGCGGTGTGGTGGTCGCCGCCTACTCCGGCGACGGCCCTGCCCACCCGGCCGGTCACCGCGCCCGGCAGGAGTCCGCGACCACCGGGGTCCCGCACCACGACCACTACGATCCGCTGCTGGACGCCTTCGTGGTGGTCCGTCACCAACCCTGACGCCCGCAGCTGCCGTCGCCGGGACCCAGCGGGGGCCCAGCGGGACGCAGCCGCGACGCAGCGGGGGCCGACAGCCCCATCTGCTGTCGGCCCCGCCTGTGCTGTGACCCTCTCCGGCCCACTCACCCACCCGCCCTGGCGCTGGTAGGGCGGGGCGGTGGCGCCGGACGCCTATTGTGCCCGGCCCTAGTAGTAGAGCTCCGAGGCCAGGCGGTTGTTGTTGGACTGCTGGCTGCCGACGCCGCCGGAGTTGCCCGCGACGCCGCCGGTGCTGCCCGCGTTGGAGGCGCCGCGCCCGGTCGCGCTCTGCTGGGAGCCGTTCGCGTTGCCGTTCACCGCGCCGCCGAGGTTGCCGGAGTCGACACTGCTGACGACGCTGCCGTTGGAATGGTCGGCCGCGTGGGAGCCGTCGTCCGCCGACGCGGTGCCGATTCCCAGGCACATGCAGGCTGCCAAGGCGGCGAAGGCGGTGAAGATGCGCATTCGGGACACAAGGTCTCCCTGTTCGAATGAGAGTGCGTTCGGATGAGAGTGCGTGATGCGGTGACGGACGGGGCTGGCCGACCCGGTCCGTCGGGAACCTGACTGACGTCGCGGACCCAGCATTCACTAACAAGTCGACAAAGTTCCATCTCGATTGGTAAATATCCCCCATAGGAGTCACTGTCCTGTCCGTGACGCTTTGTCCTGCCGCGTGGACGCGTCAACCCTTGATTGACCGGGGGGCGCGCGGCACAGCTGTGCGCCGGGCGGTGGCATCAGGCAAGGTGGTGGCGGAGGCGCACGCGACAGGTGCGACAGGCAGGGATCGGCGAGGAGTAGCGGGTGCCCCAGGGCAGAAGGCCAGAACACCGGGTAACCCCCCACCCCGCGCCCGCACCCACGCCCGCCGAGCCCACGCCCGCACCCGACGCACCTGACGCATCTGCTGCGGCCCGCGCCGACGCCGCCGACGCCGACGTGCTCGCGGTGACGCCGCGTGAGATCCCCGGCGAGCCGGTCCGGTCCGCCACCCCCGCCGTCACCCCCGGCCTGCTCGGCCACGCCGAGCCCGTCGGCACCACCCCCGCCTCGCTGCCGGCCCCACCCGTCCCCGGCCCCACCGATCCCGCTCCCGCCCCGGAGGACCCCGCTCCCGAGGACCTCCCCGCCGACGACTGGTCCGCCCTCGGCTACACGCCCCCGGCCGGGACCCTCGTCTCCCAGCTGCGCGTCGGCGCCCCGGGCGCCGCCCCCTGGCCGGACCGGATGCGCACCCTGCTGCGCACCCCGATGTCCGAGCGCCCGGCGTTCGAGCGGTCCGGCGTCTTCGGGCACGCCGAGATCGGCCGCAACGTCCCGCGCATCCTCGACCTGACCCTCCGCATCGGCGAGCTCCTGCTCGCCAGCGGTGAGAGCGCCGAGGACGTGGAGGCGGCGATGCTCGGGGTGAGCCACGCGTACGGCCTGGACCGCTGCGAGCCGCAGGTCACCTTCACGCTGATTTCGATCTCCTACCAGCCGTCGCTGACCGAGCCACCGGTCACCTCCACCCGGGTGGTCCGCCGCCGGGGCTCCGACTACACCCGGCTGGCGGCCGTGTACCGGCTGGTCGCCGACATCACCGGGGAGAGGACCAGCGTCGAGGACGCCTACCGGCGGCTCGCCGGGATCAGGCGCAACCGGCATCCGTACCCCGGCTGGCTGCTGTCACTGGCCACCGGCCTGCTCGCGGGCGCGGCCACACTGCTGGTCGGCGGCAAGGCGGATCCGCAGGCCGCGCTGGTCTTCGTCACCGCCTTCCTGGCCGCGATCGTCGGCGACCGGCTGGCCTGGGCGGTGGCGGACCGCGGGCTGCCCGAGTTCTACCAGTTCGTGGTCGCGGCGATGCCGGCCGCCGCGCTCGGGGTGATCCTCACCCTCGGCCACAGCGGGCTGCGCGGCTCGGTGGTGATCACCGGTGGGCTGTACGCGCTGCTGCCCGGACGGGCCCTGGTGGCCGCTGTCGCGGACGGGCTCACCGGCTTCTACATCACCGCTGCGGCGCGGCTGCTGGAGGTGCTCTACCTGGTCGTCGGCATCATCCTCGGCGTCCTGCTGGTCCTGTACGTCGGCGTCAAGTTCGGCGCGGACCTGCATCCGGAGCAG
>Ga0302314_10004917_pt1 | contig 24474 bp, 17 predicted proteins | sample III_Palsa_N2_3_FD_200533 | JGI IMG/M metagenome (GOLD analysis project Ga0302314, IMG submission 200533) | Peat permafrost microbial communities from Stordalen Mire near Abisko, Sweden - III_Palsa_N2_3 | ecosystem: Environmental > Terrestrial > Soil > Palsa > Peat permafrost | place: Sweden... | reverse complement strand
CCGAGCAGCGGATCGGCCTCCAGCACCGCGATCAGCTGCGGGTCCTCCTGAGTCAGCTGGACCAGGGTGTGCTGGTCGTAGTTCTGGTAGAAGCCGGGGACGCTGCCGGTGACCGCCACCACGGTGGCCCCCGGCGGGGCGGTCGCGGTGACGTACCGGGCGGCGGCGACCTCGTCCGGGGTGAAGTAGTTCATCTCCTCCTTGCTGTCGTAGCCGAAGAACAGGCCGCCGAGCAGCGCCAGCATCAGCACGTAGACACCGAGCAGCCGCAGCCCCGACCGGAGCCGCTGCCGCCGGCCGGGCGGCAGGACCAGGGCGGCGATCAGGAAGGCGGTGGCCGGGAGGGCGAACAGGTAGACCCGGAAGATCATCTCCCCGCCGTAGCCGTTGGCGGCCAGCAGCGGCAGCGGCGACAGCGCCACCAGCGGGAGCCCGCTGCGCCGCACCCAGCGGCGGCGGACGAAGCAGATCACGGCCAGCAGCACCACCGCGGCGGACAGGCTGCGGTCGATCCAGGCCACGGCGACCTGGCCGGGGGCCGCGGCGCCGAGACCGGCGAGCCCGGACACCGCGTTGCCGTCCGGCGAGAGCAGCGCCTTGCCGAAGCTGCCGAGGTTGGCCGAGATGTACGGGCGGGCGACCGTGGCCAGCCAGACCGCCTGCATCACGATCAGCGCGGCCAGCGGCGGCAGGGTGATCCGCCGGTTGCCCCGGGGGAGTGAGAGCGCGATCAGCGCGGTGATCAGCATCAGCGGGGTGAGCTGGTGCGAGGAGACGATCGCCGCCTCGACCACCAGCACCAGTGCCAGCCGGACCGGCGGCCAGCCCCGGCGTCCGCCCCCGGGTGTCCCGGCCTCGCCCGCCCCCACCGCGGAGGCCCCGCCCGGTTCGGGCCGCGCCGCCTGGTCCGGCCGCGCCCGGCTGGACGCCAGCTGCCGGAACACCACCGCCAGCAGCACGACGTAGAGCAGGAAACCGAAGGCTTGCGGCGAGAAGTAGTCCTGGCCGACCCAGGAGCAGGAGTAGAAGAACCAGGCCCCGCCCCAGATCAGCCGCCGGTCCGCGGTGAGGGTCCGGTACAGCAGCAGCAGGGGGCCCAGCAGCAGGGCGTTGACCACCGGCGGGGTCCAGGCGGCGTAGCCCAGCGCCGAGTGCAGTCCGGTGGTGAGCAGCAGCAGCCCGTTGGCGACGAAGAACCCCGGCCACTGGTTGTAGACGTCCAGGCCGCCGCTCGCGTGCGGGACCGAACCGCCGTGCCGGATCATCGCGTCGATGACCGCGATGTGCTTCCACGCCCAGGAGTAGCGCAGGGTCGGGTAGAGCAGCGACGGGGTGGCGTGGATCATCGCCACCAGCGCGAGTACCTGCGCGGTCAGCCAGAGCCGGCCGAACCGCCGGTCGTACAGGCAGAGCGCGAAGCCGGCCGTCAGCAGGGCCACCGCCACCCAGTAGAGCACCGGCAGCACCTGGAGCAGGCCCAGGTCTCCCATCCGGTCCAGCGCGACCTGACGCAGCGACAGCAGCCACAGCAGCACCGCGACCGGGGCCGCGGCGTACCCGGCGACCAGGTGGGCCGGCCCCGGCTGACGGCCCGACGCGGCCGGGGAGCCCGGCCCGGCGGGTGCGCTCACCGCCGTCCGCCGCGCTGCTGCGGAGGCGGGGCGGGGAGCGCGCATCTGGGCCCTTCCTGGAGGTGGTTCACCGGCAGTCCCTTGCGTGTACCCGGCCGGTCCGGGAATTACGTCGGCCATTGGGGTGCCGTCACCCGGTCGCGGGCCGCCGGACCGGCCCGGAGAATGGGAGGTGAACGCCCGAGAGAGCGGGTTCCGCGGGATCGAGGTCGGCATGCACGGTACCCGTCCGGACCTGGACCGCTCGGTCCCGGCGCTGCTGGTCAAGGTCGGGCACTATCCGCAGCACCACGGCGGCGTCGGCGTGGTGCGCACGCTCGGCCGGTGCGGGGTGCCGGTGCACGCCGTGGTCGAGCACCGGCTGACCCCGGCGGCGGTCTCCCGCTACACGGCCGGCCGTTTCGTCCGTCCCAGCACCGGCCTGGAGGACCCGGAGACGCTGGTGGCGGCGCTGCTGGCGATCGGCGCGGCGATCGGCCGCCGCAGTGTCGCGGTCGCCACCGACGACGAGGCCGCGCTGCTGCTGGCCGAGCACGCCGACCGGCTGGCCGGGTGCTTCCTGCTGCCGCCGCTACCGCCGGGGCTGCCCCGGCGGCTGGCCGACAAGGACGGACTGCACCGGCTGTGCCTGGAGCACGGCGTGCCGACGCCGCGCTCGCGCGCCCCGGTCGACCAGGACGGACTGCTGGCGGCGGGCCGGGACTGGGGCTATCCGCTGGTGCTGAAGAACCGGGAGGCGTGGACCCGGCTGCGCGCGCCGGTGGTCGGCTCCACCACCGTGGTCCACGACGAGCGGGAGCTGCTGGCGGCCTGCCCGCCGGGCAGCGCGCCCGGCGTGCTGGTCCAGGAGTACCTGCCGGCCGAGCAGGCCGAGGACTGGTTCACTCACCTGTACTGCCCGGCCGACGGCTCCGCCCCCCTGGTGTTCACCGGGCTCAAGCTCCGGTCCTGGCCGCCCGGCGCGGGGGTGACCACCCGGGCCCTGGCGCTGGACAATCCGGGCCTCGCCGAGCAGGCCGCCGGGTTCTGCCGGCGCCTGGGCTACCGGGGCACGGCGGACCTGGACTGGCGGCTCGACCGGCGGGACGGCCGGTACAAGCTGGTCGACTTCAACCCGCGGACCGGCGCGCAGTTCCGGCTGTTCGAGACGCCGGGCGGGGTGGACGTGGTGCGGGCGCTGCACCTGGACCTGACCGGACGTCCGGTGCCGTCCGGGGTCGGGCAGCGGGCCCGGGGCTACGCGGTCGGACAGCTGGACCTGCCGGCCGCCGCGGTCTGGGCCTGGCACCAGCGGCGGCTGCCGCCCGCGCTGCGGCCCCGGCGCGGCACCGAGCGGGCCTGGCTGTGCCGGGACGATCCGGCCCCGCAGGCGGTCGAGTCGGCCTGGTTCGCGGGCACCGCCGCCCGCCGCCTGCTGTCGCCCGTTCGGCGGTAGCGGCCGACGGCCACCGCGCCCAACACCGGCCTCTCGTATAAGGATTGAGTCCTTCCTGCATCCTGACCGGACCTTCGCCGGCAAGTGGCGGGGTCCCTGGGACAGAGGACCAATCCATGCATCAGATGCGACCAGAGGTCACCAGTTCGCTCGCCGACAGCGCCCAGCCTGTCTATCTGTGGCACATCGCCAAGGACGCCGGTTCCGACATGCTCTGCGGTCGGACCCTGTTCGCCGCGGTGGCCGTCCCCCCGCTCCAGCAGGGCCTGGCCCAGCAGGAGCAGCAGTGCCAGCTCTGCCTGTCGATCTATCGACGTGCCCTGCAGTCCGCTGCCACCTGACCAGTACCGGGAACGCGAGGGGCCGGTGCGGCGAACCTGCCGCACCGGCCCTTTGTTTTCCGGGGTCGATTCCCGTTCGGAGCAATAGCGGGCCCGCTGGGGAGCTCTCCGGTCGCCGTCCTCGGCGGGCCGACCTAGGTTCATGACCAAGGGCGAACGTCGCTTTCAGTGTCCTTTCGGACACGTGGCGTTCCGCCGGAACTGATGGAAGGGATTTCCTCCATGCGACGTACCTCGATAGCCGTGCCTCTCGTCGCGGCGGCTGCGGTCGTGGGTCTCTCCACCCCCGTTGCCTTCGCTCAGGGCGGGACCAGCAGTAACGTCACCTCGTTCGGGTTCAGCGTGTTCCCGACGACTGTGGCCCCCGGCGGTACGGTGGCATTCGCTGCCACCGGCTGCTCGTCGACCGCCACGGCGGCCGCTCCGGCTCTGTTCAACACGGTTACCCTGTCCGGCAACAGCACCTCGCAGACCGGTACCACCACGGTCGGCAGCGGTGCCGCGGCGGGCGTACAGAACGTCACCTTCACCTGCGGGACCGAGTCCGGCACCACGCCGTTGACCATCTCCGCCTCCGGCACTTCCACCGGCACCTCCTCCACCACCACCACCACGGCGACCACGCCGACCGGTGCGGTGGCGACCGGCGTGGGTGGTTCCGTCCTCACCAGCGACCCGCTGGAGACGGCGGCCGGCGCGCTGCTGCTCGCGGGTGCGAGCGCCAGCGGCGTGTGGATGGTGCGGCGTCGCCGCAACGGTGCCGCTGCCGCCTGACGATCCGTCAGTGACAGGGTCACCACAGCATGATGTCACCACCGCAGGACCAGGACTGACTGCCGAGGGTGGGAGTGGCAGCAGAGAACGAGCAGGGGCCCGGCACACAGTGTGTGCCGGGCCCCTGGGGGTGCTCGCCGCAGGACCCCTGTCCGGTGCCTGGGCGCCGCAGGGGTGGTTCAGACGGCTCAGTACCAGTTGTTGGCCTGCCAGAACGCCCAGGCCTGGTTCGGGCTGCCGTAGGTGGAGTCCATGTACTGCAGGGCCCACTCGATCTGGGTGGTGGCGTCGGTCTGCCAGTCGGCACCGACCGAGGCCATCTTGTCGCCGGGCAGGGCCTGGGGCAGGCCGTAGGCGCCGGAGGACGGGTTGACCGCGGTGACGTCCCAGCCGCTCTCGTGCGAGATGATCTCGTCGAAGGACGCCAGCTGGTCGGCCGGGACGATCGACGCGGCGATCGCCTGCGGGTCACCGGAGGTGGTGGCCTCGGCGGCGGCGTCCGAGGAGGAGCTGCTGGAGGAGCTGTCGGAGCTGGAGGCGCTGCTGCTCTGCGAGGAGCCGCTGTTGGCGGTCGCCGAGTTGTAGGCGTTCTGCGCGGCCGAGGCGGCGTCGCTGTTCAGCTGGGCGGAGTTGTCGCTGCTGGACGCGGCCGAGTTGGCCGAGTTGTAGGCGTTCTGGGCGGCCGAGGCGGCGGCGCTGTCGGACGACGACTGCGCGGGGGCGGTCGCGGCCGGGGTGTAGGAGGAGCTCGCGGTGGAGCCGGTACGGCCGGTGGCCGCGTAGTACGCCGCCTGGGCGGCCTGCGCCGCCTCCTGGTTCAGGTAGGCGAGGTGCGCGGCGGCAGCGGCGGCGGTGGTCTGGGCGCTGGAGCTGGTCACCGCGCTCGTGGTGACGGCCTGGTGCACGGCGGCGACCGGGGTGGCGGCGTTGGCCGTCGCGGCGGCGAAGCCACCGAGGGAGGCAAGGCCGGCGGTGGCGGCGACGATGACAGCCGAGGCACGCATACGGGTGGAGATGGAAGACATGGGAGAGTTCGACCTCAATCGGGTTGGCGTGTGCTTGCCGTCGGCTGTTGACCGCTCCGGGACAGGTGGAGCGGTCACCTTGGGGGCACGAGGCACTCCGCTTTGGTTAGTGCCAGGAGGTGGACGAAGCGGCGGGAAGGCGCCGCTGCATCCGGTGACGGGCTCATTCTTAGCTGGCGTGTCGTCGCAGGCCAAGAGCCGCACTTACTAGGCAGCTTCGTAGTCGAACGGAGTTCGCCCGGTCCGGCCGGAGAGCCGTTTCGGAGGCTCGGCGGCGGCTCCCGGCGGTCCCGCCGAAGCGGCGGAGGACGGCGTCCGCACAGGTCCGGCGGCCAGCATTCGCGGGTGCCGGGCACCGCCGGACCGCTCGGCGGCCGGTGCCGGCCGGGCGGGTCGGCCGGAGTGGGCCGGGCTCGGCGTGAACGGAGCGTAAGGATCAACTATGGGTCGTCGTACTGCCTCAAGGGCGTGTGGTGACCGTCACAACGGGCCGGTGCTAAATGTCCGTTTCGGTCCTGTTTTCAAGGGGTAAGACCCGCTCGGTCGATCCGCGTCCGGCGCGGAATCCGTTGCCGAACCGGCCCCCGCTGATGATCGCGATGGGGAAATGGGCGTTTTGCCCTATTTCTTGCCGGTCAGATGCGCGTAGACGACGACATTGCCCAGATAGCCGGTGGAGTTGGTGTAGCCGCCGCCGCAGGTGATCAACCGTAGTTCGGGCCGGGTGGTCGGGCCGTAGACCTTCTGCGAGGGGAAGTCGTCCTTGGCGTAGACCGCGATGGCGTCGATCGAGAAGACGGCGGTGCTGTGGTCGCTCCGGACGACGTCGATCGCCGCGCCCTTGCGCAGCGCCCCGAGGTTGTAGAAGACGGCCGGTCCGGTCCAGGTGTCGACATGGCCGAGCATGATGGCGTTGCCCGCGCTGCCCGGGGCCGGGCCGTCCTGGAACCAGCCGGCCAGGTTCCGGTTGGTGTCCGAGGGGACCGACAGCCGCCGCCCCGGGCCCAGCTTCTCGCCGGTGACCGGCGCGTCCACCTGGATCGAGGGGATCTGGATCCGCACCGGCGAGGACGAGGGCATGGGCGTCACCGGGGTCGCCGAGGCCGAGGGCCCGGCGCTGCCGCTGGGCACCGCGGCGGCGGTGGCCGGGACCGCGTCCCAGGCCGAGGGCTGGGGCGGGGCCGAGGTCCGCAGGCCGTCGTGCACCATCCAGGCCCCGGCGCAGGCCGCCAGCGCGGTGACGGACAGCACGGCCGCCGTCGTCCGGCGGCGTCCACGGAACTGTTCAGCCACGAAGCGCACTCCCTCGGCCGGTGAAGCTGCTCTTTGTAGTCTTATAGCCCACCGGCGCCCCGGTCAGCGGGAGCCACACCGCACGAGGGGGTGGACGCCATGGGTCACGCGGGCAGTTGGCCGGGCCGACTCCGGCCAGCCGAGGCGAGGGACTTCGCCCAGGTCAGCGAGATCGTCAACCACTACATCCGGACCAGTGCGATCAACTTCCGCACCGAACCGCAGACCCCCGGCGACTGGGAGCGGGACTGGCTGGCCCACCGCCGCACCCACCCCTGGTACGTCGCCGAGCGGGACGGCGCGGTCATCGGAATCGCCTACGCCGCCCCCTGGAAGCCCCGCCCGGCCTACGACTGGACCACCGAGACGACCGTCTACCTCGACCGGGCGCAGCGCGGGCAGGGACTCGGCCTGGAGCTGTACCGGCTGCTGCTGCGGACCCTGGAAAGGCAGGGCTACCGCAGCGCGATGGCCGTGGTGGCGCTGCCCAACGAGGCCAGCGTCCGGCTGCACCGGGCGCTCGGCTACGAGCAGGTGGGTCACGTCAGGGCGGCCGGCTTCAAGTTCGGCGGCTGGCACGACACCGGCCTGTGGCAGCGGATCCTCAGCGAGGGGGAGCAGCCGCCCCGGCCGGTACTGCCGGTCGCGGACCTGGCGGCGGAGGACGGCTGATCGGGGTGGGTCCGATGGTCGGGGTGGGTCGGGTGGTCGGGCAGGGTGACCGGGGCGGACAGCATCAGGTCGCGGCGGCCGGCCTCCCCGGCCAGGACCGGCCAGGTGTGCAGGTTGTCGCAGCCCGCGGCGGCGCTCCTGGCCCAGTCCGGCGGGTCGGCCAGGGAGAGGAAGCCGCCGTGGCTGAGGCCGAGCATCAGATGCGCGGCGACCAGCGAGTACGGCAGCGCCGCCGCCGCGTCGGCCTGGTGTGGCAGGGTCCAGCCGCTGCCGTTGCGGACCTCGGCGGTGAGCCGGCGCAGCGGCCCGGGCCCGGACTCCGGCAGGTCGGCGGCGGCGACCCGGATCACCCCGCTGACCTCCTCGCGCCGCCGGACGATCCGCCCGGCCAGCCGTCCGTCCGCGTCGTACAGCGCCTCGGTCTCCTCGTGGCCGGCGCAGCCGAAGGGCAGCTCGCGGCCGTCGTCGGTGAGCTCGCCGACCTTCAGCGCCAGCTGGATCCGCTCCTCGACGCCCTCGTCCCAGCCGGTCAGCACCCGGTCGGCGAGCCGCAGCTCCGGGACGTCCTGGTAGACCCCGTCCGGCCCGGTGCGCTGGACCGTGCAGCGCTGGGTGTGCAGGAACCGCAGCTCCGCCAGCAGGGTGGCGTCCGGCTCCGGCTCCAGCAGGCACTCGGTGCGCTGGAGGCAGTGCCCGCCGCCGTGCGCCGCCCAGGCCGGGGGCACCAGCAGCCCCGGCTGCCGCCCGGCGGGCTCCCCGGCCGCCGGGGCCCGGTAGGGGCGCAGCAGGCAGCCGGAGTAGAGGACGGCCTCGGCGATCCGCCGGACGCCGGTGAACCGGGTCTCGATCTCCGGGGTCAGCGCGCTCGTCGTCATCGGCCGGTCCTCTCGCGGGTGGGCGGCCCCTCGCCCCCCGTGTCCGGGCTGGCGGCGGTTCTGGCCGTGGGTGGTGCGGTCATCATTGGTCCCTGCTGCGGAGGGGGGTGCGCGGCGCGGCCGCATGTCACCCCTCAGCCTGCGATGGGTCCGACCGGCAGGGGACATCGGACACCGCCGAACCGGTGACGTCGCGGCGGGGCCGGACTGTTGCCGGGACGGGGCGGACGGGGCGGGGCGGGTCCGGTCGGGGCGGGGTCAGGACTGGCCCGGCGCCGTGCCCGGGGTGTCGGTGGAGCCGTGCGGGGCCGGGCGCTGCGGCTGCGGGGCGGGCGGTGGGGCGAAGGCGCTGGGGAGCGCGGTGATGTCCTGGCGGGGGCCCACTTCGAGGGCGACTGACTCGGCGACCAGGATGATGCGCTGGGCCAGTCGGTGGACGGCCAACTCGTAGGCGTCGCGGAACCCACGGAGCCGACTCAGGCCGTACATGCCCTCGCTCAGGTAGTCCTTGCCGAAGTCGCTGTGGTTGAACTGGAGCCGGCTCGCGACCGCGGGCAGTTCCTCCGCGGGCATCCGCGCCCACCACACCGGGACGATGCCCGTGTGGTGGCTGCTGATGCCCCGCTGCGCCACCGGGCGATTGGCGAAGGCCCACCACTCCTGGCCGCAGGCCGTGCTCTTGAAGTAGCGGGGCGAGTAGAGCGGCACGAAGACCCGGCAGTGCGCGACGGCCTCCGCCACCCGCTCGGCCGGGTCCAGGCCGTGCGCCACGGACCGGTCGATGAATCCCACCGGTTGGCTCGCGGGAGTGGTCGTCATCTCCATGATCGTCTCGCACAGGTCGTCGAACAGCCGGTACACCGACTGGTTCGGGTCCGATCCGCTCGACGCCGACCCCGGAGTGTGCGCGTAGCTCAGGTAGAAGTACGGCCGTGGGAGGTCCGGCCCCCACGTGGCCACCTCGGCCGGTTCGGGCGAGGCGGTGTGCGGCAGGCGGGCCCGGTCGGCCCGCAGCGCCGCGAGGTCGCTGCGGTAGGCGGTCTCCGCAGCACGCACGTTCAGTGCCTCGGCCAGTTCGGCGAGCGCTGTGAGCAGGGTCGGCAGGTTGTCCCCGGTCCGGCCGAGGGCGGCTCTGACGCGCGTGGTCTCATAGCCGGGGTCCGGGTGCGGGGAGGGTGGACAGAGCGCGTCGATCAGCCAGTCGAGCGGGCGCACTCCCGGGATCTGGTTCAGCTCCGCGGCCAGGTCGATCGCCTCGCCGAAGCGAGCCCACCGTGCTCCGCGCCGGGCCAGCCACTCAGTCAGCAGCTGGAGCAGTCGCTGCTCCTCCGCCGTCGGCCGCGCGCCGGAACCCGGGGTCAGCCGTTGGTCCGCCAGCACCTGCTTGACCAGGGACGCCACCTCGCTCAGCTCACCCGCGTCGGCCAGTGCGGAGGCGAACCGCAGCGCCCGGGCCGCGACCGCCGGCTGCTGCGGACCACGGATCGCCCGCTCCACCGCCAGCTCCTCCCGCAGCCGGGCCAGCGGCGACCGGTCACCGGCGGCCGTGCCCGCGGCCGCACCGGTGCCCTGCTCCGAACCAGGGGTGGCCGCAACCGCCGGGGCGGGCGGGAGGATGCCGAGGTAGCGGAGGAAGGGGCCGCCGACCTCGGCCAGGGCGTGTCCGCCGTCGGGTATCCGGCCGGTGCCGTGCGGGTCCGGGAGGACCGCGCTCAGCGACGCGGTCCGCGCGGTGGGCCGCTCCAGGAAGGCCGACACCACCCGGACCGTGTTCAGCGCGTCGCCGGTGTCGACCGCCGCCATCAGCAGCTCGGCGACGCCCGGGTGCAGCGCGTAGACGGCGTCGGCCGAGGTGGCGTACGCGGAGGTGGCGTGGAGCAGGCCGCCGAGGAAGACCTCGGCCAGGTAGCCCGGATGGCTCCTGGGCAGCACCGCCTCCTGGACCACCCGCATCACCGGCAGGGTGAGCGGCTGCACGGTGGAGAGGTGCGCGGCGAGCTGGTACGCCTGCGGGGAGGCGGCCGTACGGAAGGCCGCGAGCCGGGCCTCCGCCGGGGCCTGCTCGACTGCTTGCCGCCCGGCCGTAGGCCCGGCCGGGGCCGGTGCTCGCGCGTCGATGACCGGCAGGGTGACCGTGCCGCCGGCGGCGGCCAGCAGCGCCCAGCCGCGCAGCTGACCCGCGGACAGCTCGATCAGCGGCACCGGGACCGCCGGCAGCACGCTGATGACGTCCGGCAGCAGCGGATCGCCGCTGCCCAGGCGCTGGTTCGGGGTACCGCCGACCGGCGCGGTCAGGGTGAGCCGGGTCGGCTGGAGCGCTGTGCCGGACCACAGCGTCGGCGGCAGCGGCTGGAGCACCGCCACCGTGCTGTGGGCGCAATGCCGGTCCAGGAACTCCTGCATGGCCCCGGACCGCCAGCCCGCGCCGACCCCGTCCGAGAGCACCAGGACGGCGGGGGAGTGCCGCGGGCCGCCGCCCTGGCGCGGCAGCGACCCCGGCCGTAGCGCGAACGGCCGGGCGTGGACCTCGGCCCGGTCGGCCCGGTCGCTGTCCACGCCGATCGCGATCACCCGGCGGAAAGCCCCCAGGTTCCGCAGCAGCCGCTGGAGCTCGGCGGCCAGGTCCTGCCACAGCCGCATCGAGGTGCCGTCGTCGACGACCAGCAGCAGGTCCTTCGACCGCAGCGCCTCCGGCCGGTGGACCAGCTGGAGCAGCGAGGTCTCGGCGATCAGGTTGGCGGTGGCCGTCTCGTCCAGCTGCGCGGTCCAGCTCGGGCGCCGGTAGCGGCGCAGCGGTCGCAGGGCCCGCCGGAGCTGGATCGGGTTGCTGATCGGATGGTGCCCGGGCACCCGGACCGGACGCCCGGGACCGGAGGTGCCGGGGAGCCCGGCCGGGGTGTGCAGCTGCTCGCGTACGTCCACCGCCGGGTCCGGGCCGTCCTGGACCGCGCCGCCGGCCTCTCCGGCGCGCGCCCCGTCGGCCGGGGCGAGCGGGTCGGCCCCGGCCCCGGCCCCGTTGGCCCAGCGGGTGACCGTGCTCCCGTCGTCCAGGGCCACCGCCCGGGCCAGCCAGAGGATGTCCAGCAGTTCCTCGTGGGACGGGTCGACGTCCTGCTGTCGCAGCGCCGCGCGTACCCGGTCGATGCCGGTCATGGCCGGGTGGTGTCGTCCAGCGGCCGCAGGACCGCCTCCCGCAGCACCTCGGGCTCCAGACCGACCTGGTTCAGCCGCAGGTGGACGGCGCTGAGCAGCTGGTCGGTGGCCAGCTCCTGCTGCTCCTGGTCGCGCAGCCGCAGGAACTGGGCGAGCAGCTCGTGGGTGCCCGCGTCCTCGACCGCCTCCGGACCGAGGTGCGCCTCGATGATCCGCAGCAGCCGGGTGTCGTCCGGCGGGTTCAGCTCCAGCCGCACGCAGCGCCGCAGGAAAGCCGGGGGGAAGTCGGTCTCGCCGTTGCTGGTGATCACCACCACCGGGAACTGCGAGCAGTTCACCTGCCCCTCCCGTACCGGGACGGTGGCCCGGGTGCCGGACAGGTGGACGTCCACCGGGGTCTCGTGGTCCCGCAGCCGGGCCAGCTCGGGGATCTCGAACCCGCCCTCCTCGAACACCACCAGCAGGTCGTTGGCGAGGTCGGGGTCGCTCTTGTCCATCTCGTCGATCAGCAGCAGCCGGGGCCGCCCCGGTCTGCTGTCCGCCAGCGCCGTCCCCAGCGGGCCGAGTTTGATGTACTCGCCGATGTCGGGCGGGGTGCTGCTGTGCTGGCTGTCGCGCAGCCGGGCGATCGCGTCGTACCGGTACAGCCCGTCGACGTGGGTGGTGCGGCTGTTGACCGGCCAGCGGAGCACCGCGCCCAGGCCCAGCTCCTGGGCGATCGCGACCGCCAGGGTGGACTTGCCGGTGCCGGGGCGGCCGGTGACCAGCAGCGGCCGGTGCAGGTGCAGCGCCGCGTTGACCACGTCGGCCTCGCGCTCCTCGACGTAGTAGTGCGCCGACTGCCTCGCGCCCGCGCCGACCACCCCGCCGCCGCCGCTGTCATTGCCGCTGGTGTTGCCGCTGGTGTTGCCGCTGTCGCCGCCGCCGAAGCGCCGCCACGGCGGGGGGACCGGCCAGGCCACCGGCTCGGTCCGGACGCTGCCGTCGCCGTGGAAGATCCGCCACTGGGGGCCGTGGGGATCAGGGCCGTGGGGATCAAGGCCGTTGGGGTGGGGGCCGCTGGGCGGGGGTTCGATGGGCACCGGTCAGCCTTCCTGGGTCGGGTGCAGGGGCGGGGTCAGATCGAGGTCGGGGAAGGTCCAGTCGGGGTCTTCCCAGATCAGGGCCAGATGATGGCCGACGAGTTCGGCGCCGCCGACGCGCGGCGACGCCTCGATCCGGCGCCGCCGGACCCGCTGCGGCAGCTCCCGGGCCCCGCCCCCGGAGACCAGGGCCCGCAGCGAACCGGCGGCGTCGGCGCAGTCCGGGTGCCGGAGCCAGAGCACCGCGGGGATGCCCTCGCAGGCCGCCACGGCGGCCAGCGCCAGCGACGTCCGCCGGTCCGCGCGGATCGCCACGCAGCCGACGTCCTCGGCCAGCATCAACTGCTTGTACAGCGCGCGGGCGTCGGCCGGGCCGTCCTGGCCGTCGACCACCACCGGCTCGGTGGAGCCGAGGCGCTTCCAGCGCAGCGCCCGGCCCACCGCGTGCCTGCGCCAGGCCCGGGGACGTCGCAGCAGCACCTGGTGCACGGTGCCCAACTCACGGGAGACACCCGGGTAGGGGGCGAGCTCCCACCACTCCAGCTCCAGCCCGAGCTGCTCCGGCTCGACCAGGAACTCCACCACCAGGCCGTGGTCATGGCTCGCCGACTCGGCGTCGATGATCCGGGACAGCGACTGCGCGATCTCGTCCAGGCTGCGCGGGGTGTGCTCCTTCAGCGGGACCCGGGTGACCCCGTCGCTGTCGCGGACCGCGATCGCGCACCGGTAGCCCTCGCTCGCCTGGAGCAGCTCCACCTGCACCCGGACCAGCCGCACCTGCGCGCGCGCCGCCGCGTCCCGAGCGTCCTCGCGCAGCGCCAGGGCCAGCGGCCCCACCTCCAGCCGCTCGGCCACCCGGGCCGACCACATCCACAGCAGCTCCCGCGACTGCTCCTCGACGGCCCGGGCAGCCGCGTGCTCGGCCAGCCGGATCACCGCCGGCAGCTGGTGCACTCCGCGCGAGCGCGGCTCGACGAACCGCACCGCGTCCGCCAGGCCGGCGAGCGTCCCGTCCGGCTCGGGGCCGTAGGGGAGGGCCAGCCGGACCAGCTCCAGCGGCGTGGGCGGGCACGCCCCGGAGCCGAGCAGGGACAGCAACTCCTGGTGCTCGCTCACGGTCAGCACCAGCTTGGGGTGCAGCCGCCGCGTTCCGGCCCGCACCAACTGCCGCTGCTCCGGCGAGCCGGCGTAGCGGTCGGCGGCGGCGAGCAGGGTGGCGGCCCCGCGGCTGCCCCACAGCGCGGCGGCGGCGAACAGCGCCTCCGGTGTCGTCGGGGACTCGATCCGGTGCGGCAGGGACAGCTCCCTGCCCAACCAGACCGCGCAGGCTTCGAGTCGGCCTGGCTCGTCCAGGCTGCGGAGCACCAGCGCCCGCACTTCGGGCTGGATCGGCAGGTCCTCGGGCAGGGTGGGCAGCCGGTGCCCGAAGTGCCGCCAGATCTGCCGGGTCGGGATCGCGAAGCCGTTGACCCCCTGCGCCCCCACGACCAGCCCCAGGATCCGCTGCCGCTGGGGGTGCCAGAGCGGGGAGCCGCTGATGCCGGGGACGAACCCGACCGTGGAGCCCGCGCTGGACATGGAGATCCAGGTCGGCGCCACAGCCCGGACCCGGGCCTCGACCGGGCGGATGTGGTCCCGCCCGTACCAGGTGAAGACGGTGTCGTCGCGCCGCGCGTGGCCCCACGCGGGCGGTTCGCTGCCGAGTTCCGGGTGGGCTGCCGGTAAGGGCTCCAGTTGCAGCAGGGCGAGGTCGCCCTCCCATTCGTTCTGCGGGGCGGACTCGGACGACAGCGCCCCGCCGTCCGGGCGGGAGGCAGGTACCCACTCCAGCAGCCGCGCACCGCCGTCGCGACTGCCGCCGCGACCACCGTTGCTCACCGCCGGGGCCAGCAGCAGACCCGGCAGGACCGCGCCGAGCGGTACCGGCGGCGGGGCGTGGAACCTCGGCCGTCCGAGGGCCAGATTGACCACATGGGCGCAGGTGACGACGAGGCCGCCAGGCATCACCAGCCCACCGCCCACCGCATCGGTGACACCGGCCCGGTAGACCGCCACCCGGGAGTCGCGTACCGGGGCGTCCACCTCGGAGTCGTCCGTCACCATGGCCGGTGGCCCCGTCAGTCCCCGGCGGTGTGCTGGGCGCTGACCTGCGGGGCGCCGGTGTCGGGGGCGCCGGTGTCGCGGGCGGTGGCGTCAGGAGCGGCGGTGCTCGGGTCGCCGGTGTTCGGGGTGATCCGCCAGGTGGCCGCGACCGTCAGGCTGGCCTCACCCTTGCCGCCGACGATGCCCAGTTGGAGGTTGTTCGCCAGCTTCACGCCGAGGGTGACGGTCACCTCGTCCGGGGCGTGCGGGATGCGCAGGACCGTGCGGTGCACGGCCTGCAACGCGGGAACGAGGGGCCGCAGCACGTCCTCCAGCGTCCGCCCGGCCCTGGTGATCACCTCTGAGGTCCGCCCCACCGGCGTCAGCGGGGCCACCGCTCCGGGGAAGGTCTCCTCCGGGGGGCCGCCGCCGGTCGCGTCCAGCCCGCCGGGCGCGGCGAAGACCTCCATCAGCACGCTGGTGCGGTCCTCGAAGCTGAACTCAACGAATTCCCCCATGGCTTGAACTATGCCAGCAAATCGGCGGCGGTGAAGAGCTGTTGAACAGGTCGCGTTCGTCCGTTCCGGGCCGGGTCCGGAGCCGGGTCGAAAAACAAGCGATCATGATTGCTTTTTTCTGGAGGCCGTGGCACGGTGGGGCGATGACCGATGCTGCTGGGGCCTTTCGAGCCGGATCCGAGGGCGGGCCGTTGCGGGTGGGCAACGCCTCCGGGTTCTACGGGGACCGCTTCTCCGCGCTGCGGGAGATGCTGGAGGGCGGCGAGTTGGACGTCCTCACCGGCGACTACCTGGCCGAACTGACCATGCTGATCCTGGGCCGCGACCGGCTGCGGAACCCGGACGGGGGCTATGCCAAAACCTTTCTGCGGCAGCTGGAGTCGACGCTCGGACTGGCCCTGGAGCGGAGCGTGCGGATCGTCGCCAACGCCGGCGGGCTGAACCCGGCCGGGCTGGCGCAGGCCGTCCGGGAGCTGGCCGGACGGCTCGGGTTGACGGTCGCGGTGGCCCATGTCGAGGGCGACGACCTGCTGCCGCGCGCCGCCGAGCTGGGCCTGGCCGGGCCGGGCCGGGACGCACCGCTCACCGCCAACGCCTACCTGGGCGGCTGGGGCATCGCCGCCTGTCTGGAGGCCGGGGCGCAGGTGGTGGTCACCGGGCGGACCACCGACGCCTCGCTGGTGCTCGGCCCGGCCGCGGCGTACTTCGGCTGGGGCCGGGAGGACTACGACGCGCTGGCCGGAGCCGTGGTCGCCGGGCACGCCATCGAGTGCGGCACCCAGGTGACCGGCGGCAACTACTCCTTCTTCACCGGGATCGGCGACCTGCGCCACCCGGGCTTCCCGATCGCCGAGGTGCACCCGGACGGCAGCAGCGTGATCACCAAGCACCCCGGCACCGGCGGCGCGGTCACCCCGGGCACGGTCACCGCCCAACTGCTCTACGAGATCGACGGACCGCGCTACGCCGGTCCCGACGTCACCGCCCGGTTCGACACGGTCCAGCTCACCGGCGACGGCCCGGACCGAGTCCGGATCGGTGGGGTGCGCGGGGAGGCCCCGCCGCCGACACTGAAGGTCGGCTGCACCTCGGTCGGCGGCTTCCGCAACCAGGTCGAGTTCGTCCTCACCGGGTTGGACATCGAGGCCAAAGCAGCCCTGGCGCGGGCCCAGTTGGAGCACTCCGGGGTACTCGACGCGGTCGAGGCGGCCTGGACGCTGGTGCGCACCGACCGCCCGGACGCCGACGCCGAGGAGGAGGCCAGCGCGCTGCTGCGGTGCGTGGTGCGCGGCCCGGACCAGCAGCGGGTCGGCCGGTCCTTCACCGGAGCCGCGGTGGAGCTGGCGCTGGCCGGATACCCCGGCTTCCACCTGACCGCTCCACCGGGCGACGCCTCTCCGTACGGGGTCTTCCGGGCCGCCTTCGTGGAGGCGGCGCTGGTCGGGCACACGGCGGTGCTGGGCGACGGACGGCGGATCGAGCTGCCGCAGGCGAAGGACTCGCGGGCGCTCGCGGCGGTCGACGAGCCGCCGCTGCCGCTGCCGCCGCCGCTGCCGTCCGGGCCGGTGCGCCGGGCGCCGCTGGGGGCGGTGCTCGGGGCCCGCAGCGGCGACAAGGGCGGCGCGGTCAACGTCGGCGTCTGGGTGGGTACCGAGGACGAGGCCCGCGCCGCGGACGCCTGGCGCTGGCTGGCGCACGCGCTCACGGTCGAGGAGTTCCAGCGGCTGCTGCCGGAGACCGCCGGGCTGCCGGTCCGCCGCCACCTGCTGCCGAACCTGCGGGCGCTGAACTTCGTGGTGGACGGGCTGCTCGGGGCGGGCGTCGCGGCGCAGGTGCGGTTCGACCCGCAGGGCAAGGCGGTCGGCGAATGGCTGCGCTCGCGCCGGACGGACCTGCCGGAGGTGCTGCTGTGACCGTGCTGAGATCCGCGTTGGACCCCCGCTCGCCGGAGTACCTGCGCAATCGGGAGGCGACGCTGGCCGCGCTGGCCGAACTGGACGTCGAGCACGCCCGGGCGCTGGACGGGGGCGGGGCCAGGTACCGCGACCGGCACCGGGCCCGCGGCAAGCTGCTGCCGCGCGAGCGGATCGAGCTGCTGGTCGACCAGGACTCGCCGTTCCTGGAGCTGTCCACGCTCGCCGCCTGGGGCAGCGAGTTCCCGGTCGGGGCCGGGCTGGTCACCGGGATCGGCGTGGTCGAGGGGGTGGAGTGCCTGATCACCGCGAACGACCCGACCGTGCGCGGCGGCGCGAGCAACCCGTGGACGCTGCAGAAGGCGTTCCGCGCGGCGGAGATCGCGGCGGAGAACCGGCTGCCCACGGTCGGCCTGGTCGAGTCCGGCGGCGCGGACCTGCCCACGCAGCAGCAGATCTTCGTCCCCGGCGGGCGGATGTTCCGCGACCTGACCCGGGCCTCCGCCGCCGGGATACCGACGATCGCGCTGGTGTTCGGCAACTCCACGGCCGGCGGGGCGTACGTCCCGGGGATGTCGGACCACGTGGTGATGGTCAGGGAGCGCGCCAAGGTGTTCCTGGCCGGGCCGCCGCTGGTGAAGATGGCCACCGGCGAGGAGGCCGACGACGAGTCGCTCGGCGGCGCCGAGATGCACGCCCGGACCTCCGGCCTGGCCGACCACATGGCCGCCGACGAACTGGACGCGCTGCGGATCGGCCGGAGCATCGTGGCCCGGCTCAACTGGCGCAAGGCGGGCCCCGCGCCCGCCGCCGAGGTGCTGCCGCCGCGGCTCGATCAGGAGGAGCTGGCCGGGATCGTCCCGACCGACCTCAAGCTGCCGTTCGACCCGCGCGAGGTGATCGCCCGGATCGTCGACGACTCCGACTTCGACGAGTTCAAGCCGCTCTACGGCTCCAGCCTGGTCACCGGCTGGGCCCGGCTGCACGGCTACCCGGTCGGCGTCCTGGCCAACGCCCGAGGGGTGCTGTTCAGCCAGGAGGCACAGAAGGCCGCGCAGTTCATCCAACTGGCCAACCAGGCGGACACCCCGCTGCTGTTCCTGCAGAACACCACCGGCTACATGGTCGGCAAGGAGTTCGAACAGGGCGGCATCATCAAGCACGGCGCGATGATGATCAACGCGGTGTCCAACTCCAAGGTCCCGCACCTGACGGTGGTCATGGGCGCGTCCTACGGCGCGGGTAACTACGGGATGTGCGGCCGGGCCTACGGGCCACGGTTCCTGTTCTCCTGGCCGGGGGCCAAGTCGGCGGTGATGGGCCCGACCCAGCTGGCCGGGGTGATCTCGATCGTCTCCCGGCAGGCCGCGCAGGCCCGCGGCGCGGCGTACGACGAGGCCGGGGACGCCCAGCTGCGCGCGGCGATCGAGCAGCAGATCGAGAGCGAGTCGCTGGCCCCGGCGATGTCCGGGCGGCTGTACGACGACGGGGTGATCGACCCGCGCGACACCCGCACCGTGCTCGGGCTGGCGCTGTCCGCCGTCCACTCCGCGCCCGTCCGGGGCGCCACCGGATACGGGGTGTTCCGCACATGAATCCTTCCGCTGTCGACCTGTACGAGAAGGAGTTGGGACCGGCGCGGCCGATCGGGTCGGTGCTGGTGGCCAACCGGGGCGAGATCGCCCGGCGGGTCTTCCGCAGCGCTCGGGACCTCGGCCTGGCGACGGTGGCGGTCCACTCCGACGCCGACGCGGGCGCGCCGCACGTGGCCGAGGCCGACGCGGCGGTGCGGCTGCCCGGCAGCGCCCCCGTCGACACCTACCTGCGGTCCGAGTTGCTGATCGAGGCCGCGCTGCGGGCGGGCGCGGACGCGGTGCACCCCGGCTACGGGTTCCTGTCCGAGAACGCCGACTTCGCCCGCGCGGTCATCGCGGCCGGACTGCTGTGGATCGGCCCGCCGCCGGGCGCGGTCGAGGCCATGGGCAGCAAGATCGAGGCCAAGCGGATGATGGCCGCCGCCGGGGTCCCGGTGCTGGCCGAGGCCGATCCGCGGACGCTGACCGAGGCCGACCTGCCGGTGCTGGTCAAGGCCTCGGCGGGCGGCGGCGGACGCGGCATGCGGGTGGTGCGCACCCTGGCCGAGCTGCCCGGTGAGCTGGCGGCGGCGCGTGCGGAGGCGGCGTCCGCGTTCGGTGACCCGACCGTCTTCTGCGAGCCGTATCTGGCCACCGGCCACCATGTCGAGGTACAGCTGCTCGCCGACCGGCACGGCACGGTCTGGGCCGTCGGCGAGCGCGAGTGCTCGATCCAGCGGCGGCACCAGAAGGTGATCGAGGAGGCCCCGTCGCCACTGGTGGAGCGGCTGCCGAGGATGCGCGAGGCGCTGTTCGAGGCGGCCCGGCGGGCGGCCCGCGCGGTCGGCTACGTCGGCGCGGGCACGGTCGAGTTCCTGGCCGACGACACCGGGCGGTTCTTCTTCCTGGAGATGAACACCCGGCTCCAGGTGGAACACCCGGTCACCGAGTGCACCACCGGCCTCGACCTGGTCCGCTGGCAGCTGCGGATCGCCGAGGGCGCGCGGCTGCCCGCCGAACCCCCGGCCCGGACGGGCTACGCGGTCGAGGCCCGGCTGTACGCGGAGGACCCGGCGGCGGACTGGCAGCCGCAGACCGGGATCGTGCACCGGTTCCGACTGCCCGGCGTGGCCGCCGAGTTCACTGCGGCCGCCTCGGGCGCGGGCGGGGGCGCGGCCGGTGACGCCGGGATCCGGCTGGACTCCGGGGTGGTGGACGGCAGTGAGGTGGGCATCCACTACGACCCAATGCTGGCCAAGGTCGTCGGCTGGGGTCCGAGCCGGTCCGAGGCGGCGGGAGTGCTCGCCCGCGCGCTGGCCCGGGCCGAACTGCACGGGCCGACCACCAACCGCGAGCTGCTGGTCCGGGTGCTGCGGCATCCGGCCTTCCTGGCCGGGGACACCGACACCGCCTTCTTCGACCGGCACGGCCTGGACGTCCTCGCCCGGCCGCTGGCCGACGCCGACGCCCGGCGGCTGTCCGCGCTGGCGGCGGCGCTGGCCGAGGCGGCGGCCCGACGCGCGGGCGCGCGGGTGCAGCGCGGACTGCCGTCCGGCTGGCGAAACGTCCCCTCACAGCCGCAGCGCACGGTGTACCTGGCGGGGTCCGGTGCTGGAGCCGGTGCTGGAGCCGGAGCCGGAGCTGGAGCCGGAGCTGGAGCCGGTGCGGCGGTCGAGGCGGCCTACCGGTTCGGTCGGGACGGGCTGCTGGCCGAGGGGCATGACGGGGTGTCGCTGATCGAGGCCACCCCGGGGCGGGTCGTGCTCGACGTCCACGGGGTACGCAGGGGCTTCGCCGTGGCGCGCTACGGGCGGCAGGTGTATGTCGACTCACCGCTCGGACCGGTGTCGCTGACCGCCGTCGACCGGTTCCCCGACCCGGTGCCGCAGACCGCTCCGGGCTCGCTGCTCGCGCCGATGCCGGGCACGGTGGTGCGGCTCGGGGCCGGGGTGGCCGTGGGCGAGCCGGTGACGGCCGGTCAGCCGCTGCTGTGGCTGGAGGCGATGAAGATGCAGCATCGGATCGACGCCCCGGCAGACGGGCTGCTGAGCGAGCTGCGAGTGGACATCGGCCGACAGGTGGACGCCGGGGATGTGCTCGGCGTGGTGCGTGGCGCCGACGCCGACTCCGACTCCGACTCCGACTCCGACTCCGACTCCGACTCCGACTGATCGACCTCTCAATCTCTCGATGTGTCGATATGCCTGTTTGTCAAGATATCGACGGATAGACCCTTTGCCGGTACGGATAGAGGAGCCGAACGTGAACGTCATCGAGACCGAGGAACAGCGGGACCTGCGCGCCGCCGTCGCCCAGCTGGGCGGGCGCTACGGCTTCGGCTACACCAACGAGCGGGCGCGCCGCCGCGAACCGCTGCGCGAACTCTGGCTGGAGGCCGGGAAACTGGGCTTCACCGGGGTCAACCTGCCCGAGGAGTACGGCGGTGGCGGCTGCGGCATGTACGAACTCGCTATCGTTCAGGAGGAGTTGAGTGCCGCCGGGAGCGGGCTGCTGATGCTGGTGGTCTCGCCCGCGATCTGCGGCACAGTGATCGCGCGCTTCGGCACCCCGGAGCAGAAGCAGCGCTGGCTGCCCGGCATCGCCGACGGCTCGGCGATCATGGCGTTCGGCATCACCGAGTCCGAGGCGGGCTCCAACTCGCACCGGATCACCACCACCGCCCACCGCGACGGCGGCGACTGGCTGCTCAGCGGCAGCAAGGTCTTCATCTCCGGCGTCGACCAGGCCGACCAGGTGCTGATCGTCGCCCGGACCGAGGACACCCGCACCGGCCGACTCAAGCCGGTGCTCTTCGCCGTGCCGACCAACGCGCCCGGATTTGAGGCCCGGCCGATCGAGATGGACGTGGTGATGCCGGACCGGCAGTTCGCCCTGCACCTGGACCAGGTGCGGCTGCCTGGCGACGCGCTGATCGGCGAGGAGGACGCCGCCCTCGGCCAGCTGTTCGCCGGGCTCAACCCGGAGCGGATCATGGCCTCCGCGCTCGCGGTCGGCATGGGCCGGTTCGCCCTCGGCCGGGCCGTCGACTACGCCAAGCAGCGCAGCGTCTTCGGCGGTGTGCCGATCGCCGCCCACCAGGGCATCGCCCACCCGCTCGCGCAGATCAAGATCGAGCTGGAGCTGGCCCGGCTGATGATGCAGAAGGCGGCCACGCTCTACGACTCCGGCGACGACACGGGCGCGGCCGAGGCGGCCAACATGGCCAAGTACGCCGCCGCCGAGGCCAGCATCCGGTCCGTGGACCAGGCCCTGCAGACCCTCGGCGGCAACGGCCTGGCCAGCGAGTACGGTCTCGCCTCGCTGCTGGCGGCGGCCCGGGTCGCCCGGATAGCGCCGGTCAGCCGGGAGATGGTGCTGAACTTCGTCGCCCAGACCAGCCTCGGCATGCCGAAGTCGTACTGAGACCGTAATGAGCTGATCATGGAACGTCATAATGGGGACATGCCGAGCCGCAGGACCCCCGCACCGACACCGACACCGACCCCCGCACCCGTTCCGGCACCGTCGCCGGCCCCCGCGGCGGCCTCCGCGGCGGCACTCGCGCCGGAGCCGCGCGGGCCGCAGCAGGACCGGAGCCGGGCCACCAGGCAGCGGCTGCTGGACGCCGCCGTCGAGTGCCTGGTCGAGTACGGCTGGACCGGGACGACGGTCACCGTGGTCGCCCAGCGCGCGGGTGTCTCCCGGGGCGCGGCACAGCACCACTTCCCCACCCGCGAGGCGCTGACCACCGCCGCCGTCGCCCATGTCACCGAGGTCCGCGCGGCCGGCATCCGGCGCGAGCTGGACGCGCTCCCGGACGGGGAACTGCGCACCGAGGCGGTGGTGCAGCTGATCGCCGACTGGTTCATCGGCGTGCCGTTCCGGGCCGCGCTGGAACTGTGGGTGGCCGCCTCCGCCGACCCGCAGCTGCGGGAGCTGGTCGCGCCGCTGGAGGCCCGCACCGGGCGGCAGGTGCACCAGGCGGCGGTGGAGCTGCTCGGGGTTGACGAGTCCGTGCCCGGGGTCCGCGAGACCATCCAGGCGACCCTGGACCTGGCGCGCGGCCTGGGCCTGGCCAACCTGCTGACCGACGACAGCCGCCGCCGCCACCGGATCGTCCGGCAGTGGGCCCGGACGCTGGACACGGTGCTGACACGGTGCTGACGCGGGCGGTATGACCGCCGGATCGGTGCTCCGACCCGGCGGCCACCAGCGCTGACTGATCAGCCGTCAGAAACCGCCGTCAACACCAGTCGTCAACCTCAGCCGTCAACACCGGTCGTCAGACCAGCTCGGCGGCGAGGGTGATGTTCTTCACCCCGGCCAGGGCCTGGCTCACCGGGCAGTTCGCCTTGGCGTCCTGCGCCGCGGCCTGGAAGTCGTCCGCCGACAGCCCCGGCACCCGGGCCTTGACGGTCAGGTGGATGGCGGTGATGCCCTCACCCGGCTGGAAGGTCACCTCCGCCGTGGTGTCCAGCGACTCCACGGTGTGGCCGGCGCCGGCCAGGCCGTGCGAGAACGCCATCGAGTAGCAGGCCGAGTGGGCGGCCGCGATCAGCTCCTCCGGACTGGTCTGCCCGTTCGGCTGCTCGGAGCGGGACGCCCAACTGACGTCGAAGGTGCCGATGCCCGAGGACTTCAGGGCGACCGAGCCGTTGCCCTTCAGCAGGTTGCCTTCCCAGTGGGTCTCGGCGGTGCGTGTGGTTGCCATAACTGACTGCTCCTTGGATAAGTCCGATGTACCGGAGGGATGGTGGACCTGCCGGGCCAGCCTACGAGTTGGCGGCCCCGGGCGCGCGGCAGCCACGCAGCTGCCATGGCGGCGCGTGTCGCGGCTCCGCCGCAGGCCGCTGCCCCGGAGGCGCGGTCCGCAGGCCCGGCTACCGGTGTGGAAGGCGCGCTGCCGGTAGCGTGGCCGCCATGCGGATCAACGGGGCTGAGACGACGCCGGGCGCGGCAGCACGCGGGCACATACTCCTGGTCGGTGGCGCACCCGTTCCCCGGCGCGGCCAACTGCTGCGCCCGGAGGCCAGCTTGGCGCTGCTGGCGACCGTGCCCAGCAGCGCCCTGCTGGCCGGCGACCTGCCGGCGGACACCGTGCAGCTGGCCGACCCGGCCGAACCGCAGGCGCTGCTCGCCCACCTGCGCACCGCCGCCGCCGCGACCGGTCCGCTGCTGCTGGCCCTCGTCGGGGTGCTCACCGCCGACCGCCGCCGACGGCAGCCGCACCTGGCCCTGGCCCGCACCCGCCCGGACAACACCCGCTACACCGCGCTGCCCTGGACCTGGCTCGCCGCGGAGCTGCGCGAGCGTCCGGCGGGGAGCACCACCGTGCTGGTCGACCTGGTCGCCGACAAGGACGCCTGGTCCGTCCTCGCCGAGACCGGCAGCGAGTCGCTGACGGCGGGCCTCCCGCTGTGGGGGCAGGTCAGCCCGCCGCACACGGTCGGCGACACCGTCGCCGCGCCCTACACCCGCGCCCTGGTCGACCTGCTGCGCCGCTCCACCGGCCGCAGCACGCTGGCAGACCTGCACCAGCTGGCGGTGAGCAACGCGGGCCTCCCGGAGGGAGCGCTGGTGCTCGCCTCCGGCTACGTCCCCTTCGGCGACCGCACGCCGGACCCCTTCGCCAAGCCGCCCCGGCAACAGCCGCACCGGCCCCGCACCGATCCCGCCGCCCCGGACCCGGCCCCGGATCCGTCCGTATGGGCCCCCGCCGCCCCGCCGACCCCGGCCGCCCCGACCCCGGCGACCCCGACCCCCGCCGCCCCGACCCCCGCCGCACCCGCGGCCACCGCGTCACCCGCTCGGCCCGAACCGGCGCTGGCCGCGGTGGCGCCTGCCGCACCGGCGCTCGTGGCGTCGGCCGCCGCGCCGAGCGCGTACGCGCAGCGCGCCCTCAGCGGCCCGCAGCCCGGGAACCCACAGCCGGTGGATTCGGCGCTGACTGCCGGGGCGGCCCTGCTCGGGCCGCCGGTGCTGATCCTGCCGTCACCGTCACCGTCACCGTCGCCGTCGCCGTCGCCGTCAGCGCCTCAAGCCCTGTCGTCCGCGTCGTCCGGGCGGCCGCAGTCGGTGGACGCGCTGCTGGCGGCGAGCGCCGAGG
>Ga0302314_10004916_pt1 | contig 24476 bp, 19 predicted proteins | sample III_Palsa_N2_3_FD_200533 | JGI IMG/M metagenome (GOLD analysis project Ga0302314, IMG submission 200533) | Peat permafrost microbial communities from Stordalen Mire near Abisko, Sweden - III_Palsa_N2_3 | ecosystem: Environmental > Terrestrial > Soil > Palsa > Peat permafrost | place: Sweden... | reverse complement strand
CGCCGCGCAAGCTGCTCGACGTCAGCAAGCTCACCGCCCTGGGCTGGCGCGCCACCATCGGGCTCGAAGACGGCGTGCGCGCCGCCTATCAATGGTATCGCGACAACGTCGCGGCTTAACCCTTGAGAATGTTGCCGTCCAACCCGATCGGCACGATCGCGACCAGAAAGCGGCACACCGTACCGCTGGCATCGACCAGCGGCAGAATAATCCGTTCCCACGCCGCCGTGCTGACCGCCATCGCCGGACCATAATGCGACCAGACCGGTTCGCGCCGGATCATCACCGCGCGGTAAAGCGCCATCGAGAATTCCCGGAGATAGGGCGAGGCCGGGTGGTCGGACAGCTTCTTGCCGGTCATGTCGAAGCCCGACACGGCGCTGGCGTGGGTCCCGAACAGCCGGTAGACAAAATCACGGCCGTCGTCGATCACATCGACCAGCAGCAGGTAGCCCAGCGCCGGGGCGAGCTTGATCGGATCGACGAACCGGGGCGTGGGCAGGCCCAGGCTCGCGGCCTGGTGCCAGAGATCCAGCGTGAACCGGAGCGGCATCGGTCGGATGGTATCGACCGGCGGGTCCCATTTGATCGAGGGGCCGCGCGCGCCATGGGCGCTGAACAGCGCTTGCAGTTCCGCCGGATCATCGTCCTGCAACAGCGTCATCCAGCGCGCGATCCGGCCCCAATCGACACTCATGCCGGCACGACCCCCGACGGCACGGCCGGCGGCTCGGCATGCACGATGATCCGGCGCACGCCCTCGATCGCGTGGCGGATCTTCTGTTCCAGCGCCGACACCGCGTCATGGGCGTCCTCGACCGAGGCGTCGGGCGGGACATGGCAATGCAGCGACAGGAACAGCCCGGCCTCGGTCGCGCGGATGCGGATCTCATGGGCGTCGATCAGCAGGGGCGTGGCGTCGGCCAGCGCCTCGATCTCGTCGCGCATGCGCCGGAAATCGGCCCAGGGCAGCTCGGTGCCGGTGACGGCGTCGGTCTGCAGCGGCTCGATATGGCTTTCGACCTCGATCTCGTCGCCCAGCTCCTGACGGATGCCGCGTTCGAGCGCCGAGGCGGTGACGTGCGCCTGGGCCATGCTCTGGCGCCCATCGACCTCCAGATCGAAGCTGACCGAGATGCGCTCCTCGACATGCTGCACGGTCACGTGATGGACGGGCACGCCCTGGCTGGCCGCGATGACATGGACCTGATCGAGAATGGTCTCGTCATCGAGCGCCAGGGGATGGGTGACGATCAGTACGTCGGCACCCGGCAGGTCCCGCTGCACCCGCTGGGTAACCTCGTGCTTGATTTCGGCAACCCGGTCCAGCGGCAGGGTGCGGCCGACCGAGATTTCCAGATCCACGAAGACCGAGCTGCCGCGCGGGCCGGCGCGCACGCGCTCGATCCGGCCGACATGGGGCATATCCTTCAGCGCGTTGCGCACGACTGTATCGATGCCCGCCGGTGCCGTGTCGATCAACGTCTCGATCGTCTCGCGTCCCAGGAGATATCCCGCGCGCAGCACGAACACCGCGACGCCGATGGCGGACAGAGGGTCGCCCAGCGGATAGCCCAGATAGACCAGTCCGAGGCCAAGGATGACCACGGCCGAGCTATAGATGTCGGAGCGGAAATGCAGCGCGTCGGCTTCGAGCGCCGGACTCTTGGTCTCGCGGGCGATCTTGCTCAGTTTGCGCGAGCGGAAGAAATCGATGACCATCGACAAGGCCATGACGCCGACGGCGGTCCAGCTCGCCTCGACCGCCGTGCCGCCATGGATCAGGCGCTCGACCGCGGCCGCGATGATCCAGGCGCTGGTCGCGAACAGCAGGGCCGTTTCACCCAGCGCCGCGATGCTCTCGACCTTGCCATGGCCATAGGGATGATCGTCGTCGGGCGGCTTGTCGCCGATCTGGATGGCGAATAACGTCATCACCGTGCCGGCGCAGTCGAGCGCCGAGTGGGCTGCTTCCGACAAGATGCCGAGGCTGCCGGTCAACAGGCCGACGGTCAGCTTCAGCACCGTCAGCAGGCCGCTGGCGAGGATCGAGGTGAACGCGACGGTTTCTTTCGCGCTGGCCATGAACAATTTTCTCGGGGTCGAGAAGCAGCATGGCCGGTCTCCGGCGTCCCTGACCCGAAACGGGACGCATCCGGCCTGCTGGTCTCGTCAAGCCACCGTCGTCGATCAACGGTGACTGCGCACGCCACGGGACCGAAACCCCGAGAATGTTGACGTGCGCCCCTCCAGGTCGCCGCTGCGACCTTTGGGCGACTACTCCCCAAACATCGTCAGCAGATACCTTTGTTGCAGCGCACATTCAAGGACGGCGATGCCGGGCAGGCGCATAGCCAAGTTGCAAGGCCGCCGCGAAGCGCGCTAGCTTCGGGTCAAATCATCAGACAAATAGGAATGGGAGAGACGCCATGACCACGCTGTTCGAGCATTACACGCCCGCCGATGATTTCGCCGCCGGCACCTGGGTCGGCCGGGCCTGGCTGCCGGGTACCGGTGGTGGACCGGCCGTGGTCGCGATCAATGGCGATGGCGTGTTTGACATCAGCGCGTCGGTCGCGACCGTCTCGGCCCTGTTCGAGCTGGACGATCCGGTCGGTTTCCTGCGGGCAGCACGGCGCGGCGCTCGCCTTGGTTCGATCGAGACGCTGCTCCAGAACAGCGATCCCGTCGGACGCGATGCCGCTGCCCCCTGGCTGCTGGCCCCGATCGACTGCCAGGCGATCAAGGCCGCGGGCGTCACCTTCGCCGCCAGCATGGTCGAGCGCGTGGTGGAAGAGCAGGCGAAGGGCGATCCGCGCGCCGCCGACGCGATCCGACAAGCGCTCGCGGCCGAGATCGGCGTCGATCTGGGCTCGGTCAAGCCCGGCTCCGAGGTGGCGGCGCAGTTGAAGACGGCCCTGGTCGCGCGCGGGCTCTGGTCGCAATATCTCGAAGTCGGCATCGGGCCCGATGCGGAGGTGTTCACCAAGGCGCAGCCGCTGTCGGCGGTGGGCTTCGGTGCCGAGATCGGCATCCATCCGGCCTCGACCTGGAACAACCCCGAGCCGGAGATCGTGCTGCTGGTGTCGAGCCGCGGCCGGATCGTCGGTGCCACGCTCGGCAACGACGTCAATCTGCGCGATGTCGAGGGCCGCAGCGCGCTGCTGCTGTCCAAGGCCAAGGACAATAACGGCTCGACCTCGATCGGCCCGTTCGTCCGACTGTTCGACGAGCGCTTCTCGCTGGACGATATCCGCCAGACCGACGTGGCGCTGCGCGTCGAGGGGATGGACGGCTTTGTGCTCGACGGCCTGTCGTCCATGAGCCGGATCAGCCGGGACCCGGCCGATATCGTTGCCCAGACCGTCTCGGCCCATCACCAGTATCCGGACGGCTTCTGCCTGTTCCTTGGTACCATGTTCGCGCCGACGAAGGAGCGGGCCGGCGGCGGTGGCGGCTTTACCCACAAGCTGAACGATGTCGTGGTGATCCGTTCGCGCCACCTGGGCGCACTGGTCAACCGGGTCCGCCATACCGACCAGGTGCCGCCCTGGACCTTCGGCATGCGCGCGCTGATCGCCAATCTGGCCGCTCGCGGGTTGAGCGACGTCGCGGTGACGCCGAAGCGGGAGTCCTAAGCCATGCGCAACTACAAGATCGCCGCCATTCCGGGCGACGGCATCGGCACCGAGGTCATCGCCGCCGGGCTGGAGGCGCTGGCGATCTGCGCGCGGCGCGACGGCGGTTTCCGGCTCGATGTCGAGAATTTCGACTGGGGTTCGGATTATTACAAAGCCCATGGCGTGATGATGCCGGCCGACGGTCTGGCGACGCTGAAGCCGTTCGACGCGATCTATTTCGGCGCGGTCGGCGCGCCCGACGTGCCGGATCATGTGACGCTCTGGGGTCTGCGCCTCGCGATCTGCCAGCCGTTCGACCAATATGCCAACGTCCGGCCGACCCGTATCCTGCCGGGCATCGTGAGCCCGCTGCGCGGCGTGGAGCAGGGCGATCTCGACTGGGTCATCGTGCGCGAGAATTCCGAGGGCGAATATGCCGGGCAGGGCGGCCGCTCCCATCGCGGCCTGCCGGAGGAGGTGGCGACCGAAGTTTCGATCTTCACCCGCACCGGCGTCGAGCGGATCATGCGCTTCGCGTTCGATCTGGCCCGTTCGCGTCCGCGCCGGCTGCTGACCGTGGTGACCAAGTCGAACGCGCAGCGCCACGGCATGGTGCTGTGGGACGAGATCGCGGCCGAGGTGGCGAAGGATTATCCGGACGTCACCTGGGACAAGATGCTGGTCGATGCCATGACCATGCGCATGGTGCTGAAGCCCGGCTCGATCGATACCGTGGTCGCGACCAATCTCCACGCCGACGTGCTGTCCGATCTGGCGGCGGCGCTGGCGGGATCTCTCGGCATCGCGCCGACCGCCAACCTCAATCCCGAGCGGACGTTTCCCTCGATGTTCGAACCGATCCACGGCTCGGCCTTCGACATCGCTGGCCTGGGCATCGCCAACCCGGTCGGCACCTTCTGGTCGGCGGTGATGATGCTGGACCATCTGGGCGAGGCCGCCGCCTCGGCGCGGCTGATGCGCGCGATCGAGCGGGTCACGGCCGATCCGTCGCTCCATACCCCGGACCTGGGCGGCAATGCGACCACGCGTCAGGTGACCGACGCGCTGTGCGCGGCACTGGAGGGCGACAACCTCTGACGGTCAGGCGACCCGCACGCCGGCGATGAAGTCATTGACCTCGCGGGACAGGTTTTCGGCCTGTTGAGACAATTCGCCGGCGGCGCCCAGCACTTCGGCGGCGGCGGAACCGGTTTCGTTCGCCGCCTGGCTGACGCCGGCGATATTCTGGGTGACCTCGTCGGTGCTGGCCGCGGTGCTCTGGACGTTGCGCGCGATTTCCGATGTGGCGGCACCCTGTTCCTCGACCGCCGCGGCGATCGCCGCCGTGATGCCGTTGACCTCTTCGATCGTCTTGCCGATCGCACTGATCGCCTCGACCGCCTCCTGCGTCGCCGCCTGGATCTGCCGGACCTGGGCCCCGATGTCGTCGGTCGCGCTCGCCGTCTGCTGGGCCAGCGCCTTGACCTCCGAGGCCACGACCGCGAAGCCCTTGCCGGCGTCGCCGGCCCGGGCCGCTTCGATCGTCGCATTGAGCGCCAGCAGATTGGTCTGGCTGGCGATGGTCGAGATCAGGCCGACCACGTCGCCGATCTTGCGCGCGCTTTCGGACAGGGCCAGAACGATGCCGTTCGTGCGGCGGGCATCCTCGACCGCACGGCCGGTGATCGAGGTCGATTGGGTGACCTGCCGGCCGATTTCCATGATCGAGGACGACAGTTCCTCGGCTGCGGCCGCGACGGTCTGGACGCCGATGCCGGCCTGTTCGGCCGCGGACGCGACGGTCGACGCCTGCTGGTTGGTCCGGCCGGCCGTGGCGGCCATGGACTGGGCGGTCGCCTCGAGTTCGGTCGCCGCCGAGGCGAGCAGGCCAACCAACTGTTCGACCTTGATCTCGAACGATCGCACGAGGGCTTCGAGCCGCTTGGTGCGTTCTTCGCGTGCCATCTGTTCGGCGACGCGTTCGGCGGTCAGGCGTTCGGCTTCGGCGACGCCCAGGCGCAGATCCTCCAGGGTCGTCGCCATGGCGCCGAATTCATCGACGCGCGCCATCGCGGGCACCGGCGTCGCGAAATCATGGTCGGCCAAGCGAGCGATCGAGCCGGTCAAGGATCGGACGGGGCTCACGACCCGCCGCTGGATCATGCGCAGCCCGAACAGGCAACCGCCGATACCGACGAGCAGGGCCGCACCGATGATCGACAGTTGAGCGACCGCTGCCGCGTGGCGCTCGTCGGCGCGCTGCGCCATGCCGGCGATCGCGGCGGTGGCAACCGTGAGGATCGGCCCGAACGGTTGCGTGCAGAAGTCCTGCCAGGCGGTCGAACTCATCGCATTCGGACCACCGGCATTGGCATAGGCGATGTCGCGTTCGGCAAAGGCCTTGGTCGCGGCCTGCTTTGCGACCGCGGCGGCCTCGACCAGGGCATGCGGCGCATCGGCGCGCGCCAGCAGATCGTCGAGCGCGGACAACGAGCGCCGCGCTTCGCCGCGCAGGCCGGCGACGACCAATCGGTCGCCGGTCTGGATCGCCTTATTCGCGGTGAAGAGCGAGCGGATGGCCGAGCATTCGGTGCCGACGCTGTCGCGGATCGACCAGGAATATTGCCGTGCCAGGACATATTCGCCGATGACGGGATCGGCCAGTCGGGCCTCGGCGGCGATGGAGCGCGACAGATCGTTGAGCCCGATCGTGACGGCACCGACCGCGTCGTACCAGGGCTGGATCGTCTTGATGTCCCGGGCGGCCTTCGGCTTTGCCATCTCGGCGGCGATCAATGACTCCTGGGCCTGGGCCGCGGTCGCCAGCTTCTGGATCTGGGCGGTCAAGGCAACGACGTTCGTGGCCAGGCCCGGATCGATGGAGCCGTAGATCTGCTTGAGCTGCGCCTCGTTCCCGGCAAGCAGCGCTTTCAGCTCCGATTCGGGCTGATCGACGGTTACCAGCCTGGTCTGCAAGTCGCCGCGCGACACCCTGACCGCCTGCGTCGTCTGGAAAATCACGCGATCCGCCGCGGCGAGCGAGGCCGCGCGTTCGGCGCTGCGCAATTCGGACCAGGCGCCGGTGAATTGAACCGCGAGCGCCGCGGCCAAGGCTATGGAGAGGACGACAAACACCAACGTGAGCAGCGTGCTCGCGGCGACGCCGGTTGATTGTTTTGTCGTCATCGTTTCCTCCCGCGGTCGCCGGGAAAGGCGCCGTAAGCTGGCAACTTGCAAGTACTGTTTAAATATTTCGTAAAGGTGAGCCGAAAGCGGCCGATGCCTATTCCGCAGCGTTGGTCACCAGTGTGCCCAGGTCCTCGGCCGGCCGCGGGCGGCCGAGCAGGAAACCTTGGACTTGGTCGCAATTCTCGTCTTGTAGCAAGGCCAGTTGCGCCGCGGTTTCGACGCCCTCGGCGATCACCGTGATGCGCAGCGAGCGGCCTAAGGCGATGACCGAACGCACGATCGCCATGGAATCGGGGTTGCGCTCCATCTCCCAGATGAACGAGCGGTCGATCTTGATCTTGTCGAACGCGAAGCGCCGCAAATAGCTCAGGCTGGAATAGCCCGTGCCGAAATCGTCGAGCGAGACGCTGACGCCGGCGGCCTTGAGGCTGCCGAGCGTGGCCAGGGTGCGCTCGGTTTCCTCGATCAGCACGCCTTCGGTGATTTCCAGCTCCAACCGGCTCGGCGACAGGCCGGTTTGCGCCAGAATGGTCAGGATGTGCTTTGCCAGGTCGGCGTGGCGGAACTGGATCGGCGACAGATTGACCGCGATTTTCTTGTCGTTCTGCCATTTGGCCGCTTCCGCGCAGGCCGTGCGCATTACCCACTCGCCGAGCGGCATGATCAGGCCGCATTCCTCGGCCACGGGAATGAATTCGACCGGCGAGACCAGGCCGCGTTCCGGATGGCGCCAGCGGACCAGCGCTTCGAAGCCCAGCACCTCGTCGGTATCCATGCCGCAGCCGACCAAGGGCTGATAATGCAGTTCGAACTGGCCCAGGGCGAGCGCCTGGCGCAGGTCCCGCTCGAGCAGGCGGCGCTCCTGCAGGCGGGCGTCCATGTCCGCCTCGAAGAATCGATAGGTGCCGCGGCCGGCGCCCTTGGCGCGATAGAGCGCGGTGTCGGCCGCACGGACCAGATCCTCGCCCGAGTCGGCATCTCCCGGATAGAGTGCGATGCCGACGCTGGTGCCGATCACCATCTGCTGGCCGTCGAGATCGAACGGCAGGGCCATCATCTTCACCAGCCGTTCGGCCAGCACGCCGGCGGATTCGACGGCGGCGGCGCCCTGTTGGATGATGGCGAACTCGTCGCCGCTGAGGCGGGCGACGGTGTCATGGTCGCGGACGCTGGCACGGAGCCGGTCCGCGACCTGCTTCAGCAGCAGATCGCCGCCGCTATGTCCGGTCAAGTCGTTGACGGTCTTGAACCGATCCAGATCCAGGCACAGCACGGTGACCGCGACATTGTTGCGCCGGGCGAACGCGACCGCCTGGGCCAGGCGGTCGTGGAACAGGGTCCGGTTCGGCAGGCCGGTCAGCGTGTCGTGATGCGCCATATGGCGGATCTTCGCCTCGGCCGCACGGCGCTCGCGGATGTCGCGGACCGCGACGACGCGGGCCGTGCCGGCGCCGTAGTCGATGGTCTGGGCGAAGATCTCGACCGGGATCGAACCATGATCGCCGTAGCGCAGCTCGATTTCCTGCATCTCGTCTTCCTGGCCCATCATACGCTGACGGACCATGTCATGGCTGGCCGCCACCACGATCTCGGTCACCTGCCGACCGATCAGCCAATCCATCGGCTGGTCGACCAGGCGACACATCGCCTGGTTCGCATCGACGATCTCGCCCTCGACATGGATGATGATGCCCTCGAACGTGGCATCGGCCAACCGACGGAAGTGCCGCTCGCTCTCGCGCAGGCTCGTCGCCTCGCGCAGCGAGCGCCGGTTCAGATGTTCATCGACGGTGGAGCCGACCAGGCCCAATCCCAGAGTGAGGATGGTCACCGCCGTCACCGCGGTGGCGAGCCAGAGCGGCGCGATCGCCTCGCCGGGGACCACCATACTGGAATCCGGCAGGATGTGGACCGCGGCCATGCCCGTGAAATGCAGGCCGCAGATGGCGATCGTCAGCAGCAGGGCGGCCGCGACGCGCCGGAGCAGGGTCGGGGCGGCGAAGCCGATCGGGATCGCGGCGGCCGCGAAACCCAGGCCGACGATCAGGGACGCGCTCGCCAGCACCGGGTCGTAGATCAGCGTGCCCGGCAGATGAACCGCCGACATGCCAGTGTAATGCATCGCGCCGATGCCGGCACCGATGATCAGGCCACCCAGGATGCGGGCCCCGAGCCAGGGCATCATGGCGACCGCGAGGCCCAGGCCCGAGAGCAGGGCGGCGATGACGATCGACAACGCTGTCCGATCGAGCGCGTAGGTCACCGGCAGATCGGGCTGGAACGCCAGCATGGCGATGAAATGGGTCGCCCAGACACCGCTGCCGGTCGCGACACTGGCGGTCGTGATCCAGGCCAAGCGCGAACGGCGCGACGCCTGGACCGCCCGTGCGGCCAAGCTGAAGGCCGTATAGGTCGCCAAAAGGCAGATCAAACCGGCCAGCGCAACGAGGCGCAGGTCGTGCTGCTGAGTGATGCAGGCATAAATGCGGAACATGGGCCGGATTATTCCGGGCGTCGCGTGAATGCCCCGTAAACGACCGTACGCACTTGATGAGTTTAGTCCGAAGGGAAGGGGCTAGTCCCGCGGATCGAGCGCGTCGCGCAGCCCGTCGCCCAGCATGTTGAAGGCCAGCACCACGACGAAGATGGCGGCGCCCGGCGACAGCGCCATCCAGGGCGCTTGGTTGAGGAACCCCTTGGCGACATTCAGCATGCTGCCCCAGCTCGGCTGCGGCGGCTGCTGGCCCAGGCCCAGGAAACTCAGGCTGGCCTCGGCGATGATCGCGGCCGCGATGGTCAGCGTCGCCTGCACCAGGATCGGCGGCAGCACGTTCGGCAGAATATGGCGCACGGCGATGCGCAGCGGCGGATTGCCGAGCGCGCGCGCGGCCTCGACATAGTCCTCGACCTTGGCGGCGATCACCTGGCCACGCGTCAGGCGCACGAAGACCGGCGTGGCCGAGATGCCGATCGCCATCATGGCGTTGGTCAGGCTGGGGCCCAGAAACGTTGCCAGCGCGATTGCCAGGATCAGGAACGGGATCGCCAGCATGGCATCGGTCAGGCGCATCAGGATCGCCTCGGTCCAGCCGCCGGCATAGCCCGCGGCCAGACCCATCGGCACGCCCAGCGCCAGCGCCAGCCCGACTGAGACGCAACCGGCCGACAGCGAAGCGCGCGCGCCCCAGATGATGCGGGACAGCATGTCGCGGCCCAGCTCGTCGGTACCGAGCCAATGGGCCGCCGACGGCGCCTTGCGCACGGTCGCCCAATTGCCGGCGATCGGGTCATAGGGCGCCAGCAGCGGCGCGAAGATGGCGAGCAGCAGAAACACGACGACGATCACGCCGCCGACGATCGTCGTCTTGCGCCGGCCCAGGCGCCAGAAGAAGCGCTTCAGCTCGCGGATGCGCGGGTCGCTCTCGGCGCGGACCGGCAAAGTCGTGTCGGTCATGCCCGCAGCCTCGGATTGATCGCGGCATAGAGCAGATCGGCCGCCAGATTGAGCAGGATGTAGAAGCTGGCGGTGCACAGCACCACGCCCTGCACCACGGCGTAGTCGCGGTTGAACACGGCATCGACCACCAGCTTGCCGAAGCCGGGGATGGTGAAGACCTGCTCGGTCAGCACCGCACCGGACAGCAACTGGCCGAACTCGAGCGCACCCAGCGTGATGACCGGGCCCAGCGCGTTGCGCAGGCCATGTTTCAGGATGACGGTCCGCTCGCTCAGACCCTTGGCCCGGGCGGTGCGGACATAGTCCGAGCGCATGACCTGCAGCATGGCGCTGCGGGTATGGCGCATGATCACGGCGGCGATGGCGTTGCCCAGCACGAAGGCCGGCATGATCAGGGTCGCGAGATTGCCCCACAGGCTTTCGAACGGGCTGACGTACCCCGAGGCCGGCAGCCAGCCCAGATGGACCGAGAACAGCAGGATCATCAGGATGCCGAGCCAGAAATTCGGCGTCGACAGGCCCCAGAGCGCGACCGCGTTCGCCGCCACGTCCCAGGCGGTGCCGCGCTTGACCGCAGCGACGATGCCGGCCGGGATGCCGATCGCCAGCGCGATGATCATGGCCAGCACGGTCAGCTCGCCGGTCACCGGCAGCTTCTCCAGCACCAGTTCGGCGACCGGCCGCTGGATGCGGATCGATTCGCCCAGATCGCCCCGCAGCACGCCGCCGATCCAATAGGCGTAGCGCACCGGCAGCGGCTGATCCAGATGGTAGCGCGCCCGCAGATATTGGATGACCTGCGGATCGCGCTCCTCGCCCGCCAGCGCCAGCGCCGGGTCGCCCGGCAGCAGTTGCTGGAGCGCGAAGATCATCATCGACACGAAGATCAATGTCGGGATGAGGATGCCCAGCCGATGCAGGATGAAGCGGCGCATCCTAGCCCTTGGTCACGTCGTTGAAGCGCATGATGCCGTCCGGATAGGGCGCGAATCCCTTGACGGTCTTCGACATCGCCCAGAGCCATTGCTGATGGAACAGATAGATGATCGGCAATTCCTTGTCGGTGATTTCGGTCACCTTGTCGTAGGCGGCCTTGCGCGCCGCGAAGTCGGACGCGGTGCGGCCGGTCTGCAGCGCGGCATCGACGTCCTTGTTGCAATATTTTCCGTCGTTCAGCGCGCCGCCGCAGCTGACGAAACTGTAGATATTGCCGTCCGGATCGGTCCGGCCGCTCCAGGCCAGCACCAGCGCCTCGAGCTCGCCCTTCGACGAGGCGGACAGGCCGCTGGCGAATTCCATCGCCTGCAGCTTCACGTCGAACCCGGCTTCGGCTGCCATGGATTGGATGACCTGGCCGACCTGCATCAGGGTCGGCGTATTGGGCACGGTCAGATTGACGGTCGGGTGCGGCTGGCCCGCCGCGGCCAGCAAGGCTTTGGCCTTGGCAATATCGCGCGCCGGCACCGGTCGCTTGATATGGAACGGACTCGCCGGCCCGGTCCATTGATCGTCGGCGATGAAGAAGCCGTTATAGACGACCTGAACCAGCGCCTCGCGGTCGATCGAGAGCGAGAAGGCCTGGCGCACCCGCTCGTCGCTGCCGATCGGCGATTTCGATGGCGGGCCATTGTCGGTATTGATGGTGATGCCCTGATAGCCCAGTTCGCCGATCGAGGCGGTGATGAGTTTCGGGCTCGACTTCACCTCGTCCAGATCGGTCGGCGCCACGCGCTCGATCAGGTCCAGATCGCCCGACTTGAGATTGGCCAGGCGCACGGCCGAATCCGGGATCGGCAGATAGGTGATCTTGTCGAGCTTGATATGGCCCTTGTCCCAATAGTCCGGGAACCGCTCCAGCACGATGCGGTCCTGGGGCACCCGCTCGACGAACTTGAACGGGCCGGCGCAGACCGGGTGGTTGCCGAAGGCGGTGGCGCCGCCCTCGGCCGCCTTGGGCGAGATGATCATGCCGGCCCGGTCGGACAGCACCGCGATCAGCGGCGCGAACGGGGCGGCGAGCGCGATCTTCACGGTCAGCGGATCGACCACCTCGATCCCGGTGACGCCCGCCAGCTCGCTCTTGCGGGTCGAGCCGGGCAGGGTCAGGTCGCGGTCGAGGGTGTATTTGACCGCGGCCGCGTCCATTTTGGTGCCGTCCTGGAACAGCACGCCGTCGCGCAGCTTGATGGTCAGGCTCTTCTGATCGGGCGACCATTCATAGCCGGTCGCCAGCCGCGGCACGAGCTTGAGATCGGGGGTGATGTCGAACAGCTTGTCGCACATCGACGCGAACACGACCCGGCCGACGAAGGTCCGGCTGATGGTCGGATCGAGCACATCCGGATCTTCCTGCAGGCCGACCCGCAACTGCTGCGCCTGGGCGCCGTGACCGAGGGCCCCCGCGAAAGCCAGGGCGACCAAGACGGATCTGATCAATCCACGCATGTGCTTCTCCTCGTCATGGGGCGGCCATCGGCCGTTCGTCCTGGAATCGCGCCTGGAGGCGCTTCAATCGGTCGGATGTCGGCGGTTCGACTGCTGCCGCCGGCGGCGGCAGTTCCGGCCAGAGATGGCAGGCGGTGACATGGCCCGCGCCGGTCAGCACCGGCGTCTCGGTTCGGCAACGCTCGACCGCGAAGGGACAGCGCGGATGGAAGCTGCAGCCGGTCGGCAGGTTGATCGGGCTCGGCGGCTCGCCGGTCAGCAGCGTGCGCTCGCGCCGCGCGGCCGGATCGGGCGTCGGGATCGCCGACAGCAGGGCCCTGGTATAGGGATGGCGCGGATTGGCGAACAGCGCCGCCGCCGGCGCCAGCTCGACGATCCGGCCCAGATACAGCACCGCGACCCGGTCGGCGATATGCCGGACGATCGCCAGATCGTGCGAGATGAACAGGTAGGCCAGGCCGCGCGCCTTGCGCAAGTCGGCCAGCAGATTGACGATCTGCGCCTGGATCGACACGTCGAGCGCCGACACCGCCTCGTCGCACACGATGATGCGCGGCTGCACGGCCAGGGCCCGGGCGATACCGACGCGCTGGCGCTGGCCGCCGGAGAATTCGTGCGGATACCGGTTGGCCTGATCCGGCTGCAGTCCGACCAGCCGCATCAGGTCGGCGACGGCGCCCTCGACCGCACGGCCGGTGGCGAGCCCATGGAGCCGCAACGGCTCGGCGAGCATGGCGCCTACGGTCATGCGCGGGTTGAGCGAGCCGTAGGGATCCTGAAAGATGATCTGAGCGTCGCGCCGTAAAGCCCTAAGTTCCCGGGCTTTGAGCGAGAAGACTTGCTTGCCGTCGATCTCGACCTCGCCCGAGGTCGGCTCGATCAGGCGCAGGATCAGCCGGCCGATGGTCGATTTGCCGCTGCCGGATTCGCCGACCAGCGCCAAGGTCTCGCCGGCATGGAGCGTAAAATCGACGTCGCTGACCGCACGGACCAGACCGCCCGAGGTTGGGAAATGCTTGGTGAGGCCGGTCGCCTTGAGAACGGGCGCGGTCATGCCGCGTCATCCAGCGGCGCGCGCCAGCAGGCAGCCCAATGATCGGGGCCGAGCGGCGCCAACGGCGGCACCTCCGTTCGGCAGCGCGCGATCGCGAACGGGCAGCGAGGATGGAAGCGGCAGCCGGTGGGCGCCTTATGCGGGCTGGGTACGGTGCCGGCGATCACCGCCAGGCGATCGACCGGCGTGTCGAGCCGCGCCACGGCACCCAACAATCCGATCGTATAGGGATGCTGCGGATCGTCGAACAGCCGGGCGACCGGCGCGCGCTCGACCACGCGGCCGGCATACATGACCACGACCTCGTCGGCCAATTCGGCGATGACGCCCAGATCATGGGTGATCAGGATGATCGCGGTGCCGGTGTCGTCGCGCAGCCGGCGCAGCAGGTCGAGGATCTGCGCCTGGATTGTCACGTCGAGCGCCGTGGTCGGCTCGTCGGCGATCAGCAGCTTCGGCTGGCAGGCGAGGGCCATGGCGATCACCACGCGCTGGCGCATGCCGCCCGACAGCCGGTGCGGATAGTCATGGACGCGCCGCTCCGGTCCGGGAATCCCGACCAGACGCAGCAGCCTGACCGCCTCGGCCGTCGCCGCGTCCCGGCGCAGACCGCGGTGGCGCACCAGGACCTCGCCGATCTGGTCGCCGATGGTCAGCGACGGGTTGAGCGCGCTCATCGGCTCCTGAAAGATCATCGACAGCTGATCGCCGCGCAGATCGCGCAATTTCTGAGCGGACAGGGCCAGCAGGTTCTGGCCGTCGAACCAGATCTCGCCGCCGGCGACCCGTGCCGGCGGACTGGCCAGCAGGCCCATGATGGCGAGCGAGGTGACGCTTTTGCCGCAGCCGGATTCGCCGACGACGCCCAGCGTGCGGCCGGCCTCGACCGAAAACGAGATGCCATCGACCGGACGGACGGTGCCGTGCTCGGTCGCGAACTCGATGGCGAGATCGCGCAGATCGAGCAGCGGACGGGGATTTGATGAAGAATCAGGCACTGGCATCCGTTTGAGCGGCAATTCTTGCTGTTGCAATCATCATGGCGGAAGCGCGATGAATGTTCGAGCGGCTTCTCCGCCGCAACAGACCCGGCATCAGCAAGCTTTATGCCGAAACGCTCACAGGAAGGCGACCTTCCTTGCTCGACCGACGGGCCTACCCGTTGCATTGTTCCGAACGCACCTATCGACCCATGAGGCATGCCATGTTCACGACCCGCCCTGAGATCCGCGGCACCTTCGGTGTCGTTTCTTCGACCCACTGGTTGGCGTCGGGGGCGGGCATGGCGGTACTGGAACGGGGCGGCAACGCGTTCGACGCCTCGGTCGCCGCCGCCTTCGTGCTGCAGGTGGTCGAACCGCACCTGAACGGACCGCTGGGCGAGGTGCCGATCCTGGCCTGGAACGCCAAGCGCGGCGTCGCCCAATCGATCTGCGGCCAGGGCACGGCGCCGGCCGCCGCCACGATCGAGGCGTTCAAGCGCGATGGCTACGACATCATCCCGGGCAGCGGCCTGACGCCGGCGACCGTGCCGGGCTCGTTCGACGCCTGGATGACGCTGCTGCTGGAGAACGGTACGTGGCGCCTGCGCGACATCCTGGAATTCGCCATCGGCTATGCCCAGAACGGCCACCCGCTGGTGCCACGCATCGCCGCCACGATCGGCACGGTCCAGGACCTGTTCGAAACCCACTGGCCGACCTCGGCCGCGGTCTATCTGCCGGACGGCAAGGTCCCGCAAGCCGGCAAGCTGTTCCGCAATCCGGCGCTGGCGGGCTTCTACCGCCGCCTGGTCGAAGAAGCGGAGGCGGTCGGCTCCAACCGCGAGGCGCAGATCGAACGGGCCCGGCGGGTCTGGAGCCAGGGCTTCGTGGCCGACGCGGTCGATAGGTTCAGCCGCAAGAGCCAGTACCGGGACGGCGCCGGCCAATGCCGCGGCGGATTCATCACCGGTGACGACATGGCACGCTTCCGCGCCCGGGTCGAAAAGCCGCTCAGCCTCGACCATCACGGCTGGACCGTGCTGAAATGCGGGCCCTGGAGCCAGGGGCCGGTCATGCTCCAGGTCCTGGCCATGCTCGATGGCGACGATCTGGCCGGCCTCGATCCGAGCGGCCCCGACTTCATCCATCTGGTGATCGAGGCGCTGAAGCTGGCGATGGCCGACCGCGAGGCCTGGTACGCGGACCCGGATTTCTTCGACGTGCCGTTGGCGGCCCTGCTGTCGCCGGAATATGCCGCCGAGCGGCGCAAGCTGATCGGCGAGGTGGCCTCGTTCGAGCAGCGGCCGGGCCATCCGGGCGGGCGCAAGCCGCTGATGCCGGCGCGGCCGGACCTGGCCGGCGTGGCGGCGGGCGCCCTGTTCGGCAGCGTCGGCGAGCCGACCATGGCGCGGGTGGCCGAGCTGGAAACCGCATCGAACGGAACGACGCGGGGCGACACCTGCCATGTCGACGTGATCGACCGCTGGGGCAACCTGGTCGCGGCCACGCCGAGCGGCGGCTGGTTCCAATCCTCGCCGGTCATTCCCGAGTTGGGCGTCTGCCTCAATACGCGCGCCCAGATGTTCTGGCTCGACCCGGCCGTGCCGGGCGCGCTGGCGCCGGGCAAACGGCCGCGCACCACGCTCAGCCCGTCGATGGCGCTTCAGGACGGCGTGCCGACCCTGGCGTTCGGGACGCCCGGCGGCGATCAGCAGGATCAGTGGCAGACGCTGTTCTTCCTGCGCCACGTTCACCATGGCCTCAACCTGCAGGAGGCGATCGACGCGCCGTCCTGCCATACCGAGCACATGACCAGTTCGTTCTGGCCGCGTCAGGCGCGTCCCGGCGTGCTGGCGCTGGAATCACGTTTTTCGGCCGCGACGATCGACGCCTTGAAGCAACGCGGGCATGAAATCGAACTGGGCGACGCCTGGTCGGAGGGACGACTCTGCGCGTGCGCGACCGAGGCGGATGGCGATGCCACCATCCTCAAGGCCGGCGCCAATCCGCGCGGCATGCAGGGCTATGCCGTCGGGCGTTGAGGTCGGCGATTAGGCTCATTTAGGATCAATTTTTATTCGCCGACTTCCGTTTCGGTTGACCATCGGGTGACACATGTTCGAAATTTCTAAATTAAATTCGAACGATAGCGCCGGAGTTTCACGCTCCCGGAGGGGTCATGTCGGTCGTAAGTTGGATGGTCGGGCATTTTCCCGAGATCCTGGTCGTTCTTTTCATTGGCGGCGTGGTCGGCACGCTCGTCGATTATGCCTATGAGTGGTTCTTCGTGGACGATAGTTGGATGACCAACGCGATCGTCGTGACCGGCATCACGCTGAGCATCATCCTGCCCTTGATCGCGCACCTGGTGCATCGGGCCGGGGTCGAAAACGCGGAAACGAACGGCTAGCGGATGATCAAGGATTTCTCCGACCTGACCGAGCAGGAGATCTTGGCGCTCGCCATCTCGCTCGAAGAAGAAGACGAGCGGATCTACGACAATTTCGTCGATGGGCTGAAGGACCAGTATCCGGCCTCGGCTCAGGTTTTCCGTGAGATGGCGCTGCAGGAAACCGGCCATCGCCAGCGCCTGATGGGGCTCTATCGCGAACGGTTTGGCGATCACATCCCGCTGATCCGGCGCCAGGACGTCAAAGGCTTCGTCGTGCGCAAGCCGATCTGGCTGATCCGGCCGCTGGGCCTGGACAAGGTGCGCGACCAGGCCGAACTGATGGAACTTGAGACCCGCCGCTTCTACACGCGCGCCGCCCAGCGCTGCACCGACGTGGCGATCCGGCAATTGCTCGACGATCTCGCCGCGGCCGAGCGCGAACATGAGACGATGGCCGAGCAACTCGGTGCCGAGCATGTGACGCCGGATGTGCGCGCGCACGAGGATGCCGCCCAGCGCAAGCTGTTCGTGCTGCAGGTGGTCCAGCCGGGGCTGGCGGGGCTGATGGATGGGTCGGTCTCGACCCTGGCGCCGATCTTCGCCGCGGCCTTCGCGACGCAATCGAGCTGGCAGACCTTCCTGGTCGGCCTGGCCGCCTCGATCGGAGCGGGAATTTCCATGTGCTTCGCCGAATCGCTCAGCGACAACGGCAGCCTGACCGGTCGTGGCAACCCTTGGGCGCGCGGCCTGGTGTGTGGCCTGATGACCGCGCTGGGCGGTATCGGCCATACCTTGCCGTTTCTGATCGGCGACTTTCATGCGGCGTTTATCGCCGCGGTCTGCGTCGTCGCGGTCGAACTGGCGGTAATCTCCTGGATTCGCCACCGTTTCATGGATACGTCGGTCTGGTCGGCGACTTTCCAGGTCGTGCTCGGCGGCGCGCTGGTCTTCGCAACCGGAATTTTGATCGGCAGTTCCTGACCGCCGCGAAAGCCGCGGCGGTCAGGTTCAGCGATTAGCGCCAGTGATCGTGGCCGCCGCCGCCGATCTCGACCGAGCCATAGACCGGCGGGCCGTAATAGGCCGGGGCCGGCGCCGCGTAATAGCCCGGCCCGTAACCTGGACCCGGGCCATAGTAGCAACCACCCAATGCCGCGGCGCAGACGCCGATGAAGACGATCTTGCGGATGAGAGAGTTAGTGCGGTTCATCGCGGTCTCCCTTCGAGAGTGCGAGCGACCTGTACTCGGTCGCGTGAAATAGTCAGCGATATGTAAGTAAGTGGTAATCGCGTAACTACAACGACTGGATACAAAACTTTACTCTACATCTAGCTTTTGCCATCTTCTCTCTGAATGACGGAACTCACGCAATCGGATCCACGACACGATCCTCTGGCAGCCAGACGATTACGATCGTGCCACGCCCGGGTTCGCTGTCGAACGACAGGTTGCCGCCATGCAGCTGGATCAGGCGCTGCGCGATCGGCAGGCCGAGCCCGACGCCATCGGTCTTGCGCGCCATCGGATTGTTTTCGACCCGGATGAACGGCTGCAGCGCCAGCTCGATCTGCTCCAGCGTCATGCCCATGCCGGTATCGGCGATGCGCAGTTCGAGCCCGCCGGCCGCCGGGCGTGCCGTCGTGATGGCGATGCTGCCGCCGTCGCCGGTGAACTTGACCGCGTTCGAGACCAGATTGACCACGATCTGGTGCAGTTTGGTCGGATCGACCCGGACGGTGAGGCCGCGCGGAACCGAGACCGAGAGCGCGATATGGCGCGCCGTGATCTGATCGACGACCAGTCGGCGGGCGGTCTCGACCAGATCGAGCAGCGCAACCTCGGCATCGACCAGCGTCAGACGGGCGGATTCGGCGCGCGAGATCTCCAGGATCTGGGTCACGATCTGCAGCAGGTAATCGCCGCTCGCCCAGATATCGTCGACATATTCCCGATAGCGCGGGTCGCCGAGCGGGCCGAACAGCTCGCTGCGCATGATGTCGGAAAAGCCCAGAATGGCATTCAGCGGCGTGCGCAAATCGTGGCTCATATGGGCCAGGAACTCGGCGCGCGCCTGGTTGGCTGCGACCGCGACGTCGAGCGCATCGGCAATGGCATGGGCATGGGCGCGTGCGTCGGTGACATCCTCGATGATGACGACCGAGTTGGTCGGAACGCCGGACGAGTTGCGCACCGGTGCGATGACGAGGGACGCATCGAACAGGCTGCCATCGGCGCGCCGCACGGCGTGTTCTCCGCGCCAGACCAGGCCGGCCGCCTGGCTACGGGCGACCTCGTCATAGATCGCCACAGCCGCCGGCCCCGACGCGAGGATCATCGACGGTTGCCCGATGATCGTGCCGGCAGGGTGCAGGGTCAGTTGTTCCAGCGCCGGATTGGCATATTCGATCCGGCCGGCCGCATCTGTGATCAGCACCGCCGCCGGACTCTGCTGGAGCGCGGCAGCCAATTTGCGCAGGTGCCGCATCAGCGCATGGTTGGCCTGCTGCTCGCTGCTGAGGAAATCTGCCATCGACTGGAACGCGGCCTCGGTCTCGCGCACTTCGGCCAGACGGCTGTGGCTCGGCTGCAACGCGTCCCAGCGGCCGTGCTGGACCGCGAGGGCGTTCCGGCGCAGCCGCTCCAGCGGGTCGGCCAGCCCGCGCCAGAGCCCGAGACCGACCAGAATGCCGACGAGACCGATTGCGGCGCTCAGCTCCAGGGTCTGACGCTGGGCGTCGTAGAACCAGCCGAGATAATCCGCCTCCGGTACGGCGATCAGCAGCACCCAGGGCAGATCGGTTTGGGTAAACGGGGCGGCGACCGCGAAATAGGACGTGCCGCCGCTGCCGAAGCGATAGACGTCGGGCAGGCTCAGCGCGCCGCTGCGCTCGGTCGTATTGACCCGACCCAACGCCTTCATCAGGGCGGCGTCGCCGGTCGGCGTCAGCGGCACCAGCCCAGCGGGCGCGCCATCGGTCGATACGGCCGGGCCGGCGGCTCCGGGTGATGCGACCATGTCACCGTCGCGGGTCGCGATCATGGCGCGGCCGTGGGAGCCGACGCGCAGCGCCGCGATATATCGGGCGACGTCGCCCAGTTCGATATCGCCGCCGACCACGCCCAGCACCTGGCCCTCGGGCGAACCGACGGTGCGGGCGAAGCTGATCCCCGGCCGTTCCGACGTGTAGAAGCTGTAGGGCGCGGTCCAGCCGTCGCCGCCGACCTCCAGCGCCTTGCGATACCAGGGCCGTCCGGTCGGCTCGAATTCGTCCGGCGCCGGCTTCAGGTCGCGTTCGACCGCCCAGCGCCGATCGCGCAGCACGGCATTTTCATAGCGCTGGCCATCGAGGATCCGCAGCGTCTTGACCCGGAACAGGTCATCCGAGCCTGGATGTTCGCGCATGACATAGACGAAATTGCCGTCGGTCGAGCCGTAATACAGCCCGGCCAATTGAGGGTCGTCCTTCAGCGCCTCGAACAGTAGTTGGGCGAGGCGATTCTGATTGCGCGGATCGACCGCGCCGTCCTCGATCTGATTGCGCGTGGCGACCACGGCGGCGCTGGCGCCCTTCAGCAGATCCTGGGCGTGGGACACGGCGTCGCCGGCGACCTGGCGCACGAGGGGTTGATAGCTGTCGGATAGCGCCCCGCGCGCGCCGAAATATGTGGCAAGTACCAGCCCGCCGACCGTGGCGGTCTCCAGAACCAGAATGCCGATGATCAGCAGGCGGCGGATCGACCAGAGCGCCCGGCGCTTGGGCTCGGCCGCTTCGGTCGCCCGTGCGACGCGTTCTATGCGATCGGTATCCGACAAGGCGGGCTCCCGTGCGGCAAAGTTCTATCCCTTGAGGATAATGTCACGGCCGGGCGGTTTGGAAAGAAGCGGAGCGATAAAATGCCAGATCAGCCGGGCGCCAGGCGCGCGCCGGTCGTCGGCGACGCCTCCGGCCCCCGGATGGCGACGCGGCTCGCCGGCAGGCTGACGATGACGGTGGTCCCTTGGCCGACCGCGCTGTCGAGCGTGATGGTGCCGCCCAGAAGCGTGACCAGCCCGCGCGTGATCGACAGGCCCAGGCCGGTGCCCTCCAGCTTGCGCACGTTGGGGTCGTGCGCCCGCTCGAACGGCTGGAACAGCCTGGCCTGCGCCTCCGGCGGAATGCCGATGCCGGTATCGCTGACCCGGATCAGCAGGTCGCCGCCGGCGCCGAGACGCGCGCCGAGCCCGACCCGGCCGCCCGCCGGCGTGAACTTGATCGCGTTCGACAGCAGGTTGAGCAGGATCTGGCGCATCGCCTTGGCGTCGGCCGTCAGGATCGCGTCCGGCAGCGCCGGTTCGGTCGCCAGAATGATGCTCTTGGCGCGGGCCGGCGGGTCGAGCAGCGCCGTCGCCTCGGCGAAGGTCTCGGCCAGCGGCAGCGGCTCGTCATGCAGCTCGAACCGGCCCGCCTCGATCTTCGACATCTCCAGCAGATCGTTGATCAGCGCCAGCAGATGTTCGCCGCTGGTGTTGATCATGCGGGCGTAGGACGCTGTCGTCTCGTTCTGGCGCGGCTGCTCGGCGATCAGGCGGGAAAAGCCGATGATGGCATTCAGCGGCGTGCGCAGCTCGTGGCTGGTGTTGGCCAGGAACATCGCCTTCACCCGGTTGGCGCTCTGCGCGCCGTGACGCTCGCTGACCAGCGCCACGATGGTCAGTACGTTCATGGCCAGCAGCACGACCAGCACGCCGACCAGTTGCAGGGGGTTGGCGAGGCCATGGTTCTGGAACGGCCCGACGCCGGCGACCGTGCCCGCGGTCGCCGCGATCGAGACCAGGGTGACGAGCGTGTAGGCCGAGCGCAGCGACATGCGGAGCGCAATCCAGGACAGAGGCACGACCAGCAGGAACGGAAAGGCCGAGCGGATATAGGTGCCGCGCAGCGGCGGCGTCAGGAACAGCACCAGGCTGACCGCCGCGACCCAGGCCCAGACGGCCAGGTCGCGGCGCTGAAACCCGCGCTTCATCGGCTCGATATGATCGTCGCCCTCCCGCTCCAGGCCCAGCCACAGCACCAGGCAGGGCGCCAGATACAGCGTCCCGCCGCTGTCGGTCAGCCACCAGTTGACCCAGGTGCCGTAGAAGGCATCGAACTCGAAGGGATGGCCGATCGAAACGCCGACGGCGCCGCCGGTGGCGCTGATCCCCGGGCTGAGGAAGGTGGTGCAGGCCAGGAACGCGATCACGCCGACGAACGAGGTGAACAGGCCATTGGCGGGGCGCAGCCGGCGCAGCAGCAAGGCGCCCAGCACGGGGCCCAGCGCATTGGTGGTCGAGATGATCGTGGCCTCGCCCCAGGGCGCATCGAACAGGATCATGTTGGTCAGAAACGAGCCCAGGAACAGGCCGGGCAACACACGCAAGCCACCGATCATGGCCGCGACCATGGCGACGCCGGTCGGCAGCCAGATCGGCGCCGGGAAGACGCCGTAGGAGGCGAAGAACAGATTGACGATCAGGCCGAGCGCGAAATAGCTGACCAGGGTGATCAGATTGAGGGCAGCCCAGCGGCCGGCTCCGCCCGGCGCGAGCGCAGCGGGGATCCAGAGCTGCGGTGTTTCGGCAGCGGTCGGCACGATGGTCACGCGAAAGTTCTCCAAATCTGCGGTTCTGCATATTTTAGGAAAATTGCTAATAAAGCGATACCGGTCCGGTGCGCGAGAGCGAGACAGTCGCGCCGGGACGATTTAGGCTTGGCGCCAGGAACCTCGATCCGATGGGGCAGTGTAATGAGCTTTCGGGTGCCGCAAAACCTGTCGAGCACGCCGGGACCGGAGACCGGCGCCGGCGTGCTCGACGTTGAAATCCGGGCCGAACAGGCCGCCTCGCTCGGTCGCGGCGGCCGTGATGTCGGGGCGGCGCTGCGGCGTCTCAGGGATTTCGATGCCGCGGGCAGCGGACCGACGCCACGGGCCGACCTGGTCGCGGCGGCGGCCGACGTGGTTTGGGGTTTTCTGATCCATCGCGAACTTTGCGGATTGCGTGATCGCGACGCGGTCATCCGCGACTATGCTATCCCCGCCGAGGTTCTGTGCCGGTTGGGCGCGCGGTAGGAGAGCGATCATCACGAGCCAGATGTCTTTCGAGATCGCGTCGCCGCCGGCCGACGTCGAACTGGGTTTCCGACGCAAGCCCCTGCGGTATCTGGCCAGCGCTCCCCCGGCCGGTGTTGGTCCGGACACCGGAATCATCCTGTTCGTCTGCCCCTGGGGCATCGCGCCAGAAGATGCCTATTGCCGGGACGTGCTGCTGCCGCGCCTGGCGGCGCGCTATGATTGCGTGGCGGCGGCGCCGAGCTATTTCGGCATCGGGGTGAAGCCGGGCGGCGGCGCGACGCTGGAAGCCCCGGCCGCGCTGGCCGGGACCATCCGGAGATACCTGGGCGACGCGGTCGCGGCCCTGCCGTTTCCCGAACAGCTCGCCGCCGCGGCCAGGGCCGGCATGACGGAGCTGCCGAAGGAATTCGCCCTCTCGCTCAGTGCCTTCCCCGAATATCAGTCGTTCGGCTTCATGCCGGCGCTCGATTGCATCGCCGTGCTGGCCGATCTGCTCGGCCGCTTTCCGGTCCGGCGCGACCGGTTGCACTGCTTCGGCTCGTCCTATGGCGGCTATGTGGCCTGCCTCGTGTTGAAGCTGATGCCGAACAGCTTCCATGTCCTGGTGGAAAATTCCGGTTTCACCGCGGCTCAGCCGATGGAAATGGCGAACCACGAGTTCGATGCCTACCATTGGACCCGGATCGGCGGCCTGCGCGTGCCGGTGCGCGAAGCCTCGCCCTGGACGTTCCGCGATCCGGCCTCGCCAGCCTTCGCCGGCCCCGCCGTCATGGCGATCCGCGATTGCACCCTGCCGGATCATTTCGCCCCGTCCAAAAGTCTGGTCCGCTCCTACCACTCGACCGAGGACACGCTGATCCCGATCGCCGAGAAGCGGAAATTCTGGGCGGCGCTCGACGGCAAGGCGGCGCTGCGTGCGACCGAGATCGTGCCCGAGATGCTCGACGGCAAATTGTTCAAGACCATGGCCCACGGCATGGACGCTTCGTTGATCGAACTGATGGCCGATGCGATGGCGGACGTGCCGTTCGCCGGTGGCGACACGGCGACCGATTTCGAGCGCGGAACGGTGCGCGAGATCGTCGCAGCGGACCGGGTGTACCGGGTGCAGTATGAGCGGGACTTGACGGTGCAGGCGGGTCGGTGGTCATAAATATGTATTGTGTCCTGTATGGACGGCCCCTGTGTTGCAAGGACTGATTGACGGTTTTGTCGGCGTTCTGGTCGGGTGCGGTCATGTAT
>Ga0302314_10004915_pt1 | contig 24478 bp, 22 predicted proteins | sample III_Palsa_N2_3_FD_200533 | JGI IMG/M metagenome (GOLD analysis project Ga0302314, IMG submission 200533) | Peat permafrost microbial communities from Stordalen Mire near Abisko, Sweden - III_Palsa_N2_3 | ecosystem: Environmental > Terrestrial > Soil > Palsa > Peat permafrost | place: Sweden... | reverse complement strand
CCCCACCCCGTCTCACATTTCGCTACGCTCAATGTGTGCCGACCCTCCCCCTCCAGGGGAGGGTAAGAAAGCGCGCACAACTCCGCGTTCCCGCGACACCATGCGCCCGAGTTCTGCAAATTCATCGGCCGAACAATAAGAAGGGCGCATGGCGATCCCAAGAGAGACGCAGGGAAAGCCGGGTGCCCAATGCACCCGCAGCCTCGTGCGCAAATGTAGAAAGCACACGAGTAGTCACCACAGGTTCACCGGGACACCCGGCCTTCCCTGCGCAATGGTTTTAACGGGTTCCTTCGTGCTCTCCCCGGTGACCGGGCTCTGTTGTCACCGTCGCCCGCAAGAAGCTTGCTTCTCAAGAACTTGACGCCAGCGTCGGGGCGTCAGGACCACACGACTTCACCGTCCGCGTTGGCGCCGCTCGTCTACGCGCGCCGCTCGCGTCCATCGCATCCCACCCCGCGTTCGTGACGATCGCGATACGCCCCTCTTCCGGGGCGGGATGGCGAAAATAAAGAGATGATTTGGGTCAGGCGTGAAGCGAAAAATTTTTGAAGATGGGGCTGGACAGGCAAATCAGTGGATGGGCCGGCGCGTCCGATATTGGTGCCGCCGACGCGCCGAAAAAATTACTTAGACTCATTCAAGATTTGAATCGTTCAAAGCAAAGACGACATCGAAACAACACTCGCCGCTGTAATGCTTCGTTTCAATATTTTCTAAATGCCGTTCGATGTATGGCGAATTCGAATTGCGATAGAGCACCCAGACCGTTTCGGGTTTCCGAAAGTCTTATGTTTGGGGGTATTGCCAGGTGTTTCCAGAAAAACTGTTGCCGGAGTCTAACAAAAACAAGACCGGCATCCACAGCGTAAGCCTTCTCCGTGCCACGAGTTGCATCGCGCTCGGTATCTGTGTTTCCGGCCAATCGTTCGCGCAAACCGACGCGCCTGCTCGCGTTTCGGACGCAGCCGCGCTTCCGCCGGTGGTGGTGCAAAGCCCGGCGGCGAAACGGGCCAAGCCCAAGGCCACACAAGGCGCGAGCCGCTCACACGTTGCGGGCGGTGCTTCCCGCAATGCCGGCCGCGGCGCCGCCGCATCGTCGGCAGGCGGAAGCGGCGCGGGGAAACGGCAAGGTGAATCCGCCTGGGGACACGTCGACGGCTATGTCGCGACCCAGGGCGCATCGGGCACCAAGACCGATACGCCCTTGATCGAAACGCCGGCTGCCATTTCCGTCATTACACAGGATCAGATCCAGGCGCAGGCGGCCCAGAGCATTTCGCAGGCGGTGCGATACACCTCAGGGGTCAGGTCAGAGACCTCGGGCGCAGACGGGCGCTTCGATAACATCTACATCCGCGGCTTTCCGGCCGACCTCTACCTCGATGGCATGAAACTGTTCACGACCGGCTTTGCGACCTCGATCGTCGAGACCTATAATCTCGAACGTGCCGAGGTGCTGCACGGTCCGGCATCGGTGTTGTACGGCCAGGCCTCGCCCGGCGGCCTGGTCGATATGGCCAGCAAACGTCCGACCGAGGATCCCTATCACGAGATGTTCCTGTCGACCGGCAGCTACGGCCGCATCCAGGGCGGCGTCGACCTCAGCGGTCCGATCGACAAGAACAAAGAGTGGCTCTATCGTTTCACCGCGTCCGGTTTTGACGTCGGCAGTCAGGTCGATACCACCCGGTATCAACGCGTCTCGATCGCGCCGTCGCTGACCTGGCGGCCCGACACCGACACCACGATCACCTTCCTCGGCACCTACCAGAACGATCCGAAGGCCGGCTTCTTCAATCAATTGCCCGCCAAAGGCTACGGAACGCTGTTTCCGCTGGCAAGCGGGCAGTTCATTCCAACGGGTTTCTATCCCGGCGTGCCGAGCGTCGATCAGATGAGCCGCGAATCCGGACAGATCGGTTATCTGGCCGAGCACCATTTCGATAATATCTGGACCGTGCGGCAAAACCTTCGTTACAGCGATATCGATAGCAAGATCACCACGATTTATCCGACCGGCGCCTCCGCGACCGATCCCAACAGCCTGGCGCGATCGGGATTCTTCGAGAACGACAAGCTGCACGTCTTCGATATCGACAATCAGGCCGAGGCCAAATTTGCGCTGGGCCCGTTTACCCACACCACGCTGTTCGGCGTCGATTATCAGAACGGCGGCTACAACTATACGGCCGGAGGTCCTCCGGCCGGCTTCTCGGTGCCATCCATCAGCGTTCTCAACCCCAATTACAATACGCCGATCCCGATGGTCGCCACCGGAACCGGCGGCCAGAATTTCAATCAGGTCGGTCTTTATGCGCAGGACCAGATCAAGCTCGACCACTGGATCGCGCTGCTCGGCGTCCGCTGGGACCAGGCGGATTCCAACACGCAAAGCCTGGCGCTGGCGACCGGCAACACGACGACCACGCAACTGTCCAACGATGCCGTGACCAAGCGCGGCGCCCTGCTCTACAAGTTCGACAACGGTATTGCTCCCTATATTCAATATACCGAGTCGTTCCAGCCGCAGACCGGGGTTGCCTTTGGCGGCAGCCCGTTTTCGCCGACAACCGGTCAGCAGGAAGAGGCCGGCATCAAGTATCAGCCCAACGCCAAATCCTTGTACACCCTGGCCGCTTTCAACCTGACGCAACAGAATGTGCTGACGCCGGATCCGTCCCATACCGGCTACAATGTGCAAACCGGAGAAATCCGCTCGCGCGGGATCGAGCTCGAAGGCAAGACCGAGATCGATCGCAGCCTGTCGTTGCTGGCGTCCTATACCTATCTCGACGACGTCATCACCAAAAGCAACGTGCCCTATGAGACCGGGCGGGAGCCTGTCGGCATGCCGACGAATTCGGCGTCGCTCTGGGCGGACTATACCTTCCGAGGCGGCCGGCTCGACGGCTTCGGCGTGGCGGGTGGCGTCCGCTATCTCGGCGATAGCGCCGGCAACATCACGGGAACCAGCGTGCTGGACGTGCCGGCCGTGACATTGTTCGACGCGGCCGTGCATTACGATTTTTCCGCACTCGGCCCGCGGTTCAAGGGCTATTTCCTGCAGGTCAATGCGTCCAACCTGTTCGACAAGACTTATGTGACGTTATGTCAGGACAATGGCTGCTATTACGGCCTGCGGCGTCAGATTATCGCAACCCTGCGCTATCGGTGGTGACAGGCACTTGCAATTCCACGGATGAGGGACGCTGCTGTGACACGAAATGCGTTTCGACGCTGGTTCTGGCTGCACAAATGGAGCAGCCTGATCTGTACGGCCTTTCTGCTGGTGATCTGCGTCACCGGCTTGCCGCTGGTGTTCCGGGACGAGATCGGCGCCTGGCTCGACCATGGTCCGCCCTATGCGTCGGTGCCTGAAGGCACTCCGGCGGTCAGCCTCGACAGTGTCGCCGGCACGGCCCGCGCGCTGTATCCCGGACAGATCATCGCCTCCATGTTCATCGACGGTGACGAGCCGAAGATCATGGTCGCGATGGCGCCCTCGTGGGACGCCTATGCCTCGAACCGCAGTTCATGGCACTGGATCAAGTTCGATGCCCACACCGGAAACGTCATGGCGCAGAGCCAATCGTTCAGCGGCGACGGCGGAGGCTTCATCGAGCTGATGCTCAGCCTGCACAAGGATTTGTTCGCGGGCCTTCCCGGCGAGTTGTTCATGGGCCTGATGGCGCTATTGTTTGTCGTCGGCGTGGTTTCCGGCGTGGTCGTCTATGCGCCTTTCATGCGCCGGCTCGATTTCGGCACCGTACGCACCGCGCGCTCCCGGCGGCTGAAATGGCTCGACTTGCACAATCTGACGGGTGTCACCCTGGGCGCCTGGATGGCGGTGGTCGGCGTGACCGGCGTGATCAACGAATTGTCGACGCCGCTGTTCGGCCTGTGGCAGATCACCGACGTCAAGGCGCTGCTCGCCCCACTGCGCGGCGAGCCGTTCCGCACGCAATCCGAATTGAGCTCGCCGCAGGCCGCCTTCGATACCGTCAAGGCCGCGCTGCCCGATATGACCGCGAACAGCGTCATCTTTCCCGGCTCGCCGTTCGGCTCGCCCCATCATTACCTGATCTGGACCAAGGGCCGGGAGCCACTGACCTCGCGGCTGTTCAGCCCTGTTCTCGTCGATGCGCGCAGCGGCAAGCTTGCCTCGGTGATCAGCATGCCCTGGTATCTACGTGCGCTTGAAGTCTCGCGGCCGCTGCATTTCGGTGACTATGGCGGCCTGCCGCTGAAGATCCTCTGGGCGCTGTTCGATCTCGTCACCATCATCGTTCTCGGCAGCGGCCTTTATCTCTGGCTGTCACGCCGCTCCTCATCCGAACAGGCCGAACGGGAGCTCATGGTGAGCCACGGCGCGACTGCGCCGGAGGCCGCGGAATGACGAAACGCGTGTCGCGGCATTCCTTCGTTCGAACGTGGCGATGGCCGGTCGCTCTGGCAGGGCTCACTTTGTTTGGCCTGCTATCCGCCCTGCTTGGTCGGAGCGGCATCTGGTGGGCGCTGTCATGGATCGCGCTGACCATCCCGCTCGTCGTGATCGCCTTCTGCACATATCTGCGGGATGCGGCGCGGTGAATCAAATCCGCGTCGCCGCGATCAGGGTGCTGACCTGCGGCTCGCTCTCAATTCCCCACACCAGGCGCAGCAGATTGTCGAGCCGACCCGCGCTGAGGTGCTTTTGCGGCATCGGGCGAAACTTCTCTTCCATTTCGGCGTCCGACTGACGTTGCGAAACCGATGCCCGAGGGTTACGGCACCGCGCGGCAAAAGAAAGCCCCTTCCGCGACGAGTGCGCTGCAACAACAATCAGGGATCGAAACGAAGGCCGCCGGTCACCGCGCCGTTGGTGCCCGGTGATCGGTTGCCGGGCTTTTGATCGATCAATCGATTTGCTGATCTTTCGTGCAGTCGAATGGTTGATGATTGCGATTCGCGTAGCATGGGATCAGTTTCGGCTTGCGGGACACCAACCGTTTATATGCGAAAACGTGCAGTTCTGTTTTGTTTGGGTTGTCCCGAGTTAAATGGAGGATGCAATGTCCAGATGCTTCGTTACCATCGTGGGCGCACTCGCTATTGTTTCCGGATCAACGCTGCCATTCGACCGCGCCGAGGCCGGCGCGTCGGCAAGCGCGCCTTCGAAATACGCGAACCATGTCACGGCCGTGCATGTCGCGACCGTGCATCAGGCATCGAACACTCGACAGGCACGAAAGGGCAATTCCGAAATCACGGAATTCTCTTCGTCCGCAAGAACCCACTCGGTAGCAAGGCGGTAGCTCAACTCGCCGAGCCGCCAGCAACCCCGTCGCGGCGATGGCAAGATCGACGAGGCCGCGCGCATTCGGATGCTGATAGCGCCGGCCCCGCGCCCATCGGGCGTTACAGCGGATGCAGTTGCGGACGCGGCCGGGTAAAGGATGCGCGGCCGCGCTTGATGCCCCACAGCGGCTGCGCCAGCGTCGCGATGGCTTCCGCCGGCGCGCGCGCATCGAGGCAGACCAGATCGGCGGGTCCGCCGGCCCTGATGCCGTAGTCGTCGAGCCGCATCAGCCGCGCCGCGGCCGCCGTGATCATGTCGAGGCAGCCGGCGAGGTCAGACGGTCGCGCGACATGGCAGACATTGGCATAAAGATTGGCCATCCGGATCAGCGAGCCGTCGCCATAGGGCGTGAACGGGTTGAGGATATTGTTGGTCGAGATCGAACAGGTAACCCCCGCCTCGCGCAACGGCCCCGCGGCAACCACGCCGCGCGGAACCGCATGATCGTGGCTGCGGCCCATCAAGTGAAGATCGGTCGACGGCAGGATCGTCACCGCGACCCCGGCGTTGGCGAGTTTGGCCGCGATGGCGCGGAAACGATCCGGCGGCAATAGCGACATCTGGGTGGCGTGCCCGACGGCGACGCGGCCGCCCCAGCCATATTCCTCGGTCTTGCGGCAGACATATTCGATCTGCATGCCGTCCGTGGTTTCGCCGAGGTCGAGATGCATGTCGATTTCGGCGTCGTATTCGCGGGCGATCTTGAAGATGCGATCGATCTGACCGCGCGGGTCGCTGTCGAAATACGGCACCGCGCCGATCGCGCGCGCGCCGCGGCGCAGACCCTCGATCAACAATTCCTCAGTGCCGGGATTATTGGTCAGTCCCTCCTGCGGAAACACGCAGAGTTCGACATCCATCGCCCAGGCGTAATCGCGCGCGAGCTGTTCGACCGCGTCGAAGCCGATCATGCCGATGCCCGGGTCGAGTTCGACATGGGTGCGCATGTGCATGGTGCCATGGGTCGCGCAGCGCTCTAGGGTGTTCTTGCCGCGGGCGTAAACGTCCTCGACGGTGAATTCCTTCTTGGCCGTCGCGGTGATCCGCACGGCTTCTTCGACCGTGCCCTCCTCGATATGGCAGCGGTCCATGATGCAGGTCTTGTCGAGATGGATGTGGGTCTCGATCATGCCTGGCACGACGAGGCAGCCCGCGGCGTCCAGTTCCGGCGCGTCGGCGGTAAGACCGGCGGACAGCACCGCGATCCTTGCATCCGCAATGCCGATATCGATGACGCGAAGCGCGCCTTCCTGCACAATGCAGGCGTTACGAATGATCAAATCCATCAATTCACCACCGCGGGACCGGCGCCAAGATACGCCTCATCCAGCTTGGTATCACGCAGTTCCTCGGCGCGTCCTTGCGCGACCACGCGGCCGCCGCCGAGCAGATAGCCGCGATCGGCAATCGCCAGCACATGATCGGCCATTTGATCGACGATCACGAGCGTCATGCCCTCGTCCCGCAGCTTTGCGAACTGCGCGAACAACTCGTCCGCGACCGCGGGCGCCAGCCCCAGCGACGGCTCGTCGAGCAGCAGCATTTCGGGCCGCGCCAGCAAGCCGCGCGCGACCGCCAACATTTGCTGCTCGCCACCCGACAACAAACCGGCCGCCGTGTGGAGCCGTGGCCGCAGCCGGGGAAACCGTTCGAGCATCGGCTCGATCTCGGCCAGTTCGAAATCGTGGCGGCGCGTGGCGCCGAGGCGAAGGTTCTCGGCGACCGTCAGATGCGGAAACACCTGGCGTCCTTCGGGAACCAGGATCAGGCCCGCGCGCGCGACCAGATGCGCCGACAGCTTGGTCAGATCCACGCCGCCAAAGCCGATTTTCCCGGTGACCGGACGAAGCAGGCCGCTCAACGCCTTCATCAGGGTCGACTTGCCGGCACCGTTCGGGCCGAGCACCGCGATGGTCTCGCCGCGCCCAACCTGCAGGCCTACTCCGTCGAGCACGCCGAGGGCGCCGTAGCCGGCATTCAGCGCGTGGACATCGAGCACGCAAGCGCCGGCCTTTCGGCTGACCGTCGGACGCGCCAGCGTGGTGCCGCCGAGATAGGCGGCCTTGACGGCGGGATCGGCGCGCACCACCGCAGGCGTGCCGGCCGCGATGCGACGGCCGGCATCGAGCACCACGATGTCGTCGGAAATCGACATCACCAGCGACATATCGTGCTCGACCAGAACGACCGCGAGCCCGGCGCGCGCCAAGCGCTGCAGCAAGGCGCCCAGTTTGGCGGTATCGACATCGTCGAGACCGGCGGCCGGCTCATCCAGCAGCAACACCGCGGGCGCGGTGCCGAGCGCGCGCGCGATCTCGATCAGCCGGCGATCGACATGCGGCAACGTCGCAGCTAATCTTGTTTCCGAGCCGGAATAGCCGACCAGCGCCAGCAGCGCGCGGGCCAGGTCTTTCGAGGCGTTGCCGCGCCATGCGCCGCGCAACAGCCCGAGGCGGATATTGTCCAGCACGCTGAGATTGCCGAACGGCTGCGCCGTCTGGAAGGTGCGCGCCAAACCATTTTGCGCGACTTCATAGGCAGGCTTACCCGTGATCTCGTTGCTTCCGACTTTCACCGTGCCGGTATCCGGCGCCTGAAAGCCGCTGACCAGATTGAGCAAGGTGGTCTTGCCGGCGCCATTGGGGCCGATCACGCTGGTGATGCGGCCGGCCTGCGCCTTCAGATCGACACCCGCGACCGCGACCACGCCACCGAACGCGACGCGAACGCTTTCGGCGACCAGATCGCCGCTCCGGCCCGCGATATGAGCGAGCGCAAGCTTGATATCCGGCGGCGAGGCAGGAGTTGTTTCCGGCGGATTGATAAAGCGCGCGATAGCGCCCGCGATCCCGCCCGGCGCCAGCCAGAGCACGACCAGCAATCCCGCGCCAAACACCAGCAGGCGATATTCGGCAAGGCTCGCCAGCGCCTCCGGCAGCAGCACGACCACCGCAGCCCCGAGCAGCGGGCCGAGGGTGCGGCCGGCGCCGCCGAGCACGACGACCAGCAGAAACAAAATCGATTGCGAAAATGGAAACGAACTCGGCGCGATGAAGCCGGTTAGCGCCGCCTGCAAGCCGCCGGCAAGACCAGCCGCCGCCGCCGCCAGCACAAAGGCCATGGTGCGCACCGGCAACGGCCCAATGCCGATGCTGCGCGCCGCCGCTGGCGCCGCCGCCGTCGCCTGCATTGCCAGCCCAAGCGGGCTCTTGACGAAATAATGGAACGCGATCAGCGCGAGCCCGCAGAAGCCGCATGCCAATAGCGCGGTGCCGCCGGTCGCGAACGGCGCCGGAATGCCGCTCATGCCGCTAGCGCCGCCGGTCAGATTTTGCCACTCCACCGAAACCGACTCGACGATGAAGCCGAAGGCGATGGTGACCATCGCGAGATACGGCCCGGTGACGCGAAGTGCTGGAATCGAAAGTACCGCCGAGATCGCCGCAACCAGCAGCACCGCGAGCGGCAGCGCTTCCCAAAAGCCCAGACCGGCCTTGGTCGTGAGAATGCCGACGCCGTAGGCGCCGAGCGCCAGAAACCCGGCCTGGCCCAGCGACACCTCACCGGCGAGGCCAAGCAAGATGTTGAGGCCGACGCCGACCAGCGCGGTCGTTGCCAACGTTCCCAGCAAATATCCGTAATAGCCGGGCGCGAGCAGACAGACGGCCGCCGCGGCAGCGATCAGGATCGCGCTCACTGCGATGGTCATCGCCTTCATGCGCAAGCCTTCACACGCGCGCCGCTATACACGCGCCTTGCTCCGGCCGCCGAACAATCCTGACGGCGCCAGCGCCAGCGCGGCGATGACGGCGGTGAACGTCACGATCTGGGTGCTCGACGACCCAAGCCAGGTGGTGGCGCAGGCTTCCACCAAGCCGTACGCGAGGCCCGCGATCACCACGCCCCAGGGATTGGTGAGGCCGCCGAGGATCGCCACCGCAAAGGCCTTGATGCCGAACAGCGTTCCCATGTCATAGGCCACATTATAAAGCGGCGCGATCAGGATGCCGCCGATCCCGGCCAGCAGCGCCGCGGCCGCATAGGTCAGTGCGACCAGGCGCGTCACGTCGATGCTCATCAGCCGCGCCGCATCGGGATTATCGACCGCCGCGCGCAGCTTCAGCCCCAATCCGGTCCTGACCATGCCGAGATGCACCAGCCACGCCAGACCCAATCCGACCACCGGGATCAAGACCTGCAGCGGGAAGATACCGACCTTGCCGATCACCCAGGGATCATCCGCCAGGGACGACGGCAGCGCGCGCGGCTCCTTGCCGAAAAACACCATCGCGACATTGTCGAGCACGATGCCGAGCGCGACGGTCGCCATCAGCCAGGAATTGGTGCCGCGCACGACGAACGGCCGCACCGCGATCCGTTCGACGATCAGGCCCCACAAGGCGCAGGCGAACAACGCCACCGGCACCGCCGCGAGCATCGGCCAATGCAGGCCGACCGCCAGCGCATGACAGATCACGGCCCCGAGCATCACGGAGGATCCCTGCGCGAAATTCACCGTGCCGGAGACGGAGAATGTCAGCGTGAAGCCAAGTGCGATGAGGCCGTAGATGCTGCCGAGGCTGAGCCCCGAGACGAGTGCGGTCGCGAGCATGACTTATCCGGTGCAAGAACTAGCCGGTAATCGGCTCGATCTGATCTCCGTTATAGCGGACCATCACATAATCGTTTTCATTGAGCGCGTCATGGTTCTCGTCGGTGAAGGGTTTTGTGTAGTTCTTGATCAGGCCCTGATAGCCGTCGATCGCCAGGAAGCCTTCGCGGAGTTTGGGGCCTTCGCTGGAGCCGGCTTTCGCCAGCGCCAGCGCGGTGAGCTGCATCGCGTCGTAGGCGTTGGCGACACCGACCGGCGGCGTCACGTCGCCGGGGCCCTTGATATCGGAGTATTTCGCCATCAGTGCCGCGAGCACGCGCTTGCCGACATCGTTCTGCGTCCCGAAGAAACTATAGGTCTGCACGAAATGCACCTTGCCGGCCCAGGAGCCCGCGAGCTCCGGAAAACGTCCGCCGGAAATACCCCAATGCGACACCACCGGCACCGTCCAGGCGGACTTCTGCAGCGATTTCACCACCTGCGCGCCCGGTGCCGCGTTGCCGACCAGGATCACCGTATCCGCGCCGGCATCGCGCAGCCGCTGCAGTTGCGGCGTCATGTCGACGTCCTTGTCTTCGAATTTTTCCGCGCCCGCGAGCTTGATGCCGGCAGCACCGGCGGCCGCGGTCAGGCCGCCGAGGTTGGATTCGCCCCAGCCATTATTGACCAGCATCAGGCCCGGCGTCTTCGAACCAAAGCTCGTCATCGCGTGCTTGATCAGCGCACGGTCGACCAGCACGTCGACTGCGGAGACGCGGAACACGTAATTCGGATTGGCGCCGTTGCGGGTGATGTTGGTCGCCGCCGCCCACACGCCCATGAACGGCACCTGCGCCTGGTTCACCAGCGGCACGATCGCCTGCGAGACCGGGCTGTCGATGCCGCCGAACAGGATCGCGCAGCCTTCCTTGTCGATCAGCTCGCGCGCCGCGGTCTGCCCCTTCGCAGGGTTCGATTCATCATCGCGCCGGACCAGTTCGAGCATGCGTCCGCCCAGCACGCCGCCTTTGGCGTTGATCTCGTCGATCGCAATGGTGAGGCCGCGGGTGATCCCCTCGCCCGATTTGGCGGATTGTCCCGATAGCGCGGCCACCAAGCCGATTTTGACCGGCTCGGCGGCGAAGGCGGGACGGCCAATGAGGCTTCCCAAGGCGATCCCGGCGGGAATGGCGAGAGCTTGGCGGCGCGTTAGGTTGGTTGGCATGTCAGACACTCCACGTTCAAAGGTTCATTTGGCAGAAGCTTTTGAAGTTCAGGCCCGGCAAGCCCAAAATTAGCAGATGCGGGCGCGCTCTCAAAGCGCGGCCGCGCCGACAAGGGAACCATGACGTCCCCTTGCACGCCATTGTGAGATCACACGGTGCCGACGATGCCATCGATCAGGTAGTCGGTGTGTTCGAGCGACGGATCGTACAGCCCGGTGTCCTTGCTGGAGATCACCTTGCCGGTGTTGCTCTTGATTTCGCCGGTGAAGATCGGCTTGCCCGCCTTGAGGTCTGCTATCGCGGCCATCGCGGCGTTCCTGCCGGCTTCGCTGGCGCCCGCGCCGAATGGCGAACTCGCCACCATGTCCTTGTCGTAGCCGCCGATCACCATGTTCGGCAGCTTCTCGCCCTTGGCGATCATGCCGGCGAAACTCTTGTAGATCGTGCCCCATTTCAGTTCGGCGCCGGTGATGAATCCCTTCGGCGCCAGATCGGCCTGGTTGGCGTTATGGCCGCAGCTTTTCACGCCGCGTTTCTCGGCGGTTTCGATCACCACCTTGGGGCTGTCGATGTGACAGGCGATGATATCGCAACCGGCATCGACCAGCGCATTGGCGGCTTCGGCCTCGCGCACCGGCAGCGACCAGTCGCCGGTGACGATGAGCTGAACGGTGACGTTCGGATTGACCTTGCGCGCGCCAAGCATGAAAGAGTTGACGTTGCGCAGCACCAGCGGGATCGGCTTGGCCGCGATGTAGCCGATCTTGTTGGCCTTGGTCGACAACCCGGCGGCGATGCCGTTGACGTAATGGCCCTGATCCAAATAGCAGAAATATCCGCCGGCATTGCTCGGGTCCCTGCCCTCCTGCCACAGCGAGGTGGGGTGACGGAACTCAACCTTGGGATATTTCTTGGCCTCGTCGACCATGAACGGGTTGAAATAGCCGAACGAGGTCGGAAACAATAACGTAGCCCCGTCGATGTTGATCATCGATTCCATGGTCTTGGCCACAGCGACCGTCTCCGGCACATTCTCTTCCTCGACCACCTTGACGCCAGGAATTTCCCGCAGCGCCTGGGCGCCGACCGCGTGGGCCTGGTTCCAGCCGTAATCCTGCCGCGACCCGACATAGATAATGCCGACGGTGACGCCGGCGGCGGCAAGCGCCGGATCGGCCCGTCCCGACAGCACGAAGGGGCTGGCGGCGGCGGCGCCGAGGAACGAGCGGCGCGATAACGAATATCTGGTCATCAACAATCTCCCTGATGGCTGAGGCCCGGCTGATGCGACGGCAACAGCGGGGCACGGGGTATGGTGGTCATTTCGATGCTCGCTTCCGGCGCTTGGGCAGCCGCGCCACTTTCGACGGCGTGGCGTTGTCCTCCACGTAGCGCGACAGCACCGCGCCAAGATCGAACTGCCCGTCGCGGACCTGGTCGAGCATGGCGCGATGCTCGACCGCGCCGAGATGGTGATCCATCACGGCGATGGCGGCCGCGGCGTCCCGGGCGCGCAACGCGGCGACGATTTCGCGATGCTCGCTGACGGCGCAATCGGCGGAATGCGGCCGGCCATAGAGCGCGAGAATTAGCGAGGTGCGCGACACCACCTCGCCGAGATAGCGGGCGAGCAAGGCGTTGCCCGATAGCGCGCCGAGCTTGGTGTGGAATTCGCCCGCGAGCCGGATCGAAACCCGTTCATCGCCGCCCTTGCGCGCGGCATCCTCCTGGCGGACGTGACCTTCGAGCTCGGCGCCGAATTCGGCGCGCCAGCGCAAGATGACCAGCCGCACCACCTCACGCTCCAGCGTGCGGCGGACCTCGAAGACTTCCTTGGCTTGTTCCAGGGTCGGCTTTGCCGTGGTCGCGGTACGGCGCGGCGGCGCGTCTACCAGGCCTTCGGACTGCAATTGCGCCAGTGCGGCGCGAACCAGGGTTCGGCTCATGCCGAAGCGCACGCCGAGTTCGTCCTCCGGCAGCTTGGTGCCCGGCGGCAAGGCCTGCTCGATAATGGCTTGCCGCAGCGCCTTGCAGGCGAAATCAACGCGGGTGGACTTCTTGCTCATCCGGGAAGGCTCATCCGAAAAACACTGTCAGGATTCTTGCAGGCTTTCAACGCACTCGATCTCGCGCCATGACGCATACGATAATTCGGAATTTGGTACACACGATGCGGGAATTTTGTTCGACACGCTCGAAGATTCAGCAGCACAACGCCTAAACTTTGCGCTTCGAGAAGCCTTTAAAACCGGGAATAATCGGTGATCCGCCCGGTGTGCACCCCGCGCATCCGCAGGATGCGACGCATCGGGCGACCTGACTGCGCATCCGAAAACACAGTTTCATAACCTGATCCTGTATACAGTTTTAAGGAGAGGCCATGGCCGAGACGGTCGTCAAACTGCGGTTGAACCAGCAGCAACTGGAACTGATCGATCGCACGATCGCGCAAGGCGTGGCGCCCGATCGGCTGGCGCTGGTGCGGCTGGCGCTTCATGAATATGCCGCCGCGCGCAAGGCCCAAGGAAACCAAGCCAACAACAGCGGCAAGATGGAGGGCGCGCAATGACCGATCGCCAGATCCTCTCCGAATTCGTCATCGAGCCCGGCACCGGCAAGGCGATCGAACTGCTGAAGGGGCAAATCCTCCGCGTCGAGCAGGTCGAGGGCGGCCAGTGCGCCGACTTCAATTGCTTCAACCTGCATGACTACAAGGAGTTCATGCATTGCGGCCGCACCCGTACCGTGCACGGCTTTCATCCGACCAAAGGCACCTTCATGTGGTCGGCGCCGCCGCGCGAGCGCGCAATGCTTTATATTCTGGAAGACACCGTCGGCCGCAACGACGTGCTGTTTCCGCGTTGCAGCGCCTACGTCTATGAGGCCTCCTATGGCTTCGCCGTGCACACCAATTGCCACGACATCCAGGCCGAGGCGCAGCGCGAATACGGCCTGACGCCGGACGACGTGCACGATTCCTTCAACCTGTTCATGTGCACCGGCGTCGACGAGGACGGCCACGCCTTCATGACGCGGCAAACCACCAAGCCCGGCGACCATGTCGACCTGCTGGCGCTGATGGACGTGCTGGCGGTGCCCAATGTCTGCGGCGCCGACGTGATGAAGACCAGCAATTTTGCCTTGAAGCCGCTGAAGCTGACGGTGTTTGCCGCTGATGATGCCGATCTGGCGCGGGTGCCGAAGACACCGACGCTCGCCAGCCAGCGCACGCCAAAGGATTTCAGGAATCCGACTATCAAGACCGACCGGCCGCTGCGGCGCGACCCGGCCTACCGGGCGGAATTCCCCAACACGCCGATCGTGATCACCGAGCTCGCCATTTCGCTTTCGCCTGCCGAGCTGGAAATGTTCAACGCGGTGAAGCGCCGCGATATCTACGGCGAGGACGACGCCGCCGCGCTGCGCGACCTTTTGTTTTCGTGGTGGGAAGAACGCTTCCTGCTTGCGCATGCGGGCGCGCCGGCGATCGAGAGCAAATGATGGACGCCATCACGACACCGGAGGCCGTGACGTTCGATTTCCGGACCTTGTCGGCCCGCGATCGCTACAGACTGATGATCGGCACGGTGGTGCCGCGGCCGATCGCGTTGGTGACGACGGTCGATCCGGAGGGACGGATCAACGCCGCGCCGTTCAGCTTCTTCAATTGCCTGTCGGCGGACCCGCCGATCCTGGCGCTCGGGGTCGAGAACCACCCCGATATGTCCTTCAAGCACACCGCACTCAATATCCGCCTGACCGAAGTCTTCACCGTCAATATCGTGTCGCGCGCGATCGCCGAGGCGATGCATGTCTGCGCCGTGCCGTTTGCCACCGGCCACGATGAACTGCAGGCGGCCGGCCTGACGGCGATGCCGGGCGCCGTGGTGGCCTCGCCCTGGATCAAGGAGGCGCCGGCGTCGTTCGAATGCCGCCGCCATGTGACGCTGGAGCTCGGCAAATCGCGCCAGATCATTCTGGGCGAGATCGTGTTCGCGCATTACCAGCGCGATATCATCGACGTCGACCGGATGCGGATCGACCCCGCCAAGCTCGACGCCATCGCGCGGCTCGGCGGCGACACCTGCGCCACCATCCGTGACCGCTTCGAGATGCCGACGCCGACGCTCGCCGATTTCGGGGCATGAGCGGGCGCCGCACCATTATCCGCGGCGGCCTGGTCCTCGACACGTCCGGCGAAACCGCCGCAAAGGACATCCTGATCGAGGATGGTCTGATCCTGGCGATCGACGCTCCGGGGTTTAGCGCATCGGAAGACACCGAGGTGATATCGGCTGATGACCGGATGCTGATGCCGGGCCTGGTCAGCGCGCACACGCATTCGCATGGCGCCCTCAATCGCGGCGCGGTCGACGACAAAGTCTCGCTCGAGATGTTCCTGACCGGCGCGGGCGCCAGCACGCGGTCGCGCGGTATCGACGACAAATATCTGAGCGCAGCACTTTCCGCCGCCGAGATGATCCGCAAAGGATGCACCGCCTGCTTCGACCTCACGGTCGAATTCCCCGGCCCTTCCCGCGAAGGAATTTCCGCGGTCGCCCGCGCCTATCGCGACGCCGGCATGCGCGCGGTGGTCGCCCCGATGATCGCCGACCGCACCATCTACCAGGCGCTGCCAGGCCTGATCGAGGCCCTACCGGACGAACTGCGCGCGCATTATGCGAACCTCCAGGCCGCACCAAGCGAAGATACGCTCGCGACCTGCGCCGGTATTCTGGCGAATTGGGACTTCGACCGCCGCTATATCCGGCCGGCGCTGGGCCCGACGATTCCGCTGCATTGCTCCGATGAATTCCTGATCCATTGCGCACGGCTGGCGCGCGAGCACGATATCCCGCTGCAAACCCATCTGGCGGAATCGCGCGCGCAAGGCTCCATCGGACAAAGCCGATACGGCAAGAGCGTGGTCGGGCATCTCGATCACATCGGCTTTCTGTCCGAGCGCCTGAGTGCGGCGCATGCGATCTGGCTCGACGATGCCGACATCGCGCGGTTGGGACAGGCCGGCGTCAAGGTCGCGCACAACCCGTCGAGCAATCTTCGGCTGGGATCCGGCGTGGCGCCGGTGCGCCGGATGCTCGAGAGCGGCGTGACCGTTGGCGTCGGCACCGACGCCAGCAACACGTCCGACGGACAGAACATGTTCGAAGCGACGCGGCTCGCCTCCTATCTGTCGCGGATCGACGGTCCCGTCACCGAGCCATGGCTTTCGGCGCAGGAAGCGTTTCATCTGGCGACCGAAGGATCGGCCAAGGTGCTCGGCTTCGACAAAATCGGCCGGCTGGCGCCGGGCTATGAGGCCGACATCGTGTTCCTGCGGCTGGACAGCCCGCATTTCGTGCCGCTGCGCGAGCCACTTGTTCAGATGGTATTCGGCGAGAACGGCGCATCCGTCGATACCGTCATGATCGGCGGCCGCGTGGTGTTTCGAAACGGCAAGCTGTTGACGCTCGATGAAGCGGCGCTGCGCCGGCAGGCGCAGGAAGCGGCCCACCGGCTGGATCAGGCCGACGGCGGCCCGCACGCCTCAACGGAAATCGTTTCGCAACTGGTCGGCGCCTTCTGCGCGGCGCAGGGTTGCCTCGGCCACAAGCTGCCGCGAAAGCTGAACCTTGTCTGCCAATGAACCTTGCCTGTCAGGGCTGACTGCTCACTGAGGCGCAAGACGCCCGGACCGGATGCGCAGAACAGCGAATTCCACCCTCCTGGCGTGGCGCCCGACGGCTCCAATTGGCCGCCAAAGCCGTTAAGTTTGCTTAACTCTCTTGCATACAATGGAAATAATACGCCTATTTTTTCATCCAACAAGACGCTGCTCAAAATTTAAACCGGGCTACTCCATTAAAATTACGTATTTTATTTCAAATACTTACAGAAATATGTTTTTTAATTAGGCATTGGCACGAAGATTGCGAATCTGGTCCCGGGCTCCGCCGTTTCGGGCGAAGCCGCGGGATTTAAGCGGCGGTACGTCCGCCAGAGGAGCAACCAATGGATTTTGCCAGGATTTCACGGCGGCATCTCTTGCAGGGCGGCGCCGCGCTGACACTCGGATCGGCTTTGGGTGTGCGATCGGCGGCCGCGGCCGACATGACGATCGGCTTCATCTATGTCGGCTCGCGCGACGACTACGGATACAACCAGGCGCACGCGCAAGGTGCCGCGGCGCTGAAAAAAATGTCCGGCCTCAAGGTGGTCGAGGAAGAAAAAGTCCCGGAGACCGATGCGGTCGAAAAGACCATGGAGTCGATGATCAATCTCGACGGCGCCTCGCTGCTGTTCCCGACCTCGTTCGGTTACTACAATCCGCACATGATCAAGATGGCGAACAAATTTCCGAAGCTCACGTTCGAGCATTGCGGCGGCTTGTGGACCGACAAGGATCCGAAAAACGCCGGCAGCTATTTCGGCTATATCGACGAAGCCCAGTTTATTTCAGGCATCGTCGCCGGCCACTCCACCAAGACCGGCAAGCTCGGCTTCGTGGCGGCCAAGCCGATCCCGCAGGTGCTACGCAACATCAACGCCTTCACGCTCGGCGCGAAACTTGCAAACCCCAAGGCCACCACGCAAGTGATCTTCACAGGGGACTGGTCGATGCCGGTCAAGGAAGCCGAGGCCACCAACAGCCTGATCGACCAGGGCGTCGATGTCCTGACCTGTCACGTCGACGGACCGAAGACCATGGTCGAGAACGCTGCGAAACGCGGCGCGATGGTCTGCGGCTACCATGTCAACCAGTCGGCGCTGGCGCCGAAAGCCTACCTGACTGGCGCCGAATGGAACTGGGAAGCGCTGTATCCGAAATTCGTCAAGATGATCCAGTCCGGCGAGAAAATCCCGAATTTCTACCGCGGCGGCCTCAAGGAAGAGATCGTCAAATGTTCGCCCTATGGCGAGGCGGTCTCGGCCGAAGCCCGCAAACATGCCGACGACATCAAGGCCCAGCTCACCGCCGGCACCTACACCATCTTCAAGGGCCCGATCATGGACAACAAGGGCAAGACCGTGATCGCGGCCGGCACCGATCGCGGCCAGAAGGATCCTGAACTCGAAAAGATGGATTATTTGGTGGAAGGCGTCATCGGAGCCACTTCATGACGACTGACGTGGCGGAGCCCGTCGATACCGTCGCCATATCTCCGGCGGCCGATCCCGGATTCCTCCAACGCTACGGCACATCCATCGAATACATCCTGATTCCGGGCGCGGCACTGATCGCCGCGCTCGGGGTGTTCGGCATCTTCGTGTTCCTGTTCGGCAAAAGTCCGCTCGATCTGTATTTCTACATGTATCAGGGCGCGTTCGGCACCTGGTTCTCCTGGCAGAACAGCCTGACCCGCGCCGCTCCGCTGATCCTGACCGCCTTATGCACGGCGCTGCCCGCGCAACTCGGCATGGTCATCATCGGCGGCGAAGGCGCGTTGTTGATCGGCGCGCTTTCCGCCACCAGCGCGGCGCTGATGCTGCAATCGGCCTCTCCTTTGGTGGTCCAACTCGCGATGGCTTGCGCCGGAATGATCGGCGGCGGTCTCTGGATCATGCTCTCCGGCGCGCTGCGCCAGTTCCGCGGCGTCAATGAAACGATCTCGAGCCTGCTACTCGTCTACATCGCGCTGGCGATCCTCAATCATCTGGTCGAGGGCCCGATGCGCGACCCCGCCAGCCTCAACAAGCCGTCGACCCGCGAAATCGGCGCCGCCAACATGATCGGCTCGATCCCCGGCACCGACGTGCATTGGGGCCTGGTGTTCGGCATCATCGCCGCGATCGCGTCGTATATCCTGATCTATCACACGGTGTTCGGCTTCGCCGCGCGCGTCGCCGGCGGCAACATCCGCGCCGCCAGGATCGTCGGCCTTGGCGTCAGCAAACTCATTCTGACGATCTGCTTTCTGGCTGGCGCATCGGCCGGCCTCGCCGGCATGGTCGAAGTCGCCGCGGTGCAAGGCCGCACCAATGCCAACCTCGCCGCCGGCTACGGCTTTACCGGCATTCTGGTTGCGTTCCTGGCGCGGCAGAATCCGCTGGCCGTCATCCCGGTGGCGATCCTGCTCGGCGGCATCAGCGCCAGCGGCGGTCTGCTGCAGCGCCGGCTCGGCCTTCCCGATGCCTCGGTGCAGGTGCTGCAAGGGATCATTTTCGTCTTTGTTCTGGCCAGCGACGCGCTGTACGGGCGAATAGGCTTCCTGAAAGGAAAATCCTGATGGCGGATGGAACGATTGGACTCTGGACCGTGCCGCTCGCCGTATTCGGCGGCGCCATCCGCGTCTCCACGCCGTTCCTGTTCGTCAGTCTCGGCGAATGCATCACCGAGCGCTCCGGGCGGATCAATCTCGGCCTCGAAGGCACCCTGGTGATGGGCGCGATGAGCGCCTACGGCATCTCCTATCTCACGGGATCGCCGTGGCTCGGCGTGCTCGCGGCCGGCATCACCGGCGCCATGCTTGGCGCGCTGCACGCCGGCATCTGCTCGCTGCCAAGAGTCAACGACATCGCGGTCGGCATCGCACTGATGCTGTTCGGCACCGGACTGGCGTTTTATCTCGGCAAGCCGCTGATCGAACCGACGGCGCCAAGACTCCCCGCGATCGATTTCGGCTGGTGGAGCGATATTTCGCAAGTGCGCGCGGCCTTGCGCATCAACGTGCTGTTTTTAATCGGTCTGGCCCTGGCGCCAATTCTTGGCTGGGCGTTCCGCACCACGCGCTGGGGCCTGTTGATCCGCACCGCCGGCGAGAGTTCCGACTCCGCGCGCGCGATGGGCTATTCCGTGCTCGGCATCAGGCTGCGCGCCACCATGGTCGGCGGCTTCCTCGCCGGCATCGGCGGCTCGTTCCTGTCGCTGTTCTATCCCGGAAGCTGGAACGAGGGTCTCTCCAGCGGCCAGGGCATTACCGCGGTGGCGCTGGTGATCTTCGCGCGCTGGGATCCGATGCTGTGCCTGTGGGCCTCGCTGGCCTTTGGCGGCGCCGCAGCACTTGGCCCGGCGCTGCAATCGGTCGGCGTCACCTCCGGCTATCATCTGTTCAACGCCGCGCCCTACATCCTGACGCTGGCGATCATGATCATCACCTGCTCGCCGAAACGCACATTGACCGGCGCGCCGGCCGAACTGTCGATCACACGATAATCTCAACTCGCAAGTACAGGACAACGACGAGGACCAAACCATGGCTGAGCGCTATCTGAAGTCCGAACCCTATGCCTGGCCGTATAACGGCGATCTGCGTCCGCAAAATACCGCGTTGATCATCATCGACATGCAGACCGACTTCTGCGGCGTCGGTGGCTATGTCGACAAGATGGGGTACGATCTTTCGCTGACGCGGGCGCCGATCGAGCCGATCAAGAAATTGCTTGCGGTGATGCGTGCCCAAGGCTTCCACATCATCCACACCCGCGAGGGTCATCGCCCCGACCTCACTGACCTGCCCGCCAACAAGCGCTGGCGGTCGCGGCAGATCGGCGCCGGGATCGGCGATCCCGGACCGTGCGGCCGCGTGCTGGTGCGCGGCGAAGCCGGCTGGGAGATCATTCCCGACCTGGCGCCGCTGCCGGGCGAACCCATCATCGACAAGCCCGGCAAGGGATCGTTCTGCGCCACCGATCTGGAACTGATGCTGCGCTTGCGCGGCATCGAAAATATCGTGCTGACCGGCATCACCACCGATGTCTGCGTCCACACCACCATGCGCGAAGCCAACGATCGCGGCTTCGAATGCGTCCTGGTCGAGGACTGCTGCGCCGCCACCGACAAGAGCAACCACGAGCATGCGCTGAAGATGATCAAGATGCAGGGCGGCGTGTTCGGCGCGGTTGCCACTTCAGGGGCGTTTATCGAGGCGGTGTCGTGATCATCGGCGAGACGCCGCTCCCGGACGGCCCGCTCGGCGTCGACGCCGTCGCGGTGACGATGAAATTCGGCGACTTCCTCGCGCTCGACAATGTCGAACTCAAGGTGCGCCCGGGTTCATTCCATGCGCTGCTCGGCGAAAACGGCGCCGGCAAGAGCACGCTGGTCAAATGCATCATGGGTTATTATCACGCCACCGAGGGCGACATCCTGGTCGGCGGCCGCGAACAGGCCATCGCCAACCCGAAGGATGCCCACGCGCTCGGGCTCGGCATGGTCTACCAGCATTTCACGCTGGTGCCGGCGATGACGGTGGCGGAAAATCTCGTGCTGGCGCGCGACGACGTGCCCGCGATCGTGAACTGGGCCAAGGAGACCCGCGAGCTCGAGGCGTTCCTGGCGCGGATGCCATTCAAGGTGCCGCTCAAGGCGCGGGTTTCCGACATCTCCGCCGGCGAGCGGCAAAAATGCGAAATCCTCAAGCAGCTCTATCTCAAGCGGCGCTTTCTGATCCTGGACGAACCGACCTCGGTGCTGACGCCGGCCGAAGCCGATGAAGTGCTGGGCATGCTGCGCGCCATGGTGGTCGCCGGCGACCTCACGATCCTGATGATTACCCACAAATTCCGCGAGGTGATGGCGTTTGCCGACGACGTGACCATCCTGCGCCGCGGCAAGCTCGCCGGTCATGGCCGGGTCGCCGATCTGACGCCGGACGATATGGCGCGCACCATGATCGGCGCCGAGGAATTGACGGTGCAACCGGCGCGCGTCGGCGACGTCACCGCGGCGCGGCTCGAGCTCGACAAACTGAACGCGCTGGACGATGCCGGCGCGGTTGCGGTCCACGACGTCTCGCTGAGTATTCGCGGCGGTGAGATCGTCGGCATCGCCGGCGTTTCCGGCAACGGCCAGCGCCAGCTGGTCGAAGTGCTTGCCGGCCAGCGCGCGGCCGAGAGCGGCGAGATCCGGGTGATCGGCGAGACCTATCATGCGAGCCGCGAGGAAATGCGGCGGCACAAGATGTCGCTATTGCCCGAGGAGCCCTTGAAGAACGCCTGCGTCGGCGGCATGAGCGTCGCCGACAATCTTGCGTTCCGCGAATTCGATCGGGCCCCGTTTGCCAGTGGCGGCTGGTGGCTCAACCGCACGGCGTTCCGCGCCGATGCCGAACGGAAAATCGGGCTCTACAAGATCAAGACGCGTACCCCGGACACGCCGATCTCGGCGCTGTCCGGCGGCAACGTGCAGCGCGCGGTGCTGGCGCGTGAACTCGGCGGCGATGTCGAAGTCCTGATCGCGGCCAATCCCTGCTTCGGGCTGGATTTCGCGGCGGTGGCGCAGATTCACGCCGAGATCATGGCGGCGCGCAACCGGGGCGCCGCGGTGCTATTGGTCAGCGAGGACCTCGACGAGCTGCTGGAGCTTTCCGATCGCCTGGTGGTGATGTTCCACGGCCAGTTCGTCTACGAGGCGCGGGCCGGCCAGACCGACCTCACCGAGATCGGACGGCACATGGCCGGGCATTGATACATGCGCAAACAACCGGGAAATCGGATTATGATCCGATTCAATCCGATCGGATCATGATCCCATGAGCGACACCGCACATCTCGACCCAGGCGAGCGCGACCGGCATTTCCTGCGCCGCTCGTTCGAGATCGCCCGCCGCGCCATGGCCAACGGCAATCACCCCTTCGGCGCCGTGCTGGTCGATCGCAGCGGCAATGTGCTGATCGAGGCCGAGAACGGCTACATGCCTGATCATGACGGCACCGCGCATGCCGAGCGTTTGCTGGCGACCCAGGCCTGCACGACGCTGAGCCCGGCGATCCTCGGCACGGCGACGCTGTATTCGTCCGCCGAGCCGTGCGCGATGTGCGCGGGCGCGATCTATTGGGCCGGCATCGGCCGGCTGGTCTATGCCTTGAGCGAACACCGCCTGCGCGACATCACCGGCAATCATCCTGAGAATCCGACCTTGAACCTGCCTTGCCGCGAGGTATTCGGCAGCGGACAGCGATCGACCGAGGTCGTCGGGCCGCTGCTGGAAGACGAGGCCGCGGCGCTGCACGGCGGCGTCTGGACCAAATAGCTTTCGAGCTTCAGTCGACAGTCTTTTTGGCAGGATGGGGCCGTCGCGGCTCGGGGGCAGCCGGCTCTACAGGGCGCCACCACGGGCTCACCGTATTATCGGTCGGTATCGGCCTGCCGCTTTGGTACGCGTCCCGCGCCGCCAACCCGGCACGAACGTCCGGACCCGGGATCGGTGCCGCATAGCCGTCGGTGCCTTGCGCAAAAGCCGACGCCGTAGAGCCGAGCAGCAGCGCAACGAGGATGGTCGGGAAAGCTGATTGGAACCGCATGTTGAACCTTCTCCATCGATAGCGGGTCTGCGAATAACGCGTCGCGCGCTACCCTGATCCATGCCGGCGCGCGGGCTTTATCTCGCATTATTTTCGTCGGGTGTCGCGCCCGAAAGCGTCCCGAAAAAGTACGGCGGCCGGGACCGGTTTGCGCCGCGATGCCATGAGGTCGATGCATCCGGCCATGGAGGCGTATCGACGGAAATGGCGCCGCGAGGAACATCGCGGCGCCATTTTAGCAGTTGGTGGTCTTCAGATCAGAGCTTGGAGGTTCAGATCAGAACTTGCAGATTAGATTAGAACTTGGCGGTAACGCCGGCATACAGCGATTTCTCGGTGCAGGAGCGGTTGTTCACGCCGTTGGTGTAGCAGACCGGGTTGTTCACATTCTGGTCGTTGAGGCCGAACTTGTTTTCCCAGAAGCGATAGGCAACCCAGACGTCGAGGAAGTGGGCGTATTTGGTGCCGTAAATCGCCTTGCTGGCATCAAAGGTCAGACGGATCGGTTCGGAGTTGATTTCCATCGCGGTATTGTTGGAGGCTTGCACGGCGGTGGGGCCCGCACCCGCGCCCTTGGCGCCGTAGAAGCCGGCACGGCCACTGACGGAGAAGTAGTTGATGGATTCAGGCAGGAAACCGAGGTCCATGTAGTAGTTGATTTCCAGAGCCCAGGTTGCGTCGAATTTGGTATTGCCGTCCGAGATACCGGTGCAGAAGCCGCCGACAGTAACACAGCCCGTGCCGACCAGACCCGGCGTCAGATACGCGTTGTGGTTCCACTCCTGGTAATAAAGGGGAGCGATGTCGAGGAAGCCTTTGTAGGGCAGGTCGAAGGCAAACTGCAGACCGGCGACGACGTCTTTCTTGTTCGGTGCCAGGAATTGGTTTTCGGTTTCGCCGTCCACACCAACCTCGAACGAGATGTTGTTCAGGACGCCACCAACGGAGAACATCTTGGTGTTGAACAGCTGGTTCCAGCCGAACGTGCTGCGGATCAGGCCGTAGAACTCGGCCGCGCCGGCGCAATTACCCGGATTGAGGTTGAAGGGGTCGCCGCAGGGGCTGGCCGGATCGGCG
>Ga0302314_10004914_pt1 | contig 24478 bp, 23 predicted proteins | sample III_Palsa_N2_3_FD_200533 | JGI IMG/M metagenome (GOLD analysis project Ga0302314, IMG submission 200533) | Peat permafrost microbial communities from Stordalen Mire near Abisko, Sweden - III_Palsa_N2_3 | ecosystem: Environmental > Terrestrial > Soil > Palsa > Peat permafrost | place: Sweden... | reverse complement strand
GCGATCAAGGCCGCGGGCCCGCAGGCGCTGATCGCCTGGAGCACCGGCGCGCCGATCGCGACCATCTTCAAGAGCATCATCCAGTCGGGCCTGGAGCTGCCGGTCGGCACGACCGACGGCAACATGACCTATGCCCAGATGAAGCAATATGCCGATTTCCTGCCGAAGCAGCTCTATATCCCCGCGGCCGGGTGGGTGACCTACAGCACGGCTTCGGCCAAGGACCCGGGCGTGGCCAAGGCCCAGGCGCGGTTCGCCGAGGTGTTCAAGGCGGCGGGCCAGACGCCCGACGTCGCCTCGGCCCTGTCCTGGGACCCGGCGGTGACCACGATAGAGGCGCTGCGCAAGCTCGGCCCCAATGCGACCGCGACGGAACTGCGCGACTATCTGGGCAAGCTCAGCGGCTATGCCGGCATCGACGGCGTCTATGATTTCACCAAAGAGGCGCAGCGCGGCGTCACCGTCGACGATGCGGTCGTGACCTTGTGGAACCCGGACGCCAAGGCCTGGGAGCCGAAAAGCCAGCCGGCCGGCGCGCCGCTGTAGCCGCTCGATGGAGCAATTCGCCCAAATCCTGATTGGCGGACTGCTGCAGGGAAGTGTTTTCGCCGTCATCGCGCTGGGCCTGTCGCTGGTGTTCCGGGTCACCGGCATCATCAATCTGGCCCAGGGCGGTTTCTGCATCCTGGGCGCGCTCACGCTCTATACGCTGGAGAGCGACTATGGCTGGCCGGTGCCGCTCGCGGTGCTGGCGGCGGTCGCGATCACGACGCTGATCGGCCTTGGCCTGGGCGCGGCGAGCTTCGTTCCGGCGCTGCAGCGGCTGCCGAACAGCAGCATGCTGATGCTGACCGCCGGGCTGATGACCGCGATCGAGGGGCTGGCGCTCGTCATCTGGGGCAGCCAACCCTATGCCGTGCCGCCCTTCTCCGGCGAACGGCCGATCCTGCTTCTGGGCCTGCGCCTGCCGTCCCAAGGCCTGTGGATCGCTGGTGCCGCGCTCATGATCATCCTCGCCGTCTGGTACGCGCTCGCCCGCACCGCCGTCGGCAAGGCCCTGCTCGCCTGCGCCGAAAATCCGATGGCGGCGCGGCTGATGGGCGTCGACGTGCGCCGGCTGACCCTGCTCAGCTTTGGCCTGACCGCCCTGATCGGCGCCGTCGGCGGCATTGCCGTCGCCCCGATCATGTCGTTCCAGTTCGATACCGGCCGCTTCTTCACCAATGCCGGCTTTATCGCGGTCGCGATCGGCGGCATGAGCTCGTTGGGCGGTGCCGTCGCCGGCGGGCTGTTCCTGGGCGTGGCCGAACAATTGGCCGCCGCCTATGTCTCCTCGCTGTTCGCCACCGCCGTGTCGCTGGCGCTGCTGCTGGTGACCCTGGTCTGGCGACCGAACGGCCTCTTCGCCTCGGGCATCCAGCGCCGGCAGGACGTGCGCGAGGAAATGCGCGTCCATCGCGCCATCGTGCGCTTCCGCGGCTGCGGTGCCCTGGTCGGCGGCCTGGTCGTGCTGGCGGCCCTCGCCCTGCTGCCGCGCCTGGTCGATGGCGGCACCATGAGCTCGCTCGTCATCGCGCTAATCCTGTTCATCAGCGTGCTCGGGCTCGATGTGCTGATGGGCTATACCGGGCAGGTCAACCTGGGCCAGTCCGGCTTCATGGCGATCGGCGGCTATACGGCGGCGATCCTGGCGACCCGCTACGGCCTGCCGCCGCTGCTGGGCGTGGCGGCCGGCGTCGGGCTCTCGCTCGCCTGTGCGCTGGTGCTGTCGATGGTGACGCTCAGGCTGCGCGGCGCCTATCTGGCGCTGGCGACCCTCACCTTCGGCCTGCTGGTCGACAGCCTGACCGTGGGTCTGGGCGACCTGACAGGCGGGCCGTCCGGCCTGGTCGGCATCCCGGCCTTCTCGGTCGTGGGCTTCGCGTTTGCGACGCCGCAGAGCCTGTATTACCTGGTGCTGGGTCTGGCCGTTGTGCTGGTGCTGGGCCTGATGGGCGGCATGCACCGGGGCTTCGGCCGGGCGCTGCAGGCGATCCGGACCGACCAGATGGCCGCCGCCGCCCTCGGCATCAATGTCGTGCGCTACAAGATGGCGGCGTTCGGCATCTGTGCCGCCCTGGGCTCGATCGCCGGCAGCCTCTATGCCTTCGATTTCCATTTCCTGGCGCCGGAGATGGTCGGCACCGCGCGCTCGTTCGAGATGATCGCCATGCTGATCATCGGCGGCGAGGGCACGCTCGTCGGCGGCCTGATCGGCGCGCTGCTGATCACACTGTTGCCGACGATCTTCCAGCCGCTCGCCGCCTATAAGATCATGGCCGAGGGGCTGTTGCTGGTGCTGGTGTTCCAATACATGCCGGACGGGCTGCTCGGCACCGCCATGCGCGCCCTCACGCGGCTGCCGCTGGGCGGGCCGCGCCCGGCGCCGTTGACGGAACAGACGCGATGAACGCGCTCGAGGTCCGGCACCTGGTCAAGAGCTTCGGCGGCGTGCGTGCGACCAACGACGTGTCGTTCGATGTGCCGGACGGCAGCCTGACCGCGCTGATCGGTCCGAACGGCGCCGGCAAGACCACCTTGTTCAACCTGGTCACCAACCTGTTCCGGCGCGACAGCGGCACGGTCCATTTCTTCGGCGCGGATCTGGGCGAGCGCACCCCGTCCGCGATCGCGGCGCTGGGCCTGCTGCGCACGTTCCAGACCGCCCGCGTCTTTCCCGGCATGACCGCGCTGGAAAACGTCATGGCCGGCGCGCATCGCAAGCTCCAAAGCGGGGCCCTGGCCCAGATGCTGTGGCTGCCCGGCGCCCGCGCCGAGGAGCGCCGGCTGACCCAGCGAGCCGAGGCGCTGCTGGATCTGGTCGGGCTCGCCCCGTTCCGCGATGTCGCCGCCACCAGCCTGCCGATGGGCGCGCAGAAGCTGATCGAGGTCTGCCGGGCGCTGCTCGCCGGCCCGCGCCTGCTGCTGCTGGACGAGCCCGCGGCCGGCCTCAACGATACCGAGACGGCGGAGCTGTCGCGCCTGCTGCGCGCGATCCGCGACAGCGGCATTACCATCCTGATCGTCGAGCATAACATGTCGCTGGTGATGGATTCGGCGAGCCAGGTCGTGGTGTTGGATCTGGGCGCCTGCATCGCGACCGGCACGCCGCAGCAGATCCTGGCCGATCCACGCGTGATCGAGGCCTATCTCGGGCCCGCGGCGGCGGTGGCGTGATGCTGGAACTGCAACAGCTCTCTGCCGGCTATGGCAGCGACGCGGTGCTGCACGGCATCGACCTCACCGTCACGGCCGGCCGCATCACGGCATTGATCGGCGCCAACGGCGCCGGCAAGAGCACGCTCGCCAAGACCATCTCGGGCCTGCTGCCGGTGCGGGGCGGGCAAATCCTGTTCGATGGCAAGCCGGTCCAGACCCTGTCCTCGACCGCCCGGGTGGCGCTCGGCATCGTCCATGTGCCGGAAGGCCGCCAGATCATCGGCAGCTTCACGGTCGCGGACAACCTGCGGCTCGGCGCCTATCTGCAGCGCCGCGCGCTGGGCGAGCGCGGCATCGCCCAGCGGATCGACGAGGTCTGCGGCTATTTCCCGGTGCTGAGGGAGCGCTTGGGCGGCATCGCCGGCAACCTGTCGGGCGGGCAGCAGCAGATGCTGGCGATTGCCCGCGCGCTGATGCTGCGGCCACGCCTGATCGTGCTCGACGAGCCGTCGCTGGGCCTGGCGCCGGCGCTGGTGGCCGAGATCTTCGGGCTGGTGGCGAGCCTGCGCGACCGCGGCCTGGCGGTATTGCTGTCGGAACAGAATGCCCGCATGAGCCTGGCGGTCGCCGATCATGCCTATGTTCTGGAGATGGGCCGGGTGACACTCGAAGGCCCGGGGCGCGATCTCCTGGCCCGGCCCGAGATCGCCGAACGCTATCTGGGCGTCGCACCCCTGGGCGACGGGCATGCCAACGCCGAGGGCGACCGGGCGATGGCCGCGGGGCTGGCACGGATCCTGGCGGCTTAAGGATCGGCGATCCCGAACCGGTTGCACTATCCGCCTCGCGCCCCCAAATCTGTGCCTGGGGAGCCCGAGATAGAAGCATGGATATCGATCCGATTCTGCGATCCATCGTCACCGTCCGCTCGTCGATCCCGGAGGATGCCTTCACGGCGACCACGCTCGGGACCCGGCGCGACGGCAGCGGCGTGGTCATTCGCGACACCGGCCTGGTGCTGACCATCGGCTATCTGATCACCGAGGCGGAAGAGATCTGGCTGACGCGCCATGACGGCCGCGTCGTGCCGGCCCATGCGCTGGCCTACGATCAGGAAACCGGCTTCGGCCTGGTACAGGCCCTGGGCGCGCTCGACTTGCCCGCCCTCGAACTCGGCGACGCAGACGAGGCCCAGGTCGGCGATCCGGTCGTGTTCGCCGACGGCGCCGGCCGCTCGGTCCGGGCGAACATCCTGGCGAAGCAGGAATTCGCCGGTTACTGGGAATATCTGCTGGAGGAAGCGATCTTCATCGCCCCCGCCCATCCGTCCTGGGGCGGTGCCGCCCTGGTCGGCGCCGACGGCAAGCTGCTGGGCATCGGCTCGCTGCGCCTGGAAATGGCCGGCGACGGCGAGAATGCCGAGATCAATATGGTCGTGCCGATCAACCTGCTGCCGCCGATCCTCGACGATCTGCTGACGCGCGGCCGGCCCAACAAGATGCCGCGGCCGTGGCTCGGGATCTATTCGGCCGAGAGCAACGGCCGCGTCGTGGTCATGAGCGTCACCGAAGGCGGCCCGGCCGACGCGGCGGGCCTGCGCCAGGGCGACATCATCTCCGACGTCCGCGACGGCGAAGTCGACGGCCTCGCCGATTTCTACCGCCGCCTCTGGAACAGCGGCCCGGCCGGCGCCGAGGTCCCGCTGCGCATCCTGCGCAACGGCCGCGAAAGCTGGCTGCGCGTCAAGTCGGCAGATCGCGGGAGTTTCCTGAAGAAGCCGCAGCTGCAGTGAGGGGGAGAAGCTAACCCCCCGCCAACCGCTTCGCCACGTCCCGCGTCGAGGGCATCTTCCGATCGTCCTTGGCCGCCGCGATCTCGTCCTCGGCCAAATTCGCGATCACCGCCAACAGCGTCCGCCGGGTCGCCGCGATGTCGGCTTCGCGCACGCCGCGCGCGGCGATCTTGTTGATCTCCTCCGCCATCGGCACCAGCACGTCTTTCAGGGCCCGGCCGGCGGGGGTCAGGTGGATGAAGACCTTGCGGCCGCCTTCGGGGGCCGGGGTGCGGCCGATGTAGCCGAGCTTTTCCATGGCGGCCAGGGCCGTGAAGGTCGTGGGCTCCATCACGCCGGCGCGCACGCTCAGCTCGCGCTGGGTCAGCCCGTCCGTGTCCCACAGGATGCGCAGAAAGCTCCAATGGCCGAACGAGACCGAATGGTCGGACAGGCGCCGCTGCAGCCCGCGCTGAAAGCCGCGGGTTGCGTCCTTGATCAGATGGGCCAGGCGGTCGTTCGGCACGTCCTTCAGCCAATGGCGCAGCATCGCCTGGGCGTGGCCGGCGTCGGCGTCCTTGGGGCTGGGCCGCTTGCGCTCCGTCATCTTTTATTCCCCGATCGCGACCTGATGGGTCAGCAGGATCTCGCGTCCCTCCCGGGCAGATTGCAGGATCGCCAGGCAGACCTCCAGCGTCGCTTGGCCCCAGGCCCCGGAATGATCGGGCCGGATATTGTGCACGGCGGCGCGATAGAGCTCGTCGACCACTTCCGGCCGCGGCACCGCCGGCGGCGGCAGCGGCTCGAACCGGCTCACCTCGTCGCCATAGATATGGACGCCGTCGGCGGTGGGCCTGAGGTCGGCGCGCGTGCAGCTGACGATGATCTGGCCGAAATGATGATGGTGGCGCACGCCGTCGGCCGGCAAGGCCGCGGCCTTGAGGCTGGCCGGCGCGCCATAGGTGCGGGCCTCCTTGAGGGCGGCTTCCTCGGCCACGGATTGGAGGCGGGCGAGGGCAGCGCGCGCCGTGCCATAGCGGGCGGGATCGCGCGGCTGGCCGGTCTCGCCGACCCAACCGACGGTCTCGTCCGTGTCGAAATGGCCGTAGCCGCTATAGGTGAGCGTGGCGAAGGCGCCGTCCTCGAAACTTAGCAGCGCGCTATAGGCGCCCTCGGTCGGCCGCGCCGGGTCCCAGGCGCCGGTCTGGGCGCGCACGCTCTTGACCCGGCCGCCGCCGAGCAGCCGGACGATATCGACCTGATGCGCTGCCTGGCTGAACACGACGCCGCCGCCCTCGGCCGTGATCAGCTCTTCCGGCCGGCGCGGGCGATAGAGGAAGTCGGTGAAATTCAGCGCGGTGATCATCCGGGCCGGGCCATAGGTGCCGCTCTCGATCAGCCGCCGCGCCTGAGCGATCGGCCTGTCGAAGCTGTGGCTGTGGCCGACCATCAGATGCACGCCGGCGGCCTTCGCTGTCGCGATCATCGCCTGGCAATCCTCGAGCGTCAGCGCCATCGGCTTCTCGACCAGGATATGCTTGCCGGCGCGGGCGACGATCTCGACCTGGGCGACATGGAACTGGTGCGGGCTGGCGATATAGACCGCGTCGATGTCGGGATCGGCGGCGAGAGCTTCGGCCGTCTCATAGGTGCGGGCGCCGAATTCCTCGGCAAAGCGCTGGCGCGCCTCCGGCCGCGGATCGGTGGCGGCGACCAGGCGCAGCTTCGGGTGGTTGGCGAGCGTCGGCAGCATCAGCATGAAGGCGCGGCCAAGGCCGATGATGCCGAGCCGCAGCAGCGGTTCGGCGCTCACAGGTCCAGCACCAAAATGCTGCCGGGCTTGGCGCGGGAGACGCAGACCATGATATTCTCCGCCTGTTCGTAGGGCGCCAGCACTAGGTCGCGATGGTCGGCCTCGCCCGATACGAGCCCGGTCTTGCAGGTGCCGCAGGTGCCGCTTTCGCAGGAGCTCGCCACCTTGATGCCCTGGGCGCGCAAGCTCTCCAGCAGGGTCTTGTCGGCCGGTACCCGGATGTCCCGGCCGCTGGAGGCAATGCGGACGGTGAAAGGCGCGTCGTTGGTGGTGGTCAATCCAGCACCGACGCCGAAATCCTCGAAATGCACGGCACTGCTCGGCCAATGGCCGGTCATGTCGCGCACTGCATCCATCAGCCCGCGCGGGCCGCAGCAATAGACATGGGCACCGTTCGGCTGCGCCAGCGCCGGCCACAGGTCATAGGTCCGGGCCGGATCTCCCGCGTCGTGATGGATCACGACCTTGGCCCCCAGCGCCGCCAGCTCGTCGCGGAACGCGGTCATCTCGGGCGAGCGGGTCAGATAATAGAGCGTGAACGGCTTGCCGCCGGTCGCCGCCAGATGACGCAGCATCGACAGGATCGGCGTGATGCCGATGCCGCCGGCGATGAGGACGTAGCGCGTGGGATTGCCGGTCAAGCCGAAGGCATTGATCGGGGCCGAGACCTTGAGCGTGTCGCCGGTCCGGACCCGGTCGATCATGCTGGCGGAGCCACCGCGGCCCGCGACCTCGCGCTTCACCGCGATGACATAGCGATGCCGCTCCGCCGGGGCGTTCGACAGCGAATAGCAGCGGATCTGACCGCCGGGCGTCGCCACGCGCAGATGGGCGCCGGCGGCAAAGGCCGGCAGATCGCCGCCATCGGCGCGCGCCAGGTCGAACTGATGGATATCGGTCGCGATCCGGGCGGTGCTCACCACCGTGAGCGGCACCATCGCGTCGGTGTCGGGCTCGATCATGACTTAGATATCTAACATGAGGCGAAAATGTTCAAGATGCAAAAATCAAGCAGGCCGACAGTAACGCAATAAGGTTTTCGCAGTGCAGCAAATCAAGGGTGCCGAAGATCGCGCTTGCCGCGCCCGGATCATGAAATATTTTATCGACACGCAAATCAGCGCCCGATAACTTAGAGAGCTAAGTTGCCGTTCGCCGCGGGAGATGCCCGATGCTGTCAGCCGAAGAGAACGATCTGTTGTGCCGCGTCGAGAGCAAGGCGCCGATGGGGCAGCTGATGCGGCGCCATTGGCTGCCGGCCTGCCTGGTCGAGGAGTTGGCCGAGGCCGACGGCACACCGCTCAAGCTCCGGCTGTTGGGCGAGGATCTGGTGGCGTTCCGCGACAGCGACGGCCGCGTCGGCATCATGAACGAGCGCTGCCCGCACCGTGGCGCCTCGCTCGCCTTCGGCCGCAACGAGGAATGCGGGCTCCGGTGCCTCTACCACGGCTGGAAGATGGATGTGGACGGCAATGTGCTGGAGATGGCGTCGGAGCCGCCGCAATCGGGCCTGGCCGCCAAGGTCAAGCACAAGGCCTATCCGGTCGAAGAGGCCGCCGGCTTCGTCTGGGTCTATCTGGGCCCGGCCGCGCACAAGCCGGCGTTCGAACCGCCGGTGTTCCAGCCGACGCCCGACACCAAGATCTCGATCGCCAAGATCATCGTCGATTGCAACTGGGCGCAGATCCTGGAAGGGGCGATCGATTCCGCCCATTCCTCGAGCCTGCACGCGTCCGACATCGTGCCGGCCAGGGGCGCCGGTGCTGAGGCGACCGACAAGAGCTGGTTCCGGCCCTCGACCGACAAGGCACCGCGGCTGGCGCTACAGCGGACCAGTTTCGGCTTTCGCTATGCCGCGATCCGGCGGCCGATCGCCAATGCCGCGACCCACGACTATGTGCGGACCACGTTGTTCATCGCGCCGATCACGGTGCAGATCCCCCCCAACAATCTCTACAATATCGCGATCCTGCATATGCCGATCGACGATACCCATACCGCCTTCCATTTCATCGCCTGGGGCGCGGGTGCCGTGCCCGAGACGGAGGTCTGGCGCAAGTTCCTGCATGCCCAGGTCGGCATCGACCTGGACCAGCGCTTTCGCAAGAGCCGCACGATCGAGAACAACTACAAGCAGGACCGCCAGGCGATGAAGCTCGGCAGCCATACCGGCGTGCCGGGCATCCCGAACCAGGACATCATCATGTGGGAGACGATGGGCCCGATCGCCGACCGCAGCCAGGATCGGTTGGGGGCGAGCGACCTCGCCATCGTCGAATTCCGCCGCCAGATGCTGGAGGCGGTCCAGCAGTTCGACGCCGGCGGCCCGGCCATCGGCCGCACCGAGCCGCATATTCCCCATGTCCATCTCTGCTCGTTCGAGGGCGTCGTGCCCAAGACCGAGGATTGGCGCACGCTCGGCGTCTCGGCCGAGGAGATCGCGCTGTCTGCCGCCGAAGCCGCCGCCGAATAGGAAACCCATATGGCCAAGCTCGAACTCTCGATCGCCGTCGGCGACTATGACCGCACCCGCCCGCTGGTCGATGGCGGCGTGCAGATCGACGGCGTCGATCCGGTGTTCATGCTGCTGGAGCCGGAAGAGATCTTCTTCCGCGCCTTCCGCCATGCGGATTTCGACGTGTGCGAGCTGTCGCTCAGCAGCTTCACGGTCAAGACCGCACGCGGCGACAGCCCCTATATCGGGTTGCCGGTGTTCCCGTCGCGCGCGTTCCGCCATACCTCGATCGTGGTGCGCGCCGACCGCGGTATCGACACGCCGGCCGATCTCAAGGGCAAGCGTGTCGGCGTCGCGGAATATCAGCTGACCGCCAATGTCTGGGCGCGCGCGTTCCTGGAGGAAGAGCATGGCTTGAAGCCGTCCGACGTTACGTGGGTGCGCGGCGGCTACGAACAGCCGGGCCGGATCGAGAAGATCGCGGTCAATCTGCCGCCCGATGTGCGGATCGAGACGGCGCCGGACGGTGCCACCATCTCCGGCATGCTGGCGGCGGGCGAGATCGACGCGGCCATGGGCCCGCGCACGCCCTCCTGCTTCGAGCGCGGCCATCCCCAGGTGAAGTGGCTCTATGACGATCCGACCGCCGCGGCGTCGGCCTGGTTCGAGAAGCGGCGGATCTTTCCGATCATGCATTTGCTGGGCCTGCGCCGGGCGCTTGCCGAAAAGCATCCCTGGCTGCCGGCAGCACTGGTCAAGGCGTTCGAACAGGCGAAGGCCCAGGCGCTGATGAAGCTCAGCGACACGTCGGCGACCAAGGTCACCCTGCCGTTCGTCGAGGAGCAATTGCGCAACGCCAGGCGCCTGATGGGGCCGGACTTCTGGTCCTACGGGCTCGCCCAGAACCGCCATGTGCTGGAAAGCTTCCTCAAGCACCATTACGCGCAAGGACTGGCCAGCCGCCTCATGACGCCGGAGGAACTGTTCCACCCGGCGACCCACGAGGTTCATAAGATTTAAACCACTTCATTCGTCATGGCCGGGCTTGACCCGGCCATCCACGTGGTTGGGTCAAACGAGTTGAATTCCCAAGAGGGCGCCGGCGGAAAGGCGTGGATCCCCCGGTCAAGCCCGGGGATGACGGTGGGGGTTTTAACCCGCTGGCAAAATCAGGCGTCTATCACCATGATATGAAGGCGGCCGGCACTGGTGGCGGTCGCCAAAAAGCCTGGAAGCATCATGCAGCGTAAAAGTTTCGGCGACATGCCCTGTCCGATCGCCCGCAGTCTGGAGCGCGTCGGCGAATGGTGGAGCATCCTGATTCTGCGCGATGCTTTTCATGGGCTGACCCGGTTCGATCAGTTCCAGAAGAGCCTGGAGATCGCACCGAACATGCTGACCCGGCGCCTGAACACGTTGGTCGAATCCGGACTGCTCGAACGCCGCCGCTATAGCGAGCGACCGCCGCGCGACGAATATGTCCTGACCGAGATGGGCCGGGATTTCCGACCGGTGCTCTGGACCATCCTCGCCTTCGGCAACAAGCATTTCGCGCCGGAAGGGCCGGCGGTCCAGATCGTCGACAGCCAGACCGGTGCCGTCGCCGACCCGATCGTGGTCGATCGTCTGACCGGCAAGCCCTTGAGCGAAACCACCCATCGCTCCGCCCCTGGCCCGGCTGCGGACGAGCAGGTGCGCCACCGTTACGCGGCGCGGGCGTAGGCCTAAGGCTTTACCATCCGCCGCCCAACGCCCGGTACGAACTGACCGCGGCCCGGGCCGTGTCGGCCCGGGTCCGGGCCTGGTCGTCCTGGGCCAGCAGCAGCTGACGATCGGCATCCAGCACGTCGGTCAGCGCGATGGCGCCGCCCTGATAGGCCTCTTCGGAGCTGTCGCGCGCCTTGGTGAGCGCGTCGATCTCGTCCGACAGTTCCCGGTTCTGCGCTTCGAGCTGGACCAGGGAGGTGAAGGAATTCTCCACATCCTCGGCCGCGTGCAGCACCGATTTGCGGTATTTCGCCAGCGCCTCGGCATGGGCGCCGCGCTCCTCAGCGACCTCGGCATCGACCTTGCCGAAATCGAACAGGCGCCAGCGCAGGCCCGCCGTCGCCGCCGGCTGGAACGCGGCGCCGGTGAACAGATGGCCGGCGCTCAGGCTTTCGAACCCCAAGAAGCCGGACAGCGAGACCTTGGGGTAATAGTCCGAGATCGCTTCGCCGATGCGGGCGTTGGAGGCGGCCAGCCGGCGTTCGGCCGCGATCACGTCGGGCCGGCGGCGCAGGACGTCGGTCGCATCCTGGCCCGGCGTGACCCCGGGGACCGCGGGGATCGGGGCGACGGCCGTGAGGTTCAGCGTGTCGGTGCCGGGCTGGACGCCCATCAGCACGTCGAGCCGGTTCTTCTGCGCCTCCAGCGCCGTGCGCAGCGGCGGAATGATCGCGCGCGCCTGGGATAGCAGCGCCTGGGCCTGGGCAGTCTCGCGGTCGGTCGCAGCCCCCCGGCTCTGGCGCAGGCGCACCAGGTCCAAGAGATGGGCGTCGGTCGCGACCTGGTCCGCCGCCAGTTTCAGCCGGGCCTGATCGCCGCGGATCTGGAAATAGGCGTCCGCCGCCTCGGCCACGACCGAGATGCGCACGCCCATATGCTCGGCCTCGGCGGCATCCGCCTCGGCCCCGGCCGCCTCGACGCCGCGCTGCAGACCGCCGAACAGGTCGATCTCCCAGCTGGCGCCGACGCCGACATTATAGTCGCTCTGATCGCGGCTATAGCCGGGCAGGTGGCGTGCGACCGTACCCAACGGCCCCTCGGTCGATTGATGCAGCGGGCTGATGCTGGTGTCGAGATCGGCGGTCGGCAGCAGCCGGGCACCGGCGGCCTGAGCGCTGGCGCGCGACTGATCGACCCGGGCGATCGCGGCGGCCAGATCGAGATTCTGATCGAGCGTGCGCTGGACGATCCGGATCAGCACCGGATCGTTGAAGCCGATCCACCAACTGTCGAGCGCCGGTGCCGGTGCCGCCGGACGGGCCGCGACCGCATCCGCGCTATGGAACGGCTTCAGGTCCTCGGTCGGCGCCTGATAGTCGGGGCCGACCACGGTGCAGGCCGCGATGCTGCAGCCGAGCGCCAGGCTGAGCGCCAAGTGACGGGCAGGCATCTCAGATCTCTCCCGTCACGGCCGCGCGCGGCACGACCAGCTTGGCGACCAGGATCTGCACGACCTCGTCCCGCTGGTTCAGCGTCTCGCTGCGCACGATGACCATGCCGCGGTCGGGGCGGGAGCGGGACGGCCTGATTTCCACGACCTCGCTCACCACGCGCAGGATGTCGCCCGGACGGGTCGGCTTCGGCCAGGTGATCTCGGCACCGGCGCCGATGATGCCACCGGAAAACGGCAGCCCGCTCTCGACATTCAGCCGCATGGTGATCGCCGCCGTATGCCAGCCGCTCGCGGCCAGGCCGCCGAACAGGGTTGTGCGGGCGGCCGCGTCGTCCAGATGGAACGGCTGCGGATCGAACGCGGCCGCGAAGCCGGTGATCTCCGCGGCATCGAGCGTGTGGGTGCCGCTCGTGAAGCGCTGTCCGACGCGCAGATCCCCCAGAAACAGGCGCCGCCCGACGCCCAGACTGTCCGTCCCATCCATGTCGCCGCACTCCTCGATCCCGATTGCATCATGATACTTGCATAACGATAGTTACCTCTATATATAACTTTCATGATGATATCAACAGGGCGGACCCTGCTATGCAGCACAAGAGCTTCGGCGAGATGCAATGCGCGATCGCCCGCAGTCTGGAACGTGTCGGCGAATGGTGGAGCATCCTCATTCTGCGCGACGCGTTTCACGGGCTGACCCGGTTCGGCCAGTTTCAGGAAAGCCTGGAGATCGCGCCCAACATGCTGGCGCGGCGCCTGAATGGTCTGGTCGAGGCGGGGTTGTTGGAGCGCCGTCAGTACAGCCTGCGGCCCGTGCGCCACGAATATCTGCTGACCGACCTCGGTCGCGACTTCCGGCCGGTGCTCTGGTCGCTGCTCGCGTGGGGCAACAAGCATTTCATGCCGGAAGGCCACACGGTCGATCTGGTCGACAGCGAGACCGGTGCCGTCGCCGAGCCGGTGCTGGTCGACCGCTTGACCGGCCGGATGCTGGTCGCCCCGGAATTCGAAACCGTGGCCGGGCCGGCCGCCAACGATCGCGTCCGCAGGCGTCAGGCCTTTGCGCGCGCTCACCGAGAGAATGGAGCCAAACTATGAGCGATCAGGTCATCGATCGGGGTGTGGTCGCCTTGCCCGCCAAGCCCGCGACCGGATCGCGCAAGCATCTGGCGCTGGCCGGCGCTGGGATCACCGTCCTCGCCGCCGCCACCTGGTTCGGCCATGACTGGTGGACGATCGGGCGCTTCATCGAAAGCACCGACGATGCCTATGTCGGCGGCGATGTCACGGTGATCGCGCCCAAGGTCGCGGGCTTCGTGGCCGACGTCGCCGTGACGGACAACCAGGCGGTCCATGCCGGCGATCTGCTGGTCAGGCTCGACGATCGCGACTATCGCGCGGCCCTCGCCAAGGCTGAGGCGATGGTCGCCGGCCAGCAGGCGACGCTCGCCAATCTCGATGCGACCCGCAGGCTGCAGCAGGCGCTGATCGCCCAGGCCCAGGCGGGCATCGCCGCCGCCGATGCCGAGATCACCCGGGCCAGGGACGATCAGTTCCGGTTCCGTGATCTGGCCGCCCATGCCGCCGCTTCGGTCCAGACCTCGCAAAAGGCCGATGCGGACTATAAGCAGGCGATCGCCGCCGGCGACCGCGCCAAGGCGACCGCGGATGCGGCCACGCGCCAGATCGACGTGATTGATACCCAGAAGCGCCAGACCGAGGCGGCGCTGGCCGGCGCCGTCGCCGACCGCGAAACCGCGCAGCTCAATCTCAGCTATACCGAGCTGCGCGCACCGATCGACGGCACCGTCGGCAATCGCAGCGCCCGGCAGGGCGCCTTTGCCACGGTCGGCGCGCAGTTGATCTCGATCGTGCCGGCGCGGGGGCTGTGGGTCGATGCCAATTTCAAGGAAAACCAGCTGTCCAAGATGGTGCCGGGCTTGCCCGCGACCATCTCGGCCGACGTGCTGCCGGGCGAGATTTTTCACGGCCATGTGTTGAGCCTGGCGCCTGCGACCGGCGCGCAGTTCAGCGTGCTGCCGGCCGAAAACGCCACCGGCAACTTTACCAAGATCGTGCAGCGCGTGCCGGTCCGCATCCTGCTTGACGGCGACGCGTCGCTGTTGGGTCGTTTGCGCCCCGGCCTGTCGGTCACGGTCGACATCGATGAGCGCGCCGGCGCGAAGGCGACGCCGTGAGTGCCTTCGTCGCCCCGCGCCCCGCAATGCCGGTGGCGTCGGTGTCGCCGGCCGAGCTCACGATGCTGGCCAAGGTTCTGGCCTTCTCCACCATGTGCGTGGGGTTCTTCATCGCGACGCTCGACATCCAGATCGTCTCGGCCTCGCTCCGTGACATCGGCGGCGGGCTCTCGGCCGGCACGGACGAGACCGCCTGGGTCCAGACCAGCTATCTCATTGCCGAGATCATCGTCATCCCGCTGTCGGGCTGGCTGTCGCGCGTGATGTCGACGCGCTGGTTGTTCTGCGCGTCGGCCATCGGCTTCACCGTCACCAGCCTGCTGTGCGGCTGGGCCTGGGACATCCGGAGCATGATCGTGTTCCGGGCGCTACAGGGCTTCCTCGGGGGCTCGATGATCCCGACGGTGTTCACGACGGCATTCATCTACTTCAACGGGCACCAGCGCGTGATCGCCGCCGCCTGCATCGGCTCGATCGCTTCGCTCGCGCCCACACTCGGTCCTACGATCGGCGGCTGGATCACCGACAATTATTCCTGGCATTGGCTGTTCTTCATCAATCTGGTGCCCGGCATCTTCGTCGCCGTGGTCGTGCCGCTGCTGGTCCGCATCGACAAGCCCGAGCCGTCGCTGCTCAAGGGCGCCGACTATCTGGGCATGCTGTTGATGGCGGTCTTTCTGGGGTGCCTCGAATATACGCTCGAGGAGGGGCCGCGCTGGAACTGGTTCGAAGACGAAACGATCCTGACGACGGCCTGGATTGCCGGCATCTGCGGCATATTGTTCATCTGGCGCAGCCTGACGTTCGTGCGGCCGCTCGTCGATCTCCGGGCGCTGAAGAGCATCAATTTCGCGCTCGGCTGCTTCTTCTCGTTCGTGACCGGCATCGGCATCTTTGCGACGATCTACCTGACGCCGGTATTCCTCGGCCGGGTGCGCGGCTTCAGCGCGCTTGAGATCGGAACGGCCATCTTCTCGACCGGCCTGTTTCAGGTCTCGGCGATCCCGGTCTACACTTTTCTCGCGCGGCGCATCGATCTGCGCTGGCTGCTGATGTTCGGCCTGTCGCTCTTCACCCTCAGCATGTGGAACTTCGCGCCAATCACCCACGACTGGGGCTGGCGCGAGCTGCTGTTGCCTCAGGCGATCCGCGGCTTCGCCCAGCAGTTCGCCGTGGCACCGACGGTGACGCTGACCCTGGGCGGCCTGGAGCCCAATCGGCTGAAGCTCGCCTCCGGCCTGTTCAACCTCATGCGCAACTTGGGCGGTGCCATCGGCATCGCCGGCTGCGCCACGATTCTGAACGACCGGCTCAATCTGCATTTCCTGCGCCTGGCCGAACATCTCAACACGGCCAACCCGGCGATGGTCGGTCTGCTCGACCGGACGACCGCGTCGAGCGCGCTCGCGGCCGGCGGCAATGCCGTCCTGGGACACGAGATGGCGCTCGGCCGGCTCTGGCAGCTCACCATGCGCGAGGCGCTGACGCTCACCTTCTCCGACGCCTTTCTGGTGATCATGATTTGCTTCACGGCCGCGACGCTGATGGTGCCGCTGATGCGCAAGGTCGCCCCGCCCAAAGGCCCCTCTGCCGATGCCCATTGAGGAACAGCGATCCATGACCGACCATAATCCGGCCCAACGCTTCGGCCTGCTGTCGCGCGACGAGGCCGCGGCGCTCAGCGGCTTCGATTTCATGAGAGGCCTGCAGGATGGGCTCTATCCGGCGCCGCCGTTCAGCGAGGTCGCCGATGTCTGGCCGATCTCGGTCGAGGTCGGCAAGATCAGTTTCGAGGGCGCACCCTCGGCGCGGTTCTACAACCCGATGGGCACCGTCCATGGCGGTTGGATCGCCCTGCTGCTGGATACGGTGATGGGCTGTGCCGTTCATTCGGCGCTGAAGCCGGGCCAGGCCTTCACCACCATCGACATGAGCACGACTTTCATTCGCGCGATCACCGAGAAAACCGGCAAGATCCGGGGCGAGGGCACGCTCTTGCATCTGGGCGGCCGGGTCGCGAGCGCCGAGGGCAAGCTGTTCGACGCCGCCGGGCGCCTGGTCGCCCACGGCACGGAGACCTGTGCGATCATGGCGACGGGGCCGGCGACATGAGCGAACTCAATCCTCGCACCCATCTGCTGCTGCACGGGCCGATCGCGGCCACGTTGCTGAAACTGGCCTGGCCGAACGTGCTGGTCATGCTGGCCCAGGCCTCGACCGGCCTCATTGAAACCTGGTGGATCTCGCGCCTCGGCACTGACGCGCTCGCCGGCATGGCGCTGGTGTTTCCGGGCGTCATGCTGATGCAGATGGTCTCGGGCGGCGCCATGGGCGGCGGCATCTCGTCTGCGATCGCCCGTGCCTTGGGCGGCGGCCGGCGCGCGGAGGCGGACGCGCTGGTGCTGCATGCCTTGGTCATCAACGGCATGCTGGGCGCGATCTTCTCAGGGCTCCTGCTGCTGTTCGGGCCGACGCTCTATCGGGCCTTGGGCGGCGAGGGTGCCTCATTGGATGCGGCCTTGCGCTATTCGAATGTCGTCTTCGCCGGTTGCGTGCTGCTGTGGATCATGAACGCACTGGCGAGCGTCATCCGCGGCACCGGCAATATGCTGGTCCCGGCGCTCGTAATCTGCGGCGGCGTGGTCGTGCTGATCCCGCTCTCGCCGTGCCTGATCTTCGGCATTGGGCCGTTCCCGGCCCTGGGCGTCGCCGGCGGCGGAGCGGCGCTGCTGCTCTATTACGCCGGCGGCACGGCGGTGCTGGCCTGGTACGTGGCGTCGGGGCGCAATCTCGCCGGCTTCCGCCTGGTGCGGCTCCGCTGGCCGCTGTTTCGCAGCATACTGGCCGTGGGCGCGGTCGCGGCGATCTCGTCGCTGCAGACCAATCTCACCGTCGCGCTGACCACGGCGCTGGTCGGCCAGGGCGGCGGGCCGGACGCGGTCGCCGGCTATGGCACGGCGGCCCGGTTGGAATATCTGCTGGTGCCGCTGGTGTTCGGCTTCGGCGCGCCGCTGGTGGCCTTGGTCGGCACCAATATCGGCGCCGGCCAGCCGCAACGCGCGCTCCGGGTGGCGCTCGTCGGTGGGGCGATGGCATTTGCCGCGACCGAGGCGATCGGTCTGGCCGCCGCGATCTGGCCCGAGGCATGGCTGGGTCTGTTCGGCGCCGATCCCGGCATGCTCGCGACCGGCGTCGCCTATCTGCACAGCGTCGGGCCGGTCTATGGTTTCTTCGGCCTGGGCCTGTCGCTCTATTTCGCCTCCCAGGGCGCGGGTAAGCTGTTCTGGCCGCTTACCGCCGGGCTGATGCGGCTCATCATTGCCGTGGCCGGCGGCTGGCTGATGCTGCGCCTGACCGGCTCGCTCGGCTGGATGTTCGCCGCACTGGCGCTGGGATTGATCGTCTATGGGGTGTCGCTGGTCGGCGCGGTCATGTCCGGCACCTGGTTCAAGCCGCCGCGCGTCGCGGCAGCGCCCCTTCGGGAAGCGGCCTAGCTTTTGGCGCCGGGCTCGCTGTTGTGGATCAGCCCGGCGCAGCGATAGACCATGGCGGCGCGGCTCTCGACCCTGAGCTTGGTGAAGATCCGGCGCAGATGGGCCGAGACGGTCCATTCGCTGATCTTCAGCAGGAAAGCGATGCGTTTGGTTTGCAGCCCCTGCGCGACTAAGACTGCGATCTGCAACTCCCGCTCGGTCAGCAGCCGGGCCACATCCTGCTGCTCCGGATCTTGCACTTCGAAGATTGGATAAGCGATCCCATCGACGTAAATCGTTCCGGCCGATGCATAGTAATCCGGATTCTGCTCTAAGTTAGTATCACAGTTTACGACGATATACCTTCGATCAACCGCCACAAATCCACAGATGACATCTCCAGGAGAGATGAGATCGAGCTGACTTATTGTTTTGTCACCGACCATGTTCTCGATCCTTCACTAGTCTTCCGTTTCTGGAATTCATGAAGGTGCGACAAACTGATCTCTGAATTTCAGTGGAAAATATTTCCAACCCTCTTCCGAGTCAAGTGAGCGCATTCACAGCCCGAGCGGTTTGTGTGGTAATCGGCGATGGTAGCGGCCGGTTTCGACCAACCAAGGGTCGGTAGGCCAGGGGGCTTTCGAGCGACCGCAGGCCATAGATCGTCGCCAGGTTCGCGGCCGGGCTCGCCACCGGGCGCAGCAGCCGGGCAGGCCCGGTCATGAGCGCGGTGATGCCGGGGCCATGGCCGCTGACCGTGCTGTCGGAATGCACGATGACGCCGATCGTGGTCCGGCCGGCGCGGTAGGCCGGGCCGAAGCGGGCGTCATGATCGACTACGGCGACCAGATCGCCGAAGCGCAGCGAGCCGAGGCCGAATTTTCGCCGCACCGCCGGGTCGAACAGCTGGATATCGAAATCGCCGCGCCAGACCGTGTTCTTGCCCAGGCCAGAGCCGATGATGCCGGCCGGCACGCGATGGGTGACCGGCACTTCCAAGGCACCGTTGCCCTCGCGGATGCCCCAGCGCCGCAGCAGCCCCGGGGCGCAGTTGGTGACGGCGATGTCGGGATAATCGGTCAGGCTCAGGCCCAGCCCATAGGAATAGATCTGGATCTGGTCGCCGATCCTAAGCTTGCAGAGGACCTCGGTCGGAAAATCGACCATGACGTGATAGACGCCGCCATGCTTGCCGGTGACGAGGCCGGTCGCCCCCTGGGCCGGCCCGGAGATGACGCGGGCATGGTTGCCGACGCAGGCGTAGGTGACGAGCGCCATGTTGGGACCGTTGCGCGCGCCGATGACCTCGCGACCGTTGTTGTGCAGCGACACGCCGGGCTCGACATGGTCGGCGGCGAGGCCGACGCAGCGGTCGCCGATGCGCTTGTTGACGGTGATGCCGCCGGTCGCCGGCAGCACGCGCAGCTTGCCGTCATTGCCGATGCGCCAGGGCGACGGGCCGCCGACCGGGTGGGCGATCTGGCCGCTGACGGTCTGGATGACCAGATCCGGCTTGTTGGTTCGAAGCTCGGGATGATGATGCCGCATGGGAATCTCCTCGTCAGAGCGGGTACCAGAAGCCCTGGGCGTCGTCCCACAAGCTGGCCGAGACGGCGAGGGGCAGGTCTTCCAGATCGGGCAGCCCGTCCGGTTCGGCCGGCACGCTGAACGGCACGTAGCGCGGCACCAGCAGCTGCAGCACGGCCAGGTTCAGGCCGGCGAAGACGAATTTGGCGAGGCCGCAGGCCGCCGCCATGCGGCGAAGCTGTTCGCGTTCGCGCGCGGCCACCCCATCGCCGGCGTCGATCGGCGTCGAGCGCACGGCGCACTCGTCGAGCATGCGGCAGAGCGCGGGGGGGGCTCCGTCCGCATCCAGATGGGTCAGTACCAGACCGGTGCCGAGCACGACCGACAAGGCGAGCGCGTCGCGGGTCGCCGGCCAGAGCGGCCCGCGGCCGCCGGCGTGGGTGGCATGGCCGCGCGCGTCGAAGGATTGCGCCAGGATCTCGCAATTCTGCAGCAGCCCGGGCGAGGCGGTCTCGGGCAGCCTGGATTCCCGGAGCGCGTCGCCGATCCAGAAGAACGCGCCGCTGTTGAGGTCGCTTTCCGAGCGCAGCCGCTCCCACAGCCGGACCGACAGCGCCATGTCGCGCGGGGCATGGCCCAGCGACCGTTCCGGGTCGAACGCCCGGCGATGGCCGTGTAACAAGCGGCCTTGGGACAGCGCCACATTGTCCAGGATGTGCCACAGCTCCGGCACGATCCACAGGTCGGCGACGCGGCCGAGGCGAGCGGCGATCGGCGCGCCGTGCAGCGACAGGGCCAGACCGGGGTCGAGCACGATGCTCTGTCTGCGATGCGCCAGTCGGATCTCGAGATCGTCGAACATCGCAGCATATCCCCCGCTCCCCCGGCCCCATTCAGCCTGCCATGCGTTCCGTCCCCAGCACGCTCTGCAGTGCCGGGATGACGCCGGGGAAGCCCCGGCCCTCCGGCGTCATCCGATAGGCGGCCAGCCATGCCTCGGCATGGGGGGCGACCGGGCGGATCTCCGACTGGAACAGGATCGGATCGACCGAGGTCTTGAAATTATGGTCGGCCACGAACTGCAGGATGCGCCGGCCGCTCTCGGCCATCTTGGCGCGCTGCGACGGCTCGGCGATGCCGCCCAGATAGCGGTTCGACACGATCTCGATCACGTCCCAGCCATTGTTGGCGTCGAACGCCTTCTTGATGTCGGGGGCGTCCAGCAATTGCAGGACCGATTTCAGGTAATGGCCGGTCTCGATCGTCAGCGCGAATACATTACCGTAAGTCGAGCGGTCGAGCGCATAGCGCAGGTCGAGCGCGATGCGCTGGACCGTGCCGATGCTGCCGAACGGGCGCTGTTCGATCAGCTGGCCGCCGCGGATGACCTCGCCGATCATCATGTCGCGGAAATATTGCGACAGCGCCACCATGAAGCCCACGAACTGGCGATGGAAGCTGCGGTTGACCACGCCGCCGGCCGGCATGTCGCTGCCGCCATAATTGAAAGCGCGCTTGTAGGCGATATGGCGATCCCGGCGCGAATAGCGCAGCGGCGTCCACTTTTCCAGCTGGTACAAGGCCCGGGCGCCGGGGCCGCGCTGGATGCGCATCTTGCCCTGGCGGAACAGCTGCTGCAGCACCTCGACGACCCGGAAGATCTTCATCCGCTCGTGCTGATGGATGTAATAGAGTTCGGCCGCGGCATGGAGCTGGCTCGGCACCACGCTGTCGTCGAAATCCGGCGTGATATGCGGGTAGGAAATCTGTTCGAACGGCAGGGCGCCGCGGCCGCCGAAGCCCAGCAGATCCAGGAACCCGTCGCCGCCGGGATGGGCGGCGTCACCCGACCCGGCGCTGACCAGGTCGCTGAAACGCTCCTCGAAGCGCTGTTCATATTGCTGGCGCTCGCCCGGCGGCAGATTTTCCAGCTGGTCATGCAGAAAGTCGTTCCACAGGCGCTGCAGGGTTTCCGTGGTTTGTATGGTCATCGCTGCCTCCTAGAGGGTTTGGTCGGGGCGATCGGGCGCCGGCGCCCATCAGCCGTGGGATGCGTTCTGGGTGCGGGCGGCGTGGGCGAGCAGGCTGGCGGTGAAGGCGCGCACCTGGGCGAGCCGCTGGGTCAGCAGCTTTTCGACCTCGTCCTGGGCGTCGGTGAGTTTCAGGTGCAGTGCCTTCGCCTGGGCCTTGAACGGCTTCAGGTGTCCGTGGCCGGCGATGGTGCTCTCGACCTTCAGGACCGCATCGGCATGGGGTGCGAGATGCCCGTCCGCCTGCTTCGGCTCGTGCAGCGCCCGCTCCAACATCGCCTCGATGCGGTGGAGCAGTTCCAGGAGTTCCCAGATCGGGGTCAGCGAAAAGGCCCGTGTCTCGGCCAGGACTAGCCGATGCTCGACCCAGGTCTCGACCGGACCGACGACGCGCACTTCGACCGGCCGCTGCGCGATGATCGTCAGCGCCTGGACAATCGCGTCGGCAGGCGAGCCCTTGACGACCGGTCCATTTGCCAGCCCGGCCGTCGACTGGGCGGTCTGGGTGAGCTGCTGGAGCATGTCGGCGAGCGGACTGCCGAGCGGCAGCGGCCCCTTCACGAGCGTGTTCAGCAGCGACTGCAGGCTGCCCGTATCGGACACGGCGTCGGCGATCGATGCTTCGGAGCTGGAGAGCGCCTTGATCGCTTCGAACACGGTCCGGGGAGCCCGAGGCGCTGCGGTGGCGTTCGGGTCGGCCGCGGCCCGGGTGACGACAGGCTGCGCCGTCGTCGTCGGGGTGAGGGTGATGGTCTCAGTCATGATGCGCTCCCATGGCTTCGTCCCTGAGGGCCGTGCTGATGCGGCTCAGCGAGGTTTCGTATTGCGGCGGCAAGGTCATGGTGATGAGGTCGCCTTCGCTATCGAGCAGTCTGGTGTCGCCGACGCGGCCGATCTGCAGCAGGACGAAGCGGACCGTGTCCTGCAGGCGATGGAAGATGCTGTTGTCGGGTTGGAAATCCGGCGACATGGTGCGGACCAGATTGAGCCAGCGTTCCTCGACGCCGAGCTGGATCAAGAGTTCCTGTTCGACCGAGGGCGGCAGGAATTTGACCAGGGCGGCATAGGGAATCTCCCAAGGATAGATGCCGTTCGGCACCGCTGGCGCCGTGATCACGGTCTTGGCGAACTTCTCGAGCGTCCGCCAGGCGATGCGGGCGAAAGCGTCGAAGATCGGCCCCAGGTTCGGCTCCTGGAAGGTGCCGAATGGCTGGATATGGCTGATTTCGAGCGGGGCCAGGCCGTTCACCTGTTTCTGTTGCACGGCCGGGATCTGCGTGCCTAGCACCGTCAGATAGCTGGCCGAGTTGCCGTGTAGGGTCGCATCGGTCAGGACGCGCGGATCGGCTTGGCCGGCGATCTGGATGATCAGCAGCAGATAGGCGAGTGCCCGCTGTTCAGGCACACTCTCGGTGTCGACCGAGACGGCATAGAGGTCGATCATACGGTCCAGGAGGTAGACCATCATGTCGAGCATGACCTGGACCCCGGCCCGGTTGGGTTCATAGCCGTAGAGCAGATAGTCGACCTGGGTCGCGATCCGCCCGCGCAGCGTGATGAGTTCCATCAGCGTATAGTCGAAGCTCTGCTCGCCCAAAGTTTGGTTGTAGAGCCCGTAGAACAGGATCGGCGGCCGGGCGATCTTGAGGAAGCGGCTGCCGCCGGCGGGCGTGAAGGCATCGACGAACAGCAGCAGGGATTCCAGGAACGCGCTCAAGGGCGGCGACTGGTACTCGATGCCTTTCTTGCGGAGCGTCGAGGCGACGACGACCAAGCGGCGAAACCGCTCCAGATCGATGCCGGCGGTGACGCCGAGTGCCCGCAACCCGTCGGCGCCGCCCTGGCCCGCCCGCGTGATCAGATCGTCCATGGCGCGGCTGAGCTCGCTCTCGACCAAGAGCGCGCGCAGGTCGCCCTGACCCTGCTGTTCCAGCGTGTTGAACAGGAAGCGATAGGCATTGACGCCGCGCGGCCAATCGTCGGGTCCGTAGGATTGCTGGGTGGATCCCACCAGGTTGCGCAGCGCATAGACCGCGGAATCCCGCCGCTGCTGCAGCTCGACATAGGGCACCTGCAGCAGGTAGTAGCCGCTGGAGAAGCCGATGTTGGCGAGCGCCTCGCCCAGCATGACCAGCAGCACGGCCGCGACCTCGTCCAGCGCCTGGGCCAGCTTACGATAGTTGGGCGTCATGGAGGGCGTGAGCGCGCCGACGAAGCGGGCGAGCCGGGCATAGTCGCCCAATTGCCGGCGGATGGTCAGGGTCTTGTCGCGCTGGCGCGGGTCGAGGCCATTGCGGGCGGCCTGACCACCCTCGGCGACGGCGCTGCGGATCGCCTGGGCCCACCCGCCCAACTCCGGCCCGAAGTCGTCGAGCAGCGCGCTCGAACCCAGATCCTGCAGCGATTTCTCGACGTCGGAATTGGCCTGGCGGAATTCCACGTCCGACGAGGTCGGCATGGTCGGCGGCAGCACCTGCATCTGCTGTTGCTGCAGATAGGGCACGCCCTGCGCCTCCTGGGCGATGCCGCGGGCCCGCGGGCTGTCCTTGTAGCGGGCCAGCAAGGCGGCCGCGACTTGGCTGGCATCGCGCGGGTCGGAGACCTTGAGCTCGTTGCGCAACATATTGTCGATGGCGAGGCCGATGCCGTCGCCGGTGTTGGGACCGCCCGGCCGGGGGCTGGAGCCGTTGTGGCCGGAGCCGTTCGGATAGCTATTGGCACTCGACGGATAAGACATGCTCGCCTCTTCCCATTTGGGTTGCGGTCAGGAGGTCAGGCGGCGATGGCCGCTTGCGCCTCGGCGATCGTTGGCGCGGGGGCGACGGCCCCGCGCGTCAGATGGTCGACAATGCG
>Ga0302314_10004913_pt1 | contig 24482 bp, 29 predicted proteins | sample III_Palsa_N2_3_FD_200533 | JGI IMG/M metagenome (GOLD analysis project Ga0302314, IMG submission 200533) | Peat permafrost microbial communities from Stordalen Mire near Abisko, Sweden - III_Palsa_N2_3 | ecosystem: Environmental > Terrestrial > Soil > Palsa > Peat permafrost | place: Sweden... | reverse complement strand
GCCACCGTCATTTGCTATCGCGGCAAGAGTGCGGTGCGCGATGTGGCCAAGACTTTGGGGCTGCCGTTGGATCAGGTGAACCAGCTCAGCTGCGTGTTTGCTTGGTGGGATGGTGAGGCGGATATCGCCGACCTTCTTCGCGAGCGTGGCTTTCATCCCGGCAGTGCCGGGATCCGTCGGGTCCTTCGGCTTACCGGCTAACTGTTGAACAAACCGCGGCATCTGTCGCAGCATGTGGGCGGTTTTGTGATCGCCGATGCGCCATTGAGCGAATTGGTGCCGGTAGAAAACGCGGCGATGCCTGACCGCACGATCCTTCAGTGGGACAAGGACGATCTGGACACCATGAAGCTGCTCAAGGTCGATTGCCTGGCCTTGGGCATGCTGACCTGCGTGCGTAAATGTTTGGACCTGTTGCGCCAACATCGGGGGCAGGACTACACCATGGCCACCCTGCCACCGGAAGATCCTCAGACCTACACCATGATCCAGCGCGCTGACACGCTGGGTGTCTTTCAGATCGAGAGCCGAGCGCAGATGGCGATGTTGCCACGGCATCGCCCCGAGAGGTTCTACGATCTGGTGATCCAGGTGGCCATTGTGCGACCCGGCCCTATTCAAGGCGACATGGTGCATCCGTATCTGCGGCGGAGGCGCGGCGAAGAACCTGTGACGTATCCCTCCGACGACCTGAAAGAAGTTTTCGAGCGCACGTTAGGTGTACCGCTGTTCCAGGAACAGGTGATGAAGCTAGCCATCGTGGCGGCCGGCTATACGCCTGGCGAAGCCGATCAGTTGCGACGCGCAATGGCCGCGTGGAAGCGTCACGGTGGCATGGGAAAACACCGCGAACGCATCATGACCGGCATGGTCGAACGCGGCTATACGGCCGAATTTGCGGCGCAGCTGTTCGAGCAGATCAAGGGCTTCGGTTCCTACGGTTTTCCCGAGTCGCACTCCGCCAGTTTTGCCGGCATCGTGTATGCCTCGTGCTGGCTCAAGGCACATGAACCCGCCACATTCGCCTGTGCACTGTTGAACAGCCAACCGATGGGTTTTTACTCGGCGAGTCAGATCGTCCAGGATGCGCAGCGACACCGCATTCGAGTGCATCCCGTCGATGTGCGTTACAGCGACTGGGATTGCACGCTGGAAAAGGATCCCCGGCAAACCGATGGCTCACCGCTTATTCGACTAGGTTTTCGACAGGTGCGCGGGTTTCGCGAAAACGTCGCGCGGCGCATTGAAGCGGCCCGACAAGAGCGAGCGTTCGATGACATTCCCGACCTGTGCGCACGTGCTCAGCTGGACAAGCCTCATCAGGAGCGGCTGGCCGACGCCTCCGCGCTGCGCGGGTTGGCCGGTCATCGTCATCGTGCGCGATGGGCGACCGCCGGGGTGGAGGCGCAGTTGCCGTTATTTGGTAACGCCAGTCCTGAGGAGCGGGTGATTGTGTTGCCCGCACCAAGCCAAGCGGAAAACACTTTGGCGGACTATGCGCGTACCGGGCTGAGCTTGGGGCCACACCCGCTGCACCAAATTCGTGCGCGATTGAAGGCAGCACGTTGCACCGATTCGAAGGCACTGCGCATGCGTCCGGATAAAAGCCATGTGCGTATCGCCGGTATGGTGACCATGCGCCAACGTCCCCAAACGGCCAGCGGAATCACCTTCGTGACCATTGAGGATGAGCACGGCATGGTCAACGTCGTGGTGCGGCGCACGATTGCTGAACGGCAGCGACGCGTCCTGCTGGAATCCCAACTGCTGGCGATCGACGGGCAGTGGGAAGTCCAGGATGGCGTCTGCCATTTAATCGCCCATCACTTGCACGATCTGTCCCACTTGCTCGGATCGCTCGATACACGGTCGAGAGATTTTCATTAGGGATGATTTGTTACCAAAGCTGTCACGTACCGATGGCTAAGGTCGGGAAAGTAGTGCGACGCTTTTGCTGCGTCGCCAATCAAAGGAGACACCGATGAACAGGATTCCCGCTGGCACTTGGGTTGTCGTCGCCGATGGCACCCATGCCCGTTTGTTCAAAAACGCCGGCAAACAAGACGCGCTTCGCCTGATGCAGGAAGACATCATGAAGTTCGAAATCATTGACGAACAGGCACAAGGTCCCTCGGGTCATCGCCCACCTGAGGAAAGCCCCGAGCAGAACGATGAGGCGACCTTTGCTAAGCAGCTTGTCCATCGCCTCAATGCCGCCGCATTAAAGCAAGAGTTCGAGCATCTGTTCTTGATCGCGGACCCGAAGACGTTGGGCGAGATCCGACCACAGCTCCATGCCGAAACAACCAAGCGCATCATCGGCGAATTGGCTAAGACGCTTACCAACTCGACCTTGGAGGATATTGAGAAAATCCTGAAAGCAAACGAGTAACCAAGACATCACATTCTTTGGCTCTTTTTTCCTCAATGCTGGCGAAATGTTTTCATGCCGCATCCTAGGTCTGCTAGTCATGCTCCAAAGCTTAGTGGCGAAGTAGCTGGTTGACTGAGTCTGCCATTGCCAAACGGCGAGTAGCGAAACGATCAGGTCATTGCCGTAGGTGTACTGAAAGGCAGTGCCACCGCACCCGTGCTGACGATCGCTGAAGTGGCCGCGTCTAGTGGAACTTGCTCGCCATCAAGTACTACCAGGATGCGTCCGGATGCGATCTCGTCTTCAAATTTTCGGCTGATAGAGTCGGGTACATTCATTCCTACCAGTGCACCGGTCCAGGCGCCCATGGCCGCACCGACCACAGCCATCGCGCCGACACCGGCGATAGTCAATCCCAGCGGCGGCACTGCTATGGCTATCAAACCCAGCAGCAAGCCGCTGCCTCCGCCCAGCGTCACACCGCGCAAGGCGCCGGGGCTTGAATCGTGGTGGTCGGTCAATCGGTGGTCGGGAATCTCTTCAAGCTCGATGTCGTCGCGGGCCACGAGCGAAATATCCTTGTCGGGTATATTTGCCCCACGCGCTGCATCCATCGCGGCTCTTGCTGTTTTTAGATCGGGCGTACTAAATAAGCAACGGGTTTTCATGATGTGCTCCTGTGGCTGCCATCTCACCGCATGCCTGGTTTAAGCAGCTCGCTCAAGTTCACAGGATTGTTTCGACGCCAGTCCGGAGATGGCCGTCTGCAACCTCTGCATCTGCCCTCGACCGAATAGCTGCGTCGAGCTTTTTGCGCTAATTCAGCGTTACCGACGATTCCCAGACAGGCTGATGCCGCAACCTGTAAACGCATCAGACAACTGATGGTCCCGACAAGCGTGCGTTGAGACCATCGTTTTAACGTTACTGAAGACCACTAAATCGATGGGGGCGTCAATAAATGAAAATTTGACGCTGCCACTGTGCGCCGAGATTCCTTGTAAATAAAAAGGCGCCCGAAAGCGCCTTTTGCTCCGATGCACAGCACCTGCTCACCTTAAGCACTTAATGTGTGGAGCTGCCTGAAGCAGGATTGCCCATGGAGTCCTTGCTCTTCATCGAATCATCGGATTTCATGGAATCGCCACTTTTCATGGAACCGTTGCTCATGGAACCCTGGTTCATTGATTTTTTGTGTTTCATCGGCTTCGCGCTATCTTTTTTCATGCTATCGCTGGACATCGAATTACCGCTCTTCATCGAGTCCTGCTGCATGCTGCCATTGGTTGTTGCCGGGGGTGTCTGTGGCGATGTAGGTGGCGTCGATTGGGCAAACGCCGCTCCCGATATAAGAGTGCAACAGATAGCCATCGATTGAAGTGCTGGTTTGATTGAATGCATGGTTAATCCTCCGAGAAAGCGCCTTCAGTGAGGCGGTACGGAGGCGCATCCGCATCGCTTTATCCTGCGCTTAAATCTCTATTTATCGAGAAGCGCCGATCCATTACGCGACTTAAGCAATGAACGCCCTGTGAGGGGCCAGTGATGAGCGTACTAACGCTTCGCTAGATCGATATAGACAAGTTAAACGATAGGCGGGGCGGACGTTTGATATTTAATGTCCGAAGTCTTGGTGATCTGCCGACGTCCCCCCGATTTTGAGTAGCACATAGGTTTGGAATCCAATCCACTGAGCCATCACGGTCTCGCGCTCACGATGCAATCTCAAATAATGCTGGAGAGATGCTAATGCAAATTAAAAATAAGCTAGTGGGAACCTTGGCGACTGTTGGCGCTTTGGTGCTCAGCCCCTTAGTAATGGCGCAGACAGGTGCAGCCGCTTCGTCGAAGCAGGACACCATGTTTGTCGCCAAAGCATCGGCGGGAGGCATGACAGAAATCCAGGCAAGCCAGTTGGCTGATTCCCATGCACAGTCCGCCGCCATTAAGAGCTTCGCCTCGACCATGGTGACTGACCACACCAAAGCTGGCGACATGCTTTCCTCCATCGCTCAGAAGGATGGATTCACACCATCCACCGCGCCTATGCCGATGCAACAAAAGGAGTTGGCGCAGCTTGGGACGCTGAATGGCCCAGCCTTCGATAAAACATATAGCGCCATGATGTTGAAAGATCACCGCGAGACGATTGCGCTTTTCAAGAAAGAGGCCACGGCGGGCAAGAACGACGATTTGAAGGCGTTTGCTTCGCAGACATTGCCCACACTCCAGCAACATATGACGATGGCGAAAAAACTCTGATCGCAGCAAGCCATGATTGCGACGTTTGATTGGATCTAGAGGAAACAAAGCGCCTAGCGTGCTGAGTGTTTTATCCAGAAAATTTCTGTAGCACTTTCCGCCATTCATAGAGAGCAACAGCCCATGAGCTCCCACCCCGCACCGCGTCGCTCTGTCGTCGTGAGAGCGCTCTACGGACTTCTCAATCCGATCCCGTTCGGATTTTTTGTCGCCGCGTTAGTCTTCGACATCATCTATGCACGTACGGCCGTGGTGCTGTGGGGAAAAAGTGCCGCCTGGCTCATCGCGATCGGCCTGCTGTTTGCGGTCATCCCGCGTCTAATCAATCTAGTGCAGGTTTGGATAACCCCTCGCGGTTTTGCCGCGCGCTCCGACAAGCTCGACTTCTGGCTCAACCTGTTGGGCATTGTCGCGGCGATCTTCAATGCATTCGTGCATAGCCGCGATGCTTACGGCGTGATTCCCGAGGGCGTCTGGCTCTCGGCCTGCACCGTCATTCTGCTAGCCATCGGCCACATCGTCATCGCCTTGCAGCGCGACGCACCGAGAGATTTCATCCGTGAATAAGATCATCTACCGCAGCGTGCTCACGTTGGCCCTCGTGTCTATTCTGGCTGGGTGCGACGAAAAGGCGTCACTGGATCAGGCGCAGCAGTCGGGCAGTGATCCCTCACTACCCAAGGCTCAGAACTTCCTGAAGCCACCCATGCAAGTTCCCGACGGGGTAGGTTGGAAACAAGGGCAGGCGCCTAAGGTGGCGGCTGGATTGAAGATCGAAGAGATCGCCAGCGGTTTGAAACACCCCCGCCAGCTCTACGTGCTCCCCAACGACGACATACTCGTGGTGGAATCCAATAGCCCTGGCACGGAACCGGTAACGACACCTAAGCAATGGATTGCCGGCCTAATCAAGAATCGCTCAGGTAAAGGTGCCAAGGGCGGCAACAGAATCACGCTTCTACGCAAAAGCGGCGCAACTGGCGAATGGGAGAAACATATCTTCCTCGAGAATCTGAACTCGCCCTTCGGTGTACAGCTGATTGGTGATTCTCTCTATGTCGCCAACACCGACGGCATTGTGAAGTTTCCCTACATGACGGGGGAAACGCAGATAACGGCACCCGCCGAGGCGTTCACGGACCTGCCGAACACCATCAATCACCATTGGACTAAGCCACTGCTGGCGAGTCCCGATGGCAAGAAATTGTATGTCGGTATCGGCTCCAACAGCAACATCACTGAGAACGGGCTGGAGGTGGAATATCGACGTGCTGATGTGCTTGAGGTCGATGTCGCTACCGGCGCCAGTCGTATCTATGCCTCAGGTCTGCGCAATCCGACAGGGCTACAGTGGGAGCCGCAGACCGGCAAGCTCTGGGCCATCGCCAACGAACGCGATGAGATCGGTGCCGATTTGGTGCCGGACTACCTGACCGCTATCCAGGAAGGCGGCTTCTATGGCTGGCCCTACAGTTATTACGGCCAGCACGTTGATACCCGTGTGATGCCGCAGCGGCCGGACCTCGTCAAAAAGGCGATCAAGCCGGATTATGCGATCGGCTCGCATGTCGCCCCATTGGGTCTGCTGATGTCTAGCAACAACGCCTTGCCGGGCAAGTATCACAACGGTGCGTTTATTAGTGAACACGGCAGCTGGGATCGCTCACCGCTGAGCGGTTACGCCGTCGTCTTTGTGGCCTTCCAGCAGGGTAGGCCGGTTGGCATTCCTCAGCCTGTCGTTACGGGCTTCTACTCGGACGACGAATCAAAGCTCTACGGCGCGCCGGTCGGGCTGGTACAGGATAAAGAAGGTGCCTTACTGCTCGCGGACGATGTCGGTAATACCGTATGGCGTGTGACCGCAGATACCCGCTGACGGTCGACTGGAATCCGGCAATAGACCTGCCACATCATCCGGTTATCCGTTGTGACCCTTAGTCATTTTGTTCAACCACGATTAGCGCGTATTGATGAAGGTTTCGCGCGCTGCGCACGTGACTGGGTTGAGGCTTGACGATCCAAGCGCACAGGAGCAAAGAATGAATCATCGAATGCCAGTGAGAAGCGCGCCAAAGCCTGGTCGATTGGGAGCTATTGAGATCGCCGACGTACGCACCGAAAGGACCAAGCGCGAGTTGGAGCGAAACGTTGGTGCGGAAACACCGGGAGATCCCGGATCAAGTGGCTCAGCACATGGTGACGGAAACATCGTCCGTAGCGGTGATGCGGATTTACCGCTGGACACAAGCGGTATCAATGACGCGTGACAGACCGCGAGGCCGCAATCGCTACACAGTAAGCCCTGTGATTCGCCGCTTCCAGAAAGCGGCATTTTTTTGTGTTTGAAGTTCACGTCAGCACGACTGGCGCGTGCCTATAACGAAGAGGCCGCAACGTTGCGGCTACTTGAAGGAACCGCATGATGGACAAGAACCGAACCGAAGGTACCAAGCACGAAGTCAAAGGCGCTGTTAAAGAAGGGATTGGCAAGGTGACCGGTAACAAAGCCAAGGAAGCGGCCGGCAACATCGAGAAGAACGCTGGCAAAGTTCAGCACGCCGTGGGGAAGGCCGCTGACAAAGAACGCGATGCCGCTAAAAAGCACTGACTCCGTGCACAGCATTCAAAGAAAAAGCCAGTCATTGCGACCGGCTTTTTTTCTACGGTCCTCCGTTAGCCCTTAGTGCAACCGACGCGCCGGATACTTCCGCAGGTGGTAGACGCGATGGATTTGTCCAGCGCCCAGCCAGCCGCCGACGGCAGCTGCCAACAAGGACAGAAAGCCGCTGAGGAAAGCAATCCAAAGCGTCAGCGAAAGGTAATGGACTGCTCTTTCAGCCGCCATTTTTGATTCCGATCGGGCAGCATCAATCTGCGGCGTCAGTTTCTGAAGAGCGGCAGCCGCTGCCTCGGTGCTGATGCCCGTATCTGCCGCCATCAACGCGGCGGCGACATCGTCTTGACCGGCGAGAAGGGCGGTGATGATCGGCGATGAATTACCGTGTTCGCGGCCGGTCAGTTGATACGAAATATTCGCGTCGAGCACGCTGACTGCGGGGGTCATTGCAGATCCGCTGTGCCCCTCGGATCCGGGCCCATGTGCATCTCCGGGGTGTCCCGACATTGCATGACCCAGGCCCATGGCAAGCCACAGCGCAGTCGCCGTCAAGGATAGGCCCCAAACCGTCACGCCATGCAACGCGCCGCTGGTGTCGTCATTGCGTCCGTCGAACCACGCGGCAAACATACCGCCCAGGAAGAGTGCCGCGACCCAGGTAACAATCATCCAGATGGCCGTGCCAATGCCAATGCCTTTTGCACTGCTGGCCGCGTTCCAGGCGTCGAAGCTCGCGAAGCCCAAGGCTAGACCGGCGACATACAGCAAGCCCGCTGCTGCCGTGGCAACGAGCCAGCCGGCGATGACTGCTCTGAACCGCATAGCTGGGTGTTTCAGCGCGACCGCGTCGCCGCTGGGTGAGTAAGACATATCCTTCTCCCGGTAACTGAATGGTTTGGCTCATGTGGGGCGAATACAACGATCCGCCTCTCAGCTCACGCGCAGCCTCTGAGCAGCGCAAATAAGATCAGCAACGGAATGGGAACGCCCATAAGCCACAAGAGAACGTAGCCAATGCCTCCCTTTTCTTTGGACGAAGGCGGTGGTGTCGAATGTGTCTCATTCATGATGTCTCCCTCTTGCGCAAACGGTTGACCGCTTGGCGCTCGTCGTCCCCGAGCCGCCGCGGTGTTGCACTCTCGCCCGAGCGGGGTCGAGAGATCGTGATACTGCTGCGCGACCGCCTGGCAAAAGAAAGCGGCATTAAGCCGCTTTTTATCGTGCGCACCGATAGGAAAGCGACCGCCCGACGTCGCCATCAGTCCCGGGTCGCCGTCAACCGACCCAGCAGAAACGCGAGACCGGCCGTAATGAGCACTGCATTAAGCGGACGATCGGATGCCCATTCACGCAAGCGCTCAACCACATCCCCAGCCTTGGCCTGTACATCGCCAGCCGCCGCGCGCGCTTTACCTCTGACCTGTTGGTCGGCGTCGCCCGCTAATGCACCGGCCGCGTCCTGGATGCGGCCGGCAACGTTGTTGACGGTGCCTTCGACTTGATCTTCGTTCATGCGAATAAACCTTTGGGGTTGATTGATGTTGGCTACAACATTGGGTGAAGCTTCATGAAGAACATAGAAAAAAGCGTTATTGCGTGACCGGTAATTCAACAAGTAGCGACGGTCAAACTTGTTCAAGGCTTTCTACCGCTCTCGGCCTCATGGGGACGCGTTCACCAGGCAGAACCGCCGCCGGCGCCATCGGCTGGGTTGGATTGGTTCGACCGAGCGTGATGTTTTTCGACGCGCGAACGTAGCGATTGGCATATGTCCATATTTCGCCGCTGTCGGTGATAAGCACCACCCAATACAAATCGGATTCCGGGCCGTAATCCAGCATTACGTGCGCGAAGCCTTCGCCCTTGGGCGTGTTCATGGGAATGGGCGGATTGAGCTGCATCATGGTCATTCTCCCGGGCGATGCTGCAAGCTGAGCTTCGCGCAGTGAATTCGCCGAGAAGCAAATGCATCGGCGCCTTTCATGATTGGTGCCAGACGCGAGCGGCCATCAGATACAAAAAAAACGGGTCAACGACGCGGTTTTTCACGTGTCGGCAGCAGTATTCTGCGGGAATTGTTGGACTCTGCGACGTGATGACCAACGGAGTCGGAATGGCCGTACCGTTGCTACCGATGGTGTCCATAGTGACTGGCGCAGCTTGGTAATTCGTCATCGACAGACTGTCAAACAGCCATGGACCTTCGCGACATCACCACATGCTCACGGTGTAGCGACGTGCTCTGCATGTTTCGGCAATCAGACTGTCGATTCAACTCGACGGAGAACACCATGAGCACATCAAGCACGGCAGCGAAGTCGGCCGCGGGGAAAAAAGGCTTCAGACAAATCGAATAGCGAAACATCGAAGCTGATTGGCCGCCATGTTGCCATGCTCGCAACTGACGGCTTCGAGCAATCGGAGCTGATAGAACCGAAGCGATTGCTTGAAGAGGCTGGAGCAGAGGTCAGTGTGATTGCTCCGGGTGGTGTTGCACAGATCAAGGGATGGGACAAGAAAGACTGGGGCAAGTCGGTTGATGTTGACGTGGCCTTATCCGATGCAGACGCATCGGACTACGATGCGCTTGTACTTCCCGGTGGCGTGATGAATCCCGACAAGCTTCGACTTGAGCGCTCAGCGATAGAGCTGATCGTGGCTTTCGGTAAGTCGGGCAAGCCGATCACGGCGATCTGCCATGGGCCGTGGACGCTAATCGACGCGGAACTAGTGAATGGTTATACGATGACTTCATGGCCCTCGCTGCGTATAGACCTAGAAAACGCTGGTGCCACGTGGGAGGACCGCGAAGTCGTCCACGACGGGCAGTTGATCACTAGCCGCAAGCCGGATGACATTCCTGCCTTCGTAAACGCGCTCATCGATCATTTGGCTGCGTGAGTTTGATCCGGAGTTGAGCCGGAAAATTCTGACTTTCTCAGACCGATCATAAAATCATCCAACGTTAGTCACGGTCTGAGCTCTCGCCACGTAGCCTCTCTTACGCTGGACAGAGGCCAGTTATTAGCATCGTCGCAATGAGCAAAGGTTTGTATCGCGATCAGGCGCGCTTGCACTCGCCCAACTCTTTGCAAAAGAGGAGGGCGTCGGAGCAGGGCGAAAACAGTTACCTTTGCGCTGAAGGTGGCGGCAAAATGTGGCGGTTATTCACATTTTAAGATGCGGAGTCGAAGCCGTCTGAATTTTTTAGCGACGAACCATTGTTGCTCGTGAAGCCGTTTCACAGATATTTATCCCTAATGCAGGCGTGTACGGGCGGGTAGGGACGACAGCAACGGGCTTCGAAGTCAATTGAGAGGTGCCGCCATGACCAATTGATCGACCGGATAGCCGCGCTGCTGTGCGCGATCCTTGACATCCTGAAACAACAGACGGTTCATTACGGGAGTACGCGACAAAATCCATAGGTACTTTCTACTAGGACCGCCAACGACGGCCCATTGGTAATCGGGGTCTAGATCAATCACCCAGTAATCAGCCCACACCCATGGCAACCACGCCAGCCAGCCCGGTGCAAAACGTACCTTGAGTGCGCCTGGCTGACCGTCCAACTTCCTCGCTACGCCTTCGGAAGCATCCGTAGTGCCGCCTTTGGTCCGGCACGCATTGTGTACATTGATGCTGCCATTAGGGTTGGCCGTGTAAGTTGCAGTGATGGTGTCCACGCACCTACGCTGAAAGAACATTGGCAAGTGTGCGATTTCATGCCATTGACCGACATAGCGTGCAAGGTCGAGCACCCGTACCGGCTCGTTTGGGAGCGCTGTCGCTGCCGTTGGAATCGCCGCAGTCATCAGGGTGGTAAAGGCAGTGAACGGAGCATGGTTACCTCTTGGCAGCTTCATGTCGGTCTGTCCTGTAGCGGCAAAGTCCCCAACATCCCGTGAGGTGGGCGGAGTTGTCTTTCAATTCAGTCGATGAGCTTGTCCAGCGTGATCGGTAACTCGCGAATGCGCTTTCCACAAGCGTTATAAATGGCGTTGGCGATTGCCGCGCCGGTGCCTGTAATACCGATTTCGCCCACACCGTGAGAGCCCATCGGCGTGTGCGGATCAGCAATGTCCGTCCACATCACATCGATCTCCGGCACGTCCATGTGCACTGGCACGTGGTATTCGGCGAGGCTCGGATTCATGATGCGGCCGTTGCGCTCGTCAAACTGCGTTTCTTCCATCAGCGCCAGGCCGATGCCCATGATGATTCCGCCGCGGAATTGGCTGGCAGCCGTTTTGGCGTTGATAATTCGACCACAGTCGAAAGAGCCCAAGAAGCGGCTGATACGTGGCTCACCGGTCACGACGTTGACGCGTGCTTCGCAGAACATCGCGCCGAAGGAATGCATTGACCAGTGCTGCATCTCGAGCGGCGGCGGCGCGGCTGCCTCGACGGTCAAGTCGTCGCGTGAGGCATCCGATAAAATAGTGGCGTAACTTTCATAGCGCGTCGGCTCATCAATCTTGCACAAGCCGCCATCCCTACCGCCGACCTCATTCGTATCCAGTCCGTGCAGAGGGGACTCCCGATCAACCAGCTTCAGCAGCGCCGTCACCAGCGCTTTCTGCGCGGCAATGACGGCGCCGCCGATCGACGCCGTTTGTTGTGATCCACCCGCCAGCACGAGGCCGGGAAGCGAAGACGCGCCATAAACGAAGGTCACGTGGTCCATCGGCAAACCCAGCCGCTCGGCGATGATCTGGGTTTGCGCGGTCGATGTGCCCATGCCCATTTCATGGGCGGCAACTTCGACACGCGCGTGACCGCTCTTCGATAACGTAATCCTGGCCGCGCCACCTGGCATGCGATAGTAGGGATAGGTCGCGGTCGCGCAGCCCATACCCACAAACCACTCGCCTTCTCGGCGCATGCGCGGCTGGAGATGGCGCTGATTCCATTTAAATCGCTCCGCACCGGCCCTATAGGCCTCGACAAGATGGCGCGATGAAAAGGGCGTCCCGGTCGTCGGGTCTTTCTCCGGCTCATTGCGAAGCCGTAACTCAATGGGGTCCATTCCCAGGCATTCGGCCAGTTCATCCACCGCGCTTTCAAGCGCGAAGGTGCCCACAGATTCGCCGGGCGCGCGCATGAACGTATTGGCGATCATGTCCACCGTCGCCACCTCGACGTCCAACTTGAAACTATCCGCGGCATACACGCATCGTGCCGGCAGGATGAAGGGTTCCGGCAGCGCGTTATGATCGGTCATCGCGACCACGCCTGTGTGGATAAGTGCGTCAAAGTGGCCATCGGATTGCGCGCCGATGGCCACGCGCTGTTCGGTGGTCGTGCGTCCGCCGACCATGCGATACACGCCCTCGCGTGACAGCACCATACGAACGGGCCGACCGGCAAGCTTCGACGCTGCTGCCGCCAGTATCTGGTGCTGCCAGAGCGTCTTGCCGCCGAAACCACCGCCGACAAAAGGCGAGGTAATGTGAACCTGAGTTTCCTTCAGTCCAAAAACTTTGGCGATGGACCAGGCGGTGTGCGAAACACCTTGCGACGCGTCGTGCACCGTGAGCTCGTCGCCATCCCATCTGACCGTCGCCGCATGAAGTTCAATGGCGTTGTGGTTGTAGCGTGGCGTTCGGTAAGTGGAATCGATGCTGTGCGGCGCAGCGGCCAACGCTGCCTCGGCGTCGCCAATTTCCAACTTCAGCGGTTCCCCTTGGAATGAGCCCGGTGTCGTGCCACGGGCCTTCGCCTCGCTCAACGATGTAACGGAGGAGGCCGTCTCGTAAGTCACCTGAATCAGCGAAGCGGCATAGTCCGCCTGCTCTTGTGTCTCGGCGAGCACGACGGCGATGGCCTGACCATTCCAGTGGATCTGGTCGTCCTGAAAAACCGATAAGTTATCGCCGCCCGTGGCTTTCGGTTCCGACATAAACAGCGGCATGGGCTGCATCTTCGGAGCGTTGCGATGCGTCATGATCAATACGACGCCGGGCGCCGCTTGCGCCGCAGTGGTGTCAAGCGACGCAATGCGTCCCCTCGGCACCGTGCTGCACACCACCGCCGCATAGGTCAGCCGCTCCTGCGGGAACTCGGCGGCAAACCGCGCTTCGCCCGTCACCTTGAGCGGTCCATCCAGGCGTGACTCTGGCGCACCAATGAGACCGTGACGGTGTTCACTGAGGGGGTCAGGTTTGCCGCCAGGAATCCAGGCGTCGGGCGCGAGTTCCACCGCCTTTTTCATGGCCGCCTGGGCCACTTTCTGGACAATGCTCATGCGCGTGTTCCCATGGATTTTTCGCCGGCCAAAGCACTGAGCACGGCAACGATGGCGCGCTTGGCCAGGTCAATCTTGAAGGCGTTGTCGCGCAGCGGGCGAGCTTCCGCCAATTCAGCCTCAGCCGCGGCGCAAAAGTTCTCCGTAATAGCTACATTGCCTTTGAGCGATGCTTCGGCCTGCCAGGCACGCCACGGCTTGTGAGCAACACCGCCGAGTGCAATACGCACGTCCTTGATGCTCTCGCCCTCCAACTCAATGGCCGCGGCGACCGAGATCAAGGCAAACGCGTAACTGGAGCGGTCGCGTATTTTTCGGTAAGTGGAGCGTGCGGCCATGGGAAGTGCCGGTAACTCGATCGCGGTGATCAACTCGCCGGGCGTCAGTGTTGTGTCCACATCCGGATGGTCCTCAGGCAGGCGGTGAAGGTCGGTCAGCGCCAACACGCGCGTGCCATGCTCGTTTTGGATATGCACCAGCGCACCTAGCGCGGCGAGCGCCACGCACATGTCCGACGGATGCGTCGCGACACACGATGAGGAGGCGCCTAGCACCGCATGGTTTCGGTTGAAGCCGTCGATAGCATCGCAGCCTTGGCCGGGCGACCGCTTGTTGCAGCGAGACCCGGCGTTGTCATAGAAATAGGTGCACCGGGTGCGTTGGAGGATGTTTCCGGCCGCGGTCGCCATGTTGCGGATCTGCGCCGAGGCACCCGCCGTGATAGCGCGGGTGAGCATCGGATAGCGCGCACGGACCGCCCGGTGTTCTGCGATCGCCGTGTTCGTTGCGCTCGCGCCAATCAGTATGCCGCCATCGGGCAGCTCCTCAATGGTGCTCGACAGGCCTGAAACGTCGACGAGGGCGGTAGGTCGCTCTAACGTCTCGCGCAACAGATCCACGAGATTCGTGCCGCCGCCTAAATACTTCGTCTGCGGTCCGGCGCCGAGTCGGATCGCCTCATCCACGCTGCCGGCTCGGGTGTATGAAAACGGAGTCATGGGTTCGCCCTCGCATGAGATTCAGCAATGGCCGCAACAATCCCGTTATACGCGCCGCATCGGCACAGGTTGCCGCTCATGCGTTCGCGCAACTCGTCGTGGGACAGATCAATCGTTTCGGTGGAGAGATCATCCGTCGCGTGGCTGGGAACACCACGGCGCAATTCGGCAGACATGCCGATGCTTGAGCAAATCTGGCCGGGCGTGCAGTAGCCGCACTGAAACCCGTCATGATCGATGAAGGCTTGCTGTAGCGGGTCAAGCGAGCCGTTCTTGGCTAATCCCTCAATGGAGGTGATGGCTCGCCCTTCGTACTGTACGGCAAGTGCCATGCACGAGAGGATGCGCTGATCTCCATCAACCAACACGGTGCATGCGCCACACGCCCCCTGATTGCACCCCTTTTTGACGCCAGCGAGTTGTAAATGCTCTCGCAAGAAATCCAGCACCGAGACACGCGGATCGTCGGGCAATTGCTCCTCAGATCCGTTGACGTAAACCGTATGCGTCATAGCAACGTTCCTCTGGCGTCATGGGGTTGCGGCGGCGTGCTTCACATCACCATGGCGTTCTGAAAGCATGGCGTTGGAACAGAGTTCTTTCATTTGCCCCGCCCAATGGGGGACCTTTAGTCACTTTGTTTGCGTGACCGAACGTAGCAGTGCAAACGCATCGGGGCTGCGAAAGTCGTGTGAAAAGCGCGGTGCGCGCCATCTGTCGGTTGCGGCGATCACGCTCTCGCCCTGGATCTTCTGGAACAGCGATAGATGCAGCGACTTCGGTGACCTTCGGCGCTAGCGCGATCATGAGCACTGGGCCATAGTCCGTCGATGAAGTGGCTGTCCAACTCGTCGTTACACCGGATTGCTCGGCAAGTTTTCAGCACATTGCTCTGGGTCTGCGCGATCCACGCTGCGCGGCAAGCTTGCAAAGCTCAAAGCTGGTAGATTTCAGTTCGGCATTGCTCATGCTTTGCGCTGGCCCGGCCATTCATCGCTCGGCCGCCAGTATCGCAATCGTCTAACTACTCGTCCAAGCGGACGCGCGTACAGCGCGCCGCTTAACTTCAGCGTTAGGGGGAGTTATGAAGGCAATCGCTGGAGGCGTAATCGCCATCGTTCTACTCGTGTTCTACGTTTTACTTGTCCACTCGGCAGTAGAGGTAGTCAACTGCCTTAGTACTTCCGGCTGTACTGAACTAACGGTGGCCTCATTCAATGACGTTAAATCCCAAGCCATGTCTGTGCTGGGCGGCTTGGTGTCCGCGCTAATCATTTCCGAGCTAGCCATTACCAAACCAGGCGAAACGCCTGCTGCACGCTTGCTGGTGGCCACCTCTGATAAGGCCAAGAACATTCTCCGTTGGACAACATGGCTCTACATCGGAGCTTGGCTTGTTACGGGAGCGTGGGCCTTTTGGACTGGTTTAAATCATCCCGCGACATTACCCGCTCTAACAAGCGTAGGACAAGCTTGGCTTGGGCTATCGGTAGCATCTGCCTATGCGTACTTTGGTCTGAGTCCTAGCTGATGACAACCCATAACACGCGAATGCTGATTGAGCAGGCGTGTATATACGTCAGACCTATAAAGTGGTCGCTACGTATCGTCTCGGTCAGACCGCCTTTACTTCACCGCCATCCATTCTCAGCGCGCTGCCAGTGAGCCACTTAGCACCTGGCGAAACAAGGAAAGCCATCAATTCGGCTATTTCTTCCGGCTTGCCGTAGCGAGCGATGTTCGCCTTCCGCGGAAATTGCGCGACGGCCTCGTCATAGGTCATGCCGTGACTTGGTGCGTACTGCCGTAGAAAGCTCTCGCGGCGACCGGTCATCACGGGCCCTGGCAATACGCTATTGACCTGCACGCCATCGCCGATGCCTTGCTCCGAAAATGCCTTGGCAAGTGCGACGATGGCGGCGTTGATCGGGCCGACAGCACCCTGGGCCGACTTCGGCACGGTGGCCGAATTGCCCGACGTAAAGACCACCGAACCCCTGCTAGCTTTCAGGTGTGGCCAAGCCTTGACCGTCAATCGACGCGCACCGTGTAGCTTCAGAGCAAGGCCATCCTCCCATTGCGCGTCTGTGACATCCAGAAGCTCGACCTGCGGTACTGCACCGGCGATATTGACGAGCGCGTCGATTCGTCCAAACAGGCTAATCGTTTCCTTGATGACTTGCTCAGCTGCCGTGCGTTCACGCAGGTCCAGTGCAAGGGTCATAGGTGTAGAACCGGCAGCACGAGCTGCATCGGCGGTTAGCTTTAACGCGTCTGCATTACGCGCGACGAGCACCACACCAGAGAAGTCTCTGGCGAGACGGATCGCCGTAGACCGACCAATGCCTTGACTGGCGCCTGTAATGATAGCGACTGTATTTTCCATGACCGTATCTCCTACAGATTGAGGATGGGTTGGTTTTTATAGACACCACAGACTCGGGTAGCAGTGTTCGTGCAACTACTCTCTGTCCAGGCGGCGGCCATTCGCAGCGCAGGTGTTCTAACGAAAAGTGACGCCGACGTTCTCGGCGTCAAGGGCGGCTGACGCTTAGGCCTTATCACTCAAGAACGCTTTAATCGCCTCGCCAATTTCAAAGGCATGCGTTTCCAACGCGAAGTGGCCGGTATCGAAGAAGCGGATATCGGCTTCCGGGATATCACGCTTGAAGGCTTCTGCACCTGCGGGCAGGAAGAACGGATCGTTCTTGCCCCAAACGGCCAGGAACGGCGGTTGGCTGCTGCGGAAATACGCCTGGAATTCGGGGTAGAGGGCAACATTGCTGGCGTAGTCCAACAAGAGATCCAGCTGAGCTTCCGCAGCCCCTGGTCGCGCGAGATAGTGGTCGTCCAGCGAGCGGCCGTCCGGCGACACATCCGCAACATCCGCCACGCCATGGGTATATTGAAACAGCGTCGTTTCCGGGGCGAGGAAGCCACGCAGCGCATCCCGGTTTGCCTGGCTCGGATCAAGCCAATAGGTCCGTATCGGGTTCCAGCCATCGCTCAACCCTTCAACGTACGCGTTGCCATTCTGGGAGATAATCGCCGTCACACGCTCGGGATGCATCAGCGCCATGCGCAAGCCAACGGGTGCGCCGTAATCGAAGATGTACATAGCGAACTTCTTCAGACCGATCACTTCAGTGAAGCGGCTGACGGTGCTTGCCAGGTTGGCGAAGGTGTAGGCAAACGTTTTACGGTCCACCAAGTCGGTCTGTCCGAACCCCGGAAAGTCCGGTGCGATCAGGTGAAACCGCTCAGCCAACTCGGGGATCAGTTCCCGAAACATATGACTTGAGCTTGGAAACCCGTGCAGCAACAGGAGAACCGGAGCGCCTGGGCGTCCCGCTTCCCGATAGAACACGTTGATGCCGTCTACATCCACTTTGCGATGGGTGACTTTGAACATGTGCCTTCTCCTTTAAGTACGTTTTCTGAGACTTTCTAGAACGTTGCTATCGTTTTCGTGACCTACAAAAAACATTTGCAGAGGTTTGGATTGAGTTGCCTACATCACTTTCTGGCGGCTCAAAACGTCTGGAAAACATCGGCTACTCGACGAGTGTCACGCCCGCCGCATCGAGGATGGTCGCTACAACGACATCCGGCGCCGTCACCGATGGCGTGTGATCCACGTCCGCGGACGAAAAATGTGCGTTCATGCGGCCGGCCATGAAATGCTGCGTTTTCGGGTTGATCATGTGGTCGTGTTCGGCGGCCAAGTACCAGGTCGGTGTTGCCTTCCATCCAGGCACACCCGCAACCTCCTGGATGCAGGCGACAGCGATCGGGCGCTGGACCGCAGCAAGGATTTCGATGTCATTCGTCGTTGCACGCTGAGCGAACGCCTTGCCGAACGCCTCTTCCGGCATCCAGATCAACCCATTTGCGTCGGGCTCAAGCTGCGGTGCATCCGCATGTGCTTCATCGCGATAGAAGACATCTGCCACCGTCTCGCCTTTATCAGGAGCCAAAGCGGCGATGTAGACGAGTGCTTTAATCCGCGCGTTATGCACCTCGGCGATGACCGCGCCGGCATAGGCGTGACCGACGAGAATAATCGGCCCTTTGGTCCTGTCGATAACGCGCTCTAACGCAGCCGCGTCATCACGAAGTGAGGTTAAAGGGATGGGCGCACAAATAACCCGTAGCCCTTCACGCTGCAAGGGGCCCACGACGCGCGCCCAGCTGGACCCATCCGCCCATGCTCCATGAACAAGGATGGCAGTGGCATTTTCTAGGTATGACAATTTTGAATTGTGTTGCGTCGACATGGGTGAACTCCTCTTGGCGCGGATGAACCCTCGGTAATTCGGGAGGCCTAATCTTAGTAACCTCTTAAAGTTATATTTAAAGGTTACTCATGAAGTAAGTAACTTGTCAATAGCTATTTAAGTGGTTACTATTTATCCATGCGGCTAAATGCCGATTTTTCCTTTACGAGGTGCTTGCATGGTTATTGACCGCTCCCCGCCGATGTTCATCGCAGATACCAAAAGCCTGGATTTCCTCAACTCCGTCGCGACTCCCGTTGACACCCCAGTGGAATGGATTGCCGACGGCGAGGACCTCCTTGCATGGGTAGAGGCCGCAGGGATGATTGACCCATCGGACGCAAAGGCTCTACGTCGTCGAACCAACCGAGCTGAACTGGACGCTGTCGCTGTGAAGGCGCGCACTCTCAGAGAGTGGTTCCGCGGGTTTGTCGTCAACAACATGGGTCGACCGCTAAAGGGATCCGCACTTGAGCAACTCAAGCCACTCAATCGTGCCCTTCAGCTCGACGAATCCTTTGGCCAGGTCGTCGTGCGCCATAGCGATGAAGATGATGGATCACCTTCGGGGCTTGCCTGGCAAACGCGGCGCCGTTGGCGTTCGCCTGAGGAGCTGCTGTTACCGGTCGCGCAGGCGATGGGTGAACTCATATGCGACGAGGACTTTTCGCTCGTCAAAGCGTGCGAAGGGCAGGCATGCACGTTGGTTTTTCTAGATCGCACACGCGGACACGCGCGTCGTTGGTGCAGCATGGCTGTATGCGGAAATCGTGCGAAGCAAGCCGCCCACCGAAAACGCATGCAAGAAATGTAACAGTCGCTCGTCACACACAACGAGAGAAGTTCACCATTGACCGATAGTTGACGAGTGCTCTTCGCAGCATTTGAGGATGCTTTACACCATCGCGCGTCGGTAATGCCGTGTGTGGATATGCCGCGAGGTCCTGTTCTGAGGCGGATCACTGACACGTCGCGATACGCACCTCGATTTCCCTTAGCGGCCCGGCGTGAAGCGGCGAAACTCCCCTGACCAGCGCATCCGCGGCGACCTAAAATCGGCCATCACATCATTCGACGAATGCGGACGAATCACGATTTCCCCGTCGACCAGTTCATCGCAAAAGCGTCCGCCCTGAGGTGGTTCGATGGCATAGCGGCTGATGTGCGGATCACCGTGTACAAGGTGGGCATGCAAGACACAGATATGAGGCCCATGCACTTGTGCAACCAAGCGATGTGGCTCGAACCGGATTTCGGTGTAAACCCCATGGGGACTTCGGGCGTGGAGGACTCCATCAAAGAAAGGGGCCGGAGCAGTCGGTGCGCAAAGTACGCTGGCACTGATGCTCAAAAGCATTATGGAGACCCACGTTCTTGGCCGCTTCCATTTGGCAAGCGCACGGCCAGTGGGCCGGGTATATGCCGGGTCAGCGCGGACGACGGTGGAATCAGGCAGGGCATTCATCGGGGCATCTCGAAAAACGGCTGACGATTAGACCATTTGGCGGTCGCACGCGCTGAGATCTGGCTTGCATTGTCGGGCGAGAACACCAAGCGGGAGAGGGAACTAACGAAGTCTACTGAACGGCGTTGAGATCATCGATGAGTGCCGGTGCCGCGCCCACGAACGGATCGAACGGATGATCATGGCAATACTTGTCAACATATCGAGCTAGCGCAGCCAAGTTTGGAAATTGAGCGCCGTAGAGCTGCCGCTTCGGGTTGCGGGCGTTATAGCCAGAAACGTAGCCTCTGATTCAGAAGAGGTAGGCCGCACGCAGGTCTATGTCCGTCGCCGAAGCCACCCATGCACTGCACGAACTGTCTTCGAAGGCGAGCATGTGAGTGGGTGCATCTTGGGCGCACGCAGCGCCCGAGACGCAAATCAAGAAGGCCTTCCCAAAAGTTTTGATCGACACCTTCATTTACGCCACCCTCGAAGTAAGAGCAGCCTATCAAATCACCCGCGCCAATCGCTTCCCTCACTTTGTCCGCTGGTCGTCTGGTCTACTCCAGCGCATTCGAAAATACTCCGCGAACGCCAATGGGGCCATCGCCGATTTTGGCAACGGGAAGCAACGGGAAGCAACGGGCAGTGTGGCGCTACCGCGGCTGACCGCTCGCACTGTGAAGCGCGCGTGGTGGCCACGCGGAATTGGCTGCACGTCGCCCGCACGCGCATAACCAAATACTGGATGCCACTTCGATGTGGAGCGCGTCATGAATAAGCAAATCCAGCCCGATAAAAACGGCAAAGACCGGCCGCCAGCGGGCGATGGAATTCCCGATGGCGAGAAGGCGTCTAGCAGGCCCGCAGGCGCACATAGAGGCATCCCAGCACGAGACATCGACAAGAAAAACGCCGATCATGAGAGTAAGGGCGGCGAAGTTAAGGAGGATGGACGCGGGCGGTTGACCCGCGACAAAGAGTGAAGCGGTACTGATTAATCCATACTCATAGGCAATTCGATTAACCCCTCGGGCGTGATGGCCACGACCTTCTCGTCGGGTTCGACGGGGACCTGATGCAAACCGGTCAGCGCACCGAAGGCAGGCAGAAGACCACAGCCGCGTCCGAATCGGAAAGCCGGCAGTCGATGACGTCGCCAACCATCCTTTATCGCGACACCCGGGTGCACGTGTCCGGCCAGCACGTAGCTGTCAGCAATACTGCACGGTGCGTGACGCAGGGTGAACGACTCGAGCTTTAACTGATGCTCAATGACCTCGAAGCCCAGTTCACACGCATTGAAATGGCGGTCATGATTACCGGCGATCAAACTCATCTCAACCATTGCATGGCGTTGCCGCCACACATTGACCTGCCCGATCCACACGGTATCCGCGGGTGTCACGCCATGAACCAAATCGCCTAGCACGATGAGGCGCATTGGCTGGTAATGCGCGATTAGGGCGTCCAGTCGTATCAGATCTGCCAATGTCTGACCGGTCGGCACTGCCATACCCGCACGCCGCAGCACGGCGCCTTTACCGAAGTGTGTGTCGGCGACGAATAGAATTCGCTTGCGCGACCAAAATAATGCACGTTGGCTGTGCAGTGTCAGCATTTCGCCGGCGATACGGATGCGCAATTCATTCATCGGCCAGCCGCCGCTTCGAGTGTGGTAGTCATGCGTTCAACACGGCTCTTCCAGTCGTCCGCGTGCACGCCGCCGCGCAGGCGTTCCACCCACAGCGGAAACGACAGCGGCGTGAGTCGCGGCGGTTCGACGTAGAGGATTTTTCCGCGCGCGATACGGATCAGGCAGTCGCGCAGGCGCGGATAGTCAAGCTGCTGGTCGAGCACTTCGCGCTCGGCCTGCCAAAGCAGCGGATGCTCGGGATCGTGCTGGCGCAGCACGTCGAACAGCAGGCCGCTGGACACCTGCAGCTGGCGCAGCGTCTTGTCCTGGCCGGGGTAGCCGTTGAACACGAGTCCAGCCACGCGCGCCACTTCGCGAAACTGCCGCCGGGCCAGTTCGGTGAGGTTGATGCTGGCGCGGATATCACGGCGCAGGCCCCAAGGGTGCAGCAGCTGACGCATGGTCTCGGCATCGAGCGCCGGCAGCTTGCGCGCGGTGATGGCGAGGCCGTAGTCGTTGACCGCGTAGCCGTAGTCCGCCTTGGCGATCTGCGCCAGCCGATAGCCGAGTACGGCGGCGAGGCCTTCGTGTGCCAAGCGGCCGGCGAAGGGGTAGACGAAGAGATGCTCGCCGTCGCGCGTATGCGTGCGTTCGATCAGCACCTCGTCGACGTCCGGCAGGCGCGACTGCGCACGCTGGATTGCCAGCAGCGGATGCAATGCGCGCATCTCGGCTTCGGGCGCGTCGGCGTCGGCCAGGGTGCGGCGCAGTTCGGTCGACAGTTCGTTGGACAATGGCATGCGCCCACCCATCCAGCGCGGCACGCCACCTTGGCGATTCGGCGCTGGCCGCACGTAGGCATTCATGTCGCGCACGCGCACCAGCTCCAGATGTTTGCCGGCAAATAGGAAACGGTCGCCCGGTCGCAGCCGTGAAACAAAACTTTCTTCCACAGCACCGAGCCGCGCGCCTTTCATATATCGCACCTGCAGGCTGCCGTCGGCGGTGATGGTGCCGATGGAAAGGCGATGCAATCGCGCGACGCGCTTGCTCTCGACGTGGAAATGGCCGTCCAAATCGCACTGCAGTTTCTGGTATTCCGGATAGCCGACCAATGCCGTGCCGCCGTTTTGCAGATAGGCCAGCACGGCATCGAACTGCGCTTGCGGCAGCTGCGCATAGGCGCGCGTGGAGCGCACTTCGGCATACGCCTGGTCGGCCTGAAAACCGCCGCCGAGCGCGCGCGTCAGCAGGTGCTGGGCCAGCACGTCGAGACAGCCGCGCAGCGGATGCCGCGGCTCCAGATGGTGGGCGGCCAGCGCACGCCGTGCGGCGGCGATCTCGGCCAGCTCCAGCAGGTGCGTGGGCACGCACAGAATTTTCGATGGCAGGCCGGGCGAATGGCCGCTACGGCCGGCGCGCTGCAGCAGCCGCGCCACGCCCTTCGGGCTGCCGATCTGGATCACCCGGTCGACGCTGGAAAAATCCACGCCAAGGTCGAGGCTCGAGGTGGCAACCACGCAGCGCAGCGTGCCCTGGCGCAAGCCTTCTTCCACCGCGAAGCGCAGCTTGGGATCGATCGAGCCGTGGTGCACGGCCAGCGTTTCCGGCGCTTCGGGCCACACGGCAGACAAGGCTTCGTGCCACAGCTCAGCCTGCGAACGCGTGTTGGCGAATACTAGCGCCGAGCGTACGTCGAGCACGGCGCGCAGCACGCGCGCCAGCTGCTTCAGGCCGAGATGGCCCGCCCAGGGAAAGCGTTCGCCGGCGTCGGGCAGGGCGGTCTGGATCTGGATTTTCTTGTTGCCGCTGCCGCCGATCAGCACGCCGTTGCCAGCGAGCGTCTGCATCGCTTCATCGAGATTGCCCAGCGTCGCAGACAGGCCGAACACGCGCAGCTCGGGCTTCAGCCCGCGCAGGCGCGATAGGCCAAGCTGCAGCAGCGTGCCGCGTTTGTTGCCGATCAGCTCGTGCCACTCGTCCACCACGACGCCGCGCAGATGGTGAAAGCGCTCGGCGACATCGGGGTAGCTCAGCAGCAGCGCCAGACTCTCCGGCGTAGTCACCAGCAGCTCGCAGTCGCCGCGGCGTAGCCTTGCGCGCTCGCTGCTGCTGCTGTCGCCGGTGCGGCGAAGCACGCGCCACGGCAGCTCCATCGCGTCGACCGCGGTAGTCAGATGCTGCGCCGTGTCGGTGGCCAGCGAGCGTAGCGGCGTGATCCACAGCAGCTGCAGGCCACGCGCCGGATTGAGCACGGCATCGATCAGCGGACCACCCACGGCAGCCAGCGTTTTGCCGGTGCCCGTCGGTGCGTGGATTAAACCATTGTGGCCCTCGGCCCACGCACGCCACGCGGCGCGCTGAAACGGCGCGGGCTTGCGATCGAGCGTGGCGAACCACGCGCGCAGGCGGGCCTCAGCCCGACGCCAGGCGGCGGAGGTCGTCGAGCTTGTCGGCATCAGCTATGCCCTTGTCGGTACGCCAGCGCAGAATGCGCGGAAAGCGCGTCGCCACTCCGGATTTATGCCGGCTGGAAAGCTGCACGGCTTCGAACGCCAGCTCGAACACGTGCGTTGCTTCGACCGCGCGCACCGGGCCGAAACGGTCGGTGGTATGCGCACGAA
>Ga0302314_10004912_pt1 | contig 24486 bp, 28 predicted proteins | sample III_Palsa_N2_3_FD_200533 | JGI IMG/M metagenome (GOLD analysis project Ga0302314, IMG submission 200533) | Peat permafrost microbial communities from Stordalen Mire near Abisko, Sweden - III_Palsa_N2_3 | ecosystem: Environmental > Terrestrial > Soil > Palsa > Peat permafrost | place: Sweden... | reverse complement strand
TCGGTCTTGTTCTGCAGGCGGCCGGCGGTGTCGATCAGCAGCAGATCGTCGCCGCGCTTGGCCGCTTCGCTCAGCGCGTCGAACGCTAAACCAGCCGCGTCGGCGCCGTGCTCACGCGAAACCACCGGGCAGCCGGTGCGCTCGCCCCACACTTTCAACTGCTCGACGGCGGCGGCGCGGAAGGTGTCGGCGGCGGCCAGCGTCACTTTGAGGCCCTGACCGCGGTAATATTTCGCCATTTTGCCGATGGTGGTGGTCTTGCCGGAGCCGTTGACGCCGACCATCAGCACCACATGCGGCTTTTTCGCCGGGTCGAGGGCCAGGGGCCTGGCGACGGGGGCCAGGATGGCGGAGATCTCTACGGCGAGAGCTTGCTTGATCTCTTCCGGGGAGATTTCCTTACCGAAGCGGGATTTGGCCAGGTGCGCGGTGACGCGCGAAGCGGTGGCGACGCCGAGATCGGCGCCGATCAGCAGCTCCTCCAGCTCCTCCAGCGCCTCGTCATCGAGCTTGCGCTTGGTGAACAGATCGCCGATGCCCTGGGTCAAACGCGAGGAGGAGCGGCTGAGGCCGGCCTTGATGCGGCCGAACCAGCCGGACTTGCTATCTTCGGTCACGCTGCGATGGTTCCGATCAGATGGGTGTCGTCCTGCCCCGTCACCGTCACCTGGTGAATGGCGCCGGCGGGCGCCGGCCGGTCGAGGCGGATGGGAAGGTAATGTTCGCAATGGCCGCTATCGTCCTGCTCGACCAGCACGCTGGCCGATCGGCCGATGCGGTCGGCGCGGAAGGCGGCCATCGCCTCGGCGCCCTTCTGGCGCAGGCGGGCGGCGCGCTCCTTGATGGCGGGGCCATGCACTTGCGGCATCTTGGCCGCCGGCGTGCCGGGCCGCACCGAATAGGGGAAGACATGCAGATGGGTCAGGCCGACCTCGTCGACCAGCGCCAGCGACTGGCCGAACATCTCCTCGGTCTCGGTCGGGAAACCGGCGATGATGTCGGCGCCCAAGGCCAGGTCGGGGCGCAGGTCACGGAGCCGTTTCGCCATCGCAATGACGTCGTCGCGCAGATGGCGGCGCTTCATGCGCTTCAAGATGGTGTCGTCGCCGGCCTGGATCGACAGGTGGAAATGCGGCATCAGGCGCGGTTCCTCGGCGACCAGGCGGATCAGATCCTCGTCGATCTCGACCGGGTCGAGCGAGGAGAGGCGCAGGCGCGGCAACTCCGGCACCTGGGCCAGCAGCCGGCGGATCGCCTGGCCGAGAGAGGGTGTGCCCGGCAGGTCGGCGCCATAAGCGGTGATGTCGACGCCGGTCAGCACGATTTCCTTGTAGCCGGCGTCGGTCAGCTGGCGCACCTGATCCACCAGCGGACCGAGCGGAACGCTGCGGTTGGGGCCGCGGCCGAACGGGATGATGCAGAACGTGCAGCGATGATCGCAGCCCTGCTGCACCTCGACGAAGGCGCGGGCGCGGCCATCGAAGCCGCCGATCAGATGCAGCGCGGTCTCCTTGACCGTCATGATGTCGGCCACGGCTACCTTGCCCTCGGCGGGGGTAAGGTAGCTCTCGGCCTTCATCTTCTCGCTATTGCCGATCACCTGATCGACTTCCGGCATCGCCGCATAGCGCTCCGGGTCTATCTGGGCGGCGCAGCCGGTAACGACGATGCGTGCCTCCGGGCGCTCGCGGCGCAGGCGGCGGATGGTCTGGCGCACCTGGCGCTCGGCTTCCTTGGTGACGGCGCAGCTATTGATCACCACGGTGTCGGTCCAGCCCGCCGTGGTGGCATGGCCCTTGATCACCTCGGATTCATAGGCGTTAAGGCGGCAGCCGAACGTCAGAACCTCAGGAGCCGGCTTCATGGCAGCAACCCGGAGAAGGCCAGGGCGACCGGCCCGGTCATCATGACGTGATTGTTTTCCAGCCATTCGATGGTCAGCGTGCCGCCATCGAGAATGACATCCGCCTTGCGACCAGTCAGGCCTCGGCGGGCAGCGGCGACCAGAGTGGCGCAAGCGCCGGTGCCGCAGGCCAGCGTGATGCCGGCGCCGCGTTCCCACACCCGCATGCGGATGCTGCCGTCATGCAGCACTTGGGCCGCTTCGATATTGCTGCGCTCGGGGAACAAGGCGTGATGTTCGAGCTTCGGGCCGAGATCGGCGAGCGGCACCGCCTCGGCGTCGAGCACGAAAAAGACGGCGTGCGGATTGCCCATGCCGACCCCGACAGGATCGGATAGCGGGCCGACGGTGACCGGCAAGTGCAGCGTATCCATCGCCGAGGCCAGCGGGATCTGGTCCCAGTCGAGACGGGCGGGGCCCATATCGACGGCGACGCGGTTCGGGCCGGCGGCCTGGGCATGGAGCAGCCCGGCGCGGGTCTCGATGGTGGCGTAGCCGCTGCCGGCCTCACCCATCAGCATCCAGGCGACGCAGCGCGTGGCGTTGCCGCAGGCCGAGACCTCGGAGCCGTCGGGATTGAAGATCGACATGAAGGCGTCCGCGCCCGCCTGGCGGGCCGGTCCGACCACGATCAGCTGGTCGCAGCCGATGCCGGTGCGGCGGTCGGCGATGCGCCGGGCGGCCTCGCCGTCGATCTCCCACGGGCGCGCGCGGGCATCGAGAACGACGAAATCATTCCCGGCGCCATGCATCTTGAGAAATGGGCGTCCACTCGGACCAAGCTGAGTCATGGGCGTTTTATAGGAGCGGCGGCGGAAAAAATCCACTTTTCCCGCTGTCAGATATGCTCATCCCTGGGTTGCTGTCCCGGCTGATGCTTGCCGCGGCAGGTGAAAACCAGCTCGCTGCCGTCCCATTCCGCGGTGACGTTGTCGCCGCCCTGCTGCTTGCAGCTATCGAGCTGTTGCCGCTTGGCTTCGATCCAATCCTCGACCGACTGTGTCTTGTTGGTCCACAGATGGTGGGCGCCCCCGATCATCAGGAAGATGCCGGCGACGATGACGAGGAAGGTCAGGAACGGACCCGACAGGATGCCGATGGCGCGCAGGATCCAGACGATGATCAGCACCGGGATCAGCGGGATCAGCAGCAGGATCAGGAAAGGCGCCAGGGCGATCAGCAGCGCGCCCACCCCGATCCCGATGCCGATCAGGGCGGCGAAGAGTCCGACGATGCCGGCAATGAGGGCGCCGATGAAATGCAACATAGGTGCACTATCTCAAAACGGCTTGGTTTCGACCAGGGCCAGGATCGCCGCCACGCAAGCGATCACCAGATAGGGAGCGAACCGCAGGAAGGCGGGGGCCGGCTGGCCGCGCTGCAGCCGTTTCAGGGCGCCGGCCTGCATGCCGTGCAGGGCCGACAGCGCCAGCACGAAGACCAGCTTCAGCGGCAGCCAGATCGAGGGGAACCAATGGCCGTCGATGGCGAGGATCACGCCGAGGATCCACAGGACCACTAAAGCCGGCGCGGTGACGAACAGGTCCCATTTTCGCAAGGCGGCCAGTCTGGCGGCCGGCGGCGGCTTAGCAACCGCTGTCGCGGTCAGCAGGATGCCGATCACCACGATCGTGGCGGCAGCCATATGCAGGATCTTCAGCAGGGAATAATCGGGCATCGGGATCTCATTCAGAACGGAGGGAACGGACGATGAAGAAGGGCGCCAGCGGGATCAGCCCGGCGAGCGCCAGCCACAAGGCGCGGTCGGGTGGCCAGTCGCGCTCGACCGCCTCCCGGCCGATCAGCCAGACATAGGCGAGAAAGGCGATGCCATGCACCGGGCCGAGCACCAGCACCGGTTCGGGAATGCCGGCCAAATGCTTCAAGGGGACGGCGATGAACAGCAGAGCCAGGAAGGCAACCGCCTCGACCAGCGCCACGGCGCGCAACAACGGCATTTTTGACCCACTTCCCCAACGATTTGTGAAACTGTGCCATGCGTCGCTTGTGGTTGGATATGGTCTTCGCTAAAGTCCGGCGCCATCCGACTGGAGGGCTTCCCGCATGACCGACCGCATCCTGATTATCGACTTTGGTTCGCAATTCACGCAGTTGATTGCGAGGCGAGTCCGGGAAGCCGGCGTCTATTCGGAAATTCATCCCTTCAACAAGGTCACCGCCGAGAGCCTGGCCGAGTTCGCGCCCAAGGGCATCATTCTCTCCGGCGGCCCGGCTTCGGTGACCGAAGCGACCTCGCCCCGCGTGCCGGCCGGCGTGTTCGAGTTCGGTGTGCCGATCCTCGGGGTCTGCTACGGCCAGCAGGCCATGTGCGCGCAGCTGGGCGGCGGGGTCTCGACCAGCGACCACCGCGAATTCGGCCGGTCCTTCCTGCAGGTCGAGAAGGCCTGCGCCCTGTTCGACGGGGTATGGGAGATCGGTGGCCGCGAGCAGGTGTGGATGAGCCATGGGGACCGCGTCACCAGCATTCCGCCGGGCTTCCAGGTGGTCGGCCAGTCGGAAGGCGCGCCCTTCGCCGCCATCGCCGACGAGGCGCGCAAATTCTACGGCATCCAGTTCCATGCCGAAGTGGTGCACACCCCCGACGGCGCCAAGCTCTATTCCAATTTCGTCCATAAGATCTGCGGCTGCGCCGGCGACTGGACCATGGCCGCCTTCAAGGAGCAGGCCATCGCCGCGGTGCGCAAGCAGGTCGGATCGGGCCGGGTGATCTGCGGCCTGTCGGGCGGTGTGGATTCATCCGTCGTCGCGGTGCTGCTGCATGAGGCGATCGGCGACCAGCTGACCTGCGTCTATGTCGATCACGGCCTGATGCGCTCGGGCGAGTCCGAGCAGGTGGTCAGCCTGTTCCGCGACCGCTTCAATATCAAATTAATCCATAACGACGCCTCCGATCTGTTCCTCGGCAAGCTGGCCGGCAAGACCGACCCCGAGGAGAAGCGCAAGATCATCGGCGCGACCTTCATCGACGTGTTCGAGGCGGAAGCCAAGAATATCGGCGGCGCCGACTTCCTGGCCCAGGGGACGCTGTATCCCGACGTCATCGAATCGGTCAGCTTCATCGGCGGCCCGTCGGTGACCATCAAGTCGCACCACAATGTCGGCGGCCTGCCGGCCCGCATGAACATGAAGCTGGTCGAGCCGCTGCGCGAACTGTTCAAGGACGAGGTCCGCGTTCTGGGCCGCGAACTCGGCCTGCCCGACGACATGGTCGGCCGCCACCCCTTCCCCGGCCCGGGCCTCGCCATCCGCATCCCCGGCCAGGAGATCACCCGCGAGAAGCTCGACATCTTGCGCGCCGCCGATCAGATCTATCTGCAGGAGATCCGCAATGCCGGTCTCTACGACGCGATCTGGCAGGCCTTCGTCGTGCTGCTGCCGGTCCGCACCGTCGGCGTGATGGGCGACGGTCGCACCTACGACTATGCCTGCGCGATCCGCGCGGTGACCTCGACGGACGGCATGACGGCGGATTTCTATCCCTTCCCGCACGATTTCCTGGGCCGGGTCGCGACCCGCATCATCAATGAAGTGCGCGGCATCAACCGCGTGACCTACGATATCACCAGCAAGCCGCCGGGCACGATCGAGTGGGAGTGAGGGGCGCGTTATGAAGAAGTTGGTGGGCCGGTTTCGGCATATTAATCACGGACAGGTGATCGAGAACGGCCGCGAGGTAGAGTTCAAGATTGAAACGAAATCCGGAGATCTGGTGACGATTCAGATGCTTGTTTCCGAGCTCGCGGGCGTCATCAATTTTCTCGACAATCTTCGCATCAAGGCGGGCGACGAATAGGCGATCTCGTCTATCCAGCAGGAGTAGGTCAATGAGTGGAAAACCGCGCTTCGAACTTTTCGCTTATTGGCGGACCTCGGCGACCTATCGGGTGCGTGTCGCGCTGACTCTCAAAGGTCTGGAAGCCGAGGAACGCTTCGTCGACATCGATGCCGGCGAGCATCGCAGCGAAGCTTTTCTGCGGATCAATCCTCTGGGCGCGATTCCGGCCCTGATCGACCGGGAGTTTCCCGACGCGCCGCCGCTCACGCAGTCGCTGGCCATCCTGGACTATCTCGAGGAAATTCACCCGCAGACGCCGCTTTTGCCGCCAACGCCGCAGGGCCGGGGCAGGGTCCGCTCGCTGGCGTCGATGCTGGCGGCGGATACGCACCCCCTGATCACGCCGCGGGTCATCAAATATCTCACCGAAAGCGCGCATCTTGACACGGATGCTCTCCGCGCCTGGCGCACGACCTGGTTCACCCGGGGCTTGCAGGCGTTCGAACAGCGCCTGGCGACCGAGGCGGAAACCGGGACCTTCTGCCATGGAGACAGCATCACCCTGGCGGACATTTGTCTCGCCAGCATCAAGGTCGTGCTGCCTGTCTTCAAGATCGAGGTGCCCGGCACGCCGATCATCGACCGGATCTTCGCCGCCTGCGAGGCTCAGGAGGCTTTCGCCAAGGCCGCGCCGTTAAGGCAGGTCGGGGCGCCGGTCTAACCGATTGTCGCCGGCTTTAAGCGCCGGCCAGTAATAGAGGGCCGCGGCCCCGAGCGGGCCCGCGCTTGCCGAGGAGGCGGCGACTTCCCGGTCGCGGAACCAGAAGGACAGCGACACCACGGGGGTTCCGGGCGCGAGAGCCCGATCCAGCAGGTTCGCGAGCTCGGGCATCGGCTTGATCATCAGATAGCAGGTCACCGCCCGGGCATCGGTCAGGTCGCAGGCATGGAAGTCAGCCCGGCGCAGGACGACATTGGGCAGGTTTCTCGTGCGAAACTGTGAAATCCAATAAGGGAGCGGCGACATTTCGATGCCGCGGACCTGGGCGCCGGGAAAGGCTCGCGCGATGGCGATGACGAGCGAGCCCCAACCGGAGCCGAGATCGTAAATCACAGCCTGATCCGGTATGCCGGCTCCCTTCAACAACGCGACGACCTCGGCGGCTTCCGCGGCGCTCGACGACATCGGCGGCACACCCGTTCGGATCTGCATCACCAGGATCGATAGCCCCGCGGCGGCGGCGAGCAGGAGGACGGCCGCGGAAATCAAATCATGGGCGGACATTGGGTTTCAGGGCATCCGCTCGACCCATTGCGCGCGGGAAGGCCCCGGCTCGAACGGATCGCTGAAATACTGGGTCTCGTGGGCGACCTTTCCGTCGAGGAATTCCATGATGCTGACCGTGTAGGTCGGCCGTCCGTCATAGGTCAGAACATATTCGGTGACCCAGAGGCCGCCCGCGCCGGTGATCCGCCGCACTTCGAAGCGTTTCTGGTTCGGTTGCGCGGCGCGGGAGGACTGGATCTTCCGCCGCCCGCGAATGCGCTCGCCCGATTGGGGATAATCGAGCACGGCGTCCTCTCGATAAATCTGGTGCTCTGCCTCGAAATCGTTCGTATCGGAGGCGGCCCAGTGGCGATCCAGAGCGGCGCGAATCTCGCGGTCTTCCATCGGGAAATCTCCTTGGAGCGGGCCTGAGTTAAGGCCTGCCGAATATCGAGATGACGAAGTCGACGAAGCTTCTCATCTTGGGGGTCATGTGCCTATCGGGCAGGTAAACCATCTGAAGCGGCGCGCGCGAGAAGTCAAAGTCGGGAAACAGCCGGACGAGGCGGCCGCGCTCGATCTCTTCTTGAACCAGATAGTCCGGCAGGATGACGAGTCCCAGCCCCTGAATCGCGGCCTGCAGCAGGGCAACGCTGTTATTGACCGTCAACTGCCCGCGCACCTGAACGGATTGCGGCGCGTCGCCGCCAAATGCCCATTCGCGTTCTGGCGCCAGATAGCGGAACGCCAGGCAATTATGCGCGGCCAGATCAGAGGGAGTGTCCGGCACCCCGCGGCGAGAGAGGTAGTCCGGTGAGCCGCAAAGAAAGCGGTTCGGGCTGCGCAAGGGCCGCGCTATCAATCCGCTGTCGGGCAGCACGCCGAAGCGGAATGCGGCATCGAATCCTTCTTCGGCCAAGTCCACGACCCGATCATTGAGCTGAAGGTCGATTTCAACCTGATCATAGAGACGCAGATAGTCGGCCAATCTGGGCGCCAGCAGATGAGTGCCCAGAGTGGTCGGGGCGCTTATCCGCAAACGACCTCTTGGTTCCTGATGCATTTCGCGGGCGCTGCTCTCGGCCGCTTCCACCCGCGCGATCACGTCAAGGCATTGCCGGTAATACGTGCCGCCGATCTCGGTCAAGCTTTGCCGCCGCGTTGTTCTGGTGATCAGGCGAGCACCCAGCCGGCTTTCCAGGGATTGCAGGTGAATGCCGGCCATGGTCGGCGAGATGCCGGAAGCGTCGGCCGCGGCTTTGATGCCGCCCAGCTCGACGATACGGACAAACACCTCCATGCTGGTCAACCGATCCATGCCGCCGCGCCTCGATTACAAAGTCTGATTGTTGAGTGTAATTAGGATTGGTCAGTTTATCCAATCGGATTGAGTAGATAAATCTGTGCCAGGTTTCATGACATGGATTTTTTCAATGACTCTTTATGCACTCACAGGAATCACCGGCAATGTCGGGCGCCAAGCCGCGTCTTTGCTCATCGAAAAGGGGCACCGGATTCGGGCCGTCGTCCGGACCGAAGAGAATGCCCGGTACTGGCATGCGCGAGGAGCTGAGGCGGTCATCGCCCGACTGGACGATGCCGACGCTTTGACCGCGGCGTTCACCGGGGTGGACGGCGCCTACGTCATGACGCCCACCTGGTTCGATGCCGAGGACATGTTTGCCGAGAACGAACGCGCCGTGGCGGCGCTCGGATCCGCCTTGCGGATGGGCAAGCCGCCTAAAATCGTTCTGCTCTCATCGATCGGTGCTCAGCACGCACGCGGCACCGGGGCGATCCGCAAGTTGAACCATATGGAGCACGCCTTCGCCGACATACCGGGTGTCACGGCGCTGCGGGCTGCCTGGTTCATGGAGAATTTCGCGGGGTTGATCAGCCAGGTCGCCTCGACGGGGCTGCTGCCGAGCATGCTCGCGCCGTTCGAACAGGCAGTGCCGATGGTCGCCACCAGGGATGTCGGCTTTATGGTCGCCGAGCTTCTGACCCGTCCCGGAGGCTATCCCCGTTTCGTGGAACTCGAAGGGCCGCGGCGCTATGCGCCGATGGACGTGGCAGCGGCCTTCGCCACGGTTCTGGGACGGGATGTCGATGCGACGATCCTCCCTGCGAGCGCATGGGCGGCGGTATTTCGGTCTTGGGGCCTTACGCCGAAATCCGTCGAGGCGATGTCCGAAATGATCTCTGGGTTCAACAGCCGCCATATCGCTTTCGAAGGCGTGGCAGCGCACGGCGAGACCACGCTCGAAGCCGTTCTCGCGACTTTGGCGGCACACTAAAGGAACATCCCATGAAGCATCTCAAATGCATCGTCGCGGCGGTCGCGATCGCTGTGCTGTCGGCTTCCGCGAGTGCGGCCCAAGATCCCAAGGGGAAGATTCTGATCGTCCTGTCCAGCGAAACTGTTCTACCGCTGCAGGGAGGGAAGTCGTTTCCGACGGGCTATTACCTCAACGAGCTGATGATCCCGGTTCAACGCTTCATCGATGCCGGCTACGACCTCGACTTCGCGGATCCCAAAGGCAACAGACCCGCGGTCGATCAAGCCTCGATCAGCGCGGATTATTTCGGCGGCAGCAAAGAGGATCTCGCAAAAGCGCAATCCCTTCAGAAGTCCCTACCGAAGCTGGCCCATCCGCTGACCCTTTCATCGGTCGCGAAAGCCGATCTGGGACAGTACAGCGCCGTCTTCGTCCCCGGCGGACCGGCGCCGATGATCGACCTTATGGCGGATCGCGATCTGGGGACGATCCTGCGCTATTTCCATGAGCATCGGAAGACGACCGTGCTGCTTTGCCATGGGCCGATCGCCTTGCTGGCTACGCTTGCTGATCCCGAGGCGGCGCAAGCGGCGCTCCGTCGCGGGGAAAGGCAGCGCGTGAAGGACCTGGCAGCCTCGTGGCCGTATTCGGGATATCGCATGACGGTGTTCAGCGATGCCGAGGAAGAGCAGGCGGCGGCCAACGTCTTCCATGCCGAACCTCAGTTCCGGCCCGAGGATGCCTTGCATGTCGCCGGAGGTGAGATGGCGACCGTGGAGCCATGGCATAGCAACGCCATTCAGGACGGAGAACTCATAACCGGCCAGAATCCATTCTCGGACAAGGCCATGATGGATCTCGTCCTGCACGCGCTAGCCAACCGCTAATGACGATCGCTCTTTGAGGGGAAATCCAGATCCCGACATGGCCGATGGCCGTGTCGGGATCAAAACCGGGTTCCGTCATGCTTTGGCTCCCGCTGGCCGCAGATAGCCCACGATCAGCCGAGTGACTTCCTCGACGAAATCGGCGGTCCAGGCGTCCGTCGGCTCGGGATGGCGGGTGACGACTTCGTGGGTCAGGGCTTCGACGGTGGTGACGCAGATCGAGGTCGCCATATCGAGATCCTTGACGTCGATCTCGTCGCGGTGCTTGTCGAGATAGCCTCTCACCAGCAAGAAACCCTCCCGTTCGATCGCTTCGATCTCGAACAGCTCGCCCATGCGGGGGATCTGCTCGTCGAACACTCGGTGCAGGGCTGGATCGACGCGATGGGCGTCGATCATGGCGCGGACCAGCCGGCGCATCGAGCTTTCCAGATCGTGGGAGGCCATTTCCGCGATCGCGTTTTTCATAAGGTCCATCATTTCCCGGACATGGCGCGCCACCAGCGCTCCCACCAGCGCCTCCTTGTTGGGAAAATACTGATAGAGCGAGCCGATGCTGACCCCGGCCACCGTGGCGATACGGTTGGTGCTGGCACGGTCGTAACCCTCGAGCTTCAGAACGCGAGCAGTCGCGTCGAGCAAGGTTTCCACCATCAGCTTGGATCGCTCCTGAGAGGCGGATTTCCTGGGAAGCGTCGAGGTGATGCGGGCCATGGCGGGAGGGTCCCTGAATGCGAGTAGACAATGCGAGTGATAACTCGCAGATTTGTCGAAGGCAATCTTCGTGAGGAAATCGATGTCTCTCCTGCAACCGGTTCTGTCCCAATCGGCCACGATCGGCGACCGTATCGAGGATTTTCTCGATCGTTTCGGCGCTGCCTGGAATGGCGGAGACGTCGCCGGGTTCGCTACCCTGTTCATCGAGGATGCGACCTATGTCACCTGGCAGGGCCAATGGCTGCGCGGCCGCGAGGAGATCGCGCGGATGCGCAACTGTCTGCTCCGTGACGACGGTTCGGGCGCGCCTTTGCGGATTCGACCGCTTAGTGTGCGGGCGCTCGGTCCGGCTGTCCGCCTGGTGGTGGCGGCTGGCGGGAACGGTGAGGTGCAGACCTTCACCCTGATCCTGCAGAGCGGACGGTGGGTCTGCGCCGCGGTGCAGAATACGGCGATCGGCCTGCCGTCGGACTAAACAGCAGGCCGAACCGCTCCCTCTCAGACCAGAACCGTGGTGACGTCGATATTGCCGTGCACCGCCTTGGAATAGGGGCAGATGCCGTGCGCCGCGTCGATCAGCGCCTGGGCGGTGGCGCGGTCGAGACCCGGCAGGCTGACGTCGAGGCGGGCGCGCAGGAAGAACGAGCTGCCGGCCAGGTTCAGGGTGATCTCGGTCTCGACTTCCGGCAAGGCCGGCAGGGTCACTTTGCTCTGCATCGCGGCCAGCTGAATCGCGCCGAGATAGCAGGCCGACCAGGCGGCGCCGAACAGGTTCTCGGCGGCCGGATGCGGATCGGGCAGGGCGATGTCGAGCAGGCCGTCGGCGCTGCGGGCGCCGCCATGGGGGCCGGCGGTGACATGGGTCTTGCCGGCGAACAGGAGCTTTTCGGAGGGAGCGTTGGTCATGATGACATCCTTTCGAGATTATATAAATCGTATCCGATTTAATCGGTAGCGATGTATTTAATCGATCGAAAAGAGCGAGTCAAGCACTTCCGATTTAATCGGATACGATTTATATAAAGGCGTGAGTTCGACCCTGGAGGTCCCCATGACCGGTAAATTGTCCCAGTTCCTGTGTTTCGCGGTTTATTCGGCCAATCTGGCTTTCGGCCGCGCCTATAAGCCGATCCTCGACGCGGCGGGCCTGACCTATACCCAATATATCGCCCTGGTCGCGCTCGGCGAGGCGACGGAACATACGGTCAAGTCGCTGGGCGAGAAGATGTTTCTGGAATCCAACACCCTGACGCCGATCCTCAAGAAGCTGGAGGTGGACGGCTATCTCGTGCGCCGGCGCGATGCCGCCGACGAACGGCAGGTGCTGGTCAGTCTGACGACCGCGGGCAAGGCGCTGTTGGACAGGATCGACAGCCAGCCGGTGAGCGACGCGGCCGATCTCGGAGAGGATTTCTCCTCTGTGCAGCAGACCGTGGTCCGGCTGCGCGACAACCTGTTGGACAATACGAAGGGGTAGCCTTTGTTTCTTAGGTCTGACGGGATCCGGAGCGGCCTGTATGTAGGGCATGGCGCTGATCGACGCTGTGCCGCCTGAGCCCAACCCCTGCCACCTCTTGATGAAACAAGGCGCGACCTCATCTGTTAGGGCGGGATGACCGGTTGAACGCAAAAGGATGATCGTATGCTGAAGACGCCGAACAGGGATTTGTTCACGCCCACCACCATCGGGGCGATCGATGTCGCCAACCGTATCGCCATGGCGCCGCTGACCCGGGCGCGGGCCGACATGGACGGCGTCCATTCGCATCTCGCCATCGATTATTACCGCCAGCGCGCCGCCGCCGGCCTGATCATCAGCGAGGCCACCAACATTTCGCGGCAGGGCAGGGGCTACGCGCTAACTCCCGGCATCTACACCGACGCCCATGTGCGGGCCTGGATGCCTGTCACGGCGGCCGTCCATGCCGCCGGCGGCAAGATCGTCTGCCAGCTCTGGCATGTCGGGCGCATATCCCATGTCAATCTGCAGGAGAACGGCGCCGCGCCGGTCGCCCCCTCGGCGATCCAGGCCGGGCAGGAGGTCTTCACTCTGGAAGGCATGCTGCGCCCCTCGATGCCGCGCGCGCTGGAGACCGACGAGATCCCCGGCATCATCGAGGATTACCGCAACGCCGCCCGTAAGGCCAAGGCGGCCGGCTTCGACGGGGTCGAGATCCATTCCGCCAATAACTACCTGCTCGAGCAATTCATCCGCGACAGCACCAACAAGCGGACCGATCGCTATGGCGGCTCGCTGGAGAACCGCACCCGCCTGACGCTCGAAGTGGCGCGGGCGGTGTCCGACATCTGGGGGCCGAGCCGCGTCGGCATCCGTCTGTCGCCGATCACCCGCGCCGTCGGCGACACTCCGTTCGACAGCGCGCCTCAGGTGACTTACGGCTATCTGGCGCGCGAGCTGGGCAAGCTGAAGCTGGCCTATCTGCATTGCGTCGAGGGCCAGACCCGCAGCATCAACGGCGCGACCGATTTCGATTTCGGCGCGCTGCGCCGGGCGTTCGGCGGCAAATATATCGCTAATAACGGCTATGACGGCCCGCTGGCCGAGCAGGCTATTTCCTCGGACCATTCCGACATGGTCGCCTTCGGCCGCCATTTCATCGGCAATCCGGATCTGGTCGAGCGTCTGCGCCGCAACGCGCCACTCCACCACGCGCCGGTCTCGGCCTATTACGGCGGTGGCGCCAAGGGCTATACCGACTTCAAGGCGCTCGACGAAGCGGCCGAATAAAGAAGCGCGCCGATCGGAGGACCGGCGGGTGTGCTCGTCGTTTCGCGCATCTTGTGCGCCAGTTCGGTCTCTCCGGCCGCGTCGAATTGCTCCGCCAGCGCTTCTGCCAGCCGCGCGTCGCCGGGATGGAAGCGGCCTCCGCCCGACAGTGTCGCCAGGGCCAGGTCGCCGCGTCCCATGCCGGTTTCCGCCTGGGCCAAGTCGAGCCGCACGGCGAGGTCTTCGGGCGCCGTCTCGAGGGCCTGCCGCAAGATGGTGGCGGCGGTCTCGCCGAATCCCTGGCGATAGCGCGCGGCGCCCAGCAGATGCAGCAAAGCGGGGGTGGGCGGGCCGTGGCGCAGCGCCTCCTCGCACAGGGCACCGCAGGCCGGCCAGTCGTCCTGATCGTAGCGGCTTCGCGCCGTCTCCAATCTCAGCCGCAAGGCCAGTTCGGCCCGGTCGCGCAACAGCGCGCGGATCGCCTGCAGGATGCGCTGCACCGGCGCGCGGCGATAATTCCAGCGCTCGTCGGCGGCGGGCGGCGGAACCACCATGGTGGCGTTAGCCTCAAACAGCAGCACATTGCCGGCTCGGTCGATGCCGAAATCGATGCCTCCATAATCGAGCTCAAGGGCTTTGGCGATCTCGGCCAGGGTCCGCCGCTGATCGGCGGTCAGGACCTGGTCCATGGCGTCTAGGAAACGCTGGTCCTCGGCGCGGTGCGCGGCATTTTCGGCCATGTCGGCGGTGTAGTAATGCACCTTCCAGTCATGCGCCACGGCGAGGTGCAGCGGATAGAGTTCTCCATCCACCAGCATCACCCGATATTTGCGGATCTTGCCGTCCGCGCCGCTGGCGTCCAAATATTCGATAGCGACCAGAGTCTCGCCCGGCAGGGCGGTGGCCGCCTCTTCCAGCGCCTCCGGCCGCTCGATCCTGACGAAATTGAAGCCGGTGTGAAATCCCGGCGAGCGGAGCAGGCAGGGAAAGGAAATGCCGCGCTCGGCCAGGATCGCCGCCGCATCGGGCAGGGCGTCGCGTGGCAGCACCGCCATTTTCGGCGCCACCAGCCCGGGAATTCCCGTTAGCCGCTCGGCATTGGCGGCGCGTCCGGTGGCGAGAACCGCTTCGGGCTGGTTGATGACCGGCGCGGTACTGCGGGCTACCAGGCCCACCGCGGCTTCCAGTGCAGGGCCTGCCAGATCGGCGTCGCCGATGGCGTTGAAGATCAGCCGGTGCGGCGGCAGGGGCGCGGCGGGATCGGCGAAATCGGCGAACAGCACGGTGGTCGAGAAAATCCGGTCGTCGATCTGCGCGCGGATCGGCACCGCACCGCCGGCCGCCGCTCCCAGCACCAGCAATTGGATGGGAATGCCTTCGCCGCGATAGGGGTAGGTCAGAATCGGATGTCCGCGGAAGCCTTTCTCGCGATAGGGCCGCGCCGTTGCTTCCTCGCCCATCCCGGTCAGAACATAAGCCATGCCGCGATTGGCTTCCACGCTGTCGGGATCGAGAAGCAGCGCCGCGGCGAAATGATCCCGCGCTTCCTCGAATTCCTGTGCCTTTTCCAGCGACGATCCGAGATTGATATGGCCCATGGCATTGTCGGGGTGGTGCTTCACCGCCTCGCGATAGAAGGACCGCGCCGCGCCGGCGTGGCCCATCGAAGCGAGCAGGGCGCCTAGATTGTTGAGCGCGGAGAAATGGGTCGGCATCACTGCCAGCAGCGCGACATAGGCGTCGCGGGCCTCTTCCTCCCGGCCGAGGCGGGCCAGGATTCCGGCGCGCTCCAGGCGCAGCTCCCCGGACGGATCGCCCAGGCCGACGCGGCGGTTCAGCTCGTCGAAAATCATCAGCAGGCGCTGGCGCGGAGGCGAAGGTGGCATCATGCACCCGTTTGTAGCCGGCTGGGATTGCCGGCTTATGTCGGTCGGGTTACGCGGCGTTTCGGGCCGCCAATGGTCACTGGACTAAAACGGGCGGCGATCCTGAACTGTCGGGATGAGATTTTTCAGGAAAGTCAAAGATTTATGGCCAAACTGAAAAGCCTGCCCAAGTCCGCGGCCCGCGCCGCGCTGCTTAAAGCGCGGCAGCAACGCAAGATGGCCTGTTCGCCGGAGCGTTATGTCAGGGGCGCGACCGGGCAATTCTATGACTGGCTGCGGTCGCGCACCCGCGGGCGGCTGTCCGAGGGGCCTGAGATCTGGATCTGCGGCGATTGCCATATCGGCAATATCGGGCCGCTGGCCGATCCCCAGGGCCGGGTCGTCATCGAAATCCGCGATCTCGACCAGGCGGTGATCGGCAATCCGGCGCATGACCTGGTGCGGCTCGGCCTGTCGCTGGCCTCGGCGGCGCGCGGCTCGGACCTGCCGGGCGTCGCTACCGCCCTGATGCTGGAATGCCTGGTCGAGGGCTACAGTCAGGCCTTCGAGCCCGGTTTCAAGGAGGGCGACCTCACCATGCCGAAAGCGGTGCGGCGCGGTCTCAAATTGTCGAAATCCGCCAACTGGTCGACCTTGGCCGAGGCGCGGCTGGAGACCGCCAAGCCGACCATCCCGCTCGGCAAGCGCTTCTGGCCGTTGAGTCGGAGCGAGCGCCGGGAGGTGGAAAAGTTGGCCGCCGGGGAGGATATGCACCAGCTGGTCACCCGCCTGCGCCATCGCGACCATGATTCCGCGGTCGAGCTGGTCGATGCCGCCTATTGGGTGAAAGGCTGCAGCTCGCTCGGGCTGGTGCGCCTGGCCCTGCTGATGCGGGTGCGGGGCGAGGAGAAGAAGGAATATTGCCTGGTGGACATCAAGCAGGCGGTCCACGCCGCCGCGCCCCAGGCGCCCCACGCCGCCATGCCGCGCGACAATGCGCGGCGTGTCGTCGACGCGGCCCAGGCGCTGTCGCCCTCGCTCGGCTACCGCATGCTGGCGACGAGATTGTTTGACCGTCCGGTCTTCATCCGCGAATTGCTGCCGCAGGATCTCAAGCTCGAGGTCGAAAATCTGTCGCACAAACAGGCCTCCCACACCGCGCGCTTCCTCGGCGCCGTGGTTGGGCAGGCCCACGCTCGCCAGATGGACCGCGAGACCCGCAAGAGCTGGCTGGCCGAGTTGAAGCGCCGCCAATCCAAGGCGGTCGAGACTCCGTCCTGGCTGTGGACCAGCGTCGTCGATCTGCTGGCCGAGCATGAGCGCGCCTATCTCGACCATTGCCGGCGCTACGCCCTGGCCAAGGAGTGAACAACCATGGCAAAGGAAAGCAAGCAGGAGGCCAAGGATATCGAAGACCGCGCCCGGCTGCGGGCGCCGATGATCTATGAGGTGGTCTGCCAAGAGGGTCGCGCCGAGATGGAACGTCCGGTCGTCTCGCTGTTCTGGTCGGGCCTGGGCGCCGGCCTGTCCTTAAGTTTCTCGCTGCTGGCCCAGGCCATCCTCTATCACCATCTGCCGGACACGCCCTGGCGGCCGCTGATTACCGATCTTGGCTATACGGTCGGGTTCCTGATCGTGATCCTCGGACGCCAGCAACTCTTCACCGAGAACACCATCACCGTGGTGCTGCCGCTGCTGGCCGAGTTCAACCGGCGCAATTTGTTTCTGACCGGCCGCATCTGGGGGGTGGTGCTGGCCGCCAACATTCTCGGCACCGCCTGCGCGGCGGCCTTCTGCACCTACAGCCCGGCGCTGACGGAAGAGGTGCGCCACGCCATGCTGGACTTAAGCGCCCAAGGGTTGTCGCATGATTTCTGGGAGATGCTGTTCCGCGGAATCTCGGCCGGCTTCGTGATTGCCGCGTTGGTGTGGATCATCCCCAGCGCCGAGGGGACCGAGGTCCACGTCATCCTGATCATGACCTATCTGATCTCGCTGGGCGGCTTCGCCCATATCGTCGCCGGCAATGTCGAGGGGATCATGCTGGTGCTGAATGGACAGTGGGACTGGCTCCATCTGCTGACCCATTTCGAAATCCCGGTGCTGATCGGCAATTCGATCGGCGGCACCGCTTTGTTCGCCGTGCTGTCCTACGCCCAGGTGATGGAGGAAATGTAGGGTCATGAAACATTTGTGACCCTTGGCTCCTGGGCCTTTACCAGCCCTTCGCCGGTGCTAGGATCCGCGCTCCCGATTCTTGCCGGCGGATTTCATGCGCGACGCTTTCCGACGTCTTCTCGCCCAGGCTCACCCGCTGATTTTCGTGCCGGTGGCGGGCACGGCCGGCTTTTGCACCTATTTCGCCATGTACGCCTTCCGCAAGCCGTTCACGGCGGCGACCTTCGACGCGGTGCCGGGCTGGCATTTCGCGTTGGATTACAAGATTGCGCTGGTGGTGGCCCAGGTAGCTGGCTACGCCCTGTCGAAATTCATCGGCGTCAAAATCATCTCGGAGATTCGTCCCGATCAGCGCGCCAAGGCGATCATCGGATTGATCGGTGTTTCCTGGCTGGCGCTGATCCTCTTCGCCCTGCTGCCCGCGCCGTGGAACGTGGCGGCGATGTTTCTCAACGGCCTGCCGCTCGGCATGATCTGGGGGCTGGTCTATGGCTATATGGAGGGGCGGCGCGTCTCCGAGCTGCTGGCCGCCATGCTGTGCGCCAGTTTCATCGTCTCGTCGGGACTTTTGAAGTCGATCGGCCTGTGGCTGATGCAGGCCCTGGCGGTCGACCGCTTCTGGATGCCGGCGGTGACCGGCGCGCTGTTTCTGCCCCTGCTGCTCGCCTCGGTCTGGGTGTTGAGCGCGCTGCCGTCGCCCAATCCCGGCGACGAGGCGGAACGGGTCAAACGGATGCCAATGAACGCCCTCCAGCGCGGAGAATTCCTGCGCGATTACGCGGCCGGCCTGGCGGCCATCGTGCTGGCTTACATCCTGCTGACCGCTTTCCGTGATTATCGCGACAATTTCGCCGCCGAGATCTGGGCCGCGCTCGGGTTCGGCGGCGAGGCGGGCGTATTCACCGCCAGCGAATTGCCGGTGGCGGTGGTGGCGCTGGTCGCCATGGGCGCGGTGATCTCGGTGCGGGACAATCGCCGCGCCCTGATGGTGATCCACGGCATGGTGGCGGGCGGCTGCGCGCTGATCGGGTTGTCGACTCTGGCCTTCCAGGCGCATTTGATCTCGCCGCTGGCCTGGATGATCGCCACCGGGTCCGGCCTTTACATGGCCTACAACCCGATCAACGCCGTACTGTTCGATCGACTGGTCGCCGCGAGCGGACGCATGGGGACCGCCGGCTTTCTGATCTACGTGGCGGATTCGGCCGGCTATCTCGGCAGTGTCGGCGTGCTGCTCTGGCGCAATTTCGGGCATTTCACCCTCGACTGGTTGCAATTCTTCATTGCCGGGGCCTATGCCACCAGCCTCATCGGCGTGGTCGGCGTGATCTTCGCCGCGTTCTTTTTCCTGCGCCAGTCGCCTGCCGTCCCCGTCGCCGCGAGGAGCTACGCATGACCCCGCTTCGCCTGATCGAGGATGGCGCCATCCTGGAAGTCGTCCTGGGAGGCGGACCGGTACGCTTCCATGCCCTGTGGCTGCGCGACAATGCCCGCGACGACCAGACCCGGAGCCCCTCGAACGGTCAGCGCCTGATCACCCTGCTCGACATCCCCGCGGAGACCCGTATCGCTTACGCCGCCTGGACCGGCGGGGCGCTGAGCTTGCGCTTCGAGCCGGAGGGCAAGCGGGTCGAGTTCGATCCCGATTGGCTGCTCTCCCACGCCTATGACCGGCCGCGCGCCGAGGATATCGGCTGGACCGGCCCCCAGGTGACCCGCTGGGACGCGGCGTCGGGCGCGACTCTGCCGGTCGAAGCGTATGACGCGGTTCGGGACGACAAGACGGCGCGGCGGCGCTGGTTGGCGGCGGTGCGACGCCATGGCTTCGCGCGGCTGACCGGCGCGCCAACGTCGGAAGGGATGGTGGCCGAGGTGGCCGCCTGGTTCGGCCATGTGCGCGAGACCAATTACGGCCGGATCTTCGACGTGCGGGCCGAGGTCAACGCCAGCAATCTCGCTTACACCAATCTCGGCCTGCAGGCCCATACCGATAATCCCTATCGCGACCCGGCGCCCGGCCTGCAGATCCTGGCCTGTTTGCGCAATAGTGTCGAAGGCGGTGGTTCGGTGCTGGTCGACGGGTTCGAGGCCGCGCGGCGGCTGCAGGCGGAGAGCCCGGACGCTTTCTCGCTGCTGACCAGGCACTGCGCCCGCTTCGACTATTCCGGCTCGGCCGGCGTGCGGTTGCGCTCGAAGCGGCCCTTGCTGGAGCTCGGCCCCGATGGCGAGCTGCTGGCGGTGCGCTTCAACAACCGCTCGGCCGCGCCCTTCGTCGATATCCCGTTCGAGGCGATGGCGGACTATTATGCCGCCTATCGCCGGCTGGCCGAGTTGATCGAGGATCCGGCCCTGTGCTTACGCTTCCGGCTCGATCCGGGCGATTTGTTCATTGTCGACAATATGCGCGTGCTGCATGCGCGCGACGCTTTCACCAGCGGCGGCGACCGCTGGCTGCAGGGATGCTACGCGGACAAGGACGGCCTGCTGTCCAGCCTGGCCGCGCTCGAAGAGGAGAGTGCAAAATGAGTTTGATCGATCGCCTAGAGGCGCTGTTCCTGCATCGCGGCGCCGAGGCCTATCTCGGCGAGCCGGTGACCATTTCCCAGCACATGCTGCAATGTGCCGCGCTGGCGATGGCGGAGAATGCGTCCGAGGCGCTGGTGGCGGCGGCGCTGCTGCACGATATCGGCCATCTCGCTGGTCCGGGCGGGGAATATCGCCCCGAGGATACCGCGGACCGCCATCATGACGAGGGCGGCGCCGCTGTGCTGGAAGGCCATTTCCCGCGCCTGGTGGTCGAGGCGGTGCGGCTGCATGTGGCGGCCAAGCGTTATCTTTGCGCGACCGATCTGTCCTATTTCGCACGGCTGTCGCCGGCGTCGCGGCACAGTCTCGCGCTGCAGGGCGGACCGTTCGACGAGGCCGGTATCGACGATTTCGAATCGATGCCCTTTCATCGCGAAGCGGTGCGGGTGCGTCGATGGGATGATGGCGGCAAGGTCGACGGCGTGACTGTGCCGAGCTTCGCCGATCTGCGTCCTTTGCTCGAACGGGTCAGCGCGCCTGCGTCTTGATGAAATCGACGAAGGCGCGCAGCGGCGCGGGCAGATGCCGCCGGCCCGGATAATAGAGAAACGGGCCGGAAAAATTTTGCCACCAGGGCTGCAGGATCGGCTCCAGCGCGCCGCTCTCCAGATGCGGGCGCAGCATATCCTCGAACAGATGGATGATGCCGATCCCGGCAATCGCGGCGCTGATGGCGAGATCGATCGAGCCGCCCGGCCGCACCAGAAGCCGACTGGTGGGATCGACCTTGATCACCTCGCCCTGCTGCTCGAAATCCCAGCTCGGCTTGGCGCCGCCGGCGAATTGGCCGCGCAGGCAGGCATGGGTCAGTAAATCGCGCGGATGGTCGGGCCGGCCGTGGTCGTCGAGATAGGCGGATGCCGCGGCCGTGGCGAAGCGCTGGATGCGCGGGCCGATCGGGATCGCGATCATGTCCTGCTCCAACCGCTCGTCATAGCGGATGCCGGCGTCGCACTGGGCCGCCGGCAGATCGACGAAACTGTCCTCGACCACCACCTCCAGGCGGATGTCGGGATAAAGTTTGAGGAAAGGCGGGATCAGCGGCGCCAGCACGATGCGGGCGGCGCTGGCCGGAACGTTGAGCTTTAGCGTGCCGGCCGGGCGCTCCCGGAAGGCGTTGAGCACGTCGAACGCCGCCTCCATCTCGCCCAGAACCGGGGTCATCCGCTCGATCAGCCTTTGCCCAGCCTCGGTTGGAGTAACGCTGCGGGTGGTGCGGTTGAGCAGGCGCAAGCCGAGCCGCGCTTCGAGGCGCGCCACCGCGGCGCTGAGGCCGGAGGCCGACACGCCGCTGATGCGCGCCGCGTCGCGGAACCCCTTGGTGCGCGCCACCGAGAGAAACGCGGCGAGATCGTTGAAATCGGGCCCCACTGTACATCCTTTCGAACAGCCCGTGCATATTGAGCCGGATTATCAAACGGGACAAGACGAGGGATAGTCCGCTCACCCCCTTAGGAGTTCCGTCATGCCCAACCTGTCCTTTTCCTTCGCCGGCCGCACCATCAACCGCATGGGCTATGGCGCCATGCAGCTGGCCGGCCCGCATGTGTTCGGCCCGCCGAAAGACCATGACGCGGCGCTGGCTGTCCTGCGCGAGGCGCTGAAGCTCGGCGTGAACCATATCGACACCAGCGATTTCTACGGCCCGCATGTCACCAACCAGATCATCCGCGAGGCGCTATCGCCCTATCCGGACGATTTGCTGATCGTCACCAAGGTCGGCGCCGTGCGCGACGGCGAGGGGGCGTGGCTGCCGGCGCAGGAGCCGGAGGATCTGGCGCGCGGACTCGAGGACAATCTGCGCAATCTCGGGCTCGCCGCCATCGATGTGGTCAATATCCGCATCATGGGCGCCATCCATACGCCGTCCGAAGGGTCGATCGCCCGCCAGGTCGAGGCGCTGGCCGAGCTGCGGCGCAAAGGTGTGGTTCGCCATATCGGCCTGTCCAACGTCACGTCGGCGCAGCTGGCCGAGGCGCGTCGCATCACCGAGATCGTCTGCGTGCAGAACCAGTACAATCTGATCCAGCGCGAGGACGATGCCCTGGTCGATGAGCTGGCGGCGTTGGGCATCGCCTATGTGCCCTTCTTCCCCCTGGGCGGCTTCAGCCCGATCCAGTCGGATGGGCTGTCGAAGATCGCCGCCCGATTGGGCGCCACGCCGATGCAGGTGGCGTTGTCCTGGCTGCTGCACCGCGCGCCCAATATTCTGCTGATTCCGGGCACGTCGTCGGTGGAGCATCTGCGGGAGAATGTGGCGGCGGCGAAGCTGTCGCTGAGCGAGGAGGTGCTGGTGGAACTGGAAGGGCTGACGAAGGCATGACTCCATTTGGAGCTGTGGACTCTTGGGGGTTTCCCAAAGAGTCCACAGCTCCTAGGCTAAGGAATAAAGCCGGCTTAAGGGTCGTCTGAGAAACATGGAAGCACTCTCCAGGCGGGATAAGCGCACGATCGGCACCGAGCTCGACCGTTACGGCGGTGTCGGGCCCGGTTTCCACTCCCTGCGTATTGCTCTCGCGATCGGCGTTGTTTGCGGGCATACCTTCCTTGTCTTAGGAGAGCGGCCGGTTTTCCCTAAGCCGATCAGCCTTCTGATAGAAGATTTGGTTCCGGCTTTTTTCGTCTTGAGCGGCTTTCTCGTTACCGGTAGCGCTCTCCGAAACACGCTCTCTCGCTTTGCCGTCAACCGCGTAGCTCGTATCGCTCCCGCCCTCGTCATCGACACGGCGCTGGCTGCCCTGGTGCTAGGGCCGTTATTTACGGTCATGTCGCTCACAAACTATTTCTCGGACCATGAATTCTGGGGGTATTGCTTAAACATCTTCTGGTTGATGCATTACCACCTTCCAGGCGTCTTTCAAGCTAACCCCGACCCAAACGCCATCAATGCGTCTCTGTGGTCTCTCCCTTATGAGATTGCTTGCTATGCCCTGGTGACGACGGCGATCGCCTTACGCCCATCAAGACGGCCGTGGGTAGGCATCGCATTGGTGGCCTTGGTCGTCGGCGCTATCATATTTTCCAATGCAGCCGGCATTTCTAAAGAAGACGTGGCGGGCGTTTCTTGGCAAGGTCTGCCGCTTGGCAAGATATTTTCCAACTTTGCGCTGCCTTCACACATCGGAATGTATCTCTATTTCTTGTACGGCGCCTTGATCTATCTCGTCCGCCACAAGATCATATTTAACAAAAAAAGTGCCATTCTCTGTATCGTCGCGCTTCTGTTTTGCGCCTATGGCATCGTTCCAGAAGATGCCGCGCTGACCAGAACAATCCTGTTCGGGCCAGCGTTAGCCTATCTCACGGTATGGATCGGCCTCACGCCGATACCGAAAATCCCGCTCTATCACCGGGGCGACTATTCCTATGGGGTCTACCTATACGGCTTTCCGCTCCAACAATCGCTGGTCGCATTGTTCCCTGAGTTTCATAATCCTCTTTTGTTCACGCTGTGCTCGGTAGCGTTGGCCACAGCGGTCGCGATGGTCTCCTGGCACCTGGTTGAAAACCCGATCCATGGGTTGCGCAAGGGCACCGTCACGCCGCCGACGCGGCGGCGTACACGGCGCGCGCCTGCTTGATCTGATCGTGGCGGCTCTCCGCCCAGCGCGCCAGCGCCGTCAACGGCTCGACCAGGGAACGGCCGAGATCGGTCAAGGCGTATTCGGTGCTGGGCGGGGTTGTCGGATGGACGGTGCGGCTGATCAGTCCATCCTCCTGCAACTCGCGCAGGGTCTGAGTCAGCATGCGCTGCGAGATGTCGGGGATCGCGCGGCGCAATTCGCCGAAACGGTGCGAGCGTTCAGCCAGGGTGAAGACCAGCAGTGAGCTCCATTTGTCGCCGATCCGGTCGAGCACGTCACGGATTGGGCAGATGTCGGGCAGGTCCTTCTGCTCGCGATAGCGTTGGGCGGTGAATGCGGCGTAATCGCTCATGGTTACCTCTGAGTGCCTATCTCCCGGCAAGCTGCCTTCTTTACGGCGCGCTCGACAGGCTTATTCTATCCATAGTCTCAAAAAGAGACCAGCATTCAATTTGACTATGGAGTTCCCGATGTCTTCCCCCGATCTTCTCGTTACCGGCGCCAGCGGTCAGCTCGGCCAGCGCGTCCTGCATCACCTGATCGACACACTGAATATTCCCTCCGGCCGCATTGCCGCCGCCACCCGCAAGTCCGACTCTCTCGCCGCCTGGGCCGATAAGGGCGTCGCGGTCCGCCGCGCCGATTTCGACGATGCGGCCTCGCTGTCCGCCGCCTTTGCCGGCATCGAACGCCTGT
>Ga0302314_10004909_pt1 | contig 24506 bp, 26 predicted proteins | sample III_Palsa_N2_3_FD_200533 | JGI IMG/M metagenome (GOLD analysis project Ga0302314, IMG submission 200533) | Peat permafrost microbial communities from Stordalen Mire near Abisko, Sweden - III_Palsa_N2_3 | ecosystem: Environmental > Terrestrial > Soil > Palsa > Peat permafrost | place: Sweden... | reverse complement strand
TGCTGGTGGGCGTGAGCGCGTAGCGTGCGGTGGCGAGCCAGGTCTTGGGCGTCTCCTTCGAGTGCGCCGTCGGCAGCGAGCCGCCCGCCAGCGGGCCCGCGCCGTCCTGGGTGTAGTCCTGCTTGTTTTGCGCGACGCGCAGGCCGCCCGTGAGCGCGAGTCGCGCCGTCGCGTTCCAGGTGACGTCGCCGTAGGCCGCGAGTTCCTCGTAGCGGCTGATCAGCCCGAGTTGGGCCAGGTCGGGCACGTCGCCTGGACCGCCACCGGCCACGGTGTCGCCCACGTGCTGCTGCTGGTTGGCCGACTCGTGGTCGTAGAACAGGCCCGCGAGCCATTCCACCTGGCCGCCGGAGGCGGAGGTCAGGCGGAATTCCTGGGTCGCCTTGTGCACGTCGGCACCCACGTCCTCCTCGACCGTCGCGGGAGTGAATCCGAAGACCTCCGTGATCAGTGGCGCGTAGACGGTCGACAGATCCTCGTTCAGCCGCAGCCGGGTCTGCTGCACCGACGTGATCGAGTTCAGGCGCGCCGTGCCGAAGTCGTACTCGAGATCGACCGAGCCGAGGCTGGTGCGCATCGAGTAGGGCTCGCGCAGCACGAGTTCGCGATCCGATGGGCCGTTCACCGGGCTGCCGGTGGCCGGGTCGTAGTCGACGTAATCGCTGCTGCGACGGTGGATGTCCTGCGTGAGCGCCGTGGCGCGCACATGGAAGTGGGCCGAGGGCTCGATGAGCAGCGCGACGCGGCCGCCGGTGGTGTCGCCGCTGTTCAGGTTCTTGCCGGCCGCCGGCCCCAGCGCATCGACCCAGCCGCCGTCGTGGTCGCGGAACGCCGCCACGCGCAGGCCGGCCACGTCGGCCTTCAACGGCACGTTGATGACGCCGCTGACGGTGTTGCCGACGCCGCCGCCGCTCGTCGTGCTCGCGCCCAGCGACACCTTGCCGGAGAGCTCGGACGTGTCGGGCTCGTTGGTCACGTATTTCACCAGGCCGCCCATCGCGCCGGCGCCGTACAGCGTGCCTTGCGGGCCACGCAGCACTTCGATGTGGTTCAGGTCGAGCAGCGACATGTCGAGCGCGGTGCTGGAGCCGGCCGCGAAGGCGCTGCTCGAGCCGAACGCGACATCGTCGATGTAGGTGCCGACGGTCGAGATCGTCTGGTCGCCCGTCGACACGCCACGGATGCTGACGGCGCCGATGCCCGCGCCACCGGTGGTCTTGACGTCGACGCCGGGCTGGTCGGCCAGGTAGTCGGTGAGGCTCTTCGCGCCGGCCTGCTCCAGGCTTTCCGTGGACAGGCGATCGACCTGCATCGGCACCTCGCGCGCGGGCTCGCGCCGGCGCGACGCCGTGACCATGACCGTTTGCGGCGCATCGTCGGCAGCCGCCGACGCCGCCGCGGCGGGCGGCACCGCACTGGCGGCCGCAGCCGCGGGCGCGGGTGCCTGCGCGAAGGCCGCGAGCGGCAGCATCGCGGCGACCGCCAGCGCGATCGCCGTCGGCCGGACACCGCGGGGCACGGCAGGAGGCGACACAGGAATACGGTGGGACAGATCGGCAGGGGTCATGGCATTCCTCGTTCGAGATGAGCTGGACGACCTCGGCCGCAGGGCCCTTCAGGTCTTTGACAAATCGTAGCGCGCATTTCTTATTTGTCAAAGTTTTTCCTTTTAGTACAAACCATTCCTTTCAGCATCTTTTTGTCGATACCAGCTCCACTGCTAAAGTGCGCTCATGAAAGTTCCCACTCCCGGCCCCGGCGAAGCCATCCGCGCCCTGCGCAAGCGCATCGGTCTCACGCTGACAGAGCTGTCCGGTCGTACCGGGCTCGCGGTATCGACACTGTCCAAGCTCGAGATGGGCCACGTCTCGCTGTCCTATGACAAGCTGATGCTGATCAGCAAGGGACTGGACGTCGACATGGCGGAACTGCTGGACACGACGCCGCATCCCAACGGCGCGGCCACGAACGGCGGGCGCCGCGTCGTGCAGCGTGCGGGCGAGGGCCAGCATGTGGAGACACGCAGCTACAGCCAGGTCTATCTCGCCACGGAGTTGCTGAACAAGCGGTTCACGCCGATCTTCTGCGAGCTCCACGCCCGGACGCTGGACGATTTCTTCGCCGAGTTCGGCGACTTCATCCGCCATCCCGGCGAGGAATTCACCTACGTGATCGAAGGCGAGGTCGCCTTCCATACCGATCTCTATGCGCCGGTGACCTTGCTCGCGGGGGACTCGATCTATTTCGACAGCGAGATGGGGCACGCCTACCTGAAGGCCTCGGACACCCGGTGCTGCCTTGTCACCACCTGCTCCCCGCGCGGCCGCGACGAGACGATGATGGACACCTTCGTCAACGCTTCCGTCAAGCACGCCGGCGAACGGGCCGCGCCGAAGAAGAGGCCGCTCGTCACGCGCGCGAAGAAGCCGGGGTGAGCTGGCCGGAGGCTCGCGACCGGCGCCTGAGGATCACGCGCAGCGTGCACGCACCCAGAACACCTTCGATCGCCGCAGGCGCTCCAACGACTTGCGACTGGCGCGCGCCGATCGCTCCGACTGCGCGCGCAGCCATGCCAGCGCGAAGCAAGCGCCAGGCTCCGTCGGGGCCAACGCTGCGAAACGCAACCCGGCCTGCACGTCGTCGATGTACTTTCCCAGGTGGTCCTGCGCCGGCGCGATTCTCTTCAGCCAGGCGTCGACGTCGCGCCGGTGGAACGCGGGTGCGGCGAATTCGGCGAGGTAGCGCAAGCGCTTGATCCGCTTGCGCACGCGATGCTGGCGCGCGAACGGCAGTTGCTCGAAATGGCGTGCGTCACGCGTGACCTGACGTGCCAGCTTGCGCAGCCGTCGGACCAGGCACGCGAGCCCCGAATCGTCGTCCGCGCGATCGAGGCCGGCGCTCGACGCTCCCGCAAAGGCCATGAGCCGGATCAAGACGCCCTGGAAGGCGGCGCCGCGCACCAGATCCTGGATCGCCTTCGCGTCCGCGGGCGACGGCGGGACCGCGTCGGGCACCGGGGCGCCCGCGCGCTGCAACGCCGGCGTGACGGACGTCGAGAGCACGTGCCGGTCGCGCGATTCGCCCAGCGCCGCGAAGACGGGCTCGATCGCCGCCTCCCAGCCGTCCGGCATGCGCGCGGCGAAGCACTTCGTGCCGCACGCCACCGAGCGCAGTCGCCGCAGCCCCACGCGCAACTGGTGCACATGCTCCGCATCGGGGCTGCCGCGGGCGATCTCGCCGGCATTGGCCAGGATCTGCGCGAGACAGGAGGCCACCATGCGACGCAACATCGTCTCGCCGCCGAGCGCCCGCAACTCCTTGCCGCCCCAGGGCGGCGGCGCCGCCTTCGCCGCGGGGGCGAACGGACTATCCGCCAGCAGCAGCGCGCCGCGTTCGAACTTCGACACCGGATCGATCCAGAGGCCTTGCAAGGCCTGCCAGTCGAGGGCCAGCGCATACAGGCCCGCCGGATCGCCCTGCTTGAACTCCAGCTCGAGCTCCGAGATCGGACGGGATCGCCCCGCAGCGGTCACCTCGCCTTCGTCCAGCGACCACTCCACCAATGCGCCATGGGCGCTCAGCAATCGGCTCAGTCGAGTGACATCGGTGCGGCAACTCTCGGCCAGCGCCGGGCGTGCCGCGCGCCTGAGCAAGGCTTGCAGACGGCGGCCCACGGCCGAGTGCTTGTGACGGTCCAGATCGAGTTCCGGAACGGCCGGCTCCGCGCCCTCGACCGCGGGATCGAGATCGACGGCAACCTCGTGCTCCAGGCGCTCGGCCGCGCGGCCCCCGCTGCGCTCGAGCGTCTGTACCCAGCGTCCGTCCTCGCTGCACAGCCGCAGCGCGAAGCGATGGCGGGCCAGCAACTGGTCGGACGTGTCGAAGTAGATCGCCGATAGCGTGCTCTGCCGGAGCTTGCGTCGGTCCAGCGCGTCCAGCAAGCGGCCGCGCCGGCCAAGCTCGACGTGCAACCTGATCTCGAGTTCGCCCATGCATCCGCGGCGGCAACGCGCATGCCCGACAGCGCGCGCCGCACGCGCGCGATTTCAACGCGCGGCGTCGGGCAACTCGATCTTCACCTCGAGCACCTCGAGGTCGTCCTGGCGCTCCAGGTGCACCTTGATGTCCTCGGGGTTGATCGAGACGTACTTCGAGATCACCGCGATCAGCTCGCGCTGCAACGCCGGCAGGTAGTCGGCCTTCGATCGTCCGCCGCGCTCGTGCGCGAGGATGATCTGCAGGCGTTCCTTGGCGACGGAAGCGGTCTTCTTCTTTTCGCCGAGCAGGAAGGAGAACAGGGACATCATTGCTTGCCCCCGAACAGCCGCTTGAAGAAGCCCGACTTCACGTGGTCCACGAAGCGCATCGGGCGTTCTTCGCCGAGGAAGCGGGCCACGAGATCGGTGTAGGCCTCCGACACATCGGACTCCTTCAGGTGGATGGCCGGCGTGCCCTGGTTGGAGGCCTGCAGCACGCTCTCGGACTCGGGGATCACGCCCATCAGCGGAATGCGCAGGATCTCCTGGATGTCGGTCACCGACAGCATCTGGCCTTCCTCGACGCGCGCCGGGTTGTAGCGCGTGATGACCAGGTGTTCCTTGATCGGCTCCAGCCCTTCGATGGCGCGCTTCGTCTTGCTGCCCAGCATGCCGATGATGCGATCCGAGTCGCGCACCGACGAGACCTCGGGGTTGGTGACGACCAGCGCCTCGTCGGCGAAATGCATCGCCAGCAGCGCGCCCGTCTCGATGCCCGCCGGCGAATCGCAGACGATGTACTCGAAGCCCATCTCGGCGAGCTCCTTCAACACGCGCTCGACGCCATCCTTGGTCAGCGCTTCCTTGTCGCGCGTCTGCGAAGCCGGCAGCACGAACAGGTTCTCGCACTGCTTGTCCTTGATCAGCGTCTGGTGCAGGTTGGCTTCGTTGTTGATCACGTTGATCAGGTCGTACACCACGCGACGCTCGCAACCCATGATCAGGTCGAGGTTGCGCAGGCCGACGTCGAAATCGATCACGGCCGTCTTGTGGCCGCGCAGCGCGAGGCCGGACGAGAAGCTCGCGCTGGTGGTGGTCTTGCCGACTCCGCCCTTGCCGGAAGTGACGACGACGATTTTTGCCATGGAATGCAGTCCTGAAGTTCTGATGAAATTAGCTCTTGAGCGGCGTCATCACCAGCACGCCGTCGACCAGCCGCACCTGCGCGGGCTTGCCGGCCACGTTGGCGGGCAGCGGCGTCTCGGTGGTGCGGTAGACGCCGGCGATGGCGATGAGTTCGGGCTCGAGGCAGGTGGTGAAGATGCGCGCCTCGGTGTTGCCGCGCGAGCCGGCGATGGCCTTGCCGCGCAGCGGGCCGTAGACATGGATGTTGCCGTCGGCCAGCACCTCGGCGCCCGCGTTGACGGCGCCCTGCACGATCAGGTCGCCGCCCTTGGCGTAGGCCTGCTGGCCGGAGCGCAGCGCCTTGTCGACGATCAGCGTGGGCACGTGCACCGGCACCTCGCGCTCGACCTCGCGGATCACCTCGCGCTCCACCTCGACGGTTCGGGGCTTGGGCGCCGGTGCGGCTTCGGGCGCGGCGGGCAGACCGGCGGCGAGCGCGTCGGCCATCTGCTGCTGGCTGCCGCCGGCGACCAGCGCGGGCCGCATGCGGTGTTGCCGCAACGCCAGCACGAGTTCGGCGAACGCGATCGGCTCCGCGTGCTCGCGCAACGGGGCCAGGTCGATGACGACCGGGTCGTTGTCGAAGAAATTGGGCGTGTCACCCAGGCGCTGCTGCAATTCGTCCGCAAGGACGCCGGCATCGGCCTGGTGCAGCACCACGGTGACCAGCGGCAGGCGGGTGTCTTTCAGTTCGAACGCAAACGGAATCACTGTGGAGTCGGCAACCATTGGCGTTGGAGCGCGCAAAGCCGCGGAGTTTACCGGGTCGGGACGTCCGGGCCGTAACGAAGGGTCAGGGCCTGTTGCGTCAAGATACGGCCCCATGAAGAAAGCAGCTCCCGCCGCACCCGCTCCGGCGACCGCCGGTCAACCCGAACGCTGGCGCATCGACGCCGGCGACGGCGATGTCGCCACGCTGGTGATTCCGGCCGATTCCTGGCGCACGCGACGTTTCGAGATCGATTGCCGCTTCATCGTGATGCGGCTCGCCGAGGGCGCGCAGCACGGCATGCGCGTGGACGTGGACGGCGGCCTTGAATGGACTCGGCGCGCGCCCACCGAGAACCCGGGTCACACCGATTCGATGGACTACCACTTCCGCCGTGAACTGCCCGCCGGGCGGCCGCTGCGCATCGTCGTCAAGACCGAGGCCAGGCAGGCGCGGCGGGTGCGGCTGGTGATCGAAGCCGAGGAAGGCTGAAGGCCCTGGGCCGCACTCGGGCCGCGGCACGGCGTATGGTGATCGCGCGATCACCCACCGGAGCTTGCAGCCTGATGTCGACCCCGATCACCGATTCCCTGCCGCCCGGCCTGCGCGAGTTGCGCACCCGCCCGCTGCTGGCTGTGCGCCTGGATGTGCGCGGCCCGATGCCCGTCATCGCGACGCCCGGCGCCGCGCGCCGCATCGGCGTCGTCACCGGCGGCTCGTTCGACGGCGAGCGCCTGTCGGGCGTCGTGATGGACGGCGGCAGCGACTGGCAGACGCTCAAGGCCGACGGCAGCGTCGTGCTGGACGTGCGCCTCGTGCTCAAGACGAGCGACGACGCCTTCATCGCGATGACCTACCGCGGCGTGCGCCACGGCACGCCCGAGGCGATTGCGCGCATGGATCGCGGCGAGGTGGTGGATCCGTCGGAGATCTACTTCCGCACCCTCGTCCAGTTCGAGACGGCCGCGCCGCAATACGACTGGCTCAACCGCGTAGTGGCGATCGGCGCGGGACAAAGACGCGCCGACGGGCCGGTCTACAGCGTGTTCGAGGTCCTGTGAGCGCCTGAACGCTCTGCCGTGCACTATCCTGCGTGCATGGACAAACCCAAACCGTTCTCGATGATCCGCGAGTTCCACCTCGCGGACTGGTTCACGCTGGCCAACGCCTTCTGCGGCGTGGGCGCGCTGTTCTCCGTGATGACGTTCCTGCAGACGGGCGACATCCGGCACATCTACTTCGCGTGCTGGCTGATCCCCGCCGCGCTCGTCTTCGATGTGCTCGACGGCCGCGTGGCGCGCTGGCGCCAGCAGAGTTCGGAGCTGGGACGTGAACTCGATTCGCTGGCCGACGTGATCTCGTTCGGCGTCGCACCCGCGGCCATCGCCTATGGTTGCGGCATGCAGGGCCTGTACGACCGCATCGTGCTCGTGTTCTTCGTCGTGTGCGGCGTCTCGCGCCTGGCGCGCTACAACATCACAGCGGTGAAGCTGTCGGGCGGTGGCGACAAGGTGAAGTACTTCGAGGGCACGCCGATCCCCACGTCGCTGCTGCTGGTCATCGTGCTGGGCATTGCGGCGGCACAAGGCAGCGTCGGCAGCAACCTGTGGTTCGGCATGATCGAACTCGGCGGCTTCCACTTCCACCCGCTGGTGCTGCTGTTCGCGATCTCGGGCTCGTTGATGATTTCGCGGATCAGGATTCCGAAGCTTTGATTTGGCGCGACCTTTGCAGTTCTGAAGTTCTGAGATTTTGCGGGGCGCGCGGGCGTAGGCACGACTCGGCGGGGGACGCTTCTCCGCTCGTGTCCCCCGCCGGCCTGCGGCGCGGCTCCTCCTTAACCTCGCTGCGAAGCGTCCCCCGCCTCGCCGTGCCGGACTTGGCATGCCGGCAGAAATACAGGCGTGTAGTTTTTATAGAGGGCTCGGCGCGTGTCTCGGCCCATCGAGGGCCTCGACAGCCGAAGCGTGCCGTCCAAACTCTTCGAACTACAACGTCGCTGATTGACGGCGCTTCGCGCCTCGCAAAATCGAACGGCGATCGGCGATACGAAGGTTCGACCTCAACGCACCGAACTACCATTCGCAGCGGAACACCGGCACGTTTTGGCCGTCGATGGCCCTCGATGGGCCATCGACGCGCGCCGAGCCCAATATAAAAATTGGGAAGTGTTTTTCTTCACCCAGCCATGCGCGGCACGGCGAGGCGGGGGAGCTTGTTTTGTGAGGTAAAGGAGGAGGCCGAAGGCCGGGGGACACGAACAAAACAAGCTCCCCCGGCGAGTCGTGCCTGACCGGAGAAGCGTCCCCCAGCGAGCCGTGCCAACGCGAGAGAACGTCTCAGAGACAGCCGGCAATCCGCTCGAGATGCGCCGCCGTCCCCCGCTTGCGCGACAACGTGCCATCGCGCCCATCGGTACCGTCGACGAACGTCACCTGCTCCGTGAAACGCAGGCGCGTGCCCTCCGGGTCGCCGATGAATTCGACGGTGGCCACCGAGACCGAGTGGTGGCGGCCGCTCAGGTGCATGTCGTAGACATAGACCAGCCGCGCGCCCGGCTCCACCAGGTGATAGCGCGCGGTGAACAGCGTCTCGAGGCCGCTGCTCGCGAAGCGCCCGTGCAGGATCTCCTTGCCGCCCACGCTCAGGTCCAACGACCGCTCGACCAGCGTCCAGCCTTCGGGGCCGATGAACCAGCGCGCCTTGGTATCGATGTCGGACCAGGCCGCGTACACGTCCGCCGGCCCGGCGTCGTAGAGGCGGTTGATCGAGAAATCGCCGTGCGTCGAGATCGGCGTGGAGAGCAGTGAGGTCATGTCGGTTTCCTTGGGCGACGCGCGGTCGCGGGGGTGATCTCGGGCGGCGCTGACCCGACGAGCGCCTTCTCGGCTTTCTGCAGCGCCAGCACGCCGCCCAGGCGATCCAGGTTGTCTTCCCAGAACTCGCGGCGCCGTGACAGCCATGTCTCGGCTTGCGACAACACCTCGCGGTCGAGACGGCAATGGCGCACGCGGCCCACCTTCTCTTCAGTATCCCTCCCAAGCCCGAATACCCATTTCAGTTGTGCGCAATTTAAATGCGCACTACATTTCATCCCATGCCCCGTGCCAAGACCCCGACCCCAGCCGCCAACGCCCTCGCCGCAGCGCGGGCCGATTCGTGGCTGGCGCTGGACAAGCAGCTCTGCTTCGCCCTGTACTCGGCGTCGCATGCGATGACCAAGGTCTACAAGCCCCTGCTCGCCCCGCTGGGCCTCACCTACCCGCAGTACCTGGTGATGCTGGTGCTGTGGGAACACGACGTGCAGACGGTGAGCGCGCTGGGCGACAAGCTGGCCCTCGATTCCGGCACCCTCACGCCGCTGCTCAAGCGCCTGGAAGCGCAGGGCCAGCTCAGCCGCGAGCGCGACTCGGTGGACGAACGCCGCGTGATCGTGCGCCTGACCGACGCCGGCCGCAAGCTGAAGATTCTTGCCCGCGACGTGCCGCCGCGGATCGCGCGCTCCACCGGCTGCGAACTCGCCGAGATCGCCGCCCTGACCCGCCAGCTCACCGCGATGCGCGACGCGCTGTCGCGCCATCCCGAACACTGATTTCCCCCACGCGCGTCTCGACGAGCCGCGCTCGACCAACCCCCAAGGAGCCAGCCATGTCCCCCGAAAAGATTCTCTACACCGCCACCGCCACCGCCACCGGAGGCCGCACCGGCACCGCCAAGTCGTCCGACGGCGTGCTCGACGTCAAGCTGACCACGGTCAAGGAACTCGGCGGCGACGGCTCGGTCGGCACCAACCCGGAACAGCTGTTCGCGGCCGGCTACTCGGCCTGCTTCATCGGCGCGATGAAGGCCGTGGCATTCGGCATGACCGGCGGCCCGAAGATCGCGCTACCGGGTGAAGTCTCGATCACGTCGGACGTGGGCATCGGCCCGATCCCCGGCGGCTTCGGCATCAAGGTCGACATGCGCATCTCGATCCCGGGCATGGACAAGGCCGCCGCCGAGGCGCTGGTCGCCGCGGCGCACAAGGTGTGCCCGTACTCGAACGCGACGCGCGGCAACATCGACGTCACGCTGACGGTGGTCTGAGCCCCGTTCCGACGCCTCGCGAAGCGGGGCATCGGCCGGACTCGACATAGAGCGAAGAAATTCACTCGAACAGGCCCGCCACGTGCGGGCCTGCGCACTTGCGCGCCATGGCCGGCCCGCCGTCCCCTATCATGCCGCGGTGCACCATCGCCGCGCCTTCCTCATCGCCTCGACCCTCGCCGCCACGCTGGTGGCCGGCGCCCTGGTGTACGGCTGGAATCACGGTGCCGCAGCCGCGGTCGACAGCACGCCACTGCCCACGCCGCCGCCCGTGGCGAGCGCCGAACCCGAGCTCGCCCCGCCGCCGCCCCTGCCCGCTGCCAGCACGGCTGCGCCCCCGCCGCCGCGCGTTGCCGATCCCTACGAATCGCTGTCGCAGAAAGTGGATCGGCTCAGCCGCTCCGCCGACCCGGTGGACGCGTTCGCCGCCTACCAGCTCGTCACCGCCTGCATCTGGGCACGCGACCACGAAGGCTGGATGGCGCACCACATCCTGCCGGGCGACCGCGGCATGTTGCCGACTCCTCAGCAGGCCTGCGGCGACATCGCCTCCGACCAGATCCAGAGCCGCCTGCGCTGGCTCGAACGCGCCGCCCTCGCCGGCGTGCACCACGCCGCCACGCAGATGCTCAAGGAAGGGCCGGACGGCCTGGGCCTGAGCGGCAGCAGCGACATCGATGCGCCCGAGAACGCCCCCTGGAAACAGCGGGTCGAGGCAGCGGTGGACGCCGGCGTGCACACCTGCGATCCGGATTCTCTCGAGAGCCGCGTCGACCGCTATGAAAGCGGCGAAGGCGTCGAGCAGGATCGCGCCAAGGCGCTGACGTACTGGGTCGCCTACATGGAATGCCGCCAGCGGCTGGCCGGCGCGCCGGCGTCCATCCTCGGCAACGGCGACAGCGTCACGCAACGCATGGGCACCACGCTCAGCGCCGACCAGATCGCCAAGGCGGTGTCGGAAGGCCAGCAGCTCGCGCGCGACGCGCGGCCGCTGCCGGGCGACCGCTGACGCCGACGTCTACGCCTGCGCCAGCAGGGCCAGCTGCAGTTCCACCCGCGCCTGCATGGCGCTGAGCTCGCCCGCGGCCTCGTGGTCGGCAGCGCCGTGCGGCAAGACCGGCCCGAACGCGCAGCGACTCGCGCGCGCCACGCGCACACCCGCCTCGCGGGCCCGCGCGAGGGCCGCCCCGAGTCGCGCGCTGACGGTGCCGAATCCGGTGCCCGCGACCACCAGACCCGCAGCGCCCGCGGCGACCGCCGCGTCGACCATGCGGCCATCGGCGCCGGCATGGTTCATCACGATCTCGACGCGCGGCCAGGTGTCGGGCGCCGCGGCGATGCGCGCCAGGCCCAGCGCCTGCGCCGCCTCGGGCCAGGGGCGGAACGTGCGGATGACGCCGCCTTCCAGGCGCGCGATCGGACCGCAGTCGCTGCCGGCAAACGCCGATGTCTGCAACGTATGGATCTTTCGCAGGCCGACGGCACCCCATGCCGCACCGGCGAACACCACGCTGACGCCGCGCGCGCCGGCCATCCCGGCCACCGTCACCGCGTCGAGCAGGTTGGCCGGACCATCGGCCGACAGCGCGCTGGCCGGACGCATCGCCGCGGTCAGCACCACGGGCTTGGCTGGCGCCAGCACGCGGTGCAGGAAGTACGCCGTCTCCTCCAGCGTATCGGTGCCGTGGGTGATCACGATGCCGGCCACTTCGGGCCGCGCCAGGTGGTGCGCCACGCGCCAGGCCAGGCGCTGCCAGGTGGCGGCGTCCATGTCCTTGCTGTCGATCGCGGCGACGGACTCGGCCTCCAGGCGGTGGTCGGCGAGCGCCGGAACGCCCGCGATCAAGGCGTCCACGCCCAGTGCGCCGGCCCGATAACCGGTGGTATCGGTGGGGGTCGAAGCGGTGCCGGCGATCGTCCCGCCCGTGGCGAGAATCACTACAAGCGGCTTGGGGCTTTGCATTCTTGGCAACCTTGGATAAAAATACAGACCTGTATGAACAACCAGATATCGGCCACGGGACGCAAGTCTCCTGGCGGACAGGACGCCATGGAAGTCGAATCGCCGAAGCTCACCGCCCGCCAACAGCAGATCCTCGATCTGGTGCAGAGCGCGATCGAACGCACCGGCGCCCCGCCGACGCGCGCCGAGATCGCCAACGAACTGGGCTTCAAGTCGGCCAACGCGGCGGAGGAACACCTCCAGGCGCTGGCCCGCAAGGGCGTCATCGAGCTGGTGGGCGGCACCTCGCGCGGCATCCGGCTGAAGTCTGACACATTGCGCGCGCTCAACGAGGCGCGCGGCAAGCAGTACTCGCTGCCGCTGCCCAGCCTGTCGCAGCTCTCGCTGCCGCTGGTCGGACGCGTGGCCGCCGGCTCGCCCATCCTGGCGCAGGAGCACGTCGAACAGACCTACCTGCTGGAGGCCTCGATGTTTCCGCGCCGCCCCGACTACCTGCTCAAGGTCAAGGGCATGAGCATGCGCGACGCCGGCATCATCGACGGCGACCTGCTGGCGGTGCAGAAGAGCCGCGAGGCGCGCAATGGCCAGATCGTCGTCGCGCGCCTGGGCGACGAGGTCACCGTCAAGCGCTTCCGCCGTACCCGCACCACCATCGAGCTGCTGCCCGAGAACCCCGACTTCCAGCCCATCATCGTGCCGTTCGGCGATGTCGATTTCCAGTTGGAAGGCATCGCGGTGGGCCTGGTTCGCAACGACATGACGAGCTGAACATGCCTGGCGGCTCGCATCCCTCGGTCTCGCGCGGCGCACGCGCGCGCGACTGGCGCTGATCCGGGTCACGCCATGGGTTTGTCGTCACGCCAGGAAATGAAGTCGCCCAAGGCCGCCACGGCCGAAGCCTGCCTGACGCTGGAGCAACTGCCCAACGTCGGCCCCGCGATGGCGGCGGACCTGCGGCTGCTGGACATCCACACGCCGCAGGCGCTGAAGGGCCGCGACGGCTTGCAGCTCTATCGCGCGCTGTGCACGGCCACCGGCCAACGCCACGACCCGTGCGTGCTCGACACGCTGCTGGCGGTGGTCGATTTCATGAACGGTGCGCCGCCAGCGCCCTGGTGGGCCTATACCCGGCAGCGCAAGGCGATGGTGGGGCAGTTGCGAGACTGAGCGCCAGCACGCCAGTCCACGAGCGTCCCCGTCGCTTGCAGCCGGGCGTCCCGGGTGGGTGCGGTCAGCGCCCCTGGGTAGTCGTCGCTCGAGGCCGCGCGCTGGTTGGGACGAGTCGGTTCGAGTTCACGCATATACTTCGCATGCGAAGTAAATCCATGCCTCTCGAACCGTACCCGTGTCCAATCAGCCCCGACTGATCTTCCTGCTCAACAGCGCCTCGCGGCGACTGCAGCAATGGATCGCCGCCCACCAGGCCACGCTGGCCGGCCAGGCCGGCAGCGCGCCGTCGTCCGCGCAGAGCGGCGTGCTGTTCGTTCTGGACAAGAGCGACGGCGCCACGATGGGTCAGCTGGCCCTCGCACTCGATCTGGCGCCGTCCGCCGTCTCCGGCCTCGTCCAGCGCATGGAAGCGCTGGACTGGGTCGAGCGCAAGCCGTGTCCGCAGGACGCCCGCACGCAGCGGGTCTGGCTGCGCGCGGCGGGTCGCGACCTGCTGCCGACCCTGCACCGGGCGCTGCTGCGCATGAACCGGCAGTTGAAGGCCGGCTTCACCGACGCCGAACTGCAGACCGTCGCACGTTGGCTCCGGCACGTGCAACAACTCGACGACCCCGACCAATGAGGCTCCGCACACCATGACGTCCACCACCACCGCTACGCTGCCAGAACCCGAAGCCGTCGACATCGTGTGCGCTGACGGCGAGCGCCTGCGCGGCCACTTCCTGCCTGCCGCAGGCGCGACGCGCGGCGCTCCGGTGCTGCTGTGCCCGGCCACTGGCGTGAAGCAGCATTTCTACCTGCGCTTCGCGGCGTGGCTGGCGAGCCAGGGGCACGCCATCCTGGTGTTCGACTACCGGGGCATCGGCCTGTCGAGGCACGGGCGCCTGAAGGACAGCAAGGCGACGTTGGCGCAGTGGGGCCAGCAGGATCAGGTGGCCGCGCTGGAATGGTTGCTGGCCCGCACGGCCAGCGAACAGGTCGTGATGCTGGGGCACAGCGCGGGCGCGCAGATGATCGGCTTGATGCCCAACCATCGCCGCGTGGCGCGTCTGGTGGGCGTGTCCGCGTCGACGGGCTGGTTCCGCGGCATGCGGTCCGTGTTCCGGTTCAAGGCGCGCTTCGGCTTGCGCTGCTTTGTTCCGCTGAGCATCCGGTTCGCGGGTTATGCGGCGACCTCACGCATCGGCCTGGGCGAAAACCTGCCGTCCGGCGTCGCACGGCAATGGGGACAGTGGTGCGCGGCCGGCGGCTACGCCACCAATGCCACGCGCGGCTGCCCCGAGCAGGACTTCCATGCCGAGGTCGTGACGCCGATCACCGTGCTGTACGCGCAGGACGACGACATCGCCACCGCCGCGACGGTAGCCGACCTGATGCGCACGTTTCCGGCGGCCGCCCGGCGAACGATGCTCGTCGCTCCCCGCAGCCAAGGCCTGAAGACGCTCGGCCACATCGACTGGTTTCGCAGCTCGCATCAGGCCGTCTGGCCACTGCTGGCCCAGGCCGTGCGCGGGGGCCTGGGCGATTGAGCGCCAGGCAGGAAGCCGCTACGCCGCCGTCTTGAACGCCATCACCGCCTGGTTGCGCAAGGTGCGCAGCAGGCTCAGTTCGCGGTCGCCCAGCACGATGCCGCCCGCGGTCGCGCAATCGGCGTAGATCAGCGCGAACGGCGCGCTCTTCATCGTCAGCGGCAGCAGCACGAAGCTGCGCGCATCGGCCTCGCGCTGCAGCCAGCTGGGCAGCCGCGTGCGCACGTTGTCGGCCGATGCGTCGGAGATCAGCGTATCGGCGGCCTTCTTGCAGGCCACCGACAGCAGGTCGACCGGGCCGTTCGGATTCACGTCCACACGGAACTGCGCCGACAGCGCCGCCGCCGCGGCGCCCAGGCCCAGGCGGCCGGTGATGAAGCCGGTCTTCTGGTCGCGCATGCCGAAGACGACGCAGCGAAAGCCGAGGGCGTCGTGCATCGTCTGAAGGATGGTGCGCAGCACTTCGTTGAGCCGAAAGCTGTCGCCGGCGAGCGCGCTCGTCACGTTGGCGATGCCCTCCTCCAGCGCCAGCATGCGGGCGTTCGATTCGCCGGCCGAAACGGCCGACTCGCCGCGACCAGCGTCGGCAGGCGGCAACGGCGTGGCGTCGATAGGCACCACCGCGACAGCCGGTGCGGGTGCCGGTGCCACCGCCGGCGTCACGACCGTCGCTGGATTGACGTTGCCAGTCGGCACGACCAGCGCCTGTGGCAGCAGGCCGCGCGCCTTGGAATCGGCCTTGAGATCGATGCCCAGATCGACGGACATCGACTGCAGATGCGATTGCGCGCTGCGCACCGCCGTCTCGAACTGGTCCTTGGGCAGGTTCAGCGCGCGCGCGAAGCGATCGCCGATCGCGGCGATCTTGCGGGCGGCCGATTCTGCGGGCGCATGCATCAGCGCCTGGGCCAGTTCGGCCGAGGCCTGCACGCACCAGCGCAGGCGGTCGGCGGCCGAATCGACGCTGCGCGTCGGCGGCTCGCCTTCGGGGCGGGCGATGGCGCGGCGCAGCGAGTCGGGCAGGCCCCACACCTTCGTGACGCCCACGCCCAGTTGCTCGTACGACAGGCCCAGCACCTCGGCGACGGCGCGATCCTCGATCGCCTGCGACCACTCGCCGCGCTGCCACGACGGCTCGACGCGGCGGCGGATCAGCGTCGCTTCCTCGGGAAAATAGAACTCGGTCAGCAGCCGGCCGAGCTGCACCATCAGGCCGGCGAGAAACGGTTCGTCGTGCGCCTTGGCCAGCGGGGTCAGCTCGTCGCACAGCGTGCCCGTCATCATCGCCATCAGGAACATCTCCTTCAGGCGGCCGACGTGCGCCTTGTCCTGCATGTGCTCCAGCAGCACCAGCGACAACGCCAGCGTACGGATGCCGGCCAGGCCGATCAACGATACGGCGCGAGGTACCGACGCGATGGTGCCACCGCCGGCGTTGCGGAAGTGCGCCGTGTTGACCAGACGCAGCAACTTGTTGGTGAGCGCCACGTCGCGCACGATCTCGTCGGTGACGCCGGCGATGCTGGCGTCCTCGGATTGCGTCACGCGCTGGATGCGCACCACGGCGTCCGACAGCGCCGGGAAATCGCTCTTGTGGCGCATGCGGCGCAGCAGGAATTCGAGCGTGGCGCGATCGCCGCCGTCCGCGCCCACCGGTGCCGGATCCAGCCACTCGTGCAAGGCATTGCGAAATGCGGCGGCCGATTCGGGCCGGCGCGTCGGGTCGCGCGAGACCGCGCGCATCACCAGCGCGCGCAAGGCGTCGTCGGTGCCGTCCTTGCCGCTCTTGCCGCCGCCCATCTCGGGCGGCCAGACCATGTCTTCCTTCTGCGTGCGTTCGAGCGCTCGGTACGGATCGCGCTCCACCAGCAACGGGCGGCCGCAAATCATCTGGCCCAGCATCATCCCGGCCGCGAACACGTCCATCAGCGGATGCGGCGAGGCGCCGGCGATCGCCTCCGGCGAGATATAGCCGGGCGTGCCGGCGATGCGGCCGTCGTGGGCGTCGGACACCCGCGCCGCGATGCCGAAATCCATCACGCGCGGACGGCCCTGCGCGTCCATCAGGATGTTGGACGGCTTCAGGTCGCGGTGCACGATGCCCTGCGCGTGCGCGGTGGCGATCGCGTCGAGCACGTCGCGCATCAGCGTCGCAGCCTCGCGTTCGGGCAGCTTGCCGCGCTGCCTCAAGAGCTCGGTGAGCGTGGGGCCGGTGACGTACTCGAACACCATGAACGACACCGCACCGTCCTGGTCGGCCTCGAATACCGGCACGATGTTGGGGTGCGCCAGCCGGCTGACGGCGCGCGCTTCGTCCAGCCACTGCGCCACCGAGGCCGCGTCGGCATCGGGATTGATGACCTTGACCGCCACCTCGCGTTGCAGGCGCGGGTCGTAGCCCAGCCAGACGGTGGCCTGCGCGCCGCGACCGAGCTCGCCCTTGAGCTCGAAGCGACCCACGCGCCGCGTCGTACCACCCGTGCCGCGCCGGGCCGGGACGGCGCTCACCGCGCACCTCCGTGACAAGCGCAAGCGCGCGCGCAGCGCCGGGGGAGAAGCGCCCTCACGCGGCGCCCTTGTCGGGGTGAGCCGACGGCGGCTGCAGCGCGTCCTGGATGTCCTTCAGGCTGATGTTCAACGCACGGCCATAGCGCTGTGCGATGCGCTGCACGGCAGGGACCGCCTGGCGCGATGGCAGGCCCACCGCGTCCAGCACGTCGTTGGCGCAGCTCGCCACCAGGCGCAGCATGTCGACGTCGGACGTCGGCGTGTGGATCGGGCCGGTGGGCGGGGCGCGCCGCACCATGTGCTGCACGCCGTCGTCAAGGCCCCAGTGGTGCATCACCGCGGCGCCGAGGGCGTCGATGTCGATGCCCAGCACCGCGAACGAGGCACCTTCGGCCGTCATGCCCTGTTCGTCCGGATCGCCGGCCTTCTGCGCCGCGCTCGGCTGCATCAGGCGACGGATCTGGATCGCTTCGTCGGGGAAATGGTACTGAACCACGAGCCAGCCCAGGTTCTGCAAGGCGGTGATGAGGTACACCACCTCCTGGTCGTAGCCGGCGGGCTGCAGCGTCTGCGCGATCGCGCAGGCGCGCTTGACGCGCGTCATCAGCGCGCTCAAGGCGCCGGCGGCCTCGTCGTTCAACGGGCCGGGCCACGGCCGCAGCGACAGCGCCGCCTGGCGAACGCCGTCGAGGCCCACCATCGCGATCGCACGATGGATCGCCAGCACGGCGCCGCTGCCGTTGTTGCCAGCCTTGGACTGCGCGAAATTGACCATGCGCACCATCTCGAACGACAGGGCGAAGTCCTGCAGCACGACGCCGGACAGCTCGTGCGTGTGGCCGGTCTCCAGCAGCGCCAGGCGCGCGGCGCGATCGGCGCCGCCGGGCATCGCCGGCAGCAGGCCGACGCTGCGCATGCGTCCCAGCAGCAGCGTGATGGGGCCGTCATCCGTCTCGCTGCTGGCCTGCAGCCAGCCTTCGAGCGCGCGCTCGAACGTGCGCGCGCTACGGTAACGCTGGCGCTCCTGGCGATCGGTGGCGCGATTGACGATGGCGCGCAGCGGCTCGGCGATCGGCCGCGGCACGGTCCACGGCAGGCGCACCATCTCGTGGCCGAACGGCGGCAGGCGGCCGACCACTTTCGCGACGTCCGGCTCCTCCAGCGGCGTCACGCCGCCAAGCACCTGGTGCATCACCAGGCCGAAAGCCAGGACGTCGATCTCCGCGGATTGCCGGTGCATGCGGCGTTCGTCCATCGCGGCCTGCTGGCTGTCGGCGTCCGCCTGGACGTGTATGAAGGATTGGGCGAACGTCTGGGCGTCGACGATCTCCAGGCCCAGCAGCTTGACGTTGCCGGCATCGTCCACCAGCAGCGAATACGGCTGCAGGTCCCGATGGGCGCTGCCCGCTTCGTGCGCGAACGCCAGGCCTTGCAGCACCTGCACGCTCCATTGCGTCAGCTCGGGTCCGGGCAGGCCCTTGGCGGTGAGCTTCTCGCTCCAGGTGACGAACGTGTCGCGCTCGTAGACCGCAAAAGGCCAGCGCTCGTGCTCGCCGACGTGCAGCACCCGGGCAAGCTTCGGATGCTGCAGGCGACTGGTGCGACCGACGCGGGCAAGCCAGGCGCCGAGCGCATCCGGGTCGGCCGGCCGCACCCGCGGCATCGCGAGCATGACTTCGACGTCACCCTGGGAGTCCTGCGCCAGCCACAGCATCGTCTGCGCACTCCGTCCGAGCAGGCGCAACAGTTGATAGCGGCCGAGCATGCGCACCGCGCGGTTGGGCGTGGCGGGGCTTGCCGGGGCAACTGTGGAGGTGGGAACGGTGGCAACCATGAAGGCAGTGACGGAACGATCGCTTGATTGGAACGCTGCCGAGCGGCGCGCGGCGGGCGGAAGAAGGGCCAAATCGGTGCGTAATTCAGTCTTGTTCAGCCTTGATCGGCCCTTCAGTTCCGGAGATGAGCCCTCATGTCCTCCATGAGGCGGGAAACGTGGCCTTTGCCACCCCATGGTCGGGGAGGAAGGTCCGATGTGTCAAAATCTTTTCACCGACGGCGGGCAATGCGAGTTTCCCGATGAACTCCCGTCCCCGGTGCCCCAAGGAAAACGCATGAGCAGCGAAGCAATCAAACATATCTCCGACGCGTCCTTCGAGACCGACGTCCTCAAATCCGGCACCCCGGTGCTGGTGGACTACTGGGCGGAGTGGTGCGGCCCGTGCAAGGCCATCGCCCCGATCCTGGAGGAAGTGGCCAAGGACTACGGTGATCGCCTGCAGATCGCCAAGATGAACGTCGACGACAACCGCGACGTGCCGGCCAAGTTCGGCATTCGCGGCATTCCGACGCTGATGTTGTTCAAGGACGGCCAGCTCGCGGCGACCAAGGTCGGCGCCCTGTCCAAGTCCCAGTTGACGTCCTTCCTCGACGGCCATCTATAATCAAGCTTGGCCAGTGCAAGAACTGGCGCCCCGCTCTGACGAGCAGCGGCGCCGGCGCTGAGCCAAGGTTGCGCCCCCGCGCCCGGTTTTCCGCTCTCTCTGGCGGATTCTGGCGCACGGTTTCGGCGATTCGTCCCAAGCCCCTTACGTTTCACGTCGCCACGACGGCCTCGACCCGGCCCAGGCACGCATTTGTCGCGTGACCTGATTTCCCCGAGTCGGCTGTTCCGAAGCGCGCCCTGTCAGTTCGGGCGCGTCGCCCGGCGACCCAGCAACAGCCGCGGCTCACACCCCAGGGTGAAAAAACAAATGCATCTTTCCGAACTGAAGGCCATGCACATCGGTGCACTGATCACGATGGGCGAAGCCCTCGAGATCGACAACGTGGCCCGCCTGCGCAAGCAGGAGCTGATGTTCGCGATCATGAAGAAGCGCGCCAAGGGCGGCGAACAGGTGTTCGGCGACGGCGTGCTCGAAGTGCTGCCGGACGGCTTCGGCTTCCTGCGCGCCATCGACGAGAGCTACATGGCGTCCACCGACGACATCTACCTCAGCCCGAGCCAGATCCGCCGCTTCAACCTGCACACCGGCGACATGATCGAAGGCGAAGTGCGCGTTCCCAAGGACGGTGAACGCTACTTCGCGCTGGTCAAGGTCGACCGCGTGAACGGCGTCACGCCGGAGGAGAGCAAGCACAAGATCATGTTCGAGAACCTGACGCCGCTCTTCCCGAAAGAAGCGTTCAGGCTCGAGCGCGACATCCGCGGCGAAGAGAACATCACCAGCCGCATCATCGACCTGATCGCGCCGATCGGCAAAGGCCAGCGCGCCCTGCTCGTCGCCCAGCCCAAGACCGGCAAGACGGTGATGATGCAGCACATCGCGCATGCACTGGTCGCCAACCATCCCGAGATCCACCTGATCGTGCTGCTCGTCGACGAGCGCCCGGAAGAAGTGACCGAGATGCAGCGTACCGTGCGCGGCGAGGTCATCAGCTCCACGTTCGACGAGCCCGCTGCCCGCCACGTGCAGGTCGCCGAAATGGTGATCGAGCGCGCCAAGCGCCTGGTCGAGATGAAGAAGGATGTCGTCATCCTGCTCGATTCGATCACCCGCCTGGCGCGTGCGTACAACAACGTGCTGCCTTCGTCGGGCAAGGTGCTCAGCGGCGGCGTCGACGCCAATGCGCTGCAGCGCCCGAAGCGCTTCTTCGGCGCGGCGCGCAATGTCGAGGAAGGCGGCTCGCTGACCATCATCGGCACGGCGCTGATCGACACCGGCTCGAAGATGGACGAAGTCATCTACGAAGAGTTCAAGGGCACCGGCAACTGCGAAATCCACCTGGATCGCCGCATGGCCGAGAAGCGCGTCTACCCGTCCATCCAGATCAATCGCAGCGGTACCCGCCGCGAAGAGTTGCTGCTGAAGCCGGAGATCCTGCAAAAGACCTGGATCCTGCGCAAGCTGCTCTATCCGATGGACGAGATCGAGGCGATGGAGTTCATGCTCGACAAGATGAAGGCCAGCAAGACGAACCTGGACTTCTTCGACATGATGCGGCGAGGCGGCTGAACGAGCCCCGGACCTCGATGTCGACCTTCGAAAGGCCCGCTTGCGGGCCTTTCGTGCGTCTGGAGTCAGCACGTTCCGGGCCTCATGACGCTGGCAACTAGACAGGCCGCTCCGATACGGCATATAATCCAAGGTTTTCCGCTTTCGGAAAGTGCTGGGCATGGTGCCCATGTGGCTTCCGACGACACCTCGGGTTCAAGACCCGCGGCAAAGCGAGACAGAGGGCACCCCCATGAAGCAAGGCATTCACCCCAATTACCGCGAAGTCTGCTTCGTGGACCTGTCGAACGGTTTCAAGTTCGTGACGCGTTCGTGCGCCACCAGCAAGGAAACGACCAAGATGGAAGACGGCAAGGAAATGCCGCTGTTCAAGCTGGAAACCACCAGCGAGACCCATCCGTTCTACACCGGCACGCAAAAGAGCATCGACAGCCTGGGCGGTCGCGTCGAGAAGTTCCGCAACAAGTTCGCGCGCGTCGGCCTCAAGAAGTCGTCGGCTCCCGCCGCGGACGCCGCAGCAGAAACTGCAGCGGAGTAAGGCGCGGCTTCGGCCACGTCACCTCAGGAAAGGCAGCTTCGGCTGCCTTTTTTGCGCCCGGGCTTTGTTGCGGGCTGACGAAGTCCGTCGCGCCAACGCGACCGTGCGCACCAAATTGAGCCCGCCGGCCGAGCGAAGCCTCCGCATGCGGCATGATGGCCCCCCGTGAATCTGCCAACTCCCGCCCTCGTCACCCAGCGTGCGGCCCAGCGACTGCCGCGCTGGGCCCTGATGCTTCTGTGCGCCGCCTACCTGCTGCCCGGGCAGTTCGGGCGCGAGCCGTGGAAGAACGCCGACATCACCGCGTTCGGCTACATGTCGTCGCTGGCCGACGGCCGCAGCCCGTGGACGGCGCCCGCGCTGGCCGGCCTGCCGGGCGATGGCGCCCTGCTGCCTTACTGGCTCGGCGCGCTGGCCATCAAGCTGATGCCCTTCATCGACCCTGCCAACGCCGCCCGCGTGCCGTTCGCGCTGCTGCTGGCGGCCACGCTGGCGTTGATCTGGTACAGCACGCAGCACCTGGCCCGCACCGAGGCCGCGCAGCCGGTGGCGTTCGCGTTCGGCGGCGAGGCCTCGCCGCTCGACTACGCGCGCGCGCTGGCCGACGGCGCCGTGCTGGCCACCATCGCCAGCCTGGGGCTGCTGCAGTTGGGCCACGAAACCACGCCGGAGCTGGTGCAGCTCACGGGGGTCGCGCTGTTCATGTGGGTGCTGTCCGCGGCACCGACGCGACCGCACGTGGCTGCGGTCTCGGCCGTGATCGCGCTGACGGTGATCGCCGCCAGCGGCGCGCCCACCATCGCGCTGGCGCTGGGTGCCAGCGGCTTCGCGATCTGCCACTGGTCGAGCCATCCGGGTGCGCTGGGCCTTCGTCCGTGGCTGCTGCTGGGCATGCTGGCCGGTGCGCTGGTGGCCGCCGCCGGCCATGCCTGGGCCTGGCGGGCGGGCATGCACTGGAACTCCGCATGGGAGCTGCTGCGCCTGAGCGCCTGGTTCCTGTGGCCGGGCTGGCTGCTGGCCCTGTGGACGCTGTGGCGCTGGCGCCATCACCTCACCTACCGCCACATCGCGGTGCCCAGCGTGGGCGTGCTGGTGGCGCTCGTGGCGTCGCTGTCGATGGGCGCGTCCGACCGCGCGCTGCTGCTGGCGGTGCCCGGCGTCGCCGTGCTGGCCGCGTTCGCGCTCCCCACGCTCAAGCGCTCCACCGGATCGGCCATCGACTGGTTCTCGGTGTTCTTCTTCACCACGCTCGCCATCGCGATCTGGGTGTTCTACGTCGCGTTGATGACCGGCACGCCGGCCAAGCCCGCGCTGCGCATCGCGCACCTGCTGCCTGGCTTCGAGGCGCACTTCTCGGCGCCACTGCTGGCGCTGGCGATCGTCGGCACGGCGGCCTGGCTGGCGCTGGTGCGCTGGCGCACGGCGCGCGTGCAGCACGCGTTGTGGAAGTCACTGGTGCTGCCGGCCTCGGGCGTGGCGCTGAGCTGGCTGCTGCTGCTGACGCTGGGCCTGCCGGTGATCGACTACGCACGCAGCTACCGGCCCTGGGTCTACCTGGTCGCCCAGGACGTGCCCAACGGCGTGTGCGTGGCCGCGCAGCTGCCGCGCTCGGCACTGGCGGCGCTGGAGAACTATTCGAACTGGCGCATCGACGCGCAAGGCGACGTCGCCAGGACGAGCCCCTGCCCTTACCTGCTGGTCGACGAGAACCACCGTGCGCCCGTCTCGGCACCGCCGGGCTGGACGCTGGTGTCCCATCTGCATCGGCCGTCGGAACGCGACGAATCGACGGCGGTGTTCAGGAAGGTCGGCGTCGCGGCACCGGCGCCGAAGGCGGCCGCCTCGCGCTGACGCGCACGCGGGTCAGTAGCGGTCGCGGCCTTGCTGCTCGCGCCGCATGTCGCGCAGCATGAACAGGTAGAGACTCTCCACCTTCTCGCGCGCCCACGGCGTCTTGCGCAGCAGTTTCAGGCTGGACTTCACGCTGGGCTCGAACGCGAAGCAGCGCAGCGGGATCCGCTCGTCCAGGCCCTGCCAGCCGTAGGCATCGACCAGCGCCGTGACGATGGCCTCCAGCGTCACGCCATGCAGCGGATTGCGCGGCTGCTCCGGCGTCGGCGGGCGAGGCGATTCGGGGTCGGTGGTCATGGAGCGATTGTCGCTGGAGTCGCCGGACGCCTCTTCCACGCAGCCACACCGAATGGCGGTGATTGTGCAGTTCTCACACGATTTCGGCCGATCGCGGTTCTTCAGATCCCGGCACCGCGTTTCGCCCTGGAGATCAGGCCTGACTCCGCCAGTATTGCTTCTTCGACTTCGGATGTACCAGGAAATCGCTGCCTGGCGTCTGCATCACGTGGCCCTTTCCATCCCTGTAGGTCAGCGCCGCATTCGCGCTGCCCCACGCCTTGTTCGGCGTTTCCTTGACGCTCAGCACCAGTTCGCCACCGACACGGTCGTACCAAGTCTCGTTATGCATTCATCACTCCCGGAATAAGTTTCGAGCATATCCCAGCCACAGCGTGCCGATCCGATCCGGGAAGGTTTCCAATCGGGCGCGGCCCCTTCGACAGCCGGCATGCGCCGTCATCGGCTTGTAGAGGACACCCGGGCCAGCGGTCGCTCCGAAATCGCAAGAGCCCCGTCAATCTAGGGCTGCAAACGCGACCGCACGCCCCTATCATTGCGCATGGTCAACGATGCCACGCCGGCTGCCTGGGATGGCAGCCTCGACATATTCCGGCTGCTCGCCAACAGCGTGCCGGCGATGATCGCCTATTACGACTCGCCGGAACTCGGTTACGGCTGCCGCTTCGCCAACAAGGCTT
>Ga0302314_10004908_pt1 | contig 24509 bp, 16 predicted proteins | sample III_Palsa_N2_3_FD_200533 | JGI IMG/M metagenome (GOLD analysis project Ga0302314, IMG submission 200533) | Peat permafrost microbial communities from Stordalen Mire near Abisko, Sweden - III_Palsa_N2_3 | ecosystem: Environmental > Terrestrial > Soil > Palsa > Peat permafrost | place: Sweden... | reverse complement strand
GTGCGTTCGAACGCATCGCCGGTCGGCTGGTTCTCGCGCCCGCGCAGATACGAGAACGTGGTTTCGTCGGGACCGATGAGACCGGTCGTCGCGCCGGCTTCGATCGCCATGTTGCATACGGTCATGCGCTCGTCCATCGAGAGCGTCGCAAGCGCATCGCCCGCGTACTCGAGCACGTAGCCCGTCCCGCCCTTGAAACCGAGGGTCGCGACGACGGTCAGCGCCAGATCCTTTGCGGTCGCGCCGTGCTGCAGGCGCCCGTCGAGCGTCACGCGCATCACCTTCGGACGCTGCACGATGAGGCATCCGGCCAGCATCGCGCCGCCTTGCGCGGTCGTACCGACGCCGAGTGCGAACGCGCCGAACGCGCCGAGCGTGCAGGTATGGCTGTCCCCGCAGGCCATCGTCGAACCCGGTTCGACGTGCCCGCGCTCGGGCGCGACGACGTGACAGATCCCGTTTTGCCCGATGTCGTAGAGCACGATCCCGTGGCGCTTGGCCCAGTCGCGTAACACCTTGGCTTGAATCGCGGTCTCGGTGTCCTTCGCCGGCGAGACGTGATCGTTGATCGCGATGATTCGCGCCGGATCGAACAGTTTGTCTTCGTAACGCCGCTCGATCTCGAACGCACCTTGCGGCGTGGTGATCTCGTGCGCGACGATCTTGTCGACGAAGACGAGCGCGTTACCGCCCGCCAATTCCTCGACGACGTGCGCGTCCCAAACCTTCTCAAACAGCGATCTTGGCTTGCTTTGAAGATCGGAGCGGCTCATCTCCATGCCGTCTCCTCTGATTTCGATGCGCGGATTCCGCTCGAGCGCAAGCCGTCGAGCCGAATCGCGCGGTTGACACTCGAGAGCACCGCGCGCAGCGATGCGGTGACGATGCTGCGGTCACGACCCGCCCCGAACTGCGCGCGACCCGCAATCGAGGATTCGACGTAGGCGACCGCCGCCGCGTCGGCGCCGCTGCCGACGGCGTGTTCGTGGTAGTCGAGCACCGAGACCTCGACGACGAGATCGCGCCGCAGAGCGTCGACGAACGCGTCGATCGGGCCCGTACCCGTCCCCCAAAGGGTGCGCACGCCGCCGCCTTCACTCACGCTCGCCTCGAGCACGACCTTCCCGCTGCCGTCATCGGCAACGTGGTAATCGACCAGCCCGAACGGCGTACCGACGCCAAGATATTCCGCTTCGAACGCGGCCGCGATCTCGGCGCCCGAGACTTCGCCGCCGCTCGCCTCGGAAAGCCGCTGTACGCTCTTCGAAAATTCGACCTGCATCGCGCGCGGCAGATCGAAACCGTAGTCGTGCTGCAAAACGTAGGCGACGCCGCCCTTGCCGGACTGGCTGTTAATCCTTATTACGGCCTCGTACTCGCGGCCGACGTCGGCCGGATCGATCGGCAGATACGGAACCTCCCAGACCACGTCGCCGCGCTCTTCGCGCGCCGCCAGGCCCTTTTTGATCGCGTCTTGATGCGAGCCTGAGAAGGCCGTGAACACAAGCGCACCTCCGTAGGGGTGGCGTTCATGGACCGGCAGGCGGTTGCAGTACTCGACCGCCGCGACGATCTCGGGAACGTTGGTGAAGTCGAGTTGCGGATCGACCCCTTGGCTGAACAGGTTGAGCGCGAGCGTCACGATGTCGACGTTCCCGGTGCGCTCCCCGTTTCCAAAGAGCGTGCCTTCGACGCGCTCGGCGCCGGCCATCATGGCGAGCTCGGCCGCAGCGACCGCTGTCCCGCGGTCGTTATGCGGATGCACGGAGAGCACGAACGAGTCGCGTCGCGCGACGTTGCGACCGAACCATTCGATCCGGTCGGCATAGATGTTCGGTGTCCCCATCTCGACGGTCGCCGGAAGGTTGAGGATCATCTTGCGCTCCGGCGTCGGCTCCCATACGTCCATCACGGCTTCGCAGATCTCGGCGGCGAAATCGAGTTCGGTCCCCGTGAAGCTCTCGGGTGAGTATTGAAGGATGACGTTCGTACCGGGCATCCCGGCCGCGAGCTTCACGATGCGCCGGGTTGCGTCGGTTGCGATCCGCACGATCCCGGCGCGATCGAGTCCGAAGACGACCCGGCGCTGCAAGCTCGAGGTCGAGTTGTAGACGTGAACGATCGCGCGCGGCGCACCGTTAATGGCTTCGAACGTACGTTCGATTAACTCGTCGCGAGCTTGGGTCAGGACTTGGATTGTGACGTCGTCGGGGATTAATCGGTTCTCGACGAGCTGGCGCACGAAATCGAAATCGGGTTGCGACGACGAGGGAAAGCCGACCTCGATCTCCTTGAAACCGAGGCGCACGAGCATCTCGAACATGCGAAGCTTGCGCTGCGGCCCCATCGGCTCGACCAGGGCCTGGTTTCCGTCGCGCAAATCGACGCTGCACCACAGCGGTGCCCGCTCGATCGTACGGGCCGGCCAACGCCGGTCATCGAGCGGGACCGGCGCGTAAGGTCGGTATTTGTGGACGGGCATCGAGGCCATCGGGGAACCTGCCTACGAGACAAAGGGACCGTCGCTGTTGCGACGGCCCCTTCGAAGTTGGGAGCAAACGGCGCTAGGCGACTACGCTTGGGGCGCACCGCTAAGGAGAAGAATTGCGAGCGCGATGCGCGCGTTACCGTTCATATCTGTGGCCGACCTTAGCACGGTCCCGACCAAACCGTCAAGGCATCGGCGTTCTTCGAACCCGGAGTGCCGCCAAACCGAACGGTAGTTTTGAAAACTTTAGCGTTTTCCACAATTTTTTCGCAATGCGAATGAAAGATTGTTTCAATGGCCTAGCGGTTGACTTCTGGTCAGGCCACAAGGTAAAAAGGGAGCGCAGATGTCACGCGCACTTCTTCTCGTCGTCGTTAGCCTTATTAGCCAACCATTGGTTCGGCGCCGGTAGCTACGCGTAAACGAGAGATAGACGCGAAGCCCTCCGCCGAACCGGCGGGGGGCTTTTTGATTCTTGAGGAGCCCCGACGTGTTACAACCGGCCGAATCGACCGGCGCCCAATTGGTCCTCGACGTGCTCGCCGACGAAGGCGTGGAGATTGTCTTTGGGTACCCCGGCGGCGCGAACATGCCGCTTTACGATAAGCTCTACGCGCACTCGATCGAACACGTCCTCGTCCGCCATGAAGCCGCGGCGGCGTTTGCGGCCGGCGGCTATGCCCGCGCGAGCGGCCGCGTCGGCGTGTGCTTCGCGACTTCCGGGCCGGGCGCGACCAACCTCGTAACGGGACTCCTCGACGCACTGATGGATTCGGTTCCGGTCGTCGCCGTCACCGGCCAAGTTCGTACGGCGCTAATGGGCACCGATGGTTTCCAAGAGGCCGATGTGACGTCGATCATGGGTCCGGTGACCAAGCGCAGCGTCTGCGTGCGCGACGTGCGCGACCTCGAACGCGTGCTGCGCGCCGCCTTCCGGGTTGCGCGCGGGCCGCGTCCGGGTCCGGTGCTCGTGGACGTCCCCTCGGATATTCTCAAAGCCGCCTGTCCAAAAATGGATCCGTTCGCCGCTCGTCCGGTTGCTGCCGCGCCGGAACACCCCGGCGACGGCGCGATCGACGAGACGATCGAGTTGATCCGCAATGCCAAGCGACCGGTCGCGATCGTTGGCGGCGGCGCGCGCAGCGCGAACGCCGTCTACCTCTATCGCGAGCTCGTGGCGATGCTCGAGTTGCCGCACACCGCGACGATCAACGGGCTCGGCTGCGCGACCCCGGGCGACCCGCGCTTCCTCGGGATGCTCGGTATGCACGGCTGGAAAGCCGCGAACCTCGCCGTCAATACCGCCGACCTCGTGCTCGCACTCGGGATGCGTTTCGACGATCGCGTTACCGGCAAGCCCGACAAGTTCGCGCGCAACGCAAAGATCGTGCACGCCGACGTCGACGCGTCGGAATTCGGGAAGATCTTGCCGGTTGCGGTCGCGTTGCGCGGCGATCTGCGTCAGACGCTCGAGCGCCTCGTGCGCCGGCTCGGGCGCGAAGAGACGATGCCGCGATTCAGCGGTTGGGCCGCGGAGGCCAAGGCACTCGGTGGCCCGCTGCCCGCCGATCGCGCGCCGCACGGCGAGCTTTCCGCGACCGACGTGCTCGACGCGTTCTTTGCCGTCGCGCCCGACGACACGATCGTGTCGACCGACGTCGGCCAGCATCAGATGTGGGCCGCGCAGCGCCAGCGCGCGATTCATCCGCGCAATTTCCTCACGTCCGCGGGGCTCGGTTCGATGGGCTTCGGGCTGCCGGCCGCGATCGGCGCGCAGTTCGCCCACCCCGAGCGCACGGTCGTCGCGGTCTGTGGTGACGGCGGCTTCCAGATGTCGATGGCCGAACTCGCGACGGTGCGCCGCCATGAGTTGCCCGTGAAGATCCTGCTGATCGACAATCGCCGGCTCGGCATGGTGCGTCAGTGGCAAGAACTCTTCTACGAGCGCCGTTACTCGCATACCGATCTTTCCGACAATCCCGACTTCGTCACGATCGCGAGCGGCTACGGTATTCGGGGCGAACGCATCGAGGACGCGGGCGAGTTGCGCGACGCCCTCGAGCGCTTTCTCGGCTCGCGCGAGCCGGCACTCTTGCACTGCGCGTGCTTCCCGGCGGAAAACGTGTGGCCGCTCATTCCGCCCGGCGCGACGGTCGACGACGCGATGGAAGCCGCGCCGCAGACCGAGGCGATCGTTGCATAGCGTTGCACGAATATGACTTTGTCGCTCGTGATGCACGACTGGCGCCTGCTCGAACGCATCGTCGGGCTCACCAACCGGCTTGGATGCGCCTACACCCGCGTGGACGTTCGCGCGGGCGAAGCGCACTATCACGCCACGATCGATTTCGTCGGACCGCCCGACGCCCTTCGCCGGCTCGACGCCCAACTTTCCCGCCTGCTTAACGACGACAAGGAGATGTCCCGATGAACGCCCTGTACGACCGCGACGCGGACCCGCAAAAACTTGAAGGCAAGACGATCGTCATCGTGGGCTACGGCAGCCAAGGCCGCGCTCACGCGCGCAACCTGCGCGACGGCGGGCACCATGTGATCGCGGCGCTGCGTGAAAATTCACCCTCGCGCCGCGCCGCTGCCGAGGACGGCATACCGCACGACAGCATCGAGCACGCCGTGGCGCGCGCCGATATCGTGATGATCCTCGCGCCCGACGAAGAACAGCCGGCGATCTTCATGCGCCAGATTCTGCCGCATCTGCGCGGCGGACGCTATCTCGCATTCGCACACGGATTCGCGATTCACTTCGGGACGATCGTTCCGCCGCCGGACGTCAACGTGTTCATGGTCGCGCCGAAAGGCCCCGGCCGTCTCGTTCGCACCGAATACGAGGCCGGGCGCGGCGTTCCGTGCCTCATCGCCGTCGCGGCGGATCCTGCCGGCGACACGCGCGAGGTCGCGCTCGCGTACGCTTCGGCGATCGGCGGCGGACGCGCCGGTATCCTCGAGACGACGTTTAAGGAAGAGTGCGAGACGGATCTGTTCGGCGAGCAGGCCGTGCTGTGCGGCGGCCTCACGAGCCTCGTCACCGCCGGTTTCGAAACGCTCGTCGAGGCGGGCTATGCGCCGGAGATGGCATACTTCGAATGCCTGCACGAAGTGAAACTCATCGTCGACCTGATGTACGAGCGCGGGATCGAGGGGATGCGCGACGCGATCAGCAACACGGCGAAGTACGGCGACTACACGCGCGGGTCACGCATCGTGACCGAGGACACACGCAAGGCGATGCGCAAGCTCATCGCTGAGATCCAGTCCGGCGAGTTCGCGCAAGAGTGGGTCGCCGAGCACGCCGCTGGCAAACCGCGCTTCGCGGAGTTCCGCAAAAAGAATGCGGCCCATCAGATCGAAACGGTGGGCCGCAAGCTGCGCGGTCTGATGCCGTGGATGCGCGCCGGCGAAACGCTCCCCGAGCCCGTCGAAGCCTCCGGAGCCGCCGACCACGGCTTCCGAATGATGTAGCCCTCACAAAGCGCCGTGACGGCGCTTTTGTCACGCCGAGCTTGTCGAGGCGCCGAGGGGATGTGGCCGTGCACCGTCGGCCCTTCGACTGCGCGCCTGCGGCGCTCCGCTCAGGGTGACAAAGCGGATTTCGATTGCCGCTTCGCGTTGCTTTCTGTGTCACCCCGAGCTTGTCGAGGGGCCACACGAAGGCTTAGCGGACGAGGACGATCTGCTCGGCGACGAACGTGCCGTAGCCGTTGAAGTGGCCGTCGCAACGGACCAACATCCCCGGAACGATCGTCAGCCCGAGCGGCCGTAGGATCGTACCTTGGTGCAGGTTGACGGGTTGCGCGATCCCATGGATGCCGACGACGAGGTTAAAGCCGCCGAACGCTTTCACCCACCCTTGGATGTGATGGTCGCCACGGAACGTGCGGTCGTAGCCGGGGGGAGGCGGATAGTTTTGCGCGTTTGCCGGCGCGAGCGCGCCGGTCAGCATCACGCTGCCGAAAGCGAGGACGGTAAGAAGCTTACGAATCATTGCGGGACCTTTCGTTTTGAAATACGCCGAGCGTGCGGCTCGATAATTCCAACGGGGACGCCCCCCGGCGGCGTTTCCCCCAGCCGAAATCCTCATCGTTCTATAACGCAGGGATGCTGCGGACGTACGCCGACAGGGTCGTGGCCTTGAATCGGGTCTGTAGTTCGGTGGGCGTATAATCGCGAGACACCCAGCGACCGCCACGCAACAAGAACACGTAGTCTACGATGCGGTTACCGACGGCAGCTTGCGCGGCTGGACCAAAGCCCTCGGGCATAAACTCTGCTTTAAATCCGAATGCCCTCGCGCCATCGTTCGTCTGCAGAAGACTCGAGTCATGCCCCCCGATCTGCACGTCGCTCGTAAAATCACTTGCCCGGCACGGTTTGTTGTTGATACGGCACCATGAGCGCGACGGCAGGTGCGCGTCGAGCGAACGAACGTACTCCGCGCGCAGCCGATCGCCGGGAAGCGGATAAACACGCGTGGATCGTCCCGTCACCGCGTCGTAAACGCTGATGTTCATAGGGTGCGTCGGGGCGAAGTGGATCATGCTTTCTCGAAAGACGGCGTATCGGTCGCTGACGAAACCGAGCAGCCAGCCGCTCAAAGCAGTCTTCAGCGTGAGATGGTGGTCCAGCACGAGCGTGCAGCTTGCGGACGGCGTCAGATGCGTTTCGACGTAGATGGTACCTTCGCGTTCCGCTACGCTTGCGGACGAGCCCATGCAAGGGACGGGAAACTGACCCAGGAACGACGCTCGTGTAGCGGGCGAGTCCGTCAGGACGGTGTTGCTCGCGATCCCGGTGCGACGGTCATAGCGCAACACGCGGAGCGTGTTCGGGGTATGGCCATCGCCAATGAAATACCAGGCAAACAAGAACGATCCGGGGTAATCATGCGCGGCCCAGTTAGCGATCGAGCGTCCGCGCTGACTCGCAGGCACCGCGGACGACGCGACGTGGTACTGAAAAAGAACGTGCTCCACCGTAACCGGGCTCGAAGCGGTCGGACAACAGATGCTTACGAGGCCGAGCGCGAGTGCCCGAATGTTCACCGTTCTACGGATTTGCTACGTCGTGTGGAGACTCAAACAGCGGGCACGTACACTTCGGCACCGCGCTCGATGAATTCGGCCGACTTCTCGGCCATGCCGCGCTCGGCGTAGTCGCGGACTTCTTGGGTGATCTTCATCGAGCAGAAATGCGGGCCGCACATCGAGCAGAAGTGGGCGACCTTCGCGCCCTCGGCGGGGAGGGTTTCGTCGTGGAAGGCGCGGGCGGTGTCCGGATCGAGCGAGAGATTGAACTGGTCCTCCCAACGGAATTCGAAACGCGCCTTTGAGAGAACGTCGTCCCAGTGGCGTGCGTGCGGATGGCCTTTCGCAACGTCGGCCGCGTGGGCGGCGATCTTGTAGGCGATCACGCCGTCCTTGACGTCCTGCTTGTCGGGGAGACCGAGGTGCTCTTTGGGCGTGACGTAGCAGAGCATCGCGGTGCCGTACCAGCCGATCATCGCGGCGCCGATGGCGCTTGTGATGTGGTCGTAACCGGGGGCGATGTCGGTTGCGAGCGGGCCGAGCGTATAGAACGGCGCCTCTTTGCAGACGGCGAGCTGGCGATCCATGTTTTCCTTGATCAGATGCATCGGCACGTGACCGGGGCCTTCGATCATCGTCTGCACGTCGTGCTTCCAGGCGATGTCGGTCAGCTCGCCGAGCGTGTCGAGTTCGCCGAACTGCGCCTCGTCGTTCGCGTCGGCGAGGCAACCGGGACGCAAGCCGTCGCCGAGCGAGAACGTGACGTCATAGGCTTTCATGATTTCGCAGATCTCTTCGAAGTGCGTGTAGAGAAAGTTTTCCTTGTGATGCGATAGACACCACTTCGCAAGGATCGATCCGCCGCGTGAGACGATGCCGGTGATCCGCTTCGCGGTGAGCGGAACGTAGCGCAGCAGGACGCCGGCATGGATCGTAAAGTAGTCGACGCCTTGCTCCGCCTGCTCGATCAGCGTGTCGCGATAGAGCTCCCACGTAAGTTCCTCGGCCTTGCCGTTGACTTTTTCGAGTGCTTGATAGATCGGCACCGTTCCGATCGGGACGGCCGAATTGCGCAGAATCCACTCGCGGGTCTCGTGGATGTTCTTGCCCGTGGAGAGATCCATAACGGTGTCGGCGCCCCAGCGCGTCGCCCAGGTCATCTTTTCGACTTCTTCTTCGATCGTCGAGGCGACGGCGGAGTTGCCGATGTTCGCGTTGATCTTCACGAGGAAGTTGCGCCCGATGAGCGACGGTTCGAGCTCCGGATGGTTGACGTTGGTCGGCAGCACGGCACGTCCGCGCGCGATTTCGCTGCGAATGAATTCCGGCGCGACGCCTTCGCGGATCGCCACGAACTCCATTTCGGGCGTGATCTCCCCGCGCCGCGCGTAGTGCATCTGCGTGACGTTGGCGCCCGGTTTCGCGCGCCGCGGTTTACGCTTCGAGGCGAACCGGATATCTTCGAGTTCCGGCATCGCTTCGCGTCCTAACCGGTAGAGCGACGACGCCTTCTCGAGCTCGACCGTATCGCCGCGGCGTTCGATCCAAGCCGCGCGCAGCGATTCGAGCCCGCGCCGTACGTCGGTCGCCACGTCGGGATCGGTGTACGGCCCGCTCGTATCGTAGACGACGTGGATCTCGCCGTTGGTCAGCGCGATCTCACGCATCGGAACGCGGATCGACGGATCGCTTCCGACGGCATAGGTCTTGCGCGCACTGCCTTTTTTCTTCCGTTCGTCGACGGTCGTGGCCATGAAACGCTCCCACTTCCGTCGCCGCCGTCTCTCCCTACGCCGGTGCTAACCGGATCAGGTTCGGCGGTCGGCGACGAACATCGCCCTCTCAGCCCGTCGTTGCGAGCTCCCGCGAGGATGCGCCGAGCATACGGCGCAGGACGGCCCGTGTCAACGGGACAATCGGAATTTCGTTGCCGTACCTTCGCTTGCTCGGCGGACAAGTCGCGATCGGCGCGGCGGCGATCTTCGCGCGCTACGCGCTGACGGGCGCCGCCCCACTCGCGGTCGCTGCCGCCCGGCTCACGCTTGCGGCTCTTGTCTTGGTCGCGCTAGGACGAGGACTCGGGCGCCTCTCGGGCCGGCGCGAGCTCGCCTTCGGGTTTGCAGGGCTCGCGCTCGCCGTGCACTTCGCGACCTGGATTGCCTCGCTCGAGTTTACCTCGGTCGCCGTTTCGACGCTGCTGGTCACGACGACGCCGCTGTGGACCGAGATGTACGATATTGTGCGCGAACGCCGCGCTCCCGGCGGGGCCTTCGTGCTGTCACTCGTCCTCGGCTTCGCCGGCGTCACGCTGGTCGCGTCACAACGCTCGAGTGGCGCGCCGCCTGTCCCGGGACACGCGCTCACCGGCGATCTCCTCGCGCTCGCGGGCAGCCTTGCAATCGGAGCGTACCTGTTGATCGTCCGGGATGCCGGCGCGAACGTCGACGGCACGCGATTGGCGACGCGCCATATCGTGACGCGCACGTACATGTGGGCTGCGCTGATGCTCGTCGTTACGGCGCTCGCCGCGCGCCAGCCTCCGCCCGCGCTCTCGAACGTCGTCGCCTGGTCCGGTATCGTCGCGATGGCGCTCGTCTCACAGCTCCTCGGGCACACCGCGCTCAACGCCGCACTGCGCGATTTCCGCCCGAGCGTCGTCGCGCTCTCGACGCTCGCCGAACCCGTTGTCGCCGCCGTACTCGCCGCGATCGTCTTCGGTGAACTGCTCGGCCCGGCAACAATCGCCGGTGGCGTACTTGTGCTCGCCGCCGTCGCCATCACCCTCGCCACCTCGAGGCCGGCATCGGCCGAAACCCTGACGGAAATTCGGGGGTAGAGAAGATCATGAGCGTCCGCGTTTACGGCATCAATCATATTGCAATCGAGGTTACGGACGTCGAGAAAGCCGTCGCATTCTACCAGGACGTTTTTAATCTTGAAAAGCTTGATGGGGGCGAGGGGGACGCGTTCTTTAAAGTCGGCGAGCACCAGTTTCTCGCGATCTTTGAAGCCGCCGAGACGCGACCCGAGCGTACCCGGCACTTCGGACTGATCGTCCGCGACGAATCGCAGATCGGTTCGACTAAATATCGCCTCTCAGTTTGATGGCGGTCAAAGCTCGCTTGCTCCCTATGCGGGTAGAACCTAGACTGTGGAACGCCCCTCGATAGTCTCTTGCGCGAGTCGCCGTGGATAGAAAAGCGGTAACCCTAACGGCGATGTGCCTGGCCGTCCTGATGGTCCAGCTGGACACGACGGTCGTAAATTTAGCTCTGCGGCCAATCCAAATAAGCCTGCACACCGGGGTCACGACGTTGCAGTGGGTCGTCGACGCGTACAACCTCGTCTATGCGACGTTCATCCTTACCGGTGCGATATTGGGGGACCGATTCGGGCGCAAGCGCCTCTTTCTGGCCGGCGTCGCATTGTTCGGGCTCGGGTCCGTGCTTTCGGCGGTCGCCCCGGGCGCGACCGTCCTGGTTCTTTCGCGGGTCGTCACCGGGCTTGGGGCGGCGATCGCGCTGCCGATCAGCCTTTCCATCGTGAGCGCGACGTATTCCGACGAGAAAGAGCGCAACCACGCCATCAGTATTTGGAGCGGCCTCAACGGCGTTGCGATCGCGCTCGGCCCGAGCGCGGGCGGCATCCTCGTCGATCGCTTCGGCTGGCGCGCGATCTTCGTGATGTTCGTTCCGGTCGTCGTTGCGGCGTTTGCCCTTACCGCGCTCACGGTCCCGGAATCAAAGAGCAAAGAAGCGCGCAGCCTCGATCTGCCGGGGCAAGTCTTGGTCGTGCTTAGCCTCGGGCTGTTCACGTTCGGAGCGATCGAAGGTCCGGCGGCGCACTGGAATGCGGCGATCGTCGGCGCGCTCGTGGCTTCGATCGCCGCGTTTGCCGCGTTCATCGCCGTTGAAAGGCGCGTTCGGCAGCCGCTGATTCAACTCGACATTTTCGCAAGCCCGAACTTCACGGGTGCAATCATCGTAACCCTCGCGATGACGTTCGGGATGTACTCGTTCCTTTTCATCACACCGAACTATCTGCAGACGGTCACGAAATTCCCGGCCTTGACCGCGGGATTGCTCATCTTACCGCTCGGCTTGCTCTTTGCAGCGATGTCGCCGTTCGTCGGACGCGCCATGACGGCGGTCGGCCCGCGGCTCCTCATTATCCTGGGAATGGCCCTTCAAGGAACCGGCTTCCTGATGACGTTCGGGCTCGGAGAACATGGGCCGGTGTGGCTCGTCATCGTTCAAACGACGCTGCTTGGTCTTGCGTTAGGGTGCGAAACCGGACCGCTGATGTCGGTCGCGATGACGTCGGTCCCGAAGGACCGCTTCGGCGTGCCGTCCGGCATCGTCAACGTCGCCCGGATCACCGGTGCGACGCTCGGCGTAGCCGTCCTCGGCTCGATCTTCGCGGCGCACGCGGGCTCGGCAACCGTCGACGTCCCCACGTTCCTCAGCGGAATGCGCACCGCAATGCTCGTCGCCAGCACCGTCGCCTTCGCGGCAGGGTTCGTTGCATTTTTCATGCTGCATCGTGAAGAAGAAACCGGCGGCGCCCTCCGCCGCAAGCCCTCGCCCGCCAAGGTTTCGTCATGAACCACATGTCACCCTGAGCGAAGCGCCGCAGGCGCGCAGTCGAAGGGCCGCCGGAGCTCGGCCAAACTCCGGCTGTCCTTCGACTACGGCGCTGTGCGCCTTCGCTCAGGATGACATGGTTGTCTGCGGGTCCGCTACAAGGGTGTGCCAGGCGCGTAGGGCTTCTGCTACGGACCAGGCTTGGGCGATTGTGCCCTTCCAGGCGAAGGGGGGATCGGCGTCGGCGATTTCGGCGATCGTTCCGAGACCGTACGCGCCTAGCGATTGCAGCAGAGGGGCGACGAAAGCGAAGGCGGCGGCCGGGTCGCGGTAGACGCGGGCGTGGGCGCTGGCGAACGGGCCGAGGAGCCAGGGCCAGACCGTGCCTTGATGGTAGGCTCCGTCGCGCGCTTCGCGCGAACCGGCGTACGTTCCGACGTAGCGCGGATCCGAAGGCGCGAGCGTGCGCAGACCGTGCGACGTAACGAGTTCGCGGGCGCAGACGTCGACGACATCCCGAGCGGCGGCGCTATCGAGCGGCGTATACGGCAGGCCGGCGGCGAAGATTTGGTTGGGGCGCAGCGAGTGGTCGTCGCCGTCCGGGCCGTCGAGGACGTCCGCAAGACCGCGGCCGTTCGGTAAGACGAAGCGCGCGAAGCTCGCGCGCACGCGCTGCGCGAGCGGATCGTAATCACCGTCGATGCGACCGCGGCGGCGCGTCAGATCGGCGAGCGTGCGCAGCGCGTTGTACCACAGCGCATTGATTTCGACGGGTTTGCCGATGCGCGGCGTGACGACCCAGTCGCCGGCTTTCGCGTCCATCCACGTGAGCTGCACGCCGGCCTGGCCGCCCGCAATCAGCCCGTCCGCCGGATCCATGCGAATGCCGAAACGCGTCCCCCGGCGGTAGCCTTCGACGATCGCAGCGCAGGCTTCGTACAGCGCGTCGAACGCCGGGTCGATCCCGAACGCTTCGACGTACGCGCGCACCGCTTCGACGTACCACAGTGCCGCATCGATCGTATTGTACGCTGGAATCACGCCGCGCTCGGGGAAAACGTTCGGCACCATGCCGCCGTCGATGCAGCGCGCGAACGTCTCGAGAATCGCGCATGCAACGTCGCGCCGTCCGGTTGCGATCGCGAGCCCGGGCACCGAGATCGCCGTATCGCGTCCCCAGTCGGTGAACCAGTGATAGCCCGCGATCACGGTTTTCCCGTCGGGCACGTCCTCACTCGGGCGGGAGACGACGAACTGATCGGCCGCGAGCACGAGCTGCGCGATCCGGGGAGGCGGCGATCGCATTTTCCCCAAGAGCGACGCTTCGTGAGCCGCTCGCGCGTCGAACACCGACGCAGCATCCGTATCCGACGGGTCCGTCGTGCTTGCCCAGACGTGCGTGGACTCGCCCGCGACAAGCGCGAACGAAACGTTTGCCGCGTGAACGTGATCCTCGGTATCGGGCAGCCCCCGTTCGCGCTCGCGAACCAGGTCGAAGTCGCGATACCATTCGGCCGCCGGCGCAGCGGAACCGTGGTCGGACCGCAAAAACAGCGCGCCGGCGTCGCCCGGGTAGCCGATCGTTATGGCGCCATCCTGGAGCGCGACGTTGGGCAGTTGTCCCGCTCGCGTGTTGCCGTTATGGTCGCGGCGATCGACGATCGCGCGCAGCGTGAAGGCGACAGGCGCGATCGCGCGCAGGACGCTATAGCGCACGACGGTGGCGTTCGCCCCGAGCTGCATCGTCAAGCGTTTCTCGACGAGCGCGCCCGCGAATGCAAACTGCCACACGGGCGTCGTTCCGTCGAGATAAAATCGCTCGAGGTTCAGATAGCCGCGAGGATCGATCGCGCCCGAGCGCCAGCGATTGGTCGCGAGGTCGTACGATTTGCCCAGGTACGTGCACGTCTCATCGAACTTCGCGCAGAGCAACGTCCGGCCGCCCGGCGGCTCGAGCGCGGCGACGAGCAGCCCGTGATAGCAGCGCGTCAGCGAACCGTCGATCGTGCCCGAGGCATAGCCGCCGATGCCGTTCGTTACGAGCCACTCGCGCGCGTTCGCCGCCGCAAAATCGCCGCAGACGTCGCGACCGAAATCGACCGCAGCGCAATCGCGCTTGTCCGTCGCTATCCCCCCGTGGAAAAACCAGGATAGAGCGTCATCCCGCCGTCGACGAACAAGGTCGTGCCGGTAACGTAGTCCGACGCATCCGAGCAGAGCCAGACCGCTGCGGCCCCGATGTCTTCGGGTTCGCCGATTCGTCCGTAGGGGATGAGGGTCAGCAGCTTGGCCAAGGCCGCGGGCGTATCCCACGCGCTCGTATTGATCGGCGTGCGGATCGCGCCCGGTCCGATCCCATTGACGCGAATCTTGTGCGGAGCCATCTCCTGCGCGATGCTCTTCATCATCAGCATCACACCGCCCTTACTCGTCGCGTAGTTCACGTGGCCGCCCCACGGGATAACTTCGTGCACCGAACTCATACAGACGATCTTCCCGAGGGCCTTCGACCGTTCGGGCATGGGCCCGCGGCGTAAGAATTCACGTACGGCCGACCGCGCGCAGAGAAATTGTCCGGTGAGATTGACGTCGATGACCGCTTGCCACTGCGCGAGCGTCATCTCGGGGAACGCGGCGTCCTTTTGCCAGCCGGCATTGTTGATGAGGATGTCGACCGTTCCGAACGCGGAGACGGTCTCGGCGAACATCGCCTCAACCTCATCCTCTTTCGAGACGTCGCAGCGGATGACGCGGGCGGTGCCGCCCGCAGCGGCAATGTCGCTCGCGACCGCGTTCGCACCGTCGGCCGGGCCGCCGGGATAATTGACGACGACGTTCGAGCCCTCGGTCGCCAGCGCTCTCGCAACGGCAGCGCCGATGCCCGAACTCGAACCGGTGACGATGGCCGTCTGCCCAACAAGCTGCATAGCGCATGAAGAATGTGCGCGAGGTGCGCGCGGTACCTTCCCCAAAATCAAGCCGCATGGATTGGAACCCCGAGCGCGCGAGGATCGAGGCGGAGGCGCGGCGCACCGAGCACTGGACGCACTGGGGACCCTTTCTCAGCGAACGCCAGTGGGGAACGGTGCGCGAGGACTATAGCGCCACGGGTGAGGCGTGGGGATACTTCCCCTTCGAACACGGCCGGCTGCGCGCGTATCGCTGGGGCGAGGATGGGATCTTCGGCATCAGCGACCACGAGGCGCGCCTGTGTCTTGCGCCGGCGTTCTGGAACGGCAACGATCCGATCATCAAGGAGCGACTCTTCGGCCTAAGCGGCCCACAAGGCAATCACGGCGAGGACGTTAAGGAATGTTATTACTACATCGATAACGTTCCGTCGCACTCGTACATGAAAGCGCTCTACAAGTATCCGCAGCGCGCCTTCCCGTACGCCGATCTGGTTGCGACCAACGCACGTCGCACCCGGCTCGATCCCGAATACGAGCTGATCGACACGGGGATCTTCGACGACGACGCCTATTTCGACATCGAAGTCGAGTACGCCAAGCACGCACCGAGCGACATTCTCATGCGCATCACCGCCACAAACCGCGGCAACGCGCCCGCGCCGCTGCACGTAATACCGCAGCTGTGGTTTCGCAACGAGTGGTCTTGGACGCCGAACGGGCCGCGCGGCCGGATCGTGGGGACCGACACGCCGCATGCCTACGACACCACGCACCCGTTGATGAGCGACTACCGGTTGGCGTGCGACGGAACGCCCGACGAATTCTTCGTCGAGAATGAAACGAACTTTGAAGTGCTCTACGGCGTGCCGAACGCGCAACCGTATGTCAAAGACGGCGTCTGTCGCGCGGTTCGCGGCGAGAGCGGCACGACCAACCCCGTCCGAATGGGTTCGAAGCTCGGACTGCGCTACGAATTCACGCTCGCGCCGGCAGAGTCGCGCACGATCCGGCTACGGCTGACGAAACAGACGCTGCTCGACGACGTGATCCCCGCGATGTTCGATGCGACGTTCAAAGAACGTCTGTGGGAGGCCGACCGCTTTTACGCCGCACTCAACCCGTACCCCGCAAGCGCCGAGGATCACCGCGTGCAGCGCGCCGCCTTCGCCGGCATGCTCTGGTCGAAGCAGTTCTACCATTACGTCGTTCGCGACTGGCTGCGCGGCGATCCGGCGATGCCTGCGCCTCCGCCCGACCGGTGGCACGGGCGCAACCACGACTGGCTGCACCTCTACAACGACGACGTGCTCTCGATGCCGGACACGTGGGAGTATCCGTGGTACGCGGCCTGGGACCTCGCGTTCCATACGGTCGTCTTTGCCTTAATCGATCCCGCCTTCGCCAAGCGCCAGCTCATCACGTTGACGCGCGAGTGGTACATGCACCCGAACGGCGAGATTCCCGCATACGAGTGGAACTTCGGCGACGTGAACCCGCCGGTTCAGGCCTGGGCCGCCTACCGCATCTTTCAGATCGAGCACAAGATGTACGGCTACGCCGATTATTTGTTCCTCGAGCGCGTCTTTCAAAAGCTGTTAATGAACTTCACCTGGTGGGTAAACCGCGAAGACCCCGAAGGGCGCAATGTCTTCATGGGTGGTTTTCTTGGACTCGACAACATCGGCGTCTTCGATCGCAGTGCGCCACTGCCGACAGGCGGCCATATCGTGCAATCCGACGCGACGAGTTGGATGGCAGTCTACGCGCTCGATATGATGGCGATCGCGCTCGAGCTCGCACAACACGAGCCGTCGTATGAGGACATCGCCTCGAAATTCTTCGAGCACTTCCTCTATATAGCGTATGCGATCAACGGTGTCGACGATGGGCAGATGGGCCTGTGGGACGAACGCGACGGTTTCTACTACGACGAGCTCGTGGTCGACAACCGGACGTTCGCGTTGCGCGTGCGCTCGATGGTCGGCCTGCTTCCGATGCTCGCCGTCGAAACGCTCCAGCCCCAGCTCCTCGACCGGCTACCCAACTTCAAGCGGCGTTTCGAGTGGTTCATCGCGCACCGCCCGGAGCTGGCCACCAACGTCGCGAGCCTCGAGTCCGACGGCGTCCACGCACGCCGCCTGCTCGCGGTGCTGGACGGCGAACGGCTCGATCGCATCTTGAAGGTCATGCTCGACGAAAACGAATTCCTCAGCCCTTACGGCATCCGGTCGGTCTCGAAATACCACCAGGCCCATCCATTTTCGGTGAACGTCCGCGGCACCGAATTCCGGGTCGACTACGCGCCGGCCGAATCGTCGAGCGGCCTGTTCGGAGGCAATTCGAATTGGCGCGGTCCCGTCTGGTTCCCGCTGAACTTTCTGCTGATCGAAGCGCTGCAAAATTTTCACTTCTTCTACGGCGACGCGTTTCGCGTCGAGTATCCGACCGGTTCGGGGAAACTTGCGACCCTCTGGGAGATCGCGACCGACCTCTCCAGCCGGCTCGTCGGGATCTTCATGCCCGGCCCGGACGGACGGCGACCGTTCAACGGCGGCGTCGAGAAACTCCAGCGGGACCCCCATTTTCGCGATCTCTTGCTGTTCTACGAGTACTTTCACGGCGACAACGGCGCCGGACTCGGCGCATCCCACCAAACCGGCTGGACGGGGCTGGTGGCGAAGCTCATCCAGCAACTCAGCGAGTACGAAAGCGCCGGAAAATCGCCGCTCGAGTGGCACTACGAAGCAACGCCGTTCACATCAACCGCGGACGTCTCGAGCGACGGCGCTGAGGTCGTGCCGGTATCGTAGACGTAATCGGCATTCGCACGCCCGTCGTCCACACGGGTGCACCCTATCCGCTCGGTGCGACGTGGGACGGCACCGGCGCGAACTTCGCGCTCTTTTCCGATAACGCCGAAAAGGTCGAGCTGTGCTTGTTCGACCAGCGCGGGAGGCGCGAACTGCACCGCCTCGCGCTGCCGGGTTACACCGACGGCGTTTGGCACGGATACGTGCCGGACGCACTGCCCGGCCTCAAGTACGGATACCGCGTGTCGGGCCCGTACGAACCGCAGAACGGACACCGTTTCAACGCGCACAAGCTGTTGATCGATCCGTACGCCAAGGCACTTTCCGGCGCGCTGCGCTGGAGCGACGCGCACTACGGCTACCGCCTCGGCGCGCACCGCGGCGATCTTTCATTCGACCGGCGCGACAACGCGTCGGGGATGCCGAAGTCGGTCGTCGTCGACACCGCGTTTACGTGGGGCAAGGATCGTCCGCCGCGGACACCGTGGACCGATACGATCGTGTACGAGATGCACGCGCGCGGCTTCACGATGCAGTTTCCTGGGATTCCCGGCCCGATGCGCGGCACGTTCCTCGCCCTCTCCTCGCCACCCGTCGTCGACTATCTGCGCCGCCTGGGCATCACCGCCGTCGAGCTCCTGCCGATCCACGCGTTCGTCGACGACCGGATGCTCGTCGAGCGCCGCCTGCGAAACTATTGGGGATACAACAGCATCGGGTACTTCGCGCTGCACCAACTGTACTTGAGCCGGGAGTCCGTCAACGAGTTCAAGACGATGGTGAAGCAATTCCACGAGGCGGGCATCGAAGTGTTGCTCGACGTCGTCTACAACCACACCGCCGAGGGGAACCAGGAAGGCCCGACGCTCTCCTTTCGCGGCATCGACAACGCGGCGTACTATCGGCTCGCAGCCGACCGGCGCTACTACGACGACGCGACGGGTACCGGAAACTCGCTCAACGTGGACCATCCACGCGTTCTGCAGATGGTGATGGACTCGCTGCGTTACTGGATCGACGAGATGCACGTCGACGGCTTTCGTTTCGACCTCGCGACGGTGCTCGGCCGCGGCCAAAACGGATTCGATCCGGGCGCCGGCATCTTCAAAGCCGTGCGACAGGATCCGACGCTCGCGGCCGTGAAGCTGATCGCGGAGCCGTGGGACGTCGGCCAAGGCGGCTACCAAGCCGGCAACTTCCCACCCGGCTGGTCCGAGTGGAACGACAAGTTTCGCGACGGCGTGCGCCGCTTCTGGCAGGGTAACGACGGAATGGTGCCCGAACTGGCGACGCGGCTCACGGGTTCGAGCGAACTCTTCAATCACGGCGGCAGGCACGTGCGGTCCTCGGTGAATTTCGTTACGGCGCACGACGGCTTCACGCTCGAGGACCTCGTCAGCTACAACTTCAAACACAACCAAGCCAACGGCGAAGACAATCGCGACGGCAGCGACAACAACAATAGCTGGAACTGCGGCGTCGAAGGACCGGCCGACGATCCTGCTGTCCTGGCCCTGCGCGCGCGTCAGAAACGCAACCTGCTCGCGACGACGCTGCTCTCGCAGGGCGTGCCGATGCTCCTTGCCGGCGACGAGCTGTGCAAGACCCAAAGCGGTAACAACAACGCGTATTGTCAGGACTCGCCGCTAACCTGGATCGATTGGTCGTCGCCGCATGACCCGGCGTTGCACGACTTTGCCGTTGCCCTCATCCACCTGCGACGGACCTGCAAAGCCCTGCGGCGCGAACGCTTCTTCACCGGAACGCAGCTGCCGAATCGATCGCGAAAAGACGTTACGTGGCTGCGCCCCGACGGAGCCGAGATGAGTGAAGCCGATTGGCACGACGCCGGGCGCCGGGTCGTCGGGTTGCTGTTCGGAGACGACGAACACGAGCCGGAAGACCGCTCGTATCTGTTTTACCTCAACGCGCACGACGCGGACCTGACGATCGCGCTGCCGCCGCGGCCGAGCGGCTGGGAACTCTACGTCGATACGGCGGGCGACCCGCGCTCGAATGTCTTCGCTCCGCTACAGGCCGGCGAGACGCACAACTTGCAAGCGCGTTCGCTCGCGTTCTTTCACGCGCGTTCGCTGCCCACCGGGTGAGCGTGCAACGAGCCTACCTTCCACCGGCGCTCGAGCACGGACGCTCCTGGGGTTTCGCGCTGAACCTTTACGCGCTGCGTTCGCGGCGGAACTGGGGCATCGGCGATTTCACCGATCTGCGCGACTTCGTCCGGTTCGCGCACTCCGCAGGTGCAGGCATCGTCGGAACGAGCCCGCTGCACGCGCTGCATTACGCGTGGCCCGAAGCGGCAAGCCCCTATTCGCCGAGCAGCCGGTATTTTCGCAATCCAATTTACATCGACGTCGAGGCGATCCCAGAATATCGAAGCGCTGCGCCGCGAGCGGCGAAGCTGCGCGAGCGCGTCCGCGCCACGCCCTTCGCGACGACCCTGCGGGAGCTGCGCGAAGCCGCTGCAGTCGCCTACGCACGCGTCGCGAAGGTGAAATGGCGGGCGCTCGAAGAGGTCTACGCGATCCCGCGAAGCCCGCAGCGCGCGGCAGCCTTTGCCGCATTCGTCGAACGCGGCGGCGAACGGCTCGAACGATTCGCGATCCACGAAGCCCTCGCCGACCACTTCGCGCGCACCGCCGCGACGGGCGGCTGGCTCGAGTGGCCCGCCGAATACCGCGATGCCGCGAGCAAAGCGGTTCGGAGCTGGGCGGCGAGGCGACGCCGTCGTGTCGACTACTTCAAGTTCTTGCAGTGGATCGTCGACGAACAACTCGACGCGATCGCGCGCGACGCCGGCGAACTCGAGATCGGGCTCTACCTCGACGTGGCGGTCGGCGTCGATCGCAACGGCGCGGACGTGTGGCACGATCCGAGCGCGTACGTGCTCGAGGAGACGATCGGCGCGCCGCCGGATCGGCTCGGGCCGCTGGGCCAGAATTGGGGCCTCCCGGCGGTCTCTCCCGAGGCGCTGTTGCGCGAGGGCGGTGCGGCGTTCGCCGATCTGCTTGCGCGCAACATGATGCACGCGGGGGCGCTCCGGCTCGACCACGTGATGGCCTTGATGCGCCTGTTTCGGATTCCGCGCGGGAAGACGCCGGCCGACGGCGCGTACGTCGCCTACCCGTTCGAGGAGCTGTTGGATGTCGCTTCGGCCGAGAGCGTCCGGGCGCGCTGCCTTATCGTCGGCGAGGACCTCGGCACCGTACCGGAAGGCTTTCGCGAACGGATGGAATGGCAGGGGATCCTCTCGTACCGGGTGCTCCTGTTCGAACGCGAGGACGACGGCTCGTTCAAGGCCCCCGAACGCTACCCGGCGCTCGCCGTCGCAACGGCGACGACGCACGATCTGCCCCCGCTCCCAGGTTGGGCCGTCGGACGCGACATCGACAGCTGGGATCGAACCGGCCTGTTGCCGCCCGAATGGTCGCAGACGGCGCGATTGGCGCGGCGAATCGACGTGTCACGCCTGCTCGAAGCCCTGCGGCGCTCGGGCGAGCTCGACGACACCGCGTTCGAGGCAGCCCACCGCACGGTCGACGCTCGCTCGCAGGATCCCGCGAGCTACGACGAACTGGTCCGGGCGGTCTACCGCTATCTTGCGAAAACGCCCGCGCGGCTGGTCCTCGTGGCGCTCGACGACGCGCTCGCCGAATTCGATCAGGTCAACCTGCCGGGAACATTCTTCGAGTACCCGAATTGGCGCCGTAAGAACGCCTTCGACCTCGAGCGCATCGCGAGCGATGGACGGATCGCGACCCTCGCGGCCGAAGTGCGCGAACGAGTGAAGGGGGGATCCGGTTCGTGAAAGCCGTCGTGATGGCCGGAGGTGAAGGCTCGCGCCTGCGCCCGCTCACGTCGCGCCGTCCCAAGCCGCTCGCTCCGGTCGCCAACAAACCGGTCATGGAGCACATCGTCGACTTGCTCCGCCGTCACGGCATTACCGAGATCGTCGCGACCCTGCACTACCTGGCCGACGAAATCGAGAGCTATTTCGGCTCGGGCTCCGATTTCGGCGTGTCGATGCACTATGTCGTCGAAGATACGCCTCTGGGGACGGCGGGCGCCGTCAAGCTCGCGGAAGACATTCTCGAAAACCAACCGTTTTTGATCATCTCCGGCGATGCGCTGACCGACCTCGATCTGACCGCGCTGATTGCCGATCACGCCCGCACCGGCGCGGCGGCGACGATCACCTTGCAGCGGGTAACCAACCCGCTCGAGTTCGGCGTCGTGATCACCGACGAAAGCGGGCGCATCACGCGCTTCCTCGAGAAGCCGTCGTGGGGCGAGATTTTCTCGGACACGATCAACACGGGCATCTACGTGCTCGATCCCGAGGTCCTTTCGTACATGGAGCGCGGCAAAGCGTACGATTTCTCGCGCGACATCTTTCCGCGACTGCTGTACGAGGAAAAACTCGTCAGCGGCTACGTCACAAACGACTACTGGACCGACATCGGCAACCTCCAGCAGTATCAACAGGCAAACTACGACGTGCTCAACGGAAAGGTGCGCGTCGAGGTGCCCGGCGCTCAAGTTCACCACGCCGTGTGGATGGGTGAAGGCTGCCGTATCGATCCGGAAGCACATCTCGTCGGGCCGGTAATCCTCGGGCGCAACGTGGTCGTCGAAGCGGGCGGCGTCGTCGGCCCGGAGACGGTGCTCGGCAACGCAACGATCGTCGCGAAGAACGCGCGCGTCGGGCACACGGTCGCGTGGTCGGACTGCTACTTCGGCGAATCGAGCCAGCTCGAAGGCGCAACGGTCGCCGATCGCAACATCGTCAAGCAGCACGTCACCGTCGGCAACGGCACGGTGATCGGGAGCGGCTGCACGCTCGGTTCCGGTGCGATCGTTCGCCCGAACCTGCGGCTTTGGCCGGACAAGTCGATCGCCTCCGGCGCGATCGTTTCGATGTCGTTGATTTACGGGATCAAGTGGCCGGGCTCGCTGTTCGGCGCAGTCGGCGTTAGCGGGCTCGCAAACGTCGAACTCACGCCGGAGTTCGCAATGAAGCTCGGGCACGCGCTGGGCTCGTCGCTCAAGCCGGGCCAGGACGTGATGACGAGCCGCGACGCTCACCCGGCCGCGCGCGTGATGAATCGCTGCGTGATCTCGGGCTTGCTTTCGGTCGGCATCAACGTCCAAGACCTGCGCGCGATGCCGCTCCCGCTCGCGCGTTATGCGACGCGGATGGGCGGTGACGGCGGCGTCCATACCCGCGTCGACCCGAGCGACCCAAACGCGGTCCTGATCGAACTGTTGGATTCGAGCGGAATCAACCTCGACAAAGCGACCGAGCGCAAGATCGAAAACCTCTTCTTCCGTGAGGACTTCCGCCGCACCGGGATGGACGAGGTTGGGCTGCTCTCGTTTCCCGCGCGCACGCTCGAGCTGTACACGAGCGAGCTTCTCGGCGCGCTGAAACCGACGGCGCTGCCCAAGGCGAATTTCAAGGTCGTCGTCGACTACGGGTATGGGAACGCTTCGCTCGTGATGCCGCGCGTGCTCTCGAATCTCGGCGTCGACATCATCGCGCTCGACGCGTACTACGATGAAACCAAAGCGCGCACGTTCCGCAGCGACCGCGAGCGTTATCTCGAGCAACTGCGCACCGTTACCTTGACGCTCGGTGCGGATCTCGGCGTGCTCGTCGACCACGACGGCGAATCGTTCGCGCTGGTCGACGATCTCGGCCGCGTGATCGCCGGAAACCGGCTGCTCGCGCTGGTTTCGCTGATGGTCTGCCGCGCCGTCCCGGGCGCCCGGATTGCGATCCCGATCACGACGCCGACGGCGATCGGGCGGCTTATCGAATCGGTGGGCGGCCACGTCACACGCACGAAGAGCGACCGGCGTTCGATGATGGCGCTAGCGGCGAAGGAGCGCGATATCGCCTACGGCAGCGGCTTCAAACAAGAGCCGATCTTCCCCGAATTCCAGCCGGCCTTCGACGCGCTGTACGCGATGGTCAAGGTCATGGAGATGCTCGCGCAGGAAGGCCGCAAACTCCACGAGCTCAACGACTCGCTCCCGCATTGGTTCTTCCGCCACCGCGCACTGCCGTGCCCGTGGGAACGCAAGGGCGAGGTGATGCGCACGATCGCAAACGACTACGCAGGCTCCGACGTCGAGATGTTCGACGGCATCCGCGTCAACGCCAACGGCGGCTGGTTCCTCGTGCTTCCCGACGCTTCGGATCCCGCCGTCAACGTCTACGCCGAGGGCAACTCCAACGAGGACGCCGACCGCCTCATCGGCGACGTCGTCCACCGCATCGAAGCGCTCGTCGAGTGATAGCCTGAAGACGCATCGTGCGCGCGTGCCCGCGCAAAACCAGCCGTTCGAATACGTCGAGACGGATCTGCCGGAGCTCGGCGCCGGCCAGGCGCGCGTTAAAGTCGAAGCCTGCGGCGTCTGCCACAGCGACTCGTTCACGGTAAGCAACGCTTTCGGCAACATCCGCTATCCGCGCTCTCCCGGCCATGAAATCGCGGGGCGCATCGAAGCGCTCGCGCCGGACGTCATGGGTTGGGCGGTCGGGGACCGCGTCGGAGTCGGATGGCACGGCGGCCATTGCGGCTACTGCGACCGCTGTCGCCGAGGCGATTTCATCACCTGCCGCAGGCTGCAGATCCCCGGGATGTCGTACG
>Ga0302314_10004907_pt1 | contig 24514 bp, 20 predicted proteins | sample III_Palsa_N2_3_FD_200533 | JGI IMG/M metagenome (GOLD analysis project Ga0302314, IMG submission 200533) | Peat permafrost microbial communities from Stordalen Mire near Abisko, Sweden - III_Palsa_N2_3 | ecosystem: Environmental > Terrestrial > Soil > Palsa > Peat permafrost | place: Sweden... | reverse complement strand
CTGATTGCGGCGATGCAAGAGGATCAGCTGACGGTTGCCGACCATGGTCACGACCAGCCGTTCGAGCATCGCCGGGAAGGCGGCGATCCGAGCGGGGCCGTCGGGCACGGCCTCGAGCTCATCGAGCACCTCGCTGCCCATCGCGTGCAGGCGCAGGTGGAGCTCCATCAGGATGTCCTCCTTGCGCTCGAAGTAGTAGTAGAGCGCCGCCTTGGTGATGCCGAGCCGCTCGGCTATGTCGCGCAGCGAGGTCTTGTCGTAGCCGTACTGGACGAACAGCTCCAGCGCAACGTCGAGGATTTTCTCGCGGGTCTGTGGCCCCTGGGTGCGCGGTCTCGCCATCTCTTTAGCGAGTTTACTTGACGACCGGTCAGTAACTGCTATCTTGGCCGCCGAAAGCGTTTACTTGACGACCGGTAAGGGGACTTCTGATGACCTGGCAACGCAGTTCGACCGACAAGGAGTGAGCCTCGATGTCTGAGACGACGGGTGCGATGATTGAGGCGCACGACCTCCGAAAGCGCTATGGGACCACCCAGGCGCTCGACGGCCTCACGCTTGAGGCACAGGCTGGCACGGTGCTTGGCGTGCTCGGTCCCAACGGCGCCGGCAAGACCACCGCGCTGCGGATCCTGACCACGCTGGCCAAGCCGGACAGCGGCAGCGCACGCATCGCCGGCTTGGACGTCGTTGCAGATCAGGTCGCAGTGCAACGGCGGATCGGCGTGGCTGCGCAGGACGCCACGCTCGATGAGATCCTCAGCGGCCGCCAGAACCTGGTGATGATGGGGCGCCTCGGCAACCTTTCGCGCAGCGACGCGAAGGCGCGTGCGACGGAGCTGCTCAACCAGTTCGATCTGGTCGACGCCGGCGATCGCGTCGTCAAGGGCTATTCCGGCGGCATGCGCCGCCGCCTGGACCTGGCCGCGGCGCTGATCACGCGCCCGCAGGTGCTGTTCCTCGACGAGCCCACGACCGGCCTAGACCCGACCAGCCGGTTGAGGATGTGGGAGGTGATTCGCAGCCTGGTTGCCGACGGCACCACGTTGTTACTCACGACCCAGTACCTCGACGAGGCGGACGAGTTGGCCGATCGAATCGTCGTGATCGATCACGGCCGCGCGATCGCCGACGGGACCGCTGACCAGCTGAAGACGCGCGTCGGCGGCGCGCGTCTCGAGGTCACGCTGAGTGGCCCTCACCCCCAGGCCGCACAGGCGCTGGCGCCGTTCGTGAACGGAGCTCTGAGCGTCAGCCAGGACGCTCTGCACCTGCATGGACCGGTGCGCGCGACCCAGGGCCTGGCGACAACCGTGGTGCGCGCGCTGGACCAGGCCGCGATCACCGTGGAGGACGTTCAGGTTCGCCCACCGTCGCTCGATGACGTCTTCTTTGCCCTGACCGGAGGTGACCACTAATGCATGCCCGCCAAGCCGTCCGCGACATAACGGTGCTGACCGGCCGCAACCTGGTGCACATGGCGCGCGAGCCGCTGCGACTCTCTGACGTGACGATCCAGCCGGTGATTTTCACGCTGCTGTTCATCTACGTGCTCGGCTCCGGGATCGTCATCGGACACGGCGGCAGCTACACGCAGTACGCAATCGCCGGGCTGCTGGCGATGAACCTGACCACGTCTGCGATTGGCACCGCCGTCGGTCTCAGTGACGACCTCGGCTCAGGCGTGATCGATCGCTTTCGCACGCTGCCGATCTGGCGTCCAGCGGTTCTGGTCGGCCGCTCGCTGACCGACTTGCTGACCGCGACGATCTGTGCACTGATCGTGGTGGCGACCGGCGTCGTGGTCGGCTGGCGACCGGATGCCAGCGCGGCTTCAGTCGTTGCAGGAGTCGCGATCTTCCTGCTGTTCAGCTATGGAATTTCATGGGGCTGCGCCTGCATCGGCCTGTGGACGCGGGATGCGGAGTCGTCGCAGGGGATCGGCCTGGTGACGCTGTTCCCGTTGGCGATCGTCTCCAACGCGCTGGTTCCCACCGAGCACATGCCGGCCCTGATACGCGCTTTCGCGAATTGGAATCCGGTCAGTGCGGTGACGGCCGCCAGCCGCAAGCTGCTCGGCAACCCAAACCCGGCGGCAAACACTCACGCCTGGCCGATGCAGCACCCGGTGCTCGCCGCGGTGATCTGGTCGCTCGTCTTGGTTGCGGTGTTCGCGCCCTTGGCGGCGAGGCTCTACAGCTCGCGCACCAGCGACTAGGGCCGGCCGGGGGAGTCGGTGGAGAGTCCCTGACTCCCCCGGGTCCGAGCGCTCGGGGTTGGGGCCTAAGTCGCGGCGGCGCGCCGAGCAGCAGGGATGTAGAGCAGCCCGGTCAGCGCCGAGAGGACCGCGGCCGCGCCGAGCGGCAGCACGATGCTGACCTTAAGCAAGAGAGCTCCAGCCAGCGCACCGAGCAGCATCGTTACGACGGCTGCCACTCGCCTTACCGAGCCCTTGCCGTCGCCACCCGCGAGCTTCGAGTCGGCGGCGAGGCCCGTGAGCGTCATCGTCAGGACGGTCGTGGTCAGGTCGGGCACGGCGATCTTGCGGATCGTCGCGTTACGCACGCCCATCGCCAATGCCAGCAACGCGATCACCAGATACCCCGAGAACTCGCCCTTATGCGGCGCATTCAGAGCCGCGACGAGCGTCGTGATCGCGAGCAGGCCGGTCTCGATCGCGAGCGCCCAAGCTGCATGCACGTGGTGGGTCGCGGAGTGGCGCTTGGCCAGCACCCCGCCGAGACCCGAGCCGACCAGGAAGGCCAGCAGTGAGATGATCGGTGCGAGCACCGGGAGGCTGTAACCGCCGGCGATGCCGAACCCGAGCAAAACGATGTTCCCGGTCATGTTGGCGGCGAACACGTGCCCGAGACCGAGATAACTGACGCCGTCGACCAATCCCGTTGTGAACGTCAGCGCCAGCAGCGCGCGCGTCAGCGGGTGGTTGATGCTGCCCGCGGCGCGCTGGGAAAGTGACTGAGTCGCGGACATCTGGCAAGCCTATTCCTGTCTCACCCGCGCGACCCAGCGCGGCGCTGGACAGCACTCACGGAGACCGAAAGCGCAGCCACGGCCAGCACAGCGAACACCAGCATCGCGTCCTTCGCGGCCCACACGGTGGTGGCGAGACCGAGGCCGATCACCGGGATCGAAAGTCCGACGTAGGCTCCCAGGAAGTACCCGGCCAGGACCTCGGCACGGGTGTCGGCCGAGGCGTTGGCGACGGTCACCACCAAGGCGCCCTTGAAGACCATGCCCGCACCGGCTCCGGTGATCACGCCGCCGACCAGGAAGAGCGGCAGGCTGCTGTCCCACATGCCGCCGGCAAATAGCAGCAGGCCAACGACGATCGTCGGGACGCCACGGCGCAGGAGCTCAAGACTGGGTGTGCCGGCCAGCAGGATCTGCGCGACAGCGGCGGCCGCGAACGGCGCGAACGACGCAGCACCGGCGGTGAGGTGCGAGTCGATGCCCAACGTTCCGGCGAGGAAACTCGGCACCAGCGAGTTGAAGACCCCGAAGACGGCGAACGACGCCATACCAGCGAACGTGGCCGCGAAGAACAGGCCGCGCGCGTGGGCCGGGACGGCGATCCTCTGCGGTCTGTAGGCAGGGCGTGCAATCGGGCGCTCGACCGTCTCAGGAGAGAGCGTCAGCGCCAGTGCAAGCACCAGCAGTGCGCCGGCGAAGACGATGTACGAGAGCCGCAGTGGCATCGGGCCAACCTGCGCCAAGAGTCCCGCCGCCAGCGGACCAAAGCCGATCCCGCCGAGGTTCGAGGCGGTGGCGACCACGTCCGCGCGGCGTGTGCCGGCATCGGGGCGGTGCTTGGCGTGGAGTTCGCTGACGTAGCTGGTCGCGGTCGCGGTCGTCAGGCCGACTGAGATGCCGGAGATCACGCGAGCGACGATCAGCCCTGCGAGGCTCGGCTCGAAGATGAAGATCAGCGCGCTGATCACGTTGATCAGCAGCGCCGGAATGAAAACCCGCCGGCGACCGAGCGTGTCCGATAGATGGCCGCCGAGGAACAGGCTGATGACCACGCCGACCGCGTACACCGCGAAGACGACGGTGACCGTCAGGTCGGAGATGCCGTCGCGCTGCTGGTAGAGCGGGTACAGCGGGGTCGGCACTGCAGAGAGGCCCATGTTGAGCAGGAAGGCGATGGCGGCGACCCAGAAGGCCACGCCATGCGCGGCACGCCCAGCCGGTTGGCCTGCGGAGGGCTTGCGACCACGCTTGGCCGCGGAAGCCGGCGCACCCCCGTCCTCGGCGCCGCCGATGGGATGTAGCAGTGAAGTTGTCATATGGAGAGCTTGGACCCAAATGGTAATTCTGTCCAACGATCGTTTGGCACATCTGTTATCTGTTTAACGCATTACCATCTCTCCTAACGATGGAACTGCGTCAGCTTGAGCACTTCGTGGCGATCGCGGAAGACGAAAGCTTCACGAGGGCGGCTCGCCGCCTCGGTTACGTGCAGTCGGCGCTCTCAGTGTCTGTGCGTGCGTTGGAGCGCGAGCTCGAGGTAAAGCTGCTTGAGCGCACGACCCATCGCGTACGGCTCACCGAGGCCGGTAGATCATTACTTCCCACTGCGCGTGCGACGCTGGCGTCGGCGCAATCGATCCGGGACGAGGCGGCCGCCGTCAACGGCGTGATCCGGGGACGCTTGCGGATCGGGGCGATGCAGGCGCTGACGGTCGTCAACGTGCCCCGCCTGCTCGGTCGCTTCCACCGCGAGCACCCGGATGTGGAGATCACGATGCGCCCGGCAGCCGGAGGAGCGGCGGTACTCGTCAATGAGGTGGCGAACGGTGAGCTCGATCTGGCGCTCGTGGCCGTCGCCGATCAACCGAAGGGGTTGCGCGTACTGCCGCTCGCCTCAGAGCGACTGCTACTGACCAGCGGTCAGGGTGAGGGCGCGAGTATGCGCAAATGCGTGCATCTACATGGGGCGGTCGAGCTGCGCAATTTGGTCGATGCAAGCTTCGTGGACTTCCCCACCGGCTGGATCGTGCGTACGCTCGTAGATCGGGCCTTCGCGGCGCTTGACCTGCACCGTCATGTCGGCATCGAAATCGCCGACGTCCCGACCTGCAAACAACTTATCCGTGAAGGACTCGGCGTCGCCTTGCTGCCCGGGTCGATCATCGCCGCCGACAGCATCGGCCTGCAAACCCGCGACGTCGTACCCGCGGTCAGCTGGGAGGTCTCAGTCGTGGTCCGCGACCACGTCGATCCCAGCCCGGCGACTGCGGCTTTCATGGCCTTGGTGGAACTCGAGCGCAGCGGAACGCTGGCGCCACCCGAGTAGGCGCGAGCGCCTCGCGGCGCCTTGGCGCTCAGAACTCCGGGACGATGCGGCCTGGGTCGCAGACGCCGCTGTCGACGGCTGCCTGGCGGACGGCTTCCGCCACTACCTGGTGGACTTTCAGGTCCAGGACCTCGGGGATCAGCTCTGATCCGACGGTGAGGCCCGCGAGTGCCCAGGCGGCTGCGCGCTTCATCTCGACGTTGATCTCGCTGGCGCCGGCCATCAGGGCTCCCTTGAAGATGCCGGGGTAGCCGAGCACGTTGTTGACGCTGGTGCCGTCGGCCGCGAAGGCTGCGCCGGCATCGAGTGCTGCATCCGGTTCGATCTCCGGAACCGGATTGGTGAGCGCAAAGATCACCTGGCCCTTACGCACCATCTCGGGCGTGATCAGGCCGGGGCGACCGCTGGTCGCCACCACGACGTCACACTCGCGCATCAGTGTGTCAAGGTCCGTGATCTCAATCCCACGGGCGCGGGCCTGCTCCTGTGCCGCAGGAGTGGGATCGGACGCGAGCACGCGCTTCACACCGGCGTCGTGGATCAAGGTGGCGATGCCGAAGCCGGCGGCACCGAGGCCGATCTGCCCCACGACCGCCTCATCCAGACGGATATCGGCCTGACTGCAGGCTGCGATCAGCGCCGCCAGCGTGACCACTGCGGTGCCGTGGACGTCGTCATGCATCACAGGCTGGGGCAGCGCCTCGATCAGGCGCCGCTCGATCTCAAAGCAACCGGGCGTGGCGATGTCCTCGAGGTGGATGCCGCCGAAGCCCGGAGCGATCCGGATCACGGTCTCGATGAACTCGTCCACGTCCTTGGTGTCGATCAGGATCGGGACCGCGGTGATGCCGACAAGCTGCGAATAGAACATCGCCTTGCCCTCCATCACCGGCATTGCGGCGACGGGACCGATATCACCGAGGCCGAGCACGCGGGTGCCGTTGGTGCAGATCGCGACGCTGCGGCCGATCATCGTGAACTTGCCGGCGAGCTGCGGGTACTCACCGATCGCCGAGGCGACGCGCGCGACACCGGGGGTGTAGACGTCGCGCACCTCCTGGTTGGTCGTGATCGGGTGACGCACGCCCATCTGTAGCTTGCCCCCATCATGGGCGATGAAGGCCCGGTCGTGGTACCAGACGACGCTCACACCGGGCAGCCCGCCGAGCTCAAGCGCGAGCGAGTCGGCGTGGTCCTTGTCGCGCAGCTCCACGGTGATCTCGCGGATCGCCTCAAGGCGGGCGACGGCCACCGTGTGGACGTCACCGATCAGTCCACCCTGATCACTGATCAGCGTCGCGACCTTGGCCAGCTGGCCGGCGCGGTGCGGAATTCGCAGGCGGTATGTGCAGTCCATCGACATACGGCCGATCCTAAGCGAAGGGACGTTGCAACGCGTTCAACCAATGCCGACGGTTTGGAGGCGCCTGCGGTATGCGAGGCCGCCGTTTGAGTGGCGAGGGTCGGCCCCGCGGGGGCTTGCGGGGCCCTTGGCGGCGGCGGCCGGAGCCGTTGGCGGCGGCGCCAAAACTCGCAATCAGGGCCAAAACTCGCCACCCGCTGCCGAGGCCCCGAGCGGTTGGCGAATTGACACCCGATAACGGACTTAAGTCGCAAACGGTTGTCCGGCTGGCCGGCGTGTTGCGAGTTTTGGCCCTGGCGCCCGGCGTGTCGCGAGTTTTGGCCCTGGCGCCCGGCGTGTCGCGAGTTTTGGCCCTGGCGCCCGGCGTGTCGCGGGTTTTGGCCCTTTTTGGCCCTTTTGCCCGCCGCCCCCGGTCGGCCCTTGCGGGCCGACCCTCTCGGTCAAAGTGCTGATTCCGACTGACTAAGCCGCGGGACGCAGCGCAGCCAACTCCGGATTGCGAGCCAGCGTGGTGAGCGCACGGCGCTCAAGCTCGCCGGCCTGCGAGGTGGTGATGCCGAGCTCGGCGCCGGTCTGGCGCACGGTGCGGGGCTCATCGCCACCAAGTCCGAAGCGCAGCTGAATCACGTTGCGCTCCATCTCCGGAAGCTTCGAGAGCACGTCTGCGACCTGGCTGTCACGCCAGCGGTCGGCGACCTCTTCATCGGGCTGCGGCTGATCGCTGCGAAGCAGATCACCAAGCGCCATCTCACCGTCATCGCTGACAGGTGCGTCGAGGCTGGTGATGCCGGCAGAGAGCTCGCGCACCTCGGCAACCTGCTCAATCGGCAGCTCCGCGACCATCGCGACCTCTTCATCAGTGGCCTCGCGGCCCAGCTTCAGCGCCAGCTCAGTCTCGATCTTGCGGACCTTGACCTGACGCTGAGCGACATGAACGCGGATGGTGCGGCCGGAGTTCTGCAGACCACGCTGAATCGCCTGACGGATCCAGAGGATGCCGTAGGTGGAGAACTTGAAGCCCTTGCGCCAGTCGAACTTCTCGACCGCGCGGATCAGGCCAAGCATGCCCTCCTGGACCAGGTCCTCGAGGGAAAGCCCGTGGCCCTGGTAACGGCGGGCCTGCGAGACGACCAGACGCAGGTTCGCGTTGATCATCCGCTCCTTGGCTTCAAGGTCGCCGCGCTCGATCCGCTGTGAGAGCTCGATCTCCTCAGCGGCGGTCAGCAACTCGTGCGTCCGCGCCTCGCGGAAGAAGATCTCCAGCGACTCAAGTGAGCCGTCGAGTACCGGCGCTGCGGCCTCGCGACGACGTGTCGGCAGCTTGGTGACGTTGGTGGCATGCGCGCTCTGAGCAGAGACAGTGCGTGCTGACGCTGTCGCCTTGCTGCTGCGGCGGGCTGCGCGGGGGGTTTCGTTTTCTGTGTGCTCGCCCCGAGGGCGGGTCTTGGAGGCCACGGTCATTTTTGGCTCCTCCTCGTTCGCTAATTTCAAGATGATCGAATTATACGTCTACGTCAAGTTTTGTCAAGCGTCTCCACGCACAACCGAGGGCTACCCATTTGTCCTCAATCGCAGCGCCTGGCGTAGACGAAATCCAGGTGCCATCTGAGCGCCAAAACACTCCGGCGCATCGAACGTTGCGGCGCAGCTGACTAAGTCTTTGCTAAGAGCCAGCGCCGCTGCGGGACATGCCGTCCCGCGCCGTCGACATTAAGTACATCGGCGGCTGCGACTTGTTACACGAGCGTCTTGGACGCAGGCGCGTGAGACAGTACTAGTTCCAGGAGTCCGGGGAAGCGCTCGTCGATGTCATCGCGGCGCAGCGAGACGAATCGCTGCACGCCCTCACATCGCGTGCGGGTCAGGCCGGCGTCACGCATGACCTTGAGGTGGTGGGTGAGCGTCGACTTCGAGATCCCGACCTCGATGTGACCACATGAGATCTCCGGCAGATCACTGAGGACCCAGACGATCTCAAGTCTCACCGGGTCGCTGAGCGCGTGCAGCACACCTGCCAGGTGCAACTGCTCGGCCTGCGGATGCGGGACTACGCGCATAGAACGATCGTACGACTCACGTCGAACGATGGTAGCTGGCGGATTTCCTAAACCGGAAATTCAATACCCAGACGGGTCAGCTCAGGAAAGCCAGCGCTGCATCGTGCAGCAGCCCATTGGTGGCCAGACCGCTGCCGCCGGCCGGGCCGGGCGTACCGCCGACGCTCGTCAGGCGACCCCCGGCCTCCTCAACCACGATCGAAACCGCCGCGATGTCCCACAGGGTGACCTCCGGATCGACCGCGATCTCTGCCGCACCCTCGGCGACGAGCATGTACTGCCAGGCGTCACCGATGCCGCGCGTACGCCAGCACGCGCGCGACAGGGCCAGCAGCCGATCGGTGGCGCCGATCGCATCCCACTCCTGCACTCCGCTCCAGACCAACTGTGCGTCGCGCAGCTCGCTGATCGCGGAGACCTGGATACGGCGACCATCGGCGAACGCGCCGCCGCCGCGCGTCGCCCACCAGCGCTTACCCAGGGCCGGCATCGAAACCACGCCGACGGCGACGACACCGTCGACCATCAGTGCGATCAGCGTGCTCCACGTGTCCATCCCGCGTACGTAGCTCTTGGTGCCGTCGATCGGATCGATCACCCAGGTCCGCGTACCGATGTCGCCGGCCTCCAGGGCTCCACCGAACTCCTCACCGATGACCGCATCGTCTGGCCGCTCACTCGCCAGCAACCCCCGCAGCGCCAGTTCAACAGCCTTGTCCGATTCGGACACGGGGGTCATGTCGGGCTTGGTCTCGACCGCCAGGTCAGCGGCGCGGTAGCGCGCCAGCGTGATCACGTCAGCGGCGTCCGCGAGCGATAGAGCCAGCTGCAGGTCCTGGTCGTACATGAGCGACGACGATATAGGCTCTTCACCAATGTCTGATTTGCAAGCTGAGACCACTGAAGTTCTCCAGAAGCTGATCCGTTTCAACACGGTCAACCCGCCCGGCAACGAGCGCGCCGCAGTCGAATACCTCGAGGCATACGTGCGCGAGGCCGGTTTCGAGACCGAGTTGCTTGGCGTAGACGACGCACGCCCGAACCTCGTTGCGACGCTCACAGGCGCCGGCGAGGGCCCGACGATGGTGTATCTCGGCCACGTCGACACGGTGCTCGCGGCCGCGCAGGATTGGCAGCATGACCCCTGGTCGGGAGATGTCGTCGACGGCTTTCTCTGGGGACGCGGGGCGCTCGACATGAAGAGCCAGGTCGCAGCCGAGGCGGTGGCAGCGGTGTCACTCGCCCGTGATGGCTGGCGCCCCAGCCGCGGCGCGCTCAAGCTTGTGTTCGTCGCGGACGAGGAGACCGGCGGCGAGGTCGGCGCCCGCTGGCTGACCGAGCAGCGCCCGGACAAGGTTCGCTGCGACCTGCTGCTCAACGAGGGCGCCGGCAGCACCTTCGAGCACGGCGGTGTGCGCCACTACGGCGTCTGCTGCGGCGAGAAGGGCATCTTCCGCCTGAAGCTCACCGCCAGCGGCATGGCCGGCCACGCCTCGATGCCGCGCCTCGGTGACAACGCGCTGCTGAAGCTGGCGCCGGTGCTCGAAGCGCTGAAGCCGGGAATCGCGGGCCTCGATCCCACGGAGATCCCGCTGGCGATGATCGCGGCGCTCGGCGAGGACCCGAGTGATCCCGCGGGCGCGCTCGAGCGGCTCGCGGCACAGACCCCGCTGATCATGCTGATGCTTGAGCCGTTGTTGGCGGTGACGATGGTCCCGACCGTGATCCAGGCCTCCGAGAAGATCAACGTGATCCCCGCCAGCGCCTACGTCAAGGTCGATACGCGCGTGCCTCCGGGCCTTGGTGCGGACGTCGCCAAGCGGCGCATGCTCGAGCTGCTCGGCGACACAGCAGACCAGGTGGAACTCGAGTTCACCGAGGAGGTCTACGGGTACGCCTCGGCGGCCGAGTCGTCATTGATGGACGCTATCGACGGCTGGATCTCAAGTCATGACCCAGGCGCCAAAACGGTGCCGACGCTGCTCGCGGGCTACTCGGACTCGAGTTACTTCCGCGCCGCCTTCCCGGACGTGGTGGCCTACGGCTTCTTCCCCCACCGCCATCAGACGCTGCTTGACACGGCACCGCTCGTCCACAACAAAGACGAGCGGATCGACGTCCGCGATCTGGGCTACGCCACCGAGTTCTACGCCGACATCGCGCGGGAGCTACTGGGCTGAGTTGGTCGCTGCCGTCGCTGGCTGGCCGGCCAGCGACGTCGTCAACACCCCCGGCGGGACGGCCGGAAGCGCGCGTACGGAGTTGGGGAGCAGCGCCAGCCCCGCCATCAGCGCGCCCAGAGCGCTGCCGACGCCGAGCACCCAGCGCACGCCAAAGGCGTTCGCCAGCGGTCCGACGACCGCGAAGCCGAGTGGCATCAGCGCCAGCGAGCCCATGTGATCCCAGGCACTGACCCGCGAGAGCGCGCCGGGAGGTATGTGATGGGCCAGCGTCGTCTCCCACCAGATGCCGGTGAGCGCACCGGCGCCACCCGAGACCAACGCTCCCGCGATCAAAATCGGCCGCGCCACCCCGAGCGCGACGAGCAGACCGAGGCTCGCCCAGAGCACGCCGAAGGCGAGCGCGAGGCGAAGCGGATGGCGGGGACGCCAGACCGCGGCGAGCAGCGAGCCAGCAACCGAGCCCCCACCCCAGATGGCGACGACGACCCCGTAGAAGCCGACATGCCCGTAGACCTGACGAACGGCAAGCGGACCGAGCGAGAGCCACGGGACCAGCGCGAACAGCACGACGCCTGTGTAGGCGATGATCGTTCCCCAAACCCAGATGCGCGAGCTGACCTCCCGGTAGCCGTCGCGCACCCCGCGCAAGAAGTTCTCATGCGGTGGCTGATCGAGCGCACGCACTCGCGGCGTCACCGGCAAGAGCAGAAGCGCGCCAAAGAGGAAACTGGCGGCATCGATCAGGAACATCGGCCCGGCGCCGATCGTCAGCACCAACGCGGTGGCGAGCACCGGTCCGAGAACCATCGCCATGTTCATGCTGAAGCCCACCAGCGCCTGTGCGGCCTGGATCTCGTCCTCAGGCACGGTCTGGGGAGTGAGACCGCTGTATGCGGGCTGGAAGAGCGCCTGGGCGGCGCCGAAGAAGACCTCGATCACGGCAATCAGCCAGATGGCCGGGCTACCGGTGAGGATCAGAATCCCCAGCACCGTGTGCAGCGCCGCGCGGGTGAGGTCGCTGCCGATGATCAAGCGGTGACGCGGGAGCCTGTCCGCCCAGACTCCACCGAAGACGACCAGAACCACGAACGGCAGCGATGCGGCACTGAGCACGATCGCGAGGTCGGTGGCGGAGCCGGTGCGCTTGGTGATGTAGAGCGCAATCGCGACCGCGACCGCCTGGCTACCGATTTCACTTGCCGACTGACCGATGAACAGCAGCCGGAAGTCACGGTGCCGCAATACGTTGGCGCTTCGTAGCCCAGCCATGGCGCCGCCGACTATATGGAGTCCATAGACTCGCCCCGATGCCGCAGCCTGCACGCGCTCGCCTCGATCCGGAGACGTTCCGGCTGCCGGTCCAGCGGCTTCGAGACGGCTACTACTCGGATGCGTACTTCGTCTACACCAAGCAGTTGCTGGAGGCCGAGAACCATCACCCGCGAGTGATCCTGCAGGTCTTTCAAAAGCAGAGTTCGCTGTTGGGCGGGATCGACGAGACGATCGCGATGTTGAAGCTCGCGGCCGGGCGCTACGACGAAGCCGGCGACTGGGTCTCAGGCTGGGACGGGATGGTCGTGCACGCGCTGAGCGAGGGCGACTCGATCTCCCCATTTGAGACGGTGATGACGATCGAGGGCGACTACAGCCTCTTCGCGCATCTGGAGACGGCGTACTTGGGCTCGCTCTCGCGGCGCTCGTTGATCATGCGCAACGTCGCGGCAGTGGTGCACGCCGCCGGTGGCAAGCCGATCCTTTACTTCCCGGCGCGCCATGACCACTGGCACGTTCAGACTGGCGACGGTTGGGCGGCGCACGTGGCCGGCGCGATCGGCGTCTCCACCGACGCCCAGGCCTCCTGGTGGGGCGGACGGGGAGTTGGAACCGTGCCACACAGCCTGATCGCCGCCTACGGCGGCGACACCGTCAGGGCTGCCGAAGTCTTCGCCAGGCGTTACCGCGAAGAGATGAACATCACGGTCCTGGTCGACTTTGAGAACGACTGCACCCGCACCGCCGTGGAGGTGGCCACTGCGCTCGGCCAGGACCTCTGGGGCGTGCGGCTCGATACCTCCGAGCAACTCGTCGATCGGTCGCTCTATGACCAGATGGGCGGCTTCGACCCGCGCGGGGTAAACCCCCGGCTCGTGCAGAACGTAAGACGCGCACTCGACGACGCCGGCTTCCCTGACGTCAAGATCGTCGCCAGCGGCGGCTTCGACGTGAAGCGGATAGAACGCTTCGAAGCCGCCGGAGTCCCGGTCGATGCCTACGGCGTCGGTTCGTCATTGATCCGCGGACAGAACGACTTCACCGCTGACGTGGTCGTCGCAGACGGCAAGCCAAGTGCGAAGGTGGGCCGCAGCTACAAGCCCAATCCGCGCCTAGCGCAGGTGGACTGAGCAATCGCATAACATCGACGGCCGATGCTCGTGCCTGGCTGGAAGCTGCGGAAGTTCGCCGGCGTGACGGCAGTGGTCTTGAGCACGATGCTTGGATCAGTGGCCCTGGCCAGCACGCCGCACGAGCTTCGGCTCGGTCAGGCGCCGCGACGTCCCTTGGACTCGCACGAACTCGGCAGACTCGCGGCCGCGACCAAGCTGGACGTGTTGGTGACGCTGAAGCCGCAAACCGGGCTGGCCGCGTACGCACAGGCCATCAGCACTCCCGGTTCGAGCCTGTATCACCACTACCTATCGGTGAGCCAGTTCCGCGAGCGGTTCGGCGCCTCGCAGGCGACGATCGACGCCGTCACCGACTCCTTGCGTACGGCCGGCCTGGACCCGGGGCGGGTGAGCGCCGACGGCCTCGGGATCTCGGTGGATGCGAGCTCGAGCCAGCTCTCGCGCGCTTTCGCGACCTCGTTTGAGCGTCTGCGTCTGCCCTCGGGCCGGGTAGCGTTCACCAACACGTCGGCACCCGAGCTCGCGGCAGCAGCCGGGTCTCACATACAGGCGATCCTCGGCCTGAATTCCCTGAACCCGCCGATCTCCACGGACCTTGTGCGAGACCGCAGCGTTCGCAGGTCAGCAACGCACGTCCGTGCCCACATCAGCTCCAGTGGCGGGCCCACAAACTCCTGCATACCGGAGGGCTCTGCCGGCAACCCAGACGGCAACTACTGGAACGCCGATCAGATCGCACAGGCTTACGGGCTCAACAGCTACTACGCGGCGGGCGATGACGGCGCCGGCGAGACGATCGGGCTGATCGAGCTCGAACCGAATCTGACCTCAGACATCACCGCATACGAGACCTGTTACGGACTTAGCGCCAGCAACGCTCCGGCGATTAACTACACCGAGGTTGACGGCGGCGCCGGCAGCGGTGCGGGCAGCGGTGAGGCCGCCCTCGATATCGAGCAGGTGATCGGGCTCGCGCCACAGGCAACGGTCGACGTCTACCAGGCGCCTAACTTCGACACCAACAGCGGGTTTGTCGCCGCGCTGCAGGCGATGGTCGACAACTCGGCGATCAACGTCATCTCCGACTCCTGGGGAGCCTGCGAGAGCTACACGGAGTCTTTCACCACCAGCTCCACTGATATATCGAGTGAGAACGTGCTCTTTGAGCAGGCGGCGACCGAGGGCAAGAGCGTCTTTGCCGCCTCCGGGGACACTGGCTCAAGCGGCTGTTGGCAGAACGACCAGAGCAGCGCACCAGCGGTCAGCGACCCTGCCAGCCAGCCCTACGTGACCGGGACCGGCGGTACGTCGTTGACCGGTGCTGGCACGACCCCCACCCCCGCCAGCCAGTCGGTCTGGAACGACGGCGGCAGCGACGACGCAGCGAGCGGCGGTGGGGTCTCGAGTGTCTGGCCGATGCCTACCTGGCAGTCCACCGCCGCCAGCAGCCTCAACGTGATTGGTGCCGACTCCTCCGGAACGCCGTGCCAGGCTGCGAGTGGCAGCTACTGCCGCGAGGTCCCAGACGTCTCGGCCGACGGTGACCCCGAAACGGGGTATGCGATCTACTGCTCATCGACCTGCTCGCAACCCGAAAACGGCACCGGGGCGGCAGGCTGGCTGTTGGTTGGCGGTACGAGCGCCGTGGCACCGCTCTGGGCCGCTTACACAGCGCTCGTCAACGACTCGAGCGTCTGCAACCGGACGGGAATCGGCTTTGCGAATCCGCTGCTCTACGAAGCTGCCGACGACGCCTACGCGAGCGACTTCAACGACATCGCGAACGGCGGCAACAACGATGCGGGGGGCACGGGCTACGAGGGCGGCCTCTACCCCGTCGGCAGCGGCTACGACATGGCCACCGGGCTGGGGACCCCAATCGGCGAGCCACTGGGGAACACGCTTTGCGATGAAGCCGACACCGTGACGCTGGGTGAGCCTGCCGCCCAGACAACTACGGTCGGGGTCGCCGTGAACCTCGCGCTCGTCGCCTCTGACAGTGAGGGTCACGGCGTCAGCGGCTTTTCAGCCGCCGGCCTCCCCGCCGGCCTTTCGATCTCCACGTCCACCGGCGTGATTACCGGGGATCCGACGCAGAGCGGCAGATACAACGTGGCCGTCACCGCCACGGCATCGATAACCGGCGCCAGCACATCCAAGTCCTTCTCCTGGCAGGTGGTTGCCGTGCCCACCACCAAGGCGACGACCTTCAAGCTGGGCGACCAGCTGTTGACGCTGACAACGCCGATCCTCGACAAATGCCTGGCGGCTTCAGCCGCGTACAAGGTCAGGTTCCGGAGCGTGAGCCACTCAGGCCAACCGAAGCTGAAGTTCAAGAGCGTCGCGTACTACCTGGACAAGGGTGTCAAGCGGGTCCGGACCGAGACCAGCACGGTGCACGGCAAGAAGCGCACCGTGAAGGTCACGACGATTGGGCCAAACGCCACCTCCCACAACGCTTCCAGCAGCGCTTCCATTCACCTCAAGGGAGTGCATGCCGGCACGCAGACGCTGCGCCTCGTGATCACTTACTCCAAGACCACGAAGAGTCGCGGCAAGACCAAACTCTTGACGGTGATCAAGCAGCTCACCGTCAAGTTCAAGGTCTGTTGAGCAGCCGGCGTCCGGTGGCGAACGGCGGGCCGCCGCTGACCCACGTGGACGCAGGCTAAGCTCCGCGCGATGTTCACCGCGATCGATCACACGGGCGTCGCCGTGGAAGACCTGGAGGCTGCGATCGCCCACTATCGCGACGTGCTGAAGTTGCCGCTTGTGCACCGCGAGACCGTGACCGGGCAAGGCGTAGAAGCAGTGCTGTTCGAGATCGGCGACTCGCATGTTGAGCTGATCGCGCCACTGGGACCGGAGACCGCAGTCGCGAGGTTCCTCGGGAAGCGTGGCCCCGGGTTGCACCACGTGGCGTACCGCGTAGACGACATCGGAGCAGCGCTCGCGACCCTCACCGCAGCCGGCGTACGCCTGCTCGACGCCACCCCGAGGGTCGGCATCCGCGGCAGCCGCGTAGCCTTTCTAGATCCCGCCTCCAGCGGCGGTGTACTGACCGAACTTGTCCAGCCCGCGGCCCACTGAGCCCACGGCCCAACGACCCCCACTAACGCGGAGCGCCAAAATGAGCACGAGTGAGAAGCCCCAGAAGATCAGCATCGGTTTCCGTGGCGGGCAGGTGCTGGCCGCCCGGGTCAAGCCCGGCGATCTCACCAAACTACAGGCCGTGCTTGGCAAGAGCGAGGGCTGGCACGCGCTCGAGGCGGAGGACGGCACGATCATGCTGGACCCCACGCGGATCGACTACATGCTGGTCGAGAGCGACGACCACCGGATCGGCTTTTAGCCGCGCGCTGCGCAGACAGCCAACTCCCGGCGCCCAGCTCTGACTGCCTCCGAACCACTGCTGGCGCTGGACAAGCGCCTGCTGAGACTCATGCGCACGCGCGGCCATTCGAGCGCCGCGGTGGAACGCAAGGTTGCGATGCTCTCCAAAACCGGTGAACACGCGGCCTGCTGGTTCGTGCTGGGGGCAGCCGGTCTGGCGATGTCGCGTACACCCCAGCGCCGCCAAGCGTGGCGGCGCGGAATTGAGGCAACTGCCTGCGCCTACGGACTGAACTACGCGATCAAGCTGGCGGTTAAGCGTCCACGCCCGCAACTTGAGGGGCTGCCGCCGCTTTCGGGAGTCGTCTCGGGCCTCTCATTCCCCAGTGCGCACGCCACAACCTCGTTCGCCGCCGCGCAGATGTACGCCCGCGCGGTGCCGGCAGCGGCGCCGCTGCTGTACGGTGGCGCGGCCATGTTCGCGATCAGCCGTCCCTATCTCGGAGTCCATTACCCCAGCGATGTTGCGGTCGGGGCGCTGCTCGGCAGCGCCGTCGCGAGGGCGTGGCCGCGATGAAGGTCGGAATCGTCGGCATGCCGAACGCCGGCAAGTCATCGCTGTTCAGCGCGCTCACCGGGGCCGCGGCGGAAGCGGCCAACTATCCGTTCACAACGATCGAGCCCAACATCGCCGTAGTGCCGGTCGAAGACGGGCGCCTGACCGAGGTCGCGGAGCTTGTGAAGGCCTCGAAGATCGTCTGGGACACGATCGCGTTCCATGACATCGCCGGCCTTGTGGCCGGCGCCTCCAAGGGCGAGGGGCTCGGCAACAAGTTCCTGGCGAACATCCGCGAGACCGACGCGCTCGTGCACGTCGTGCGCGCGCATCAGGACGACAGCATCATCCACCCCGAGGGCCGCGTCGACCCGCTTGCAGACATCTCGACGATCGAGACCGAACTGATCTACGCGGACCTGGAACAGGCAGAGCGCCGGTATGACCGCGTCGCCAAAACCGCCAAGAGCGGCGACAAGCACGCGATCGCCGAAGCGGCCTGGCTCGGGCGCCTGATCGAGGCGCTGCAGGCCGGCCAGCCGGCTCGCAACGTGCCGCCGCCCGACGACGCTGCGGACGCGCAGGTTCTGCTCGGCTCCTTGACCGCCAAGCCGGTCTTGTTCGTCGCCAACGTCGACGAGGGCTCGTCTGAGGTTCCGGCCGCGATCGCCGAGCACGCCGCCGCCCAGGGCGCCCAGGCGGTGGCCGTCTCGGCCCGTCTGGAGTCTGAGCTCGGCGACCTCAGTGATGAGGAGGCGGCCGAGATGCGAGCCGACCTGGGGCTTGCCGAATCCGGGCTGCAGACGGTCGTGCGCGGCGCCTTCGCGCTGCTTGATCTGGTGGCCTTCTTCACCGCCGGGGAGGACAAGCCGGCGCAGTGCTGGCATCTTCGCCGTGGCCTCTCGGTCTGGCACGCCGCCGGTCAGATTCACTCGGACATCCAGAAGGGCTTCGTCCGCGCCGAGGTGGTCTCCTGGGACGCGCTGGTCAAGTTCGGCGGTTACGGCGGCGCCCGTGAGAACGCCGCTTTGCGCCTTGAGGGGCGCGACTACGTGATCCAGGACGGTGACGTGATCACCGTCAAGTTCACGCCGTAAGCCGAACCCGACCGCCGCGAGCGCACTAAGCGCCCGCGGCCGCTGCCACCAGTTCAGCGTCAGGCCGGATCTGCGGAGCGCCGATCACGAACAGCAGGTTCACCGCCGCCACCACCGCCGCGAACATCAAGCCGCGCTGGAAGCCTCCCGCCAGGGCCAGCCGGGTCGGCAGACCCGAGTGCACGAGCGCGGTCACGTGTGAGTTGGCGATCGTCGTGATCACCGCCAGACCGAGCGCGCCGCCGATCTGGTTGGCGGAGTTGATGATCGCCGAGGCGGCACCAGCATCGCGATGCTCGACCTCCGCGACCGCCGCGATCTGCGCTGGCACGCCGATCGCGATCAAGCCGGCACCGAACAGCACCAGACCTGGCAGTAACGCGGTCACGTACGAGCCGTCAGCTCCCGCCTGGGAGAGCGCCAACAGACCCGCGACGCTGAGCGCGCCACCAGCGAGCTGCACGGTGCGTGTGCCGACGCGCGTGACGAACGTCGAGGAGATCACGGCTGAGACGATCGCGGCGAGTCCCATCGGCAGCAGCTCAAGCCCGGTGCCAAGCGCCGACTTGCCGCGCACCTGCTGAAGGAAGATCGCGGTCAGGAAGAACATCGAGAGGAAGGCAGCGCCGTTGAGCGTGACCGCCACCGACGAGGCACGCATGCCCTTGGGCTGGAACAGTCGCATCGGCATCAGCGGCGAGCGTGCTCGTAGTTCCACGGCGACGAACGCCGCGAGCATCGCGAGGCCGGCCGCAAGCGAGACGATCACCTCGGTCGAGCCCCAGCCGAGCGCCTGGGTACGAACGATCCCGAAGACGACGCCGAGCAGGCCACCGGTTCCAAGCACTGCGCCTGGGATGTCGAACCCACGAGCCGCCTCAGTCGCGGCGACGCGACTCTCTGCGATCAGCAGCGGAGCCACTGTGATCAGGGCGATGCCGATCGGGACGTTGACGAAGAAAACCGCCCGCCAGCTGATGCCGGTGACCAGAACGCCACCGAGAATCACGCCGAGCGTGCCGCCCAAACCGGCCAGCGCACCCCAGATGCCCATTGCGATGTTGCGCTCACGCCCGTGCGGGAAGGTCACGGTCACCAAGGAGAGCGCCGCCGGCGACAGCATCGCGCCGCCGAGGCCCTGGATTGCGCGCGCCACGATGATCATCGTCGAGGACTGGGCGATGCCCGCCATGAACGACGCCCCCGTGAACAGCGCGAGCCCGGCGATGAACAGTGCTCGCCGGCCCAGTAGGTCAGCTGCACGGCCGCCGAGCAGCAGGAAGCCACCAAACATCAGCGTGTAGGCGTTGACGATCCACTGCAGGCCGTCGGCCGAGAAGTGCAAATCGCGCTGAATGTGCGGCAGCGCGACGTTGACGATCGTCAGATCGAGGATCACGACGAACTGCGCCAGCGCGAGGATCGTGAGCGTCACCCACGGGTTGCGATTGGATTGCTTCCCTTCCGTCATCATCATCTCCAATAATCGTTCGGTTCGTGAATGATTCTGGACGGAAGGTATCACACCTTCGCGATATGATTCAAGAAATGAACGATTCAGTAACGGAGAACATCGTCGGCAACGCGCGGATGGCCATGTTCGATCAGGACTGCGAGCCGATCGACCCGCTCGTTCCAGTACCCCGTGCGCTGCTCGGGCGTACCGGGTTCATGCTGTTTCACCTTGGCGCGGCACTTGACGCGATCGCGGATAGCCGGCTGGCGGAGGTCGGGGTCGATGCGCGCGGCTACTGCATCCTCGCGATCCTCTCCGTTGACGGCCCGGGGTCGCAGCATGAGCTGGCGAAGCTGCTCGGCAAAGCCCCCGGCGTGCTCGTCGCCGACATCGACCAGCTGGAAGGCAAGGGCTTCGTCGAGCGCAACCGCGATCCTGAGGACCGCAGGCGCTCACGTGTGACGCTGCTGCCGGCCGGCCAGAAGGCCCTGGCCGAGGCCGACCAGGTATCGGCAGACATCGTCGCGTCGCTGCTCAGCGGGCTGGGCCCCGCCGAGATCGAAGAGCTGACGGCGCTGCTCAACCGCGGCCTCCTGCCTAGCTCGGAATAGCCTCAGATTGTGCGGCCGCGTCGGCCGCGGCCACTGCCAGCAGCGCGTCGACCACGACGGGCGAGAACTGCTTGCCTGACTCGACCCGGAACTCGGTGAGCGCTTCGGCGATGCTGCGGCGCGGCTTGTAGGTCCGGGTTTGAATCATCACGTCGTAGGCATCGGCGACAGCGAGGATCTGGGCGCCGTCGGGGATCTGATCGCCGACCAACTGGTCCGGATAGCCGCTTCCATCCCAGCGTTCGTGGTGGCCGCGAATCCAGTCGACCTGCTCAGCTTCCAGAACCTCTGAGGCGATGCGAGCGCTGAGCTCGGCGTGCTGCTTGATCTGCTCGTACTCGGTTGCGGTCAGGGAGGACGGCTTCAGCAGGATCTCGTCGGGGATGCCGATCTTGCCAACGTCGTGCAGCAGACCACAGTCGTGCAGCAGCCGCGCGCGCTTCGCGGTCCAGCCAAGTTCAACCGCAAGCAGCTCCGCGATCACGCCGACGCGCTCTGAGTGCTGCCGGGTGTCGGCGTCCTTCGAGTCGATCGCGCGGGCGAGCGCGCGCACACTCGACATCGTCTGAAACGCCTCGACATCGCGGTTCTTGGCCGTGAGCAGCGCGTGCGCGTCGTCGCTGTAGAGGAACGTGGCGTTGCGGCCGCCATCCTTTGCCCAGTACAGCGCTCGATCGGCGAGGCGAACCAATTGCTCACCGTCCAAGCCCGGCTCGCTCGAACAGACGCCGACCGAGACCGTGACCTTGCCGACACCCGCGAATGGCTCAGACTCAACCGCTCGCCGCAGGCGCTCGGCTGCCAGGTAGGCGCCGGCGCCGTCACTTTCCGGCATCAGCCAGGCGAATTCCTCGCCACCGACGCGGGCGACCAACTCGCCCTCGCGCGCCTGGTTGGTCAGGCGACGGCCAAACTCAGCCAGAACCTTGTCGCCAGCCTGGTGCCCGTAGGTGTCGTTGACCGCCTTGAAGTGGTCGAGGTCGAGCAGAACGACGGCCAGTTGACGCTGGTAGCGCCGCGAGCGTGCAACCTCGGACCGCAGGCGGTCCTGGAAGGTACGGTGGTTCGCCACGCCCGTCACAGCATCGGTCGAGGCTTGGCGCGAGAGGATGTCCCACGAATCGGCGTTGCTTATCGCCAGGGCCATCAGCCGCGCGAATCGGGCCAGGCGCTCCTCGGCGTCGCGCGGGATCGCCGTGAGGCTGAAGCCCGCCGCGAGCGTGCCCCAGAGCTTGCCGCCGACCATCACCGGCGCGGCGACGCCGGCCTCAATCCGTTGCCGCACCAGCCACTTGGTAGCCGGGTCTCCGGTCACCGGTGGCGGCGCGTCGATCCGGGCCGACCTGCCGGTACGGACAACCATCGCCGAGGCGGTCTCACCATCGCGTTCGAAGGTGAGCGGACCGATCGGCTCGCCGTCGGCCCGCTGGCCGCTGATTACCGTTCCGATGCCGGCCGCTTCGTCAAAGCGTGTCACCAGGCCGCTGTGCGCGCCGAACAGTCGCTGTACCTCCGACGCCACCGCCTCAAACACGGCCGCCGACCCCGCGTTGGTGGCGACCAGCTCGGAGATCCGCCCCAACGCGCGCTCCTCGGCGTCTCGCTGCGCGCGTTCAGTGATGTCCTGAATCGTCCCGTGCGAGCCGATCAGGTTGCCATGCTCATCGCGGCTGCACTCCGCGTGCAACGAGACGATCAGCTCACGGCCGTCGGCTGTGAAGATCCCAAACTCGCCGTCCCAGGCGTCGACCGCCTCGGTGATCGCGGTACGCACCCGCTCACGGTCGCTCTCAACGATCATCGCGTAGAACTCATCCATGCTCGGGCTCGATGCCTGCGGCGTGAGACCCAGCATCCGCCAGAGCTGCTCGGACCAGCGGGCTTTCGGATCTGCGTACGCGTCGTAGTCCCAGCTGCCGACGCCTGCGACCGCTTGCGCGTCGTTGAGGTCGCGGCGCTCACGCTCGAGCGCCGCTTCGTAGCGTTTGCGTTCGGAGACGTCGCGGATGGTGTTGACGAAGCCGAGCAAGCTGCCGTCGAGGTCACTCGCCGGGTGAGCGGTGATCTCCGCGTCAAAGGTGCTGCCGTTGGCGCGCATCAGCGTGATCTCGAAGGTGCCGCCGCCGGCTCCAACCACGCGATCACGGATCTCGCGAGATTCGGAAAGCTGTTCGGTCGGCCAAAACGGAAACGGAACTCCGGCTCCAATTAGTTGGTCACGGGTGAACCCGGTCAACTCACAGAGCGAGTCGTTGACTGCCGCGATCGTGCCGTCGACGGTGAGCGCGTAGCCCTCTCCCATCGCGGTGACGATCGCCTCGGCGTGGTCCCGCGCCAGGCGGATCTCCGACTCGGCCGTGATGCGGTCGGTGACGTCCTGCGTGGTGCCCCAGAGCTTGACGACAACGCCGTGTTCGTCAGTCCGCCCGAAGCGGCGTGTGTGGACGTGGCGGACCTCTCCGTCGGGGCGGACGATCCGGTAGTCCGAGTTGCTGAACTCGGATCGGCGGGCAGCATCGATGCGCGCCGCAAGCGCGGCCCGATCATCGGGGTGGACCAGACCCATCAGCTCGCTGATCGAGGGGGCAAAGCCGACGGGTTGCCCGAAGATCCGGCAGAGCTCGTCGGACCACCACATGCGCTCGTCAATGATGTCCATCTCCCACGACCCCAGGTGTGCGAGGGCGTGCGCTTCGGCGACCTGATGCTCGCTGAGGCGCAGTTGGTACTCAACCGCGCGCAGCCGGCTGACATCCTGAACGGTGCCGACGTAACGGCCCGCGTGGTGCGGATCCTTGGACGCCGTCACATGCACCGCCCGCTCGGCTCCGTCGTCACCACGGATGCGGCACTCGACCTCAGCCGAATCCTCGCCGGCCAAGAGCGCCGCATGCCAGGCACCCAATCGCGGCTGGTCTTCAAGCAACGCGTAGGCGAGCAGCTCGTCACGCAACGCGGGCCCGAGCCTGCGATCACGCCCGAAGATCCTGAACATCTCGGCTGACCAGATGCCGCGATCCTCTCGTGGGTCCCAAGACCATGAGCCGACTGCCGCCAGGCGCTGCGCTTCGGCCAACCCTTCGCTGCGTACCCGCGCGACCCTGCCGAGGCCGCGCAACACAAACATCACCAGCAGACTGAGCAGCGCGCCGAGCAGCAAGATGAACCACGGCGCCGCTGTGGCGGCCCCCTCGGGAACCCAGATCCGTACGTTCCACCGCTGACCCGCAACCGCCAGCGGCGTCGCCAAGGCGTTCTGCGTACCGCGGCCGGCGACCAGCACGCTTGACCCATCCTGGACTTCCAGCCGGGCACCGGGAACCCGCGCCGCGACCGCTGCGCTGAGCAGGCTCGACGGATAGGCCGCCATCACCCAGCCACGAAACAGACCGCGGCTGTCGACGGCGTCGAAGATGATCACCCCCGATTCTCTGTGCCCACGGCCAGGGATCAGCAAAGGCGGAGTCGACTGAGGCTCAGCGGTGAAGGTCGAGGCCTGCAGAGCTGCGTGCTCAACCGGGTTCGCGGCGAGATCGAGGCCGACGCGTAACCCCGACCAGCCCGGACGCGGGGCGTACGCCTCAAGTAGCCAACGTCCGCCGGCGGCGTTCGAGCGGACCGCGCCAACGCCGCTGTTCGCCGGGTCACCGAGCAACGTCCGCGAGAAGAGCGCCCAACGGCCCCCGATCGGGGTCCGCAGCACCCCGATGACCTGCGCCAACTCCTGCTCATGCGCGATCGCGGCGCCGACCGTCTGAGCCAGCGCGGCCTGGGCGGCGACCTCCTGAGCGTGCTGATGCTGGGCGCGACTCGACGAATCGGCGTGCCAAACCGACCAGCTGGCCAGGCCAAACGCAGCGAAGAGCAACAGCCCGATCAATAGCGCACGACGACTCACCACTGAAAGGCGGCTCATAAGTTTGTGATCGGCGCCACATGCCCGAACTTAACGAGCGAGCGACGGCTGCACGGCGAGATTCAGCGGGTGCGGTCAGAGGTCGGCGAGCGAGCTGGCGGCCTCAAGCCGGCCCGCCAACTGGCCCATTCCGAGTTGCGAGGCAGCGGCGGCGCCAGCCTTGAAATCGACTTCCGCGTCAGCCGGCCGCGGTATGTCGATGGTGCGCAGCAGTGCGATC
>Ga0302314_10004902_pt1 | contig 24529 bp, 29 predicted proteins | sample III_Palsa_N2_3_FD_200533 | JGI IMG/M metagenome (GOLD analysis project Ga0302314, IMG submission 200533) | Peat permafrost microbial communities from Stordalen Mire near Abisko, Sweden - III_Palsa_N2_3 | ecosystem: Environmental > Terrestrial > Soil > Palsa > Peat permafrost | place: Sweden... | reverse complement strand
GCCCGGCCGCGCTGAGGGCGCGCGTTATCTGCGGGCGTTTACGGTTTCACGTGAAACATTTTGGGGTGTTGGGTGGCGGCGAGACGCCACCTCCGTCACGTCGCACTACGTGCGCCGCCCCACCCCGCTGCGCGGGGCAGGAGCGAAGCAGCGCGATCCTGCTCTTGCCCTGTGAAAAACGGGGGAGCAGCACGCAAAGCGGGCTGACGGAGGGGGCGTCTCGCGGCGCGCTCAGGCGTCGGCTAATCGCCACGGAACCGGCACGCGCCCGCCGCCCGGCGGCCGGCCGGTGAGGTCGGCGACCAGGGGGCGGCCGGCGGCTTGGGCGGCCTGGATCAGCGGCCAGTCGATGTCGGTGAGGCGGGCCTTGACGCGGTTGATGTAGTCGCCGCGCGCCAGCGAGCGCCAGGACAGGTAGACGAAGCGGTCGCCGGCCGGGCCGCTGGCGAACGGGCCGCCGAACAAGGGGTGGCCGTCGCTCGGCGTCGGCTTGACGGTGACGGCGAAGTCCCAGGCCAGCTTGCCGTCGCCCTGGCGCTTGCCGGGGTGGATGGTCTGCTTGGTGTCCTGCAGGCCGAACACATATTCGTCGGCCAGCGGGTTGGTGGCCGGGACGTCGTCGTCGCGGACGAGACGCAAGCGCAGTTCGGAGACGGGCCCCCCGGCCAAGGTCCCCTACCCTGCCGCGGCTTCGGTGCGGGTTTCGAAGATGTGGTCGACGATGCCCCACTCCTTGGCCTCTTCGGCGCTCATGAAGCTGTCGCGGTCGAGGGTGCGCTCGACCTCTTCGTAGGTGCGGCCGCAGTGCTTGGCGTAGAGCTCGTTGAGGCGGCGCTTGGTCTTGATGATGTCCTCGGCGTGGCGCTCGATGTCGCTGGCCTTGCCCTGGAAGCCGCCGGAGGGCTGGTGCACCATGATGCGGGCGTTGGGCAGGGTGATGCGCAGGCCGGGCTCGCCGGCCATCAGCAGGAACGAGCCCATCGAGGCGGCCATGCCCATGCACACGGTCGAGACCGGGCTCTTGATGTACTGCATGGTGTCGTAGATCGCGAGGCCGCTGGTCACCACGCCGCCGGGCGAGTTGATGTACATGTCGATCTGTTTCTTGGGATTCTCGCTCTCTAGATAGAGCAGCTGGGCGCAGATCAGCGCGGCCATGCCGTCCTCGACCGGGCCGTTGAGGAAGATCACCCGCTCGCGCAGCAGGCGCGAAAAGATGTCGAACGCCCGCTCGCCGCGGCTGGATTGCTCGACCACCATGGGGACGAGATTGGCGGTGGTGGGATTGGAAAAAACGTCGCCGGTCGGGATGGAGTCATCGCGCCAGGAATCACGCATGCGAATAGCCCTTCAGATGAATGCGGGTCCGGCCGTTCAAGCGCGGCCGCTGTAGTCCTCGATATCGCGTCGCGGGCAGGGCGATGCAACCTTTGGACCGGGGCGCAAAAAAGATCGGCGTTACTCCGGCTTGGCCTTGGCCGCACGCTTCGGCTTGGCGGGGGCGGCGTCCGGCTCGGCGGCCGCTTTGGCTTCCGTCTTCGGCTTGCCAGCGGCCTTCTTCTTCGGCGCAGCTTCGGCGGCAGGGGCTTCCTCGGCCGGCTCGGCGGCTTTGGCCTTGGCCTTTGCCGCCGGCTTCTTGGCCTTGGCCTTCGGTTCGGCGTCGCCGTAGCCCTCGGGCAGGTCGTCGTCGGCCATCAGCTCGTCCTTGGTCACCTGTTTGTCGGTGACGGCGGCCTGGCCGAGGATCAGGTCGACCACCTTCTCCTCGAAGATCGGCGCGCGCATCTGCGCCTGGGCGTTGGGGTTGTCCTTCATCAGGTCGAAGATCTGCTGCGCCTGGGCGCCGTAGCGCATCGCCTCCTGGCGCATCGCCTCGTTGAGTTCCTGCTCGTTGACCGTGACGTTGGCGCGCCGGCCGATCTCGGCCAGGATCAGGCCCAGGCGCACGCGGCGCGCGGCGATCTTGCGGTATTCGGCCTTCAGCTCGTCGTCGGACTTGCCCGCGTCCTCCGGGGCCAGTTCGCCGCGTTCCTTCTCGGCCTCGACCTGGCTCCAGATGCCGGCGAACTCGGCCTCGACCATGCGCGGCGGCAGCGGGAAGTCATGGGCGCTGTCCAGCTGGTCCAGAAGGGCGCGCTTGACCTTCATCCGCGTGGCGCCGGCGTACTGGCTCTCCAAATTGACCTTCAGCGCGTTCTTCAGCGCATCCAGGTCGCCCATGCCGAGGCGCTCGGCCAGGGCGTTGTCGGCGACGGCCTCGATCGGCGCCTTCACTTCCTTGACCTGGGTGGTGAATTCGGCCGCGGCGCCCTTCAGCCGCTCGACGCTGTACGCCTGCGGGAAGGTCACCCTGACCAGCACCTCGTCGCCCGCCTTATGGCCGACCAGCTGTTCTTCGAAGCCGGGGATGAACTGGCCCGAGCCCAGCACCAGCTGGGCGTCCGTCGCCGCGCCGCCCTCGAACGGCTCGCCGTCGATGCGGCCGATGAAGTCGATCGTCACCTGGTCTCCATCCTGCGCCTTGGCGGCCTTGCCGGCGCGCGGCTCGTAGGTGCGGCTTTGCTTGGCCAGCTCGTCCAGCGCCTCGGTGACCTCGGCTTCGGAGGGGGTGTAGACCGGACGCTCCAGCTTCAGGCCGGCAGGGTCGACCGGCTCGAAGTCCGGCATCACCTCGACGTTGAGCTCGTAGGACAGGTCCTCGTGGCCGGCGATCACCTCGTCCATGTTGGACTGCGGCTTGAGGTCGGGCTGGGCGGCGATGCGCAGGCCGTTGTCCTCCAGCACCTGCTTGCTGGTCTCGTCCAGGGTCTGCTCGACCACCTCGCCCATCAGCGCCTTGCCGTAGATGCGCCGCACGTGCGCCGGCGGCACCTTGCCGGGGCGGAAGCCGCGCAGGTTCATACGCGGCGCGATCTCCAGGATCTTGGCCTCCAGCTTCGCGCCCAGCTCGTCGGCGCCGACCTTGATCCCGTAGACCCGGCTGAGGCCCTCGCCCGAAATCTGCGTTACCTGCATCGCTTTGAACCTCGGCGCGGTCCGCGAGCGCGCGGACCTGCAAAAAAGACAACGCCGCCGCCAAGAAGCGTCCTGGCCGGCGGCGCGAAACGAGCGGCCCTTATGTCACGCGGCTCTGACAGCCTCAAGAGGCGCGGCGCCGGCCAAGGCGCAAGCCGGGCTGGTGCGGATGAGAGGACTCGAACCTCCACGCCTTACGGCGCTGGAACCTAAATCCAGTGCGTCTACCAGTTCCGCCACATCCGCCCGAGCACCCTCGGTTGGCGGGACGCCTAGCAGGCCCTGCGAGGGCGCGCTAGGCGCGCCGCTACTGCCCGGGGAAGTGGCAGCGCTGCACCCATTCGCCGTGGATGCGGACCGACTTGCACATGCCGTTGTCGCCAGCGGTGTCGGCGGGCGGGGCGGCGACGCTGGCGACGTGGCGGCGATGGCGCGTCTCGACGATCGCCCGGCAGTGGCGATGGTGACGCCCGCAGACCAGCTTAGGCGACGTCGATGTCGTCACCGGGTGGCAGTGCCGGTGATGCCGGCCGCAGACGATCTTGGTCGCTGGCCCTGTCGCCACGGGATGGCAGTGGCGATGGTGGCGATCGCAGACCTGGGTGGTCGGGGCCGTCGCCGGGTGGCAATGTCGGTGATGGCGGTCGCAGACCTGCGCGGTCGCGGCCGTCGACTTCACCGGGTGACAATGCCGGTGATGGCGCCCGCACACTTCGGCCGGCGCGGTGGTGGCGAGGGTGTGATGGTGGCGGTGATGGACGCGCGCCTCAGCCGCGCCGCCGGCGAAGGCGAGCGCGGCGGCGATGAGGGCGGCGGCCAAGGCGTGGATGGGTCGGATCATGCGATCTCCTGAAGCGGCTCTGGCGGCGCGCCGCCGGCCTCTAGTGTCCCCGAAGGCCCCGAATCTTGGGACTCACCCCTTTGAGCGATTCAGTAGGTCGGCAAGCACCCTTGGCGCAAGTCCGGGCAGGTCCTCGGCGATCAGCCCGGGACCGAAGGCCGCGCCGGCTTCGGCGTGGATCCAGACCCCGGCGCAGGCGGCTTCGAAGCTGTCCATGCCCTGCGCCAGCAGGCCGCCGATGAAGCCCGCGAGGGTGTCGCCGGAGCCGGCGGTCGCCAGCCAGGGCGCGCCGTTGAGGTTGACTGCCGCGCGTCCGTCCGGGGCGGCGATCACGGTGTCGGCGCCCTTGACGAGCACCACGGCCCCGGCGCGCCGGGACGCCTCGCGCGCCGCCTCGACCTTGTTGAGCGCGCCCTTCAGCAGGCCCGGAAACACCCGCTCGAACTCGCCGGGATGCGGGGTGAGCACATCGTCGCGGTCGAGCACGCTGAACAGCTCGTCCGGGTCGTCGCGAAATACGGTCAGCGCGTCGGCGTCGATCACCAGCGCCGCGCCGGTGCTGGCCAGCGCCAGCACATTGGCCAGGGTCTCGTCGTTGACCCCGGCCGCCGGCCCGATCACCGCCGCTTCGGCCGCCTCCGCCGCCTCGGCCAGCTCCTGGTCGGTCTCGAACGGCGCCAGCATGACCGCCTCGAGGTGCGCGGCGTTCACCGCCAGCGCCTCGGGCGGCGAGAGCACGGTGACCAGCCCCGCGCCGATGCGCAGCCCCGCCCGCGCCGCCAGCCGCGCCGCGCCGGTTCTCCAGGCCTCGCCGCTGACCACGATCAGCCGGCCGCGCGACTGCTTGTAGGCGGCGACCTTGGGCCAGGGAAATTTCGCGCCCCAGAAGTCGGGCGTGTTCTCGAACAGGGTGGCGGCGGTGCGGCCAAGGCCGATGTCGGCGACCACCACCTCGCCGCAGTAGTCCCGGCCCGGCTGCAGCACATGGCCGAGCTTGCGGCGATGGAAGGTGACGGTCAGGCCCGCATGGAACGCAGCCTCCCCCACCGGCCTGCCGGTGTCGCCCGAGAGGCCGCTCGGCAGATCGATCGCGACGATGCGCTCCGGATGGCGCTGCGAGAGCCGGGCCAGCCGCAGGGCTTCGCCGGTCAGCGGCCGATCGAGGCCGGCGCCGAACAGGCCGACGACGACCAATTCGGCGTCGCCGAAGCCGCCGCGCAAGGGATGGGTCTCGCCGTCCCAGGCGGCCACGGCGGCCTTGGCGTCATCGGTCTTGGGCGGCGCCAGCGCCTCCAGCCGCACCTCGAAGCCGGCGCCCTTGAGCAGCCGAGCGACCACATAGGCGTCGCCGCCATTGTTGCCGGGGCCGGCCAGCACCAAGGTGCGGCAGGGCTTGAAGCGCTGGCCGATCGCGCGGGCCACCGCCTCGCCGGCATGCTCCATCAGGATGGTCCCAGGCGTTCCGGCCGCGATCGCCGCCTTGTCCGCGGCGGCCATCTCGCCCACCGTCAGGATGGAGACCGGGCCCGACATGCGGCTCAGAGCACCTGCGTCTGGGCCTCGGGGCCGCGTTCGATCAGCGTCAGGACGCCGCCCTCTAGCTCGAACACCGAGATCGAGGCGTGGTCGGGGCGCAACGTAATGACCTGTGGCTCGCCGGACAGCGCCGTCAGCGCCGCGTTGATGGCGACGAAATGGCTGAACACCGCCGCATGTTCCCGCGAGGCGACCGCCTTCAGCACGTCCTTCCGCCAGGCGTCGTAGTCCAGGTCCCCTTCGATGTCGGCCCAGCGGCCGCCAAAGGCGTTGCGCAGCCAGGGGCCGCGCTCATCTAATGAGAGGCCCGACGGCGTTGGGACCTCGCCGACGGCTGGGTCTATCTCCAAGGTCGCGCCGATCGCCTCCGCGAACGGCCTGGCGGTCTCCTGGCAGCGGCGCAGGGGCGAGGAGACCACCCGGGTCGGCCGCTGCTCCGGCGGCAGCGCCAGCAGCGTCGCAGCAGCCGTGCGCGCCTGCGCCTGGCCCTGTTCGTCCAGACCTGGATCGTCGTCGTCCCCACCCCAGGTCGCGGACGGCTTGGCGTGACGGATCAGGTAGACGCGGCTCATGGGCGGGTCCGGATGACGAGGCGGCTGGCGCCTTTGGCAATGCCCGCTTCGGCGCGCGCCTTCAACCCCGCGGCGGCGTCCACTCCGCGCATGACGCACGGTGGTTTCGCCGCAATCTTAATCACGCCGCAAGCGCGCCCGCGCCAAAGCTTGCCGACAAATTCGACGGTTTTGACACAAATCACGGCAAATTCGCCTAGTTCCTGGCCACTTCGCGAGCCATCGGCCCGAAATGACCCGCCAAACATCGCTCAGGGGTCGCATGCGGCCTCACTTGCCCCGCTTGCCTAGTTTCGCATCGTCCGCAGCCCAAGAAGCAGGCGCCTGCTGCGGCACTGCGCGATTGCCGCCCGAGCCCCCTCGCCCGCCCTTGCCGGGCCCCAGCCGCTGATGTTGGGACCGGGGAACGACCCGGCCGGGCCCCGCGAGACGCCCGGCGGTCCCAGTTGTCGCGTCCGGATCGGGGTGGATGAAGAAGATCGAAGCGGTGATCAAGCCGTTCAAGCTCGACGAAGTGAAAGAGGCGCTGCAGGAGATGGGCGTGCAGGGCATGACCGTGCTCGAAGCCAAGGGCTACGGGCGCCAGAAGGGCCACACCGAGCTCTATCGCGGCGCCGAGTACGTCGTGGACTTCCTGCCCAAGATCAAGATCGAGGTGGTGATCAGCGACGACCAGCTGGCGCAGGCGCTCGAAGCCATCCAGGCCGCAGCCCGCACCGGGCGCATCGGCGACGGCAAGATCTTCATCTCAGAAATTACCGACGTCGTGCGCATCCGCACCGGCGAAACCGGGGCTGCCGCCGTATGAGCGCGCCTAGCCAAGACCTCCCATCGTCATCATCGCGTTCAAGCAAGGGGATCGTTTGAAACCATGACCACACCCAAGGAAATCCAAGCCCTCATCAAGGACAAGGAAGTCAAATACGTCGACGTGCGCTTCACCGACATGCGCGGGAAGCTGCAGCACGTCTCGTTCGACCTTGGCCTTGTCGACGAGGACTTCCTCACCGACGGCACCATGTTCGACGGTTCGTCGATCGCCGGCTGGAAAGCGATCAACGAAAGCGACATGAAGCTGCGGCCGGACCTCTCGACCGCCTACATCGACCCGTTCTACCAGCAGACCACGCTGTGCCTGACCTGCGACGTGCTGAACCCGGACACCAACACCCCCTACAACCGCGATCCGCGCTCGGTCGCCAGGAAGGCGCTGGCCTTCATGTCGGCCAGCGGTGTCGGCGACACCTGCTTCTTCGGCCCGGAAGCCGAGTTCTTCATCTTCGACGACGTGAAGTGGTCCACCGCGCCGCACAACACCGGCTACTCCTACGACAGCGTCGAGCTGCCGGTCTCGTCGGCCAAGGATTATCCGGAAGGCAACCTCGGCCACCGGCCCGGCCCCAAGGGCGGCTACTTCCCGGTCAATCCGATCGACAGCGGCCAGGACATCCGCTCCGAGATGCTGTCGGTGATGGCCGAGATCGGCGTCGAAACTGAGAAGCACCACCACGAAGTGGCGCCGGCCCAGCACGAACTGGGCATGAAGTTCGCCGACCTGATCACCATGGCCGACCGCCTGCAGCTCTATAAGTACGTGGTCCAGAACGTCGCCGCCGCCTACGGCAAGACCGCGACCTTCATGGCCAAGCCGATGTTCGCCGACAACGGTTCGGGCATGCACGTGCACCAGTCGATCTGGTCCAAGGGCAAGCCGCTGTTCGCCGGCGACAAGTACGCTGGGCTCTCGCAGATGTGCCTCTACTACATCGGCGGCATCATCAAGCACGCCAAGGCGATCAACGCCTTCACCAACTCGACCACCAACTCCTACAAGCGCCTGGTGCCCGGCTACGAAGCCCCGGTGAAGCTGGCCTACTCGGCCCGCAACCGCTCGGCCTCGATCCGCATCCCGCACACCGACAGCCCGAAGGGCAAGCGGATCGAGGTGCGGTTCCCCGACCCGATGGGCAACCCCTACCTCGGCTTCACCGCCATGCTGATGGCCGGGCTCGACGGCATCGAGAACAAGATCGATCCGGGCGGCCCCGCCGACAAGAACCTCTACGACCTGCCGCCGCGCGAGCAGAAGAAGGTGCCGGAAGTCTGCGGCAGCCTGAAGGAAGCCCTCGACGCGCTGGATAAGGACCGCGCCTTCCTAAAGAAGGGCGCGGTGATGGATGACGACTTCATCGACGCCTACATCGAGCTGAAGATGGAAGAGGTAATGCGCCTGGCGCTACACCCGCACCCGGTGGAATTCGACATGTATTACAAGTGCTAGTGATCGCGACTTGACGTGACGCCTGAAGGGCTGGAGAGCAATCTCCTGCCCTTCTCTTTTTCCCGGCCACGGACGGAGACTCCGCGCGCCGAGCGGAACGCGCCTTCCCTGACTGCTAGGACCGGTCGACGGTCAGGGGCTCAGAGCTGCCGGCCGGAAGCGGAGGTGAGGTGGGAGCTGCCACTCAGTCAGCCCCGGTCTCTCTGCTGCCCTCAAAGGTCAAGGCGCCGTGGGGACCGTTGGCCAGATGAGCGAATTTGGACTTGAAGCCGTCGAACTCCATCGCCAAGCCCTCGGTAGGTTCGATGCCGACGGCGGGCGACAAGTGGGTGATAAGTATTTCCGTCATGGTGAGCATGATGAGGTCGTTTCCGATATCGGTCAGTCTCCCCTGACGGATTAGTGAGCCGGTGATCACATAGTTCATCAGCAGGGGTGAGGTGCGGTCCAGCGTCTTGACTCAGGTTATACCGCCGGTGAAATCACCCCTGCACCTGAGCACTTTGATCAAAGCAATCGCGGTCCTTGGCCACCTTCAGGTGGCTCCAACTCCAACTCAGAAGCTCGATCTTGGGGAGTCGATCCAGTTCGAGAACTGCCACGTGCATGATGAACCCTTTCGCCCATGGTTGGTGTTACGCGCCCGTGGGGCGTCCGCATCATTAAGATTGATGAGACAAAGCGACTTTGGGGGGCGACACTCCGCCGAGCGGAGCGGTCATCCCGCGCGGTTCTAGCCTCCCGAGAACGCTCGGGCGACACTTGCGAGAGGTTGCGCTTCGCGTCATTGGCGCGTGATGTCGAGGCGACGACAGCCTGGAAAGAACCATGACCCGCCAAGCCCCGCCCAATCTCGTCGGCTTCGACGCCGAGCAGCGCACCGAGTACGAGCGCTTCGCCAAGACCCGCAAGCCGGCGCCAAACGGCGCGCTGGGCGGGCCGTTCGATCCGTGGCTCACCAATGCCGAGCTGTTCCATCGGCTGACCGGCCTTGGCGGCATGCTGTGGGCGCGCACCAGCCTCGACCGAGGGCTGGTGGAGTTGGCGATATGCGTCACCGGCAGGTTCTGGGAGGCCAATGTCGAGTGGGCCGCGCATGCGCCGCGTGCGATCGAATACGGCGTTGCGGCCTCGGTGCTGGACGATGTGCTGGCCGGACGCCGGCCCAGCGGACGCCATGAGGACGAGCTGGTCTACGACCTGTGCCAGACCATGCACGAGACCCACGCCCTGCCCCGCGAGCTCTTCGACGCCGGCGTCACCGCCTTCGGCGACCGTGGGGTCGCCGAGCTGATGGCGGTGATCGGTTACTACACCCTGGTGTCGATGACCCTGAACGCGTTCGAGGTGCAGGTCGGCCACGGCATGGTCGCACCGTTCGCCCGAGAGCTTTGAACAGCCGGGGATCAGCCCTTCAGCCGCACCGTCACCGTGGTCGAGAGCCCGGGCCGCAGCCGCGCCAGGTCCGGCTGGCCGGCATCCGCACCGGCACGCGCTGGACGATCTTGGTGAAGTTGCCCGTCCCCGCCTACCTCGCCCTCGGCGGCGGCTGGACGCCGGAGGAAACCCGGCTCACCCAGCGCTAGGGGCGCGCGCCTTCAACTGCGTACTCCGCCACCGCCTGCTGGATCTCCGCGTCGTCGACCCGGCCGCGCCACGGGTATTTCGCGCCGGTCTCGGCCCAGGGAAAACCCTCATCGCGGAAGAAATCCACGAACGGCCGCACCCAGGCGTGGTCATCCAGCATGGTCGGACGAAGGTTGACCAGCCAGGGCATCGACGAGGGCTTGGTGAACATCCAGCTCTTGCAGGCCGGGCAGTGGTAGTGCTTCGGCTCCTGCCGCAGGCCGCCCAGCACCGGCTCGCCCTTGGTCACCTCGAAGGCGGCGACGTTCAGGCTCAGCGTCAAGGCAAAGGCGCTCGCGGTCATCCGCTGACACCCGGCGCAGTGGCACGCCGCACTGAGCAGCGGCGGCGCGGTGACGCGGAAACGCACCTCGCCGCAGCGGCATCCGCCTTCCCACGGCAGTTTCCAGTCATCCATGCTGATCTCCTCTCGGCGCGATCATGCCGCGTCTCGTGACAGGCAATGGCGGGAGCGTGCCGCCGCAAACCGTTGTTCTCCGCCGTCCGCACGCCTGATACAGCTCTGAAACACCAGATTCGCGCAGGAGAGACGATCCGATGAGACTGACGCCAATCGCCGCCGTGGTCCTTGCCGGGCTCTCGCTCCTCGCCGCTTGCGGGCCGAAAGGTGGCGGCAACGCCGCCGCCTCCGGAGGCGCCGGCGGCGCGCCCGCCAGCGGCCCCGACGTTCAAATCAACCTCTCGGACCTGCCGCATCCCAGGGCCGGACTCTGGCAGAATGTGATCGACGACGGCGACGGCAAGCCCGACACGACGACCACCTGCCTCTCCGGGAAGACGCCGACCATGCCAAAGATGCCGGCCGGCTGCAGCCAGTTCAGCATCAAGCGCACCTTCCTCGGCCATATCGTCATGGACATGAACTGCGCGACGCCGGAGTTCACGATGGTCATGCACTCCGAGGCGACCGGCGACTTCCAGAACAACATGTCCTCCGACGCCACCATGACCATGTCGACCAAGCAGATGGCGGCGCGGACCACCAAGATGCACTCCGAGGCGCACTACCTCGGTCCCTGCGCGCCGGGCCAAACGCCAGACGACGCGGACAGCTCGAACGCAACGGGCTGATCGACGGCGGCGACCAGGCGCGGTTAGCCCCTCGCCCGCTCCACCGTCTCGACCGATGGACAGGCCCGCAGCGCCGCGGCGATGTGGGTGAGGTGGCGGGCGTCCTTCACCTCGATGTCGATATCGGCGTCGAAGAAGGACGAGTGCCGGTGGTGCATCGACAGGCCGATGATGTTGCCGCCGGCCTCGCCGATGATCGCGCAGGCCTGGCCGAGTACGCCTGGCGCATCGAGGATGGTGGCGTGCAGCCGCGTGGCGGAGATGGTGTCGCGCTCGGCCTCGGGCGTCCACTGCAGGTCGCGCCAGAGTTCCTCGCGGTCCTCGTACTTGGCCAGTTCCGGGCAGTCGATGGCGTGGACCATCAGCGTCTTGCCCTGCGCGGCGATGCCAACGATCCGCTCGCCCGGCACCGGCTTGCAGCAGGGGTCGAACTTCAGGTCGACACCGGGCGTGAGCCCCGCGCCGCGGACATAGAAGCGCGCCGTCGGCCCATCCTCGATCTTGCGCCGCGCGGTCGCCACCGCCCGCTCGGTTTCCTTCAGGCCCGGGAACACCGCCTCCAGCACCTGACCGGGCGTGACCCGGCCGCGGCCGACCGCATCGTATAGCTCGGCCTCGGTGGCCGCGGCGAAACGCTCAAGCGCCGGGCGCAGCGACACCTCGCTCTTGCCCTTGCCGGCTCGCTCCATCGTCCGCTCCAGCGAGGCGCGGCCGAGGCGGGCGAACTCCTCCTTCTCCGCCTGGCGGATATGACGGCGGATGGCTGAACGTGCGCGGCCGGTGACGGCGAGCGAGCGCCAGTCGACCGGCGCCTGGGGCTTCGGCCCGCGCACCACCTCCACCACGTCGCCGTTGGTAAGCTCGGTGCGCAGCGCCCGCAGCTCGCCATTGATCTTGACGCCCACACAGGTGTCGCCGACGTCGGTGTGGACGGCGTAGGCGAAGTCGAGCGGCATCGCCCCGCGCGGCAGGCTGACCAGCCGACCCTTCGGCGTGAACACGAACACCTGGTCGAGGAACATCTCCAGCTTGGCGTGCTCGATCAGTTCCTCGGAGTCGCCGCCGTGTTCCAGCACCTGCACCAGCTGGCGCAGGTTGGCGAGCGGGTCGCGCCCGCCGGCGGCCTCGGCCGCCTCGGGGTCGAAGCCGTAGCTCTGGTCCTTGTAGCGCCAGTGGGCGGCGACGCCCTCCTCGGCGACCAGGTCCATCGACTCGGTGCGGATCTGCATCTCGATGCGCATCCCGCGCGGCCCGACCACGGTGGTGTGGATCGACCGGTAGTTGTTGCGCTTGGGTGTCGAGATGAAGTCCTTGAACCGTTCGGGCACGCAGGGCCAGGTGCGGTGAATGACGCCGAGCGCGCGGTAGCTGTCCGCTTCGGCCGCCACGATCACGCGGAAGGCGAAGATATCGGAGAGCTGGGAAAAACCGATCGATTTGCGCTGCAGCTTGCGCCAGATCGAATAGGGATGCTTCTCGCGGCCGAACACGCGGGCGCCGACGCCGGCCTCCTCCAGCTTGGCCGAGACCTCGCGGCTGACCATCGCCACCGCCTCGCCCTGGCCGGCGCGCAGCGTGTCCAGCCTGCGCACGATCGCGTCGCGCGCTACCGGATTGAGGTGCGAGAACGCCAGCTCCTCCAGCTCGATACAGATGCGGTGGCAGCCGATCGAGCGGGCGAGCGGGGCGTAGATCTCCAGCGTCTCACGGGCGATCCGCTCACGTTTGGCCGCACTCTTGATGAAATGCAGGGTACGCATGTTGTGCAGCCGGTCGGCGAGCTTGACCAGCAGCACACGGACGTCCTTGGAGATCGCCAGGATGAATTTGCGCAGGTTCTCGGCCTGCCGCTTGTATTCGGCGGTCAGCGCGAGACGCGAAAGCTTAGTGACGCCCTCGACCAGCTCGGCGATCTCCTCGCCGAACACCCGGGCGATCTCGTCACGGGTGACCTCGGTGTCCTCGATCACGTCGTGCAGCAGCGCGGTGACGATGGTCGCGGTGTCCATCCGGTAGTCGGTGAGGATGCCGGCGACTTCGATCGGATGGGCGAAATAGGGGTCGCCCGAGGCGCGCATCTGCGAGCCGTGCGCGCGCATGGCGTAGACGTAGGCGCGATTCAGCAGCGCCTCGTCCGCGGTCGGATCATAGGCCTTGACCCGATCGGTCAGCTCGTACTGGCGCAGGAACTTGCGCGGGCCGGGCGTAGTCGTCCTGGCCGAAGCGGTGGGGGGCGGGCCGTCCGGAAGCGGGACGGCCGCCGTGAGGGTCGTCTGGGAGGTTAGCGGTTCTGCGCCTTCCGGGCTCAGTACCGCTCCTCCTGGCCGCCATCGCGGTCGCTCTGCAGGGCGCGGACGAGTTCTTGTTCGCTCATCTGCATATGCGTCGGGTCGGCCAGCAGCGCCAGCGTCTCGGCCTCTTCCTCGGCCTCGGAATGCTCGTCGACGCGCTGCAGCGTTCCGATCAGGGCTTCCTTCAGCTCATCGGCGTCGACGACGTCGTCCGCTACTTCGCGCAGGGCCACGACGGGATTCTTGTCGTTGTCGCGATCGACCAGGATCTGGCCGCCGGCCGAGATGGCCCGCGCCCGATGCGCCGCCAGCAGCACGAGGCCGAAGCGGTTGGGAACCTTGTCAATGCAGTCTTCGACGGTGACGCGCGCCATTCAGGTCTCTCACGGAGGTGGAACCGGTCAATGTAGAGGCGCGGAGTGATTTGTGCAACGCCGTGAACTTCGCCGCGGCGTCGCAGTCATTCCCGCGGGAACATTTTGAAGTAGGGTTCGGCCTCTTCGAGCACGCGGGCGAACGACGGCCGCGCCTTCAGGCGGTCGAGATAGGCTCGCACCGCCGCCTGCCCAGGGCCGAACGGCTGCACCTTGTCCGCGTAGAAAAGCGCCGGCGCCGCGGCGCAGTCGGCCAGGCCGAAGTCGTCGCCGGAAAACCAGGTCCGCTTGGCCGCTTCGGACTCGGCGACCTGATAGGCGTTGGCCAGCTTGCGACGAGCCTCTTCCACGCCGAACGGATCCTTACTGGCCGGCGGCCGGTTGCGATCGGCGACAATCCTCTGCGTCGGGTCGTGGATGTGAAGGTCGAAGAACCGGTCCCACAGCCGGGTCCGCCAAGCGTTGTCGGGGTCGGCCGGGGTGAAGCGGACCGGTCCTGGCTGGTAGCGATCAAGATAGTCGATGATCGCGCTCGACTCCGGCACGGTCTCGCCGCGCGCATCATCGACCAGGACCGGAAACTTCCCCATCGGCCAGGCCTGCAGGAAGGCGGCGTGGGTGGTCCCATCGACGATCACGGGCTCGAAGGCAGTCCCGTTGTCGTAAAGCGGGATCAACACCTTCCAGGAATAGGACGACAGCGGGTGATAGTAGAGCCTCAGCGACATGACCCTCACCCGAGCCCGCCGACGTAGTCGGCGAGGCGCCCGACGGTCTGCTGGCCACCCTCGACCGCGCCGTATTCGCGGGCGATGCGGTCGCGCTCGGCAATGCTGACGAACACCACCTGCCAGGTAAGCCGGGTCTTGTCGCCCTCGGGCTCGAGCGTGACGCGGGTCTCGTGGCTGGCCAGCTCCAGGCCATCATCGTCGCCCCCGTGCCGGGACAGGATGCGCGCCGGCGGCTCGATCGTCTCGAACACCAGCCGGTTCTGATAGTCGCGCCCATCCGGCCCGTGCATCACAAAGCGCCAGACCCCGCCGACCTGGAACTCGAAGGCGAAAGTGGTGATCGAAAAGCCGGTCGGTCCCCACCAGTGGGCGAGGTGCTCGGCCGTAGTGAAGGCGCTGAACACCAGCTCGCGCGGAGCGCTGATCAGGCGTTCGATGACGATCGAGCGGGCCTCTTCGGGCTCGGCGGCGGTTTGGGCGGCGAGGGTCATCAAGCTAGTCCTTCTTCTGAAGCTCTTGCAGGTAGTCTTCCAGGCGATCGAGGCTGCCTTCGAAAAACTGGCGGAAACCAACGAGATATTCGGCCGCCTCCTTCAGGCGCGCGGCTTCCAGCCGGCAGGGTCGGCGCTGGGCGTCGCGGCCGCGGCGGATGAGACCCGCCTTCTCCAACACGTTGAGGTGCTTGGTCACCGCCGGGCCGGACATGGCGAACGGCCGGGCCAGCTCTCCCACCGTCGCCTCGCCCAGCGCCAGCCGCGCCAGGATCGCCCGGCGGGTCGGATCGGCCAGCGCCGAAAGGGTGACTGAAAGATGATCGGGCATCTCGAACCAGGCAGTTATCTAACTTATTAGTTAGCTAGCCGGCGAGCCTCTGGCGCGTCAAGCCCGTCTTGCGCCGCGGCGCTTAACCATGAGAATTTGGCCGGCATGACGGACGCCGCTCCTCCCCTCGCGCAGCGTATCATGCTGGTCACGGACGCCTGGGCGCCGCAGGTGAACGGCGTAGTCCGCACGCTGGAGCGTCTGGTGACGGAGCTGCGGGCGCTCGGCTGCGAGGTCGAGGTGGTCTCGCCGGCGGACGGCTACCGCACCATCCCCCTGGTGACCTACAGCGAGATCCGGCTGGCGATCGGTGCGCGCGAAGACATCGAGGCCCGCTTCACTCGCTTCGCCCCCGACGCCGTGCACCTGGCGACAGAAGGCCCGCTCGGCTGGGAGGCGCGCGCGGTCTGCCTCAAGCACGGCTTTCCGTTCTCGAGCTGCTACCACACCCAGTGGCCGGAATACGTGACCGCGCGCTTCCCGTTCGTGCCGCTGGCCGCCGGGTACGGCTTCGTGCGCACCTTCCATAGCCGCAGCGGCCGGGTGATGGTCTCGCTGGGCTCGATGCGCGAGCGGCTGGAGCGGCGCGGCTTCCACAATCTGGCGCACTGGCTGCGCGCGGTGGACACCGACCTGTTCCACCCGGCGCGGCGCGGGGTCGATGGCGGCATGTTCGCGGGACTGCCGCGGCCGATCTTCGTCAACATCGGGCGCGTGGCGGTGGAGAAGAATCTCGAAGCGTTCCTGTCGCTCGACCTGCCCGGCAGCAAGGTGGTCGTCGGCGACGGGCCGGACCGGGACCTGCTGCAGGCGCGCCACCCCGAGGTGCTGTTCACCGGCTATAAGAGCGGCGAGGACTTGGCCCGCGCCTACGCCGACGCCGACGTGTTCGTGTTCCCGAGCCTGACCGAGACCTGGGGCGGGGTGATGGTCGAAGCGCTAGCAGCCGGCACGCCGGTGGCCGGCTTCGACGCGCCGGGGCCGAAGGACCTCGATCCGACCGTGGCCGCTGTCAGCGGTGACCTTCGCGCGGCCTGCCTGAAGGCGCTGACCCTGGATCGCGCCACGGCCCGCGCCTACGCCGAGCGCTTCTCCTGGCGCGCCTGCGCCGAGGACTTCCGCCGCAACCTGGCGCCTTTGCCGCCACCGCAGCGACGGCGCCTGTTCGCGCGGCTGCGTTTGCTGCGCCGGCGGCGCTGGCCGGTCGCGGCCTGAGGCCTAGCGGTCCCCGGTGTACGGCTTCGGCCGGTCAACGACGGCGCTGGCGAGGCCGGTCACCGACTTGACCACCACGAACCCTGCCAGCGGCTTCAGCTGATCGCCGTCAACGCTGTAGATCGCCAGCAGGGAGCCGCCGATCATGCGCCAGCCGACCCCGCCGTAGCCGATCGCGGCGACGTAGGTGACGCCCATCAGCTTCAGCGGGAATAGCGCCAGATAGTTATACGAGAAGCTGTCGAACGCGGTCTTGGCCTTCTCACCGAAGGTCGGGAACGGTGGCGTCGCGAACTCGTCCGGCTTGTCGCCCCCCACGGCGGCCAGCAGCGCCAGGTCGGCCGCCGACGGCGGCGTCGGCCCATAGCGGAACGGCGTCCGGCCGCGCCTTGCCGTGGGCGGCGGCGATGTTGGCGGCGAACGGCGTGGCGGCGGCGCAGATATCACCGTCGCCGCAGAAGCGCTCGGTGACGGCGAAATCGATCTTGTAGGTCAGCGTCAGCCGGCAAGACGGCCCCCGGCCGTCGCCGGTCCAGGGCGTGATCTCCAGGTGCTGCTCGTTCGCGGCCGGATCGGTGAAATCCGAGGCCTCGACAAACGCCCCCTGTCCGAAAGCGCGGCCCGCCTGCCCTGCGTCGGTCCAGCATTGGTCGCTGAACGCCGACGGCGCCGGGACGATAATGGCGGCGCCGTTCGGCCCGATCTTCAGAAAAACGAACGTCTCGCAGTCGAGCGTGCCCTGGATGTCGGAGGCGACGTAAAGGTCGGGCGCCAGCGGCTCGACGTAGACAGTGTAGCCGCCGTCCTCGTCGGCCAGTGCTTTCCTGACCGACGCCAGAGCGGCGAGGCGGGCTTCGAAGAGCGAGAGCTTGGCGTCTCGATCGGCCAGCGTCAGCTGAGGGCTCAGCGCCTTGAACCCCTTGACCCAGGGCTGCGTCCGGCAATCGGCGAGCCTGAGCGGCCAGCTGCGCGCAAGGCGCCAGGTCAGCCGCACGGCCCACGCTAGCGCCCCGCAAGGCGAAGCGCGAAAGCCGCGACGAGAATTCGGAGGGGACGGAGCGCCATCGGGCCAGCTCGCAGTCTAAAGGTACGCTGAATAAACTTAACTTCATCACTGCCTGTTTCGGCGAATTCTGCATAGTTTCCACGCCCCGCAAAAACTTGGGGCGACCATGAAATCCTTGACCGACGCGTCCGCGCTGACCTGGCGCGCACCATCTGCCGCCGCCAGCCCCTGGGGCCGCCGACCTCTCAGCCTCTGGTCCCTGATCGTCGAGGGCTGGCGCGAGAGCATGGACATCTACGTCCGCACCGGCGGCTGCCGGTTGCCGTGGACCCTGTTCCCGTGAGCCCAAGCGCACGCGGCGACCGGTAACTCACCCATCACGCGCCTCACGAACCGGCCGCGCGTCGCGCCCGACACTCACCGTCTTCGACAGTTCCGCCGCCGTCTCGCCCAACACCGGATGGACCCAGTCCGGGGCGATCTCGGCCAACGGGCCCATCACGAACAGGCGCTCGTGGGCCCTCGGATGCGGCACGGCCAATCCACGCTCGTCGATGACTCGGCGACCGTAGGCGATCAGGTCGATGTCGAGGGTGCGGGGCGCGTTGGGTTCGGTGCGTCTGCGGCCGAACTCGGCCTCGATGTCCAGAATTGTCGCCATCAGCGCGCGCGGCGAAAGCGCCGTCTCGACGATCGCGACGCCGTTGAGATAGGCAGGCGCCCCCGGGTCGGGCCAGGCGGCCGAACGCCACCAGCCCGATCGCCGCGCGACGGTCAGTCCTGCTCGCAGAAAAGCTGAGAGGGCCGCTTCCAAAAGCGCGTCGAGGCTGGGATAGTCCCCGGCCAGATTGCCGCCGACAGCGAGGATAATGGCCTCATCGAGCGGCGACGAACGAACTCCTGGAAGGGGCGCCACCAAATGACCTTCTATCCCACCGAGCGTTTGGCCCTCTTTATCGACGGGGCGAACCTCTACTCCTCGGCCAAGGGACTGGGGTTCGACATCGACTACAAGCGCCTGCTCGAAGAGTTCCGCAACCGCGGCGTCCTGGTGCGGGCCTACTACTACACCGCGCTGGTCGAGGAGCAGGACTACTCGCCGATCCGGCCGCTGGTCGACTGGCTGGACTACAACGGCTTCACTCTGGTGACCAAGACCGCCCGCGAATACGTCGATAGCCAGGGCCGCAAGCGCTGGCGCGGCGACATGGACGTCGACCTGGCGGTTGACATGATGGAAATCGCCGACCGCGTCGACCACGTGGTGCTGTTCTCGGGCGACGGCGACTTCCGCCGGCTGGTGGAGGCGATGCAGCGCAAAGGCGTGCGCGTCACCGTGGTCTCGACTGTCAAATCGCAGCCGCCGATGGCCTCCGACGACCTGCGCCGCCAGGCCGACGTGTTCATCGACCTCGCCGATCTTGCCGACATCATCGGCCGCCCGGCCCGCCTGCCGCGCGTGATCCAGGAAGCGAAGGCCAACGCCCGCGCCGGCCGCGTCGAGCAGGAGGTCGATGCGGAAGATTGACTTGGGGACTGATTTGGCGGCCATCGCCGAACCGCCGCGCGACTGTCCGATCTGTCCGCGTCTGGTCCGTTATCGCGAGGAAAACCACGCCGCCCATCCGGACTGGTGGAACGGCCCCGCCCCCTCGTTCGGCGATCCTGACGCGCGGCTGCTGGTGGTGGGCCTCGCCCCCGGTCGCACCGGCGCCAATCGCACCGGCCGCCCGTTCACCGGCGATTTCGCCGGCGTGCTGCTCTACCAGACCCTGATCAAGGCCGGTTTCGCCCGCGGGACCTACGACGCGCGGCCCGACGACGGCCTGGCGCTGGTGGATTGCATGATCACTAATGCCGTGCGCTGCGCCCCGCCCGGCAACAAGCCGGAGACGTCGGAAGAAGCTGCTTGCCGCCCCTTCCTCGCCGCCCGCATCGCCGTCCTGCCCCGGCTGCAGGTGATCGTAACGCTGGGCGATGTCGCGCGGCGTAACGTGCTGCGGGCACTGGGGCTGAAGGCCTCGGCCGGCGCCGGCGGCCACGGCGCGCGCTGCGAGGCGGCCGGCTACAGCCTGATCAACAGCTACCACTGCTCGCGCCTGAACACGAACACCGGCCGTCTGACCCCGGCGATGTTCGAGGCGGTGTTCGAGACGGCGAAAGCGCAATTGGCAGGCGCCTAGCCCGCGTCCGTCACATCCTCCTCGCAGTCCTCGGTGGAATAGACCTCCAGCGAGTGCTCCAGCAGGTTCACGCACCAGTAGCCGTTGCCCTTCCAGCGCATCAGCGCGGCCGGCTTGAGATCCAGAGTGGTCTGATAGGTGACGCCGGTCGCGCTGATGACCTTGAGCACGTGAGCGCCCGCGGCGGCCGCGACCACCGTCGAGCCTTCACCGGGCGCGACGATCGGCTTGCCGCCGTCCAGCGAAGCCTTGGCGCTCTTCGGCAGGTGCGAGGAGATGTGCAGCAGGGTTGGCTCGGCCATGGCCGCCGACGCCGCGAACGCCACCGCCAGCGCCGTCATCGATCCGCAACGCAGTTTCACCCGATCTCTCCCATGTTCGATCGCCCGCGGATTCTACAATCGACCGACCGCGGTGGGTTCGAGCTTCGCCATTGCTCTAGCATCGACGTAAACCCACGTCGGCGACGGCGTGAAGGCCCGCGCCACGGGGGGTCGGTGGCGGACGCATCCATCAGCGAGCGTGAGGCAGGCCTGCATCGGCGCCTGACCCAGGGCCAGGCGGTGATGATCAGCCTGGGCGGGGCGATCGGCACCAGCCTGTTCCTCTCCAGCGGCATCGCGCTCGGCTACGCCGGGCCGGCCGTGCTGGTGAGCTATGCGATCGCCGGCTTCATCGCCGTGGCGATGGTGTTCAGCCTCTCGGAGATGGCCGTGGTCCACCCCACCGCTGGCTCGTTCGGGACCTACGCCGAACTCTACCTGAACCCCTGGGCCGGGTTCGTGATCCGCTACACCTATTGGTTCGCCCAGGTGATCGCGACTGGGTTCGAGGCGGTCGCGGCCGGCATCTACATGACCTACTGGTTCCCCGACGCGCCAGTGTGGCTGTGGTCGCTGGGCTTCGCGGCCGTGGTCGTCACCGTCAACGCCCAGGCGGTGAACCACTTCGGCCGCACCGAATACTGGCTGGCGGTAATCAAGGTCAGCGCCATCGTGCTGTTCGTGGTGCTGGGCCTAGCCCACATCCTCGGGCTGGGCTCAAAGGCGACCGGCGTCTCCAACCTCTACGCCCTGCCCGGCGGCTTCGCGCCGCACGGCCTGCATGGGATCTGGATGGGCGTGATCCTGGGCCTGCTCTCGTTCGTCGGGGTCGAGGTGGTCGCGGTCACCTCCGGGGAGTCGCCCAACCCAGAGAAGACCATCCCGGCCGCCTTGCGCAGCATGGCCGTGCGGCTGTTCCTGTTCTACGTGCTGGCGCTGTTCGTTATCGCCGCGATCTTCCCCTGGACCCAGCTCGCCGGCAGCGTCGCCATCACCCAGAGCCCGTTCGTGAAGGTGCTATCGCTCACCGGCGTGCCGCGGGCCGCGGGGATCATGAACTTCGTCATTGTCAGCGCCGCGCTCTCGGGGATGAACACCAACGTCTACCTCTGCTCGCGGATGCTGTTCTCGCTCTCGCGCGGTCGCTATGCGCCGACCATCTTCGGCCGACTGAGCCGAGCCGGTGCGCCGGTGATCGCGGTGATCTTCTCCGGCGTCTGCATCCTGGCGGCGACCCTGCTGGCCAGGTTCACGCCCAAGGCCTACGCCTATTTGCAGGGCGTGGCCCTGTTTGGCGCGATCGTCGTCTGGGCGCTGATCTTCGTCAGCCACTTCCGCTTTCGCCGCACCCATGCCGCTAGCGCGCTGAAGGTGCGAATGCCGCTGTTCCCGGCGTTGCAGATCGCCGCACTCGCACTGCTGGCGGCCCTGCTCGTCACCATGGGGCTGGATCCAGACTGGAACGTCTCCTGGATCGTCGGCATCCCCTGGCTTTGCGCCCTCACGATCGGCTATTTCGTCTGGAAATGGGCGCGAGGCCGACCGTGAAACTGCGCATCCTGGGCGGCGCCGAGATCAAGGCGCTGTTGCCGATGGCCGCCTGCATCGCGCTGATGCGGACGACGATGATCGCCGTCTCCGAAGGCCGCGCCCGCATCCCGCTGCGCACCGTGCTGCCGGTGTCGAACGGCGGCATGCTGGGCAGCATGCCCGGCTATTTGGCCGAGCCGGAGTGCTTCGGCGTCAAGCTGCTTAGCCTGTTTCCGGGCGACCCGGCGGCCGGGCTCTCGTCGCATCTCGGCCTGGTGCTGCTGTTCGAGCCTCAGCACGGCCTGCCGGTGGCCTTGCTCGACGCCGCCGAACTGACCGCGATCCGCACGGCCGCTGTCAGCGGCCTGGCGACCCAGCTGCTGGCCCGCGAGGACGCCGGCGACCTCGCCATCCTGGGCTCCGGCGAGCAGGCCCACAGCCATTTGGCAGCGATGCTCGCGGTGCGCCCGATCCGGCGGGTGCGGGTCTGGTCGCGGACGCCGGCCCACGCCGCCACCTTCGCCGAGGAGCAGGGCGCGGCGCACGGGTTGAAGATCGAGATCGCCGCGAGCGCACAGGCCGCCGTGGCCGGCGCCGACCTCATCTGCACCGTCACAGGCTCGCCCGAGCCGATCCTGCGCGGCGACTGGATCGCGCCCGGCGCGCACCTCAACGTCGTCGGCGCCAGCCAGATCGCCGCGGCGGAGATCGACACGGCGGCCGTCGCGAAGTCGCGCTTTTTCGTCGACTTCCGCGGCTCGGCCGAGCACGAGGCCGGCGAGCTGCGCCGGGCGATCGACGCCGGCGCCGTCACGGCGGCCCACGTACTGGGCGAGATCGGCGAAGTGGCGAGTCGGTCGGTCGCCGGACGCCTGGCCGATACCGACATCACACTGTTCAAGTCGCTGGGCGTCGCCGCCGAAGACCTGGCGTCCGCCCACTTTGTGCTCCAGCGCGCCGAAGCCGAGGGGATAGGACAGGTGGTCGAGCTATGAGCGTCCGTCTGCCCACGCCGGCCGAGGTCGAGACCGCGCGGGCCAATATCGCCGGCGTCGCGCGGCGCACGCCGCTGTGGCGGCTCGACGCCCCGACGCCGCCTGGAACCACCATCTGGCTGAAGCTGGAAAACCTGCAGCCGCTGGGCTCGTTCAAGCTGCGCGCCGGGGTCAACGCACTGAAATCGAAGGACCTAGCGACCTTGAGCGCCGGCGTGATCGCGCCCAGCGCCGGCAACTTTGGCCTGGGTCTCGCGTACGCCGCGCGCCAGATGGACCTGCCGGTCACCATCGTCGCGCCCGACACGGCGGCGATGGCCAAGACCGACGCGCTGCACGCTCTGGGCGCGACGGTGGTGCGCATCCCGTTCGAAGCCTGGTGGCAGGTGCTGACCACGCGCCACTTCGAGGGCGCGACTGGCGTCTTTTTCCATCCGGTCGCCATGAACGAAGTGGTGGCGGGCAATGCCACCATCGCCGCGGAGATCGTCGAGGATCTGGAGCAGTTCGACGCGGTGGTGGTCCCGTTCGGCGGCGGCGGGCTGATCAGCGGGATCGGCTCGGTAATGCGGCGACTGCGGCCGGGTGTGCGGATGATCGCCGCCGAGGCCGAGACCGCCGGCCCGGCCGCGGCGGCGCTGGCGGCCGGCGGGCCTGTGCGGGTCGCCCATACGCCGAGCTTCGTCGACGGAATTGGCAGCGGCGTCGTGCTGGAGGAGATGTGGCCGCTGCTGCGCGAGACGGTCGACACGGCCGCCAGCGTGTCACTAGCGGAGATCGCGGGCGCGATCCGGCTGCTGGCGTCCAAGCACCACGTGATCGCCGAGGGCGCCGGCGCCGCTTCGGTCGCCGTGGCGCTGACAGGCCGAGCCGGAGGTGGCGACATCGTCTGCATCGTCTCCGGCGGCAACATCGATGTAGCGAAACTCGGCCCTATCCTGGCCAGCCAGACGCCGTGATCCTCGCCAGCGAGCTTGGCCGCATCGTGTTCGGCTGCGGCAACTTTGGCGGCCTGGGCTCGTCGCCCGCCTTGCGCGACAAGGGCGACGACCGCGAGCGCGGCCTGGCCCTGCTGGACCACGCCCGCGCCCTTGGCCTCACGCGTTTCGACACCGCCAACACCTACGGCGGCGGCTTCAGCGAAACGGTGCTGGGCGAATGGCTCGCGCGGCAGGACGCGGCCTTCCGTTCGCGGATCGAGGTGGCGACCAAAGTCGGCAACCCGGTCGGCTGCCCGCCCGGCGAGCGGCCGCTCAGCCGCGCCCAGGTCGTGCGCCATTTGGACGAGTCGCTGCGCCGCCTGGGGCTGGAGCGGATCGGCCTCTACTATTTGCACGAGTTCGACCCCTCGACCCCGCTCGAGGAGACGCTGGCGGCGCTCGGCGAGGCGCTGGCCGAGGGAAAGATCGCCCGGTTCGGCGTCTCCAACGCGACGCTCGAGAACCTGACCGCCGTCCTGCGCCTTGCCGACGGCCCGCTCGCGGCGGCCTTCACCCACGTCCAGAACGGCTTCAACCGGCTGGAGACCGGCGACCGCGACGGCGTGATCCCGCTCGTCCGCGAACGCGGCCTCCGCTACGTCGCCTTCAGCCCGCTCGCCGGGGGAATGCTCAGCGGCAAGTACCAGCTGGGCCGCCGCCCGGAGCCCGGCACGCGCCTCGACGCCGCGCCGGCGATGTACCAGCACCTGCTCAACCCGGCGACCTTCGCGGCCATCGCCGACTTCCAGACCCACGCCAATGTGCGCGGCTGGACCCTGCCGGCGGCGGCGCTGCGCTTCATCCTGGACACGCCGGGCGTTGATTCTTTGATCATCGCCCCGCGCTCAATCGAACAGTTCGGGGCTTATGGGATCGGGGTGGATTAGATCCTCCCTTCTGCGCCGCTCATAGCCGGGCGTAAGTCCCGGCTATCCAAGCCCTCGTTCGAGCCATGGCGGCGCCCGGCGCGGCCACCCACCGGACCGCGTGCTTGATGGGGTGGACGGCCCCCGTACGGCATCGCGATGTGCCAGATTGAGGTTGTTGAGCTTCAATCGAAGGAGACCGTCCGTGGAGCAGATTACGCGCATTTTCATCGACACGTCGAAGCAGTTC
>Ga0302314_10004901_pt1 | contig 24533 bp, 18 predicted proteins | sample III_Palsa_N2_3_FD_200533 | JGI IMG/M metagenome (GOLD analysis project Ga0302314, IMG submission 200533) | Peat permafrost microbial communities from Stordalen Mire near Abisko, Sweden - III_Palsa_N2_3 | ecosystem: Environmental > Terrestrial > Soil > Palsa > Peat permafrost | place: Sweden... | reverse complement strand
TGCGCGCGCCGCGATGGAGTTTGTCGAGCGCGCGGTCTGGGGCGGCGGGGGCGAGGGCGCGCGCTCCGTGGGGTGATTGGGCCGAGGGCCTCGCGGGAGGGGTCGGGGACTCCTTTTACCTTTGTAAGCATACGCCGTCCACACGACGCAAGCGAGCCCGGAGTCTCACGAGTACATAGCTGTGTGGCGATTCGGGGCAGCGCTGTGTCTAGAGTCTAGTGCTTCGCAGCTTCGCCAAGTTCGCGCTGCCGCCGCTCATCGTTGAGGGCGCACCAATGCGGGCGACTACGGCGACGACGCGTCGAATGCGGCACACGCTGGCAGTGGTCAGCGTTGCGCTGCTCTTATTCACCCTGGTCGCCAACTGGCGCGCCGTCTCGGAGCGGCCCGTGCGAATTACGAATTGGCTTCCCGCCCCTGCGACGACGTGGCTGCACAGTGCCGACGACGTCGCGGAACTAAAGCCGTCCTCCACGACGACGTCCACGTTGGACCACGCGCGCGCCACTCTTGCGGAGGCGCCGCTCGCTGAAGAACCGTCCGGATCGCTGAGCCAAGATGATCCGCTGGCCTCGGCGGCGAAACCAGACCTGGCTGCCCCTGGCACGACGGAGTCCGACGCGTCGTCAGAGACAGAGTCGCCCTCCTCCACACCAGCAGGGGCACATCGCAGCTCGCTCAAAACAAACACAATGGCGCACAATTCGAGCGCTTTTGCGTATCCGGTCTGCGGCGTGACAAAGCTAAAGAACCGCGCCGCGCACTTGATTCAGTGGATCGAGTACCACTTGCTGGCGGGCATTGGGCACTTTTACATTGTGCTCGACTGCTCCGAAGACAACTTTACGTCTCACTCCGTGCTGCGGCACTACAGCGAGCTCGGTCTCGTGCATTACTGGCCGGCGCCCGACACGCTCGTGCGGCAAGGCTTGGTGCCTCAAGTGCCCGCGTCGCTGGACCCGTTTGACAATCAAACGACGCCAATGTGTCGCAACGCCACATACAAGCCCGACGCCATTCTTTTCACGGCCAAGCTCGTGGCCGCTGCCAAGCAGGAGTGCGAGTGGATCTTCGTGTTCGACGTCGACGAGTACGTCACCGCCGTGGACGCGTCAAAGTACTTTGGTAACTTTTACGCGTGGCTCAACTCGCCCGCCGAGCCGGTCAGCGTTGCGGAGCGCACCACACTGCACACGCGCCAGCTCCCGCCGGCGCCGCTCGACACGTTTGGCATGGCGGTGAAACGGCTGCCGTGGATGATCATGGGCACCGAGGGCCTCGAGCGCCACCCCAAGGGCCGAATGACCATCGAGACGTACAAGCGCGGCGTCTACTACATGTACCGCGTCAAGTCGGTGCGTTGTTGCGCTGTGCACGTCGGCTAACCGCTCTGTGCCCGGTCCGGTGAACAAAAAGGCGGCGCGCGCAGACTCGATCAAGTCGTGGGGGTCGCCGCACGTTCCGAAGGTGGTTCGCCGCGACGCCCGCGTGGCATATTACAAACTGTCGATGTACGGCCACGAGTTCCTAAAGCTCAATCGTTGCATCGTGCCGTACTCGCAAATGTGTTCGTCCTGTTCCGTGCGCACCCGCGCTCGCGGAGCGACCGAAGACTGACGGCCCGTAACAGTCCTCATGCACCACCGGTTCATGAGCTACGACGTCTACATGTCCACGCGAGGCCGCGAACCGAACAACGCTAGCGGTTTCGCGAACAAGTGGAGCGTGGACACGCGAGCGAAATGGATGTCGGCCAACTACAACGAGTCGACGCACTGCTTGCAGACGACGGCGGGTCGAGAGTACACGGAGAAGATGGTGCCGCTGGTGCGCGCCGCTCTTCGCGAGCGGCTAAGGACGGCGCCCGCAGCGTTTGGGCGCGCGATGCGTGACTGGATGTGATGTGGACGATGGAACATGTACCTACCTAATATTTGCACGTGCATTTTGACTGGAGCGAGCGGTCCCCTCCATGGCACTGTGAAAGTTGAAACGACATTTCACATCGCACGCGAGCGCGCGAGATGCTGCGTCGCGTCGCCGTTGTGGTGGTGCCGCGGGCGCGCCTGCTATCGGCGGCGGCGGCGTCTTCTTCTTCTTCGGCGGCTGCGGCTCCACCGCTAAAAAAGCGCCTGCACGGCGACGCGTCTGCAACGCACATGGGCGTCGCCGGACCCACGGCAGCGTACAACGACCTCGTAGAGCAGGGCCTCGTCGTCGACGACCCCGCGCAGCGTGCCACGCTCGTGCACCTCGACTCCCTGTATTCCAACCTCGTTTCCTCGCACGCCACCTTGGGCGCCTATCGAGCGGTCGCCGCCTCGAGCGCGCAGGCAAAACCCGCGCCCAAGCCCGGCTTCTTCTCCAACCTCTTTGCCAGCTCGTCTGCGGCTCCTGCTGCTACGTCGGCCTCGTCGACGACTGCCGTCGCCGAGCCCTTGGTGCGCGGCATTTACTTGTACGGCGGCCCGGGCAGCGGCAAGACAATGCTCATGGACCTCTTCTTCAACTCGCTGCCCTTCCCCGAGCGTCGCCGCGTGCACTTCCACGAGTTTATGCTGGAAGTGCACCGCACGCTGCACGATTTGCACCGCGACAATGTTACGGGCTCGGCGATGATGGAAAGCTTGGCGGCGACGATTCGCCAGCAGGCGTGGGTGCTGTGCTTTGACGAGTTTCAGGTGACCGATATCGCCGACGCCATGGTCATTCAGCGCTTGTTTAATCTGCTGTTCGCGGCGCCCAACAACCTGGTCATGGTCGCGACGTCGAACCGCGAGCCCGATGAGCTGTACAAGAATGGTCTGCAGCGCGCCCTGTTTGTGCCCTTCATCGAGAGGCTCAAGGTGCAGTGCCGCATTGTGAACATGCTCGACTCGCGGGACTACCGCATCATCGCGGGCGAGCGCATGGGCGCCACCGAGGACTCGTCGGTGTACATTGTGTCCAACCGCACCTCGGCCAAGGGCCACGCGCGATTCCAGCGGCTGTGGGAGTCGCTGTCCAAAGGCGACGAGACGACGTCGCTTTCCCTGCGCGTGCAGGGGCGGACGCTCAAGGTGCCTCGCGCGGCGCGGCACACCGACGTTGCGCGCTTCAGCTTTGAAGACTTGTGCGGCAAGCCGCTCGGCGCTGCGGATTATTACGCCATTGCAGGGACGTTCCACACGGTGTTTCTGGAGGACGTCCCGCAGCTGTCGCTGGCCGAGGTGAACCAGCTGCGCAGGCTCATTACCCTCGTGGACACGTTGTACGACCAAGGCACGATTCTCGTTGTGCTGGCGCACGTTGCCATTGACGACTTGTTCCTGGTGGACAAGGCCGACGCGGGCAAGTCGGCCACCGAAGTCGACGTGATTGGCGATCCGCGCTACGCGATGAGCAAGGCCAACGTGGACGAAGTGTTTGCCTTTGCGCGCACGCGGTCACGGCTCAAGGAAATGCAGACGGAGGAATACCTGGGCAAGGTGTCGAGCGAGCGCAGGGCGCGCGTGTCGCCGGTGCGGTTCTTCTCCGCGCTCAAGTCGGCCGACGGCGACGCCAGGCAGATTTTTGATCGGTGCGCCGTCGTTTTGAGCGAAGGCCGCGCGCACACACACCGGGCGGGGCTCTGACGCCGTACCTTTTTGTGCAACGATAGATACGACTCGAACGACGACGGTTTCCTTCAGATGGACGAGCTCGAGAACTTGCTGGGCGAGTTTGAAATGTTCAAATCTGGAAAGTAAGCCGAGCGCCGCGCGTTAAAATTCGGCTTCTGACTTGCGCGCGCGCCGCGACGGACGATGCAGCCGGCACATTTCCAACATGTCGCAGATCCGCGGGGAGCTCGACCCCAAGCAGACGGGCAAGGTGGACTGGGGCGTGTTTCGAGAGTGGATCAAGCACGAGTTGAAGGGCATGGCGTAGTTAATGCGTGTGTTTGATACGTGTGCTGCCCACGTTTGCCCGTTTTAGTCAATTGCCGGGTCGTCATGGGGAAACAGTGCCGTCCACAGTCCCAGCCCGTGCGTGCGTCAACCTCCATTGTGCGTGCGCACATGTTAAAAAACCGACCTACAGGCTCCTTGCCACTCATTGCGCGCTGAAAAAATATGCGTCGCCCGGTGCTTCGCCTGCGGTCGTGCGCGACGGCGCGGCGGCTCGACGAGACGTGGGCCGCAGCCGCGCCCGAGCACACGGCGGCCGACCATCTACAACGCGTGAAGCGGCTCGCCGTTGTAGCGCCGCTGCCTCGCGTGCTCGGGGGTCTGCATCGGTTGCGCGACACGGCCAAGGACGCGGACGAACGCGCGCTCCGTGCGGCGTACGAGTGCGCGATGCGCGCTGCCGCCACGCGGCGCGAGCATTGGCTCGTCGTCGAGCTGGCTTTGCGCATGGGACGCGATGGCGTGCCGTTGCCGGACCGCGCCATGCTCGCGCTAGCCACCGACGCGCTCGCCAAGATGGACACGGCGCCGCCCACGCGTGAGACGTGCGCGCTTTTGTCGTCGCGGCACTCGCCAGCGGTGTGCGCCATTGCACAACAATCCAAACCCGACGTTTGGAAATTCGCAGTGCTGGGCGAACTCAACACGCGCTTTCCCGCGAGCGCGCTGGCGCCGCCGCGCCTGCCTGCCTCGCTGCAAGAGTGTTCCACCGTGAGCGAGCTCGACGCGGTCTGGTCGCAGCGCCGCTCGCATGCGCCCTCGGAGCACATGGCGCGCATCAAAAAGCTCGCCGTAGTGGCGTCCCTGCCGCGCGTCGTGGGCGCTCTCAACCGCCTCGCCTTCACCACCGACGTTGCCGCGGCCGAGCCCAGGTTCCTGCAGGGCGCCTACGCATTCGTGATGGATCACGCGCTCAAGAAGCAGTGTAACTGGCTGCCCGTCGAGCTCCTTCTCGCCATGGGCGCAAGCCCGCGCGCCCCGCCGCCCGCGACGCAGCACGTCGCAATGGCGCTCTCTGGCGCGCTCAGGCTCGCGGCGCCGCCATCGCGCTCCACCGCGAGCTTTTCAGCGCGCAGGCCGCTGCTGCGCACGCCGCTGCGCATCCTCGATGCCCACCGGCGCGGCGGCGGTGCTGGCGGCGACGTCGAGGCGGCCGACGGATTCGACTGGAAGCAGCGCCTCGTCGCCGACATTGCGAGCCGGCTTCCTGCGCCGCCCTCGCGCGCCGGCTTGCACGCGACGACGGCCGCGCCGACGGCCGATGCGGCAAAGCTGCGCAGCGGCTTGCCGAGCGCGCCGCGCTACCTGGCCACCCAGGCTGTGGAAACCAAGGAGTCGCTCACGCTCGCGCTCGAGGACGCAGCGAACCGGGCGCACGGCACGCTGGCTCTCGAGGCGTTGCAGCGCATGCGCGAGAAGCGCTTTGCCATCCCGGGCCGGCTGTTTGCAATGGCGGCGGACGCCATGGTGCGCGATCGCGTCATCAAGGTCAAGCACATGCACCTGCGCGCGCTCGAGCAGCTGCACAGGGCCGAGCCGGGGTCGGGGCGCGTCGACGCCGGCTTTGCGAGCAATTTAATCGTCGGGTTTGCCTCGGTGGACGCTTGGGACGACGTGGACAGGCTCCTGGGCGAGTTCGCGCCCTCAGTCAAGCTGAGCGCCGAGGCGTACGCGGCTGGCATTCGCGCGCAGCGCGGCAGGCACGACGCGTGGAAGCGCGTCGAGGCGATTTTGAAGCGCATGGCCGACCAGGGAGTCGAGCACGGCACCAAGACTGTCAACGCGCTGCTCGCCGTGGCGGCCGCCGAGCCCGCGCTGGCGGGCAGCGACGGCGTGTTCAAGGCCGCCGCGGGCTGGTTCGCACAGCTGGTCGACGGCAAATCGAATGCGCCGGGCGGGCTGCCGCTCGCATCCGACGCACGGCCCAACGCGGAGACGTACGCGCGCGCGTCGGAACTCTTCGCGTCGCGCAACGACGTGGCTGCGCTCGACGCTCTGATCCGCTCGGGCGGCACGAAGCCTGCATTTGGCGCGGCGCCTTTTCTCGCCCTCGTGCGCGTGTACGGCGCGCTGCGGCGGCCCAGCGACGCCGCGCGCGTGGTGGGCGACATGCAGCGCCTGGGCGTTCCTGTGGACTCGTCGACGGTGGACGCGTTGGCCGACGCCATGGCGGACGCCGGCGAGGGGCTCCTGGGCGCCGGTCACATCGTGGGGCTGTGCAAGTCGCGCGGCGTGGCGCCGTCGAAGCGCGCGGCCGAGCGGCTCGTGGCGAGCGCGCCTGCTGCCGACCAGGCTCGCGTGCGTGCCGCGTTGGCCGAATGGCTTTAGCCCCAGCGATCACGTCGGTGAGGCGGCGGCGGCGGCGGGTGTGCACAGAGCAAGAGGCAAACACTATGTAATAATTGAAAAACACAGTGGTTACGCATCGTCGTTTGCAGCAATGTGCGGCAGCGCGTCGTCGCCAAACCTGCGCGGCGCCGCCAACGGTTTGGCGACTGGCGACGCGAACGCGTCGCCCTGCGTATTTTCATCGTCGGAGTCGAAACCCGATGCGCGGCGCTGCTGCAGCGGCAACGCGCGCGGCGTCTCGTCGCCCGACACGCCCGTGTCCTCGACGTCGGCGTCCTGCTCTTCCTCCTCGTCCACGTCGCGCTCAGAGTCCACGCCGGCAAACGACATGACCTTGGCCGGCCCGGACTTGCTCGGCTGCCAGTTGACCGACGCCACCGAGGGCGAGTCCATCGACGCGTCGTCGGGGACGATTTTCGGAAAAACTTGCGACACGGAAGTTTGCCTGCCGGCAGGCGGCGGCGGCAGCACGGGAACGGGCGCGCCGGCGGCGAGGCGCTCGCACAGGGCCTTCATGGCGCGTTTCTTCTCCTCGGCCAGCTCCTGCTGCAGCTTGACGAGAACCTTTTCGCGAATCTCCCGCGTGCGCGCGGATATCGCCAGGTCGGCGCTCTTTAGCGCGTCGAGGTGGCTGGAGCTAATCTCCTTGCACTGCTTGACGGCGTCGCTCTTCTTGTGCAAGCGGTCGTGCATCGCCTTGCCGAACCCGAAACCGGCCATGGGCTTGGCCGACAACTGCGCCTGCAGCGCCATCGCCTGCGCCTCCTTCGACGCCTCGCGGCGCGTCTTCGTGCCGAACAGCTCCGGGGACGTGAGGTCGGGAATGTTGGCCGCGCTCAGCGTAGAGTAAAACGCCGGGATGCGGTCCATCGCAGCCTTGGGAACGTCGGCCAGCGCGCGGCACAGCCGCTCGTGCGCGTCCAAAGCGAGGTTGCGCGCCTTCTCAATCTTCTCGTCGCGCTCAGTCAGCGCAGCGCGCATGACCTGCAGCTTGCCTTGCTCCTCCACGGAATCCGAGCGCTTCCGCAACGAGTAAGACATCGTCTCCGTCTTGCCGCTGCTCCGCCGCGAGCGAATCGGGCTGCCCGGGCCGGTCCACATCGCCGCATTGCCCGGCGCCGCCGCCGTCGCCGGGGGCGCAAAGCATATGGCGCCAGCCTCGGCGAGCAGAGCCTGGGCGGAGATAAAATCGTCTTTGCAGCGCTCGATTTCCTCGCGCGTGGTGCGCACGCTCACCAGGAGCGCGTCCTCGCTGCTGAGCATTTGCGTGTACTCGAGAACGCTCTCCTCCAATCGGGCAAGCTTGGGCGTGGGCTCTGTGATGGCGAGCACGGACTCCATGATGAGCCTGCGCTCGCGCTCGGCCTCGATGACGCGCTGCAGGTCGGCCTTGATGTGCTCGTGGTGCGCCGTCTGCTGCGAAATGAGATTGGCAAAGTACTCGACCTTGCTCTGAGCCTCGTTGCGCGCGGCGTAAAGCTGGTCGAGCTCGGCCTGCAGCCGCTTGACCTTTTCTTCGCGGTCGAACTGCAGGTAATGCAGCAAACGAGGGTTGACGTTGCGGTCCAACCGAGCCTCGAGCGAGGGAATGTCGTTGCGCAACGACCGCAGCTCGGTCTTGTGCTTGGCGAGCTCGTGCTTGGAGAGGTGCAGCGCGTTGTCCGCGGACAGCTCGCTCTGCCGAACGAGGTGCAAGTCCTCGGCAATGGCGCACAGTTCAGTGTAGCGCGCGCAAGCGTCCTCCAAGTCGCCCTCAATGGGCTGCGCGGCGTTGGGCGTGGGCGAGCGGAGCGACCCGGAGGCCCTGCGCACGAGCCGCGTAGAAGACGGCGTGTCCAGCGTGCTGCCATCGTCGCTGTTGTCCATGTGCCGCGCGTGCGCGCCCACCAAGTCCACGTCCTCGAGCACGCCCCACTTTTTCAACACTTTAAACACAGTCGTGATGGGCTCGCGCAACCCTTTCGGCAGCGAGCCCACGCGCTTGGCGCGCGAAATTCGCCGGAGCTCGTCGGATGTAATCTCGCGCGGGCGGAACTGCGAGAGATCGCCGTCCCACAGCTCGTCGTCCAAGGGGGCCTCCTTCCAGCCTCCCTTCCTGGCCGCGTATGCGAGCTCGAGCTCCTCCACGGGCAACCTGCGAACGGCCACATGCGGATCAAAGCGTACCGCCTTGACCTTGCTCTGCGGCGCCATGGATCGCGGGCAAGCGGCGCCGTCGACGCGGGCGCTCCTCCGGCGAAGCCGCCGCTTTGTGCGCTTTGAAAAAATTGTGTTTTTTCCGCCAGCGCGCGCGTCTTTTTTTTTGTCCAAAGTTTTCCGCGCCGCAGCGCGCCGCAAAAGCCGCTGCGACGATGGCGGCGATTGGCGGCGGCGGCCCGCTGGTGCGCCTTTGAGAGAGCCGTGCGCTAACACCGCTGCCGCGGGCGGGCGTGGACCACAGCGCAAAAAGGTGCTGCTCATGGGCAAACATGCGTCGGGCAAGACGTCGATGCGCTCGGTGGTGTTTGCCAACTACCTCTCGCGCGACACGTCGCGGCTCGGGCCGACGATGAACGTGGAGCACGCGCACGTGCGCTTTCTCAACAACCTGGTGCTCAACCTTTGGGATTGCGGGGGCCAAGATCGGTTTTACCGCTCTTACTTTGAGTCGCAGCGCGAGCACATTTTCCGCAACGTCGAGCTGCTCGTGTACGTGTTTGACGTGAAGCGCGTGGACGAGAAGGACATTCAATTTTATCGCGAATCGCTCGATTCGCTTCTGGCGCTTTCGCCCACGGCGCAAGTGGTGGTGATGGTGCACAAAGTCGATCCCGCCGACGGCGAGGCGCGCGCGAAAATGTTCAAGGACGTCGAAGCGCGCATCCTCGCCCAGAGCGACGGCGTGCGCACGACGTGTTTTGCCACGTCGATTTTCGACGACTCGCTCGTGCGCGCGTGGTCGTTTGTCATCGAGGCTCTGGTGCCCAACGTGGGCGCCATCCAGACCAAGCTGCGCGAGCTGCTCGAGGCCACCGATGCAACCGAGGTGATTTTGCTCGAGCGGGCCACGTGCCTGGTGGTGGCGAGTGCCACGTCGGATGACTCGCTGTCGCGCGACGTGAGCCGGTTCCAGAAGCTCACGGCGTGCATCAAGAGCTTCCGAGTGAGCTGCAGCGCCGCGCAGAACGCGTTTGAGGCCATTGAGCTCCGCAACGCCGACTTTAGCAGCATGCTGGACCGTTTCACGGAGACGACGTCGATTTTCGTGCTCACCGAGGCGAGGAAGAAGATTGCGCCCGAGCTCATCGCGTGGAACGTTGCCGCCGCCAAACCGGCGTTTGAAAAGCTGCTCAGCTTGACGTTGAATTGACCATTGTTGTTGTTGTTGTTGTTGTTGTCGTTGCTGTTGTGTTGAAAAAACGTTGGACGCCTCTCGCTGTGTGCGTGCGCGTGCGCGTGCGCGTGTGCGGGGGTCATCAGAGAGCCAGCGTTTACTACTTTTTTCGCGTGGCGCGCTTGCCGCCGCCCTTCTTGGGCGCCGCCTTGCCGCGCATGCGCAGCTTCTTCAGCAGCGTGAGACGCCGGATCTCGCTCGCCGTCGTCTCAATCGCCGTGCTGGCGAGCACCGCCTCGTCCATAAACACTGCCGCGCGAGCGCGAAGCTCCGCGCGCTGGCCCTCGCGCGTATGCGGCAGCGCGGGCCCAAGAGGCTCCTTGTCCGGTGCGCCCTGCAGCGGAAAGCCTTGCAAGATGCGCCTGGCGTACGCGGCGGCGCCCTTCTTGGCCAGGCTCATGTCGCGCACGCGCATCGTGCTCTCCAGGGCGGGGTAATAGTCTGACACGCGACGGTGAAAAAGCGCGTGCTTGAGCGCGCGCCGGCCGTTGCGCTTGCCCGCTGTGCTGTCCACCGCGTAGCCAAACAACTTGCGCTGAATCGACCTCGCCGCATCGTCCTGCGCGAGCGTGGGGAAACGCGCTTCGTCGGACCGCCGCCTCGGCTCCCTGAGCGCGCCAGATGCTGCCGAGCGCGCGGCGTCCGCAGCGCTTGCGGCGCCACCGCTGGTTGCCTGGCGAGCAAGGAACCAAGGCGCGCTCAGCCCGCCAGAGGCGCTGCCGTCGCTGCTGCTGCTCAGGCACTGCCGCAGCCTTGCGATGACGCGCGGCTGGCGCATCGCGCTCAGCATCCGCGCTCGCCGCGACTCGACTCGCGAGCCTCGAGCGAGTCGAGGTGTGGGCGTTGAAAGTGAAGGAGCCTCTCCGCTCTCCTCTAAATGGGAGCGCCATCAATTCCCCGCGCCGGGCACGGATGTGTGACAACGCGTCGCGGCCGTGGATATAGCGTCGTGCGTGAAGTTCAAGCGACGGCGAGCGTGAGGTAAGTACCCTATCCATAATGGAACGGGCAGGTGCAAACCGCTCCAACATCGGATATCTGTCAGTTTTAAACGGTCGCACATGTCGGATCACTACATAGGTCGCGCACACCCGGTCGCCGAAGCGCGCCCATGCTGAGAGCGCCGCCGCCTGCGCTCGGCTGGCAGCCGCAGCACCCGGGCTTTGCGCCCGTCTTCGTCTAGTGCGTCGCCCCATCGCTCCGCGAATGGCGCTCACGCGCGCGCGGCTCGGCACAGCGACCCGGCGCTGCTGGGGTTCTTCCCGCCCTACTCGCCGCCCTACGCGGCGCCGTTCGCGGCGTCTTACCCGGCAATGCCGCCGCTGCTACCGGTGATGCAACCACGCGCGCTTCCAACGAACGAAGCAGCGCGCCCACCGGCAGTAGCGCCGCGCATGAGCGAGTCGCGGCCGCCGCCGTCGCCGCGGAACCCGACGAGCCGCTTCACAGGGGTGCGTGTCCTCGCGTGAGAAGCGTTTGTGCGTGCGCGCCAATTTGACGTTTGTTTCAAAGGTGTCGCGCTCGTCCCGCGGCGACCGCAAGAAGGTGTTTGTACGTCGTGTTTGCTCTTCCGTTGCGTTTGCGCTCCACGGTGAGCTGACGCGCTCGCGGCATTTGGACAGAAGGCGGTCATTACGATCAACAAGAAGCAAAAATTCCTTGGCTACTTTGTTAGCGAGGAGGAGGCAGCGCGCGCGTGCGTTCCGGCGTGTCGTGTGCGCGCACAGCTGACTGACGCGCCCCCAAAGCTACGACGCGGCCTCGATTGCGCACCGCGGGTCCCACGCCAAGGTCAACTTTGCAGCCTCGCTCGAGCAGTGTCTTGCGCAGCGCCGAGAGGCGAGCGCCGCCAAGCGGCTTTGCAGCAAGGACGATGGCGAGTCGCTGGCGCACACGTCTTCAATGGAGACGATTCGGGCAATCTCGGGCGAGGAGTAGGCGCCACGTCACGAGGGGGCGTTGCGCCGAGCGGAGCGGAGCGTGTGTGGGTGTCACGTGTGGCGCGGCGACTGCTTAGTCTGTGCCGTTTAAACTGTTCCTGAATTCGACACGCTTGCCATTTCGCGCGCAAACCGCCCGTCGCGAGTGCTTTGCTAGCCGAGGCTTCGGGCTGTGCCTGTTATCGGTGCGCAGTGGCGCGGCGCGCTGCGTTCAAACGCGGATGCATTCTCGCACTCACCCGCGAGCGGCGAGCCGCGAATGTGCATCGTGCATCACAAAAAAAAACGCGCCGCCGCGCCGTGTTTACACCGCAACGCGGCATGCGGCGGGCCGGCGGCAACGTAGACGGCAGCACTGCACAACCGCGCGACGCACTGCCGCAGACAGCAACGCGAGCGTTTCCCGTGCGGGGGTTGGCGCGGCAAGTACACTTTCGGACCGGCTTCTGTTTGAAACAAACCACTCTCACTTTTTCTTCGCTCGTTTGATGGCGTCGTTCAAGCAGCCGTTCTCGGCCGCGCCCGCCGCCGCGCTGCCCGCGTGGCCCGTGTCCTTCGTCATCTACGACCCGGCGTTCACGGCCACCTTCGAGCGCATGTTCGGCCTGCCGCCGCAATCGCGCGCTCCGCTGGCTTTTGCAACCACGCGGCCGCCGCCCGTGGCCAAGGCCACCGTCGCCGCGGTGGTTTCGCCCGCCGCCATGTCGCCCAAGCCCGCGGCGCCCGCGGCAACGCGCGGAGGCCGCACGTCGTGCTACACCGGGGTGCGTTTGCTGGTCCATTCGTTTCAGGTTGAGGCTGACCCGGACGCGCCGCAGGTCTCGCGCTCCAACAACGGCGACCGCAAAAAGTGCTACGTGAGTCCCTTCGAGCGTCCGAACCGGCGCGCTCGCCGCGCGCGCTCAGTCCGAGGGCACGGGGCGCATTTGTGCACCCACCCCCTCGGACCGACGCGCGCGCGCGCACACACACTACCCGCGGCTCGCGCGCCCCGCAGCTTGGCCCTCGGGCCCCGCGCGCCCTGCGCTGACGCACACGCGCGCAGAAAGCGGTCATCACGTTTGCCAAGAAGCAGATATTTCTGGGATATTTCAACAACGAGCTCGACGCCGCGCGCGCGTAAGCCCGTGGCCGCCGCCGCCGCACAGCCGCTAACACGCGCGCGCTTCTTCGCAGCTACGACGCCGCCTCGCTTCGCCTACGGGGTTCCAAGGCAAAAGTCAATTTCCCCGAGGACGAGTGCTGCGCGTCAGTGCCGCAGGCAGTGCACGACGCCGCAGCCAAGCGCGCGCGCATGCTCTCCGACGACTCGGACTCTGGACTGTCCACGCCATACGCGTCGAGCGACGAATAGGCGCCCCCCCCCCTCCCAAAAATGGAAACATTTTATAAACTTGTGTGCCATGCTCTCTCCCATTGGCACCGTGCCGCATGCAAAGCGCCACGTTGGCGCCACTTCGCATAAGACGTTGTCTTGTTTTTCACGCGATTTCGTGCAAACACGGACATCTGAACCGGCTCTTCGTACGTTCTGAACGGCGCGTGCCGCCTAGGTATATTTGGGCCGCCGCTTGTCGCAGCGTCGCTGGTCCTGGACAGCGAGTGGGCTCGCAGTTTTGGGTCAGTCTTCAGGAGACCTTCCAGATGGTCTAAGCGACATGCCATGTGGATCCACTTCCACCAGGAGACCGCAGCCGTCGACGGCGGACGCCGCCCACGCACAGTCGCACGCTGACATGCTGAACACAGAGGTTAACGCAGGTAGCCCGTTTGGCCCGGGCCCGCCATCCTAGGACAGAGGTCTCCGGCTCGTTGACATCATTGCCGGCGCGGATCTGCGCAACGCGCACGTGACAGTCCCGGGTCCGGGGTCCGGCGTCCACCGATGCGCTCCGTGATTTATGTGAGGTTCACATTTACCTAGGTCCATAGCCCGGCGGGAGGTCAACAACGAAAAGGGGACTGCGCCAAACACTGCGGGCGCGGCCCTTTACCCGCCCCAAAAAAGACTTTTGCGGCACGCACGCAGGCTCGCCCCATGCTCGCCGCCGCCGCCTTCGTCAAGCCGCGGGGCGCGTCGCTGCTGCGCGCCCCTGTTTTCTCCGCCGTTCCTGTGCGCCCCGCAGCCGCCGCAGCGCCAAGCGTGCGCGCCCTTGCCACGGCCGCGCACAAGCCCGCGACGGGCGCGGCGCCCGTAGTGGACACGCTCGGGACGTATGACCACAACTTTGAGCAGACGGTGCCAGACGACGGGCACCGCCGCGAATTCGCCTACCTGGTGTTGGGAGGCGCGCGCTTCATGTACGCGTCCGCGGTGCGCCTGACGGTGCTCAAGTTTGTGTCCACGATGTCCGCCTCGGCCGACGTGCTCGCAATGGCGCAGCTGGAAGTGGAGCTGGACAAGGTGCCGATGGGCACGACGACGACGGTCAAGTGGCGCGGCAAGCCCGTGTTCGTGCGCCACCGCACTGAGAAGGAGATTGAGAAGGAGGAGGCCGTGGTGGCCAGCACGCTGCGCGACCCGCAGACGGACGCCGAGCGCGTCAAGGACCCGAAATGGCTCATCGCTCTCGGCGTGTGCACGCACCTTGGCTGCGTGGTGCGTCGCCCTCTCATGCGGCTGCGACTGACGTGCGTTTTTTTGGGGGGCAGCCCATTCCCAACGCCGGCGAGTATCAGGTTTGCTTTTGCGCGGCGTCCACGATGCGCTCCGTCCACGATTCGCGCACTAACGCGCGCAGGGCTTCTTCTGCCCGTGCCACGGCTCGCACTATGACGCGTCGGGGCGCATCCGCAAGGGCCCCGCGCCGCTGAACCTCGAAGTGCCGCAATACGTGTTCATCGAGGTGAGCCATCGCCGGTGCGCACGCCAAAGCTGACGCGCTTCATTTTCCGCACAGGACGGCGCCAAGTTGCTGATTGGCTAGGTGGTTGGCTTAAACGTTCGATGACACCCCCGCGCGTCTCTCGAGAAAAGGCGTAAAATGCCGGCGGCAAGAAAAGTCCCACACAACACAGCTCTTGAGAAATGTTGCTCGGCGTGAAGCGGCGCCTGTCGCCTGCGTTTTTCGGCGCGGCGACGACGACGGCGTCGCAAGGCCAAAGCGTTGGTGAGAACGATGCAGCGGCGATGAACAAGTCAGCGTCCATGTTGTTGAAAATGCCCCAGGCGGCGATGCCAGGAGGACAGGACGCGCCCTTGAACGACTCGGTTCTCGTCGCAGCGCGCGGCGCCGTTCGCTCTCTGCAGCAGGACCTCGTGTCCGCCAAGTCCGAGTTGGAGCTGAAAACCCTCAGTTTGGAGCTCATTGCCGAGCAAATGGCCTTTGTAACGGCCGAACGGGATTTTCTCCTCGCCCAGCTCACCGCCACCGCCGCCGCCGCCGCCACTACCACCACCGCCACGGCCTCCGCTCCAGGTGCGCCGTCGCCGTTATCCGTATCCGACGTTCTCCATCGCATTGCGCCAGATGCTCCAGCGTCCGCGCCGCTGGCGGATTACCTGGCCAGCGTTAATGCAGTGCAGGCGGTCATCGATCAGCACGCCTTCGACGACAGGGGCCGCGCGGTGCGCATCTGCATGGCTGCGCCCCTCAACACGTCGGCCGTTCCGCCGCCCTCGGCAGAGTGCACACAGCCCGTCGAGCAGCTCGTCCAGGCGCTCCTGCGCGCCCGCGACGCTGCCGCGCGCCTGCGCGCCTCGCCGGCTGACCAGCGTGCGCTCGCAGCCGCCGTTGCAAAGCTGGACGCGCTTGTGAAAAAACAGCCGACCGCGGCAGCGTCGGACCATTTTGACGCACTCCGACGCGCGCTCGCGTTTGGCGACCGGCTTCCGTTCGAGGACGAGCTCGGCGACCGGCTTTGCTCGATGGTGCGCTGCGCGTTGCGCGTGGCGTGCAACGCCAACAGGGGGTGGGGCTGCTTCATACTTGACGACGAGCCAGCGCCCGCCGCCGGCTCCGACACCGAGGCAGCGCAGCAGCAGCGGCAGCAGCAGGAGCCGCCCGCGGTGTCTGCGATGCTGCATCGCGCATTATGGGTCGTGGGCGAGTTTGAAGCGCACGGCGCGTCGCAGTCCAACTTGATGGAGCTCGCGAGCGCCAAGGCGTTCGTGCTCGCGATGCTGGCCGGCCTGGAGCGCGTCGGCCGCGTGGATGCGAGGCGCAGGCACGCTTGGGAGGCCGCGCAGGAGTGGGCCGTCGAGGCCGCCAAGCTCGCCTCGCAGCCCGCGACGCGCGTGCTGGGCCAGCTGGGCGACCTCGACGCGCTCGCCAAGGCGTGCAGCGCGCCCACACGGTCCAGCAGCGGCGGCGCGGCAATGTTCCGGGCGCTCGCGTCGAGGCGCATCTTGCCGTCAGTCGCCGCGGTGGCCGGTTCGCAGCTCGAACGCGCGTCGGCGCGCTTCCCCGGCGTAAGAACGGTGCTCGACTAGCGTCGACGACGCCGCCAATCGCGCGCACATAGGTCGTATTAACACATTCACCATCACATACACGTTCACGGCTTGGCCAGCACGACGCGTAGACCGGCTTCCCCCGCCCTCGCCTTCGCCAGTGCGCCGCACACGACGCCGCCTTCCGCTTGCGCGACGGCGCACAGCAACGCGCCATCGGCGCTCGGCCCGGCGCCAATCAGCCTCCCGGCGGCCGCGTGCTGCTCGCCGTCGGCCCACCGCACCTTTTTCACGTCGCCAAACGCGGACACGATGACGCGGCCCTCCGCTACGAGCTTGGCAAGGGATTTCAAGGGCACCTTGCCGTTCGGCGACACTGCAACAACGGAAAGCTCGCGCAGCAGCAGCGTGGGCGTCAACTGCGCGCTGTCTTCGTCCTCGACGCCGTTCTCTGCTGCGGACGCGCGGGCCTTCTTCTTTGACGTCGTCGTTGTCGCGGTGACAGTCGCGCACGGCGAGTCTTCGCGCCGCTGCACCGCTGGCGCTGCTTCTAAAGCGCTGCCGTCCTCGTCCGCGTCGAGCTGGGTGACGTTTGCAGCCGACGCACCAGCGCGCACAAAGCGAATCAAGGGCTGCTTTGGGTCAACTGTCCTCGCGCTCTTGACTCCCGCGATGCGCAGCGCCGCGCCCTTGCCCAAGCCGGCACGCGCCGTCGTCGCCGTCGACGACAGCTTGTCGTGGAGCTCCTGGTCCATCGCGGCTCGTCACGCTTTGCATGCATTCGACCAAAGGCGAGCACCGAGGGGCTCCTGGGCCAACGTCTAATGTTTTTTTTATTTAATATACACGAGGCCAACGACGCGCGGTTATGCAAACTCAAATGCCGGGTTAATCTCGTGCAGCTGCATGGCGCGCTGCAACAAGACCGTCTCTCTAAACTTGAGCAGCCTTTGAATACCGAGCACCAAGCGGCCAGCGCCCTTTTTCTTTGCGCTGCGCAGGACGCTCGCCGGCGTGTCCACCCGCGCGCGCCGCATCATCATCGCCGCCAGATAGTCGAGCGAGGCCACGTCAAAGTCTCTCCGCAAAAGCTCAAACGGGAAATCGACCACGCCGCCGCTGGCCTGCATCAGCGCGCCGTGGTACATGCGTAGGAGGCGCTCGTCCTCCGCGCGGTCGGGCGCTTGCCTGTCGTCGAGCAGGTGGCTCGCGAACAAGTAATGGACCTCCTGCACGGGGCTTGGCGCCGTGCCCCACATTTGCCAGTCAAAGCTGCACATGTTGGCCGCGCTCGCCTCGCCGGGCATAAAGTAAAAGTTGCCCACGTGCAAATCACCGTGCACGACGCAGGGGAAAGCGTGCCTGCGTGCCAACATGGGGTACACGTGCGAGCCGTAACGCTTCTCCAGCGCTCGCAGCGCCTCGTACGTGCCCGGCTCGTTCTTAAGGACCGCCAAGTCGGTGTTGCCCCACACGTTTAGCACGCGCTGGGCGACGCCCGGCTTCATGCCGCGCTTGACGAGGCGCGCCACGCCATTGGTCATGTAAGTCAAATCGTAATTAAAAGCGCGCGGCAGCGGCCCGAGCGCGTCGGGCTTGTTGTGCAGCAGCGCCGCCGAGTAGCCGTGGAAGCGCGCCATGGCTTGGAGCACGAGCTCAAACCGCGGTGTGGGCACGGAGCCAATCGCGTCATGGGTCTCGCCCGCGGACAGGTCCTCCATGATGACGGCGCCCTTGCAGCTCAAAAGCCGCCCAAACGCGACAAAGAGTGCCAAGGAAAGGCGCGTGCTGCCGCCCGACATGCCGCAATAGTAAATCTTGGGCGTGCGGAACGCCATGGGTTTGGCGATGACGTCGGCGAAGCGCGAGTAAAAGGAGGTTTCCAGCTCAATCATGCGCACGTCGCTGTAGCCCGTGGAGAGGATGATGCCGCGCTCAATCGCATTGCCGCGCTGCGTGGGCGTGACCATCTTCGACGTGTCGCAGAACTTGAGGACGACGGTCGCCGGCAGCTCGGTCGCGGACGAGTACTCGAGCGCGATGCGGAAGATCTGCGCCCCTGTGTTGCCCGAATCGCCGCCCAGCAGCGTTGCGTGCGCGGCGACGACGCTGACTCCGCTCGGCAGCGCGCCAGAGTCGTGCATTGCGCGCGTGAGGAAGTCTGGCGTGAAGCCCGCCGGCGTGTTGGGTGGCGCGCTCATCGCGCCGTTTGACCGCACGCGTGTTTGTTTGGCGCGGATTTTTCTGAATCTCTCGGTGTATGTATACGCAGGCGGGCTCTTTGCCCGGTTACATCTTGTCAGAGCCGCGCACACGCACGTGCTCACGGGTCACGACTCAAAGCACAATCGCCCAAGCGCAGCGCAAACGGCTTTAGCTTTTTCGCCACATTGACTGCCACGACGTCGTCGCCACCCGCGCCGCCGTCCGCATCCAATGACGCGGCGGCCGCCGTTGCAGGCGCTGCAAGCGAGGCGCGCGGCCGACGCGCAGGCGAAACCACGCGCGCCGCCGGAGCCGCCGGGACCTCGACGAAGCGCCACTCGAGCTCGACGCCTTTGGAAATGCCGATGCGCCGCGTGGTCGCGACGGCGCACGTGTAGCCGTCGTCCTCGACGAAGATGTTCGCCCCCACCAGAGGCGTGCTGTTGTCGCGAATCGTAATGCCCAGTGCCCGGCACAGCTTGCCGGGGCCGTTGGTGAGATCGGCCGGCTTCTTGCACGGGCCGCGCTGCGTCTGCATGACGGCGAGGCCCTCCAAAGGCACGATGCCGCGGATGAGCACGCCGCCGGGCACACCATCCGTTTCGGTGACCAGGTTCAGGCAGTGCTGCTGGTGGATGCGGTACACGTACGCGACGCCGGCGGGGCCGAACAAGACGGCGGCGCGCGGCGTGCGGCCTCGCGCCGAGTGCGCTGCCGGATCGCCTTGGCGGTACGCCTCGACCTCGACAATGCGCCCTGCCAGGCGCGCGCAGCCGGGCCTGTGCACCACGAGCACCTTGCCGACGAGGTCGCGCGCTACTGCCAGCGTGTGACGCTCATAGAACGCGCGCCCGAGCGCGGGCATCCCGCACAAGAGAGAGTGAGATGCGTTGAAGGCCGGTCGCTCGCATGCATACGGGCGGGCACGTTAGGTCCATGATAGAGCGCAACGACACTACCCGCCGCCGCGTGCCATCGCCGTAAACACCTCGACGCACGCAGCTGCGGCTGCCTGGGGCGTTGGGCTCGAACAAACTGCGTCCACCCTGGCCATGGCTTGCGCAGTGGTGGGGCCGATGGCCACGGCGCGCGCGCGCTGCCAAAACGCCTCGGGTACGCGAGACCACCGCTGCACCGCGGACGCGCCGCTGGGCGAGAAGAAGACGGCTGCCACGGGCTCGTCGTCGCGCGTGCCAATCTGGCCGTCGTCGAGGGCGACGGTGCGGTACACGACCACTTCGCTAAACGCGATTTGCGCGCCGGTAAGAAGCTCGGGAATGGTCGGACGGCGCTGGTCGCCGCACAAAAACACCAGGTTGGCGCCATGCAAGTGCGAAAGGTACTGGTCAAAGAGCGCCTGCGCGCTGCCCGAGGCTTCTCCAACCACGTCGGCGACGCCTAGCGCACGCACTGCGCGCGCGGTGGCCGGTCCGACGACGAACCAGCGCACGTGCGCAATCGAATGCAAAAAAGCTGCGCCGCCCGCAACGGCCCACGCCACACGCGCCGATGTCACCACGACGCCCGTGAACGCAACCGCCGGCAAGCTCGCAGGCACGCGCTCAAATGCGAGCACGGGCAGCTGCTCGCACGTGCATGCAGGTCCCAGTGCGGCTGTAATCGCCGCAGCGTACGCGACGTCGAGCGCGTCATCCGCCGAGCCCTTGAACAGAAGCACGCGCATTCGTCGTCGCCGCCGCCGCCGCCGCCGCCGCCTGAATGCGGGCGCGCGCGCACCACTCTTTTTGAAATTGTAGTGGATCTCGCGGCGGTATAGCTGACCAGGGGGGCGCCATGTTCCAGGCGTGCTTCGGCTCAGCCGCCGCCGAGCACTTGGATTCCGACGCTTCACCGCGCGTGACGCTGTCGCCGCCAATGCCCGTGTTCTCGGCGCATAGCACGTCACCCGCATCGCTGCCTAGCCACCAGCAATCGGACGAGGTGCGCGGCACGCTGGCGCTCGTCAACGAGGCGCTGCGCGCGCGTGACGGTCCGCTCGCGTGCTACTTGCTGTCGCAGCTGTGCCTGGGCGAGACGGAGGATTCGCAGCCGCAGGCCGTGCGCGAGCTCATCGCGCGCAGCGTGGGTCGCGCGCACCTGCTGCTTGGGGACATGTGCAAGAACCACTTTCTCCCCGTGGAGACGCTCTTCAACGCCATTCCTAACGAGCCCATGTTCGTCGCCGTGCTGTGGCATTCTCCGGGGCCGACGCGGCAGCAACGCCGCGCCGCCGCCGCCGCCGCCGCCGCCACCACCACGTCCACCGACAGCGACGACGAGAACGGCACCAGCGAGCCGGAGCGCGGGCTGCTCGCCGGCTTCAAGCCGCTGACCGAATCTGACCTCGCCAAGGCAATCCAGGGCTCGCTCGACATCCCCATCGCGTCGGGTGCTGCCTCGGCGGACGCGGTGCGCCTGGCGCAGACCAAGGACGGCCTCGCGTCGTACCCGATTACCTTTTTGAAAGGCCGCCCGCGAACCAACACGTTTGCGCGGGACTTCCATGCCGACCTCGTCATGCTCGTCTCCAGCGCTGCCGGGCCGGGCGCGCCGCCGACGTACCTGGTCGACAGGCTGCGGGGACGGCGACGCACCTTTTTCGCGCAGCGTATGGACGAGCACGCGACAGTGGCGCTCGTGTTCCCGCGAACGGTGTTTGACCGCCCGGAGGACAGCCGCGTGCTGCGCTTCTTCGACACTTGCGCGTCCTTCTTCGCCTAGCCGCCTGGGAAACGTGCGCGGTGGTTTTTGTAAACGTTTTGTTGAGTGTTGTGTTACTACGCCGGCTCGTCCTTCCTGACAGGCGGCTGGTTCACAAAGGCAACGTACTCCTCGACAGACCTGAACTCCTTGCTCGCGAGCGCGGCCACAGCCGTGGGAAACTCGTTGCCGGCGACTTTAAACGACGCCCGGCGCGCCGGCTCCTTCTTTGCGGGCACGCTCTGCTTGCGCGCGTTGGCCTTGGTCTCCTTGGACGGCTGCGCATCGGCCCTGGGCTCGCGCACAAAGGGGAGGAAGTCCACCCCGGCCATGTACGGCAAGAGCACCTTGGGCACGTGCACACCGCGGGCCTCTTTGCCGTCCACCGTCTTGACGCCCTGGTGGTTCTCCAGGATGCAGCAAATCGTGCGCGTGAGCGCGCACAGCGTCGCGTTGAGCATGTGCGCAAAGCAGCGCTTCGTCGTGCCGTCGGGCTGCGTCACGGTGACGTACGTGTTGGTGGCGCGGCTTTGGAAGTCGGTGCAGTTGGAGGCCGAGACGAGCTCCTTGTGCTTCTGCAGGCTGGGGAACCACGCGTTGATGTCGTACTTCTTCGCCGCAGCCAGGTTGAGCTCGCCCGAGACTACGTTAATCGTCTTGAACGGCAGCTCGAGGGACTTGAGGAAGTCCTCCGAGTTGGCGCGCATCTCCTCAAGCATGGCGTAGGACACCGTCTCGTCCGGCGCCACGATGACAAACTGCTCAACCTTGTCGAACTGGTGCACGCGGAAAATGCCAAGCGTGTCGACGCCAAACTTGCCCGCCTCCTTGCGGAAGCACGTGGAGAAGCCGCAGTACTTGATAGGCAGCTCCGTGGGCTTGACGTTCGTGTCCATGTTCAGGCAGCACAGCGGCTGCTCCGACGTGGCGATGAGGTACTTGTCGTCGTCGTCCTTCTCGTCCCCGCCGCGATGCACGGCGCCGACGTGGTACAGCGACTCGTCAAAGTCCGACAGCTGAGATACTTTGGCCATTGCGTGCTTGGTCATAAAGTACGGCGGCATCACTGGCGTGTGCTTTCGCGCCGTCAAAAAGCCAATGGCGTAGGAAATCAGAGCCTGGTTCAACAGCACACCGGGGCCGGTCAGGTAATAGCCCCTGTGGCCCGCAATCGCAGCGCCGCGCTCGGGCTCGTAGCCGCCAATCATCCACAGCGCTTGATGGTGCGAAATAACGTCGGGCACTACTTTAAAGTCGCCGTAGCTGGTCACGCACACCTCGAGGTCCTCCTCGCGCGCGGCATCGGGAACGGACTCGTGCAGCACGTTTCCAATCTTGAGAATGGCCGCGTCGCGCTGCTCGGCAAGCAAGTCCAACTGCTCATCCAGACCCTTCTTCTTCCCCGCGAGCTCCTTGGACTTGGCGCGCTGCTCGTCCGTGGGCTTTTTGTTCGCCGAGGCCTTGACCTCGTCGTCGATGCGGTTGCGCTCCTTGTTGATCAGTTCCACGGTCTTGTTCGCGGCGACCCATTCGGCGTCCAGGCGAATGGCCTCGTCCACGTTGGCTGGCGGCGCGCGGCGCTTGTTCTCGGACTTGCGCACCACCTCGGGGTCGAAACCCTTGTACGCGCGCAGCAAGTTCACGTCGATGGGCATTATTCTCGAGTGGTTGTTGGTCTTTCACGCGATGCAGGAGCCGCGTGGTTGTTCAACCTCGTTTTCCCTGCCCCAGCCGACGGAATTACCTATCCTTCAATTATGGACTTGCCCGCCCGTCCGGGCGTGTGCTCGTGTGTGGCAAACACGATCCTGGAAAGACTGAAAGACCTGGACGAGTACACGTGGTATAACCTTATCGTGTAATCATCTGCCCGGGTAGGTTTTACTATTATAGGTATGATGGTCACCGTCATTGGTGACGGTCGTCGGTGACGGTCGTCGGTGACGGTCAGACTCGTCACTCAAGCATGGCTGAGTGGGCGAATGTGCTTGCTCTTACTACTGTGCGTTCGCGCTCTCTTTGCTGTGTCGTACATTGTATTGTTTCCGTTCAGAATCCGTTTGGCTCAACAAAGTCCTTTGGCCCACGTTTATAGGTACCTAAATACGGGCACGGGCTCTGTAAAAAAAACGGTCGTCTCAGTGCGAAATTCGGAACACAAAGAAACGGTCGCCGCGTTGCAGTGCCCTTGTCTCCGCATAGCTCTGCAAGTTCGCCCTTAGCCCTTAAAAGTTAAAGCTTAGAGCCTAGCGTTAAGCGGACCGCGGCGGCAATGTCGGCTTGCGTGTCCGACTCGTGCGTTTTCAATGGGCGATGGCTTCCGCGCAAACACACGCGCGAGGAGCTGACCCTCGCGCGTGCCGCGCGTCGCAGATGGCTGCGGCTACCCATGCCCGTGGGCCCGTTCACGGAGCCGCGGGGTACGGATTGCTACTGGTCGCCAATGTGGTTTGCCATTCTGGCCTCGATCATAATCGCCTTGGACGCGTTTGGCTTCGTGTGCTGTGCCTCGGAAGCAGCAGCATCGTCCAACAAGCACCTGCGGCGCAAGTTCGCCTTGGACGCCCTCGGCTGCGCCATGAATATTTGTTTTGTGGCCACCGGTTTCGCGTCACAGCGCTACGGCTTTCTCGTCTGGGCGCTCTTCATGTTTGTGATGCTCGCCATCGTGGTTTCCGCGCAATTGTTTTTCTTCCGCACCACAATGTCCACCGTCTCCAAGGTGACCAAGCTCACGCTGGTGGAAATTCTCGGCGGTAAGCTCTTCGTGGGCAGCGCTGTGGCCGTCTTCGCAGTGGCGTACGTCATCATCGTCGTGGGCGCTGTCGGCGCTGCCGTGTACGGCACGTCAACGTCGGCGGATGGTGCCATTGACGTGCCCCTCACGCTGGCGTTCTGGCAGGTGCATTGCGTGGGCTGGGCGTTCCTCGCGCTGGTGCTGATTGTGCAAATGAGCATTGGCTTTGGCAAGTTTGCTGGCGTCATCGAGGGTGTCAACGCGGCCATGGCCACAATGGTTTCCAACCAGGCGCAAAAGGTTGAAATGGAAGACTTGGCGAAACGCTTCCGTTCGTCCTCGCGCAGCATGATTTTGTTGGGGCCTATCGGCGTGGGCCTTTGGCTTTTGCACGCCTTTGTGCTGCCTGTGTGGTGGTGGATTGTGCTTGTGCATTCTGTGAACTGCGCCGCAGGCATTCTCTTCACGTGGTGGGCGTACGCGCCGCTTTCCAGACGCGCTCGCCTGCTGCCGTGCTTCGTCGATCGGGATTTGCTGTTGCGTTCGCAGCAGGCACATGGCAGCGCGGTCGGTGTCAAGGCGTCACAGACGTCGTCCGGCGAAGGCGCCACGAAACGGGGACTGTCTTCTAGTGTAGTGGTAGCCATGGACGCCGAGGTCTCGTCGACGGAGGAAAGTGCAACAAAGTACGCAGGGCCGAGATCCCATGGCGGCGGCGGCCTGTAGCGTTTAATAACGCGGGCGCGTTTTCCGATATCATATATAAAGAGCGGTCACCGTTTTCACTGTTTACCAATCTTATATAAAAGGTGCTCTTACGTTGATTCGTAGGGTTCCCGTCACACAGTGCAAAAGAAGAATTGACCCCAGAGTCTCGTCGAAGCGAACTAGACGTGCGAGCCCGTGC
>Ga0302314_10004900_pt1 | contig 24536 bp, 18 predicted proteins | sample III_Palsa_N2_3_FD_200533 | JGI IMG/M metagenome (GOLD analysis project Ga0302314, IMG submission 200533) | Peat permafrost microbial communities from Stordalen Mire near Abisko, Sweden - III_Palsa_N2_3 | ecosystem: Environmental > Terrestrial > Soil > Palsa > Peat permafrost | place: Sweden... | reverse complement strand
CGGTCAGGGTGTAGGTGGTGCTGTGGCTGCCGGAGGCAGCGGTGCCGGTGACGGTGATCGGGTAACTGCCGGAAGCCGTCGCCGAGGTGGTGCTCACGGTCATGGTCGAGGAGGAGCCCGAGGTGACCGGGGAGGGACTGAAGGCGACCGTCGCGCCGGAGGGTGCGCCGGAGGCGGTGAGCGCGACGGACTCCGCCGAACCCGAGGCCACGGCCGTGCTCACGGTCGCCGTGGCCGAACCGCCGGCGGTGACCGATCCGGAGGACGGGCTCGCCGAGAGCGAGAAGTCGTTGCCGACGGTGGTGGTCCCGCCGCTGAACGGCTCGAAGGCGTTGCTGAACTGCCAGGTGCTCTGCGCGATCCCGGAGCAGCTGTCCGATCCGCCGGTGCCGACGCAGCCGCCGTTGTCCCGCTGGAGCGCCCAGAAGGAGAGGGTGTTGACCCCCTGGGCCTTGGCCCAGGCGAGGACCGTGGCGGCGTCCGCCGTGGTGAAGGTCTCGTCCGCGCCGTAGTCGTCGATCCCGACCATCTCGGTGATGCCGACCATGTCCCACAGCTGGGCGGTGGTCTTCGACGGGTAGATGCCGGCCAGTTGCTTGACCAGGCCGGCGCCGGCGGACTCGGTGTCGGTCGCCATCTCCTGCTTGGTGCCGTAGTAGTAGTCGAAGGTCATGATGTTGGCGACGTCCACCCGGGCGCCCTCGGCCACGGCGTTCTGCAGGACGGCGACGCCGGTCGAGTCCAGACCGGTCGACTCGGTCGGCATGGTGTAGGAGAACTGCAGCGTACGGCCGTTGGCCGTGGCCCAGGCCTCGGCCTGGGCGACCGCCTCGTTGCGGCGGGTGATGCCGGCCGTGTCGGTCAGCGAGTTGTCCTCGATGTCGAGGTCGATCCGGCTGACGTTGTAGGTGGTGGCGACGCTCTCGTACGCGGCGGCGATGTCCGCGACGTCGGTGCAGCTGTCGGCGATGTCGGTGCCGCCGTGGTCGGCGCTGTAACCGCCGAAGGAGGGAATCACGTTGCCGCCGCCGGCCTGGATGGACGCGATGTCGCTGCCGTAGTCGGCGGCGGAGATGGGGGTGCTCGCGTCGCCGTTCCAGTCGGCGGTGCAGGAGCCGGCCGTGGGGGTCTGGATGAACGCCATGGTCAGGTACTTGTTGCCGGACGCGGTGGCCAGCCCGGAGAGGCTGTCGCCGTTGTACGCCTCGAAGTAGGGGGCGAAGACGTGGGCCGGCAGCGGGGTGTCGGTCGCCGCCGTGGCGGCGGAGGCCGACGCGGCGACGCCCACGGAGGCCGCGGCGACGGCGAGGGCGACGACTGCGGCGCGGGCGGACAGGCGCAGGGGCATGGGGACTCCAGGGAAAGGGCGGTGGGGGTGCCTGGACTGCCGACGGCGTCCGCCACGGGGCCTTCGCCGGTCGGGCTCTCACGGCTCCGTCCCCGGCAGACGGCACCGCTGTGGTACGCCGTCCCGGACCCGGGCTCCGGGCGAGGAAGCCCGGCCCCGAACGGCTGGATCACCATGATCGGAGTGGACCACATTCTTGTCAAGGACATTTACAATGTGCGTCGGACTGCTTTCAATTGGAACTGACTTGTCATCACTGCCCTTGGAACAGCTGCCTGTTGCACGCCCGTGACAGTAGGAGCACGGCTTGGGGATATTCGACTGACAGCCTTCTCCCATCGCACTGAGCAGCATCCAATCGCGCGGGCGCAGGGTACCCGCGCGCGCGGCGGTGTCGCTCCGGCGTCCTGTGCCTTCGATTTCCTGAGCGCTCCCAAGAGGGGAACCACCATGTCCTCCCGCACTCGTCTCATAGCCGCCACCATCACCCTCGCCGCCGCCCTGACCGCCTCGCTGCCGGCCCTGGCCGACGCGTCCGCCGTCCGCCCCGCCGCGGCCAACGGGACCAAGGGCACCTCGCTGACCATCAGCACGGGCTCCCCGTACGTCGTCATGAACGGCACCACGGTCGACTTCGGCGTCCCCGTCCGGGACCTGGCCTGGTCGCCCGACGGCCGACAGGCCGCCTTCGTCGACGGCTCGGGCAACCTGGACGTCGCCAACCCCAACGGCACCGGCCGCCGGATCGTGGCCGCCAACCCGGGCAACCAGGTCTGGTCGCACCCGACCTGGCAGGTCTCCGCAGCCAGCCCGCGGGACGGGGTCCCGGCCAAGGACAACCTGCTCTTCACCGCGTCCCAGAAGGGCGTCACCCGCCTCGAAGGCGTCTCCGCCACCGCCAACCACGGCACCCCGCACCTGCTGCCGCTGGGGCCGGACGCCGGCTCGGGCAACCCCCTCAACCCGCTCACCGGCAACAACTGGCCGAGCTCGGCCGGCAGTTACGGTACGGCCGTCTACGAGAACACCGGGAACGGCGAGGTCTACGTCCGGGACGACTACCTCCGGCAGCAGGGCGGCGTGCTGCTGCGCGGCTCCGAGCCGGCCCTCGCCCCCAACGGCGAGGAGGTCGTCTTCGTCCGCTCGATCGGCGGGCACGACCACATCTTCGAGGAGTCCTTCGACTCCCAGCACCCGGTGGCCAAGGACCTCACCCCGCACGCCACCGGCAACGACACCGAGCCGGCCTGGTCGCCGGACGGCCGGACCATCGCCTTCCGCACCGCCACCGGCACCGACGTGGTCCCGGCCAACGGCAGCAAGGCGCCCGTGCAGCTCACCTCCTACGTCGGCCTCCCCGCCTACCGGGGCTGACCCGGCGGTGAGGACGGGGGATGAATGACGTACGGCGGTCGCCGGGGACTTCCCGGCGACCGCCGTACGTCATTGCTGCGGGACCGCTCAGGGAGCGGAGTTGGGCACCTGCGGGTTGTCCGCGTACTCCGACTGCGGGGTGTGCCCCGGCTCGGTGTAGGCGGTGCTCACGTCGACGCACTGGTTGACCTGGTTGGCGGTCTGCACTCCGGTGGCGCCGTTGAGCAGCACGGCCGAGCTGACCGGGGCCGGCGTCGCACTGGAGTGCGGGAAGGTGTTGCCGCTGGTCCAGTCCGCGCCGATGACCAGCTTCAGTCCGGTTGCGGTGCCCTGGACGAGGGCCTTGGCAGGCAGTCCGAGGTCCTTGGCGACGACCTGCGCCTGGGCGGCCTCGCCGGGGCCGTAGGTCAGCGTGGTGGTCGCCGGGGAGGCCGAGTCGGGGTATCCGGCGGTGGCGGAGTTGAAGCCCTGGCTCACCAACTGGTTCGCGATCGCGTCGGAACGCCCGTCCACGCTGGTGCCGTTGTAGACGGCCACGGTGATGGTGCCGGCCGCCGGCGGGGCCGCGACGGGGCTGGCCGAGGCCTGGCCCGCCCCGCTGGCCTTGCCGCTCGCCGTGGTCAGCGACTGGTCGTTCTTGATCGCGTTGAACAGCGGCTGTGCCTGCGCGGTCTCCTCCTGGACATCGTCGGCGAGCGCCGAGTCGGTGCCGCTGTAGGCGACGTTCTGCATGGTGGTGAAGGTGATCCGGTTGGTCGGCACCTTGTTCAGGTCGTCGGCCAGGTCGATCAGCTTGCTCGCGCTGTCCAGGTCCGGGGAGACCGTCAGCGACTTGGTCGCCGCGTCCGCGATGTCGTACATGGCGACCGGGTCGGTCAGCGTCCCGGCGTTCTTCAGCTTGTTGATCATGTCGGTGAAGAAGATGTGGGTCGCGGTGGTGCGGCCGACGTTGTCGCTGCCGTCGCCGAAGGCGTGTCGGGTGCGCAGGAACTCCAGGGCGGCCGTGCCCTTCAGCAAGTGGGTGCCCTCGCTCAGCTTCAGGCCCGAGTAGACGTCGTAGACGTTGCTGTTGACGCAGACGTTCACGCCGCCCAGAGCGTTCGATATGTTGACGACACCGCCGAAGTCGACCATCGCGAAGTCGTCGACGGTGATCCCGGTGAGCTTGTGGACGGCCTCCGCGGTGCAGGAGGGGCCGTTCTGCAGGCTGTCGGTGATGATCGTGGTGGCATCGCCGGCGCAGTCCGGCAGCTGGGTGACGGTGTCGCGGGGGATGCTCATCACGGTGATGTTGCTGCGGTCGGCCGAGAGGTGGACGAGCATCTCCACGTCCGCGTGGGCGCCCGGTCCGGCGTCGCCACCGAGCTTGGCGTCCTCAGAGGTGTCCCGGGTGTCCGAGCCGATCAGCAGGATGTTCAGCGGCGTCCGGCCGAAGGCGTCCGCCTTCTCGACGCCCACGGCGGCGGCCCGGTTGCTGCCGGTGTAGAGCGCCGAGGTCTTGATGTTGCCGAGCAGGTGGAAGTAGGCGTAGGCCACCCCGGAGCCCGCGACCACCATGACCCCGGCCGTGCTGATGCCCACGATCCGGAGCGTGCGCCGACGCCGGCGCTGCCGCGTCTGCCGCTGCAGGCTGCGACTCATCTCGCCGACCGGGCTGTCAGCCGGTGCAGCGGTCGTACCGCCCTTCCCGGCCGCTCGTTTCCCGCTCATACAACCCTCCGTTGTCCGGCCACGATGGGCCTCCCTGCCTCGGTCACCCGCAGGAGTCCTTGCGTCCATCGGACACTCGTTCGGCAACCGTGCCTGCCGCCGCGTCCTGAGGGACCGAGCCCCGCAGTATGCCAGCCGTTGGAATGAGCAGACGCCACTGGTATCTGAAGAGTTGTGCCGGACCGCCTACCACAGCAGCGGCACAGTGACGCGCAGGCCACGGCGCGTGTCGGCGGCAACCTTCGGGAGGGCTGCGGGCAGGCCGCGGCGGATCGCCCGCCGAGCACCGCAATCAGGGTCCTGACCTGTGCTTTCCTGCTTCTGCCCGACCGCGGTCGGGCGGCTCGGAAACGGTCGGTCGAGCGACGCTCAGGCCCGCGGCCGGGGCGGACCGGCGACAAGGGTACTCACACCAAGCAGCCCGGACGCCGTCACGCCGGTCCCGGCTGCCCCGTGCCCTCAGCCGTGCCCGCAGCCGTGACCGCAGCCGTGCCCGACCGGGGCCGCCCGACGGTCGGGCGCGCGGCCCGGGCGGCGGCGGTCCGCTGCCGGGAAGCCTCGTAGAGCACGGCGGTCGCGGCATTGGCGGCGTTCAGCGAACTGGCACTGCCGGACATCGGAATGCTGACGACGTGGTCGCACAGTTCCCGCCAGGCCGCGCTGAGCCCGGCGGTCTCGTTGCCGACCAGCAGCAGCGTGGGGCGGGTGAGGTCGAAGTCGAAGACGTCGGCCTCACCGTGTTCGTCGGTGCCCACCACCAGCACCGGCCGCCCCTGCCGCCGCTTCGTCTCCAGCCAGGCGTGGACCTCGTGCTGGGACGGGACCCGGACGGCCGGCAGGGCGAACAGCGAACCGGTGCTGGCCCGCACCGACTTGCTGTCGTAGACGTCGGCCGCGTGCCCGGTGACGATCAGGCCGTGCGCGCCGAAGGCGTCCGCCGACCTGATGATCGAACCGATGTTGCCCGGGTTGGTGGGCCGGTCGAAGAGCACCCCGAGGAAGTCGTCGCCGACCGGGATCCGTTCGAGGTCGTCCTCGGGCATCTCCAGCACCGCGATCAGCTCGGGCACCGTCTCGCCCTTCTCGCCGAGCTCGGCGAGCAGGGCGCCGTCCATGGCGATCTGCTCGGTGCGGGATCCCGACAGGCCGCGCAGCAGTTCACCCGCCCAGCGGGAGAGCGGACGGCCGGCGTCGAAGAGCACGGCCCGCACGGTCCAGCCCCGCTCGACCGCGACCGTGATCGGGCGGACCCCCTGGACCAGGAACTCCCTCGCGCGGGTGCGCTTGTTGCGATTCGTCAGCAACGACTGCCACTGCTGGAAACGCGCATTGCGGGACGTGATCCGCTGCACCGCCGCCACCGTGTCCTCCCCAGGTCCCGTCCGTTCCCGCACCGGCCCGCAATCCGGGCCGTCGATGAACTCGCCCGTTGGAGGCGGTCGATGGCGGGGTGCGCCGACGACCGGCGATCTCCCCACCACTCTAACCGCCTCCGGGCCCGGCCGATGGCGGCAGTTCCACCATCGGCACCGGATTTGACGTCGCGTCACACCCGGGCCGCGTTCAGCGAGCCGGCCCTGCGGTCGGCGGTCGGCAGGTTCGCCGCCCGGAGCAGCAGGCCGAGGGTGCGGGTGACCAGCATCGCCACGGCCATGAAGATCAGCCCGTCGGTGATCGCGGCGGAGGTGACCTGGTGGGCGATCGCCCAGCTCGTCAGCTGGCTCGGGAACCAGTGGACCGCGCCGTAGGAGAAGGCCGCCCGGGCGCCGATGACCAGGACCCACAGCAGGGCGTAGGGCCCGGTGGCCCGGCTGGCCGGCTTGCCCGTCTCCGGGTTGCGGTGGACTCCGGTCAGCGCGACCGCTCCCAGGCCGGCCAGCAGCCCGGCGGCGACCCCGGCGAGCTCCAGCGCCAACCCGGTGCCGGCGGTGACCGGGGCGTCGATGAACAGCGGCACGATGGCCCCGGCCATCAGCAGCGGGCGGAGGATGCGCATCGGGCCGATCCGGCGGTTCCGGCCGAGGTCGCTGTGGAGCACGGCGACCAGGACCGCGCCGTTGACGATCATTGCTTGGGTGAGTTCGGACATCATGACTGGCTCCTCAGGCGGTCGGTCCGGGACGGTGCCGGGCGATGGCTCCACTCTCGCCAGCCGGCGCCGGGCCGGAATCGGAGCCGGGGCCGATCTCCGGCATGAGCCCGTCGGGGCCGCTGGTACCAGGCGCGGGCCCGACCTCCCACCGCCGGTCAACCCCTGCTCCGATGCCACCCGCTGCGACCAGCCCTAACGTGGGGGAACGCCGGGAACCTCCGGTACCAGACGACGAGGGAGCTGTTGTGGACGACGCCCGTGGACTGCTGACCTGGGGCGGCAGGACCGGACCGGCACTGCAGGCGGTCATCGCCCTGGTCCGGATCGTCGGCTACGCGGTCGTCGGACTGCTGGTCTTCACCGGCGGCCCGGTCGCGACCTCCACCCGGGTTGTGCAGCTCGTCGTCTACTGCGTCATCGGTCTCGGCATCGTCGGATGGAACCTGCTCGACCTGCGCCCGGCCCTGTTCCCGCACCGGGGGCGGGTCGAACCGCTGCTGCTCGGTACCCTCACCGCCGCCGGCGGGCTCGGCTGCACCCTGCCGCACGGCGACCCCCTGGTGGCCTTCGGCGTGACCGCCGCGGCCACCGCCGGCAGCGAGATCGGCATGGTCGCCGGCTGGTCGGTGCTCGGCACCGGGGTCCTCGCCATCGAGATCGGCGCGGCCCTCTACGGCGACGGCCTCGGCACCCTGCTGGGCTACCCGCTGCTGCTGGTCGTCGGGCTGCTGATCGGCCACAACCGCCGTGCCTTCCGGATCGCGGCCGAGCAGTCGGCGGCGGTACTGGCCCAGGCCGAGGAGCTGCAGGCCGAGCAGCGGCGCTCCGAGGTCCTCGACGAACGGACCAGGATCGCCCGGGAGATCCACGACGTGCTCGCCCACTCACTGGGCGCGCTCGGCATCCAGATCCAGGTCGCCCGGGCCGTGCTGACGGACCAGCAGGACATCGACCGGGCCGTGGAGATCCTCGCCACCGCCCAGCGGATGGCCGCCGAGGGCCTGGTCGAGACCCGGCGCGCGGTGCACGCCCTGCGCACCGACGCCCTGCCGCTGGCCCGGGAGATCGCCCGCGCCGCCGAGACCCACACCCGCAACCACGGCGCCGAGATCGACCTCGACATCGTCGGCGAACCGCGCACGCTTCCGCCGGACGCCACCCTGGCACTGCTCCGCATCGTCCAGGAGGCCCTGGTCAACGCCGCCAAGCACGCACCCGGCCGACCGGTCGCGCTCCGGCTGGAGTCCACCGCGCAGCTGACCCGGATCACCGTCGCCAACGCCCTCCCCGAGGGCGGAGACACGCAGCCGGCCGCGCCGGCCGCGGGCGTCGGCGGCGGCTACGGGCTGATCGGCATGCGGGAGCGGCTGCGGCTGCTCAACGGCACGCTGGCGGCCGGTCCGGCCGACGGACGCTGGACCGTCACGGCGGAGTTCCCGCACGGCGATGCGACGTCGACCGCCCCGAACGGGAGAATGACCGCATGACCGCCGCCCCCACCCCGCTCCGTATCGTCGTCGCCGACGACCAGGCCAGTGTCCGCGAGGGCCTGGTCATGCTGCTCGGAGGACTGCCCGACATCGACGTGGTCGGCGACGCCGCCGACGGCCTGCGCGCCCTGCAGCTGGTCGCCGAACTCCGGCCCGACGCCATCCTGTTGGACCTGCGGATGCCGGTCCTCGACGGGATCGAGACCACCCGCAGACTCACCGCCGAGCACCCGGGCGTCGCCGTGGTCGTCCTCACCACCTACGCCGACGACCAGTCCGTCCTGGACGCGCTCCGGGCCGGCGCCCGGAGCTACCTCACCAAGGACGCTGACCGGACCGACATAGCGCGAGCCCTCCACGCCGCCGCCGGCGGGCTCGCGGTGCTCGACCCCCGGGTGCAGGCCACTCTGCTGGCCGCCGCGTCCGGCGCGGCGCCGAGCGCGGACCCGCCGGTGGCCGCCGCTCCGGCCGCGCCGCTGCCCGACGGTCTGACCACCCGCGAGGCAGAGATCCTCCGACTCATCGCCCGCGGACTGAACAACCCCGAGATCGCCGCCGAGCTGGTGCTGAGCAGCCACACCGTGAAGACCCACATCAACCGGATCTTCGCCAAGACCGGCTCCCGCGACCGCGCCGCCGCGATGGGCTACGCCCAGCGGCACCAGCTGGGCTGACCTGGCGCCGCCCGGATAGGCCCGCCGGTACCAGCGGGGTACCAGTCGGAATCAGCCCGCCGGTCAGCCCTCGGTGTGACGTCCGGATCCGGTCCGCTCCCTAGCGTGGAGACATCGCAACGGAGACGGCCCGCAGTCGGGCCGGAGGCCATGAAGGGCCGCAGTTCCGCTGCGGCCCCCATTGCGTCCGGACCGGAGGTCCCTCTCATGAGCATGCTCGAAATCCTGGCCGTCATCGCGGTCGTCGCGTTCGTCATCGGCCGACAGCTGATGGGCGAGCCGCTGCGGGGCAAGCGGCTGATCCTGCTCCCGGCGATTCTGCTGGTCATCGGCTTCGTGGACCTGCGCGGCCACAATGTCCACACCACCGCGACCGACATCGGCTGCATCGCGGTGAGCGCGGTGATCGCCGCGGGCATCGGCGCCTGGCAGGGCTCGATGATGCACCTGGAGTCCCGCAACGGCGGGCTCTGGGGCCGGATGCCGGTACGCAGCCTGTGGCTGTGGCTCGCGCTGGTCGCCTCCCGCGTGGGGATGATGCTGGTCGCCCACGGCCTGGACGCCAAGGTGGCCGCCTCCTTCACCCCGCTGCTGTTCCTGCTGGGCGTCAACCGGCTGGCCCAGGCCGCCGTGGTCACTCCGCGCTCGCTGGCCGCCGGAGTCTCCTTCGCCCCGGAGAAGGACGGCACGGTCTTCCTCGCCGACCGGCTCGGGAACGGCCGGCGCTGACCCGGGCGACCGATGGGGCAGGATGAGAGCCATGAGCGTAGTGAAGATCAACGTGTTGTCGGTCCCGACGGAGCAGCGCGAGGTGCTGGAGAAGCGCTTCGGCGCCCGGGCCGGGGTGGTGGAGTCCTCCGACGGCTTCGAGTGGTTCGAGCTGCTCCGGCCGGTGGACGGCACGGACAAGTACCTCGTCTACACCCGCTGGCGCAGCGAGGAGGACTTCCAGGCGTGGATGTCCGGCCCGATGCAGGCCGCCCACCAGGGCGCCCCGGCCGGCGGAGCCCGCCCCGCCCCCGCCGCCTCGGACTCCTCCCTCTGGTCCTTCGAGGTCGTCCAGCAGGCCGCCCCGAAGTCCGCCTGACGTTCCGCCCCCCGGCCCCCGGCCGCCGTTCCGACGGCAGCCGGGGGCCGGCCGCGTCCTCCCCCTGCCGGTCCCCCTCGGCTCAACCCGTCCTCAGGCCGCGCCAGTTGCGGCCGCGGCTGCGGCGGAGCACCGTGCGGGCCACGAAGGCCGCCCCGGCGCAGCACACGACCAGGTGGTGCACATCGTGCCGGGAGAGGCCGGGGGACACCGCCCGGACGCCGAGCCAGACCACGCAGAGGGTGACCGCCGCACAGATCAGAGCGGTGAGGAAGGTGTACGTCGCCTCGATCGTGGCGTCGTCGCGCTCCTCCTGGCTGCGCACACCGGACATGTCCGTCCCTTCCCTCGTGCCGTCGGGGCGGGTTCGCCCACTGGTTAGAGCACCTGGGGGGTGCCGGAGGTTGCACCGGATCGGAAGGTCGAGGGAACCGGAAGCCGTGCAAAGGGCGTGACTGAGAACGCAGACCCACATTTCGGTCACATACTTTCCACAGAAACGCCCGCTACCCTCCCGCAGGCCCCGCCCGATCAGACTCTCGAACCAAGGACCAGAGCAGCGCGTGGAACCCGATCAGTACCTCGACGCGCCTCTGCCGCTCCGGCCGGTCCCGTCGCCGACTCCGTCCCCCGCAGCCGGCGCGATCTGGCCCTGCGAGCCCGCCACACCCACCCGCACCCTGGTCGACCTGCTCGACGAGACCGTGCGGCGCCACCCCGGCGCCCCCGCGCTGGACGCCGACGGGGTGGTGCTCGACTACCGGGGCCTGCAGCAGGAGAGCGGGCGGCTGGCCGCCACGCTGGCCGGCTACGGCATCGGCCCCGGTGACCGGGTCGGCGTCCGGGTCCCCTCCGGCACCGCCGCGCTCTATGTGGCGATCCTCGGCATCCTGCGCGCCGGTGCGGCCTACGTCCCGGTCGACGTGGACGACCCGGACGAGCGGGCCGAGATGATCTGGTCGGACGCCGGGGTGTGCGCGATCATCGGCGCCGGGCTCTCCGTCGTGCCCGGGCCCTGCCCGACCGGCGGCACGCCGGGGCCCGCCGGGCCGGCGAACGATGCCTGGATCATCTTCACCTCGGGGACCACCGGTCGTCCCAAGGGCGTCGCGGTCAGCCACCGTTCGGCCGCCGCCTTCGTGGACGCCGAGGCCAGGCTGTTCCTGCGGGAGTCGCCGCTGGGCCCGGGGGACCGGGTGCTGGCCGGGCTCTCGGTGGCGTTCGACGCCTCCTGCGAGGAGATGTGGCTGGCCTGGCGGCACGGCGCCTGCCTGGTGCCCGCCCCGCGCGCGCTGGTCAAGGCCGGGACCGATCTGGGGCCCTGGCTGGTGCAGCAGCGGATCACGGCCGTGTCGACGGTGCCGACGCTGGTGGCGCTGTGGCCGGAGCAGTCGTTGCAGCGGGTGCGGCTGCTGATCGTCGGCGGCGAGGCCTGCCCGGCCGAGCTGGTGGATCGGCTGGCCGTGCCGGGGCGCGAGTTCTGGAACACCTACGGTCCGACCGAGACGACGGTGGTCGCCTGTGCGTCGCTGATGCAGTCCGGGCGGCCGGTGCGGATCGGCGCGCCGCTGGACGGCTGGGAGCTGGCGGTGGTCGACGCCGGGAACCGTCCGGTCGGCTGGGGCGAGGTCGGCGAACTGGTGATCGGCGGTGTGGGCGTCGCCCGCTATCTCGACCCGCAGAAGGACGCCGAGAAGTTCGGCGCGCCCGCCTGGCACGGACGTGCGGACCGGGTCTACCGCAGCGGCGACCTGGTCCGGGCCGACCCGGAGGGCCTGGTCTTCGTCGGCCGCGCCGACGAGCAGGTCAAGCTCGGCGGCCGACGGATCGAGCTGGGCGAGATCGACGCCGCACTGCAGGCCCTGCCCGGCATCCGGGCAGCCGCAGCGGCGGTCAAGGACACCGCCGCCGGCGGCCAGGTCCTGGTCGGCTACCTGGTCGCGGAACCGTCCGAGGAAACGTTTCCGCTGACCCCCGGCCAGCAGACCGCCGGCCAGCAGACAGGCGGCCAGCAGACAGGCGGCCGACCGCCCTCCGCCGCACCGCTGTTCGACCTGGCCGCCGCGCGCACCCGGCTGCTGGACCGGCTGCCGCAGGCCCTGGTCCCGGTGCTCGCACTGGTCCCCGAGCTGCCCACCCGCACCTCGGGCAAGGTCGACCGCAAGGCCCTGCCCTGGCCGCTTCCCGGACTCGACGCCCCCTCGGCGGACGGCCCCGCACTCACCGGCACGGCCGGTTGGCTGGCCGAGCAGTGGCGGGCCGTGCTCGGCGTGCCGGTCGGCGCCGACAGCGACTTCTTCACCCTCGGCGGCGCCAGCCTCGCCGCCGCCCGCCTGGTCTCGCTGCTCCGCGAACGCTTCCCCGGCACCTCCGTCGCCGATCTCTACCACCAGCCCCGGCTCCAGGACCTCGCCGACCACCTCGACAACGCCTCCGGGCACCAGCGGGAGACCCGCGAGATCCGGCCCACCCCACGCCGCGTCGGCGTCTACCAGGGCTTCGTGCTGGCGGTCCTTTACATCCTCGGCGGACTGCGCTGGGTGCTCGCGCTGGCCCTGACCGACAACCTGATCAGGCTGGTCCGACCGCTGCCCTGGGCTCCGCACACCTCCTGGTGGATCGTCATCGGCGGCTGGCTGCTGCTCTCCAGCGCGGCCGGACGCTGCCTGATCGGCGCGTTCGGCGCGCGACTGCTCACCGCGACGCTGCGGCCCGGCGCCCACCCCCGGGGCGGCTCCGCCCACCTGCGGCTGTGGACCGCCGAACGGCTGGTCGGCGCGTTCAACATCGCCTCCGTCGTCGGCACCCCGCTCGCCCGGCGCTACGCCCGGCTCCTGGGCTGCAAGGTCGGCCGCGACGTCGAACTGCACACCATGCCCCCGGTCACCGGCATGGCCGTGCTCGGCAACGGCTGCGTCCTGGAGCCCGAGGTCGACGCCGCCGGCTGGTGGCTCGACGGCGACACCCTCCACCTGGGCACCATCCGCATCGGCAACAACGCCCGCATCGGCACCCGCAGCATGCTCATGCCCGGCGTCGAGATCGGCGCCGAGGCCGAGATCGCCCCCGGCAGCTGCGTCATCGGCCGCGTCCCCGCCCGCGAACGCTGGCACGGCTCCCCCGCCCGCCGGGACGACACCGGCGCCCGCGACCCCTGGCCCGCCCCCCGGCACCGCCGGTCCCGCGCCTGGGACCTGTTCCACCTGGCCTCGATGCCGCTGCTCACCGGGCTGTTCGCGGTCTCGGCCGCACCAGCCGTGGCCGTCCTCTACCTGCTGATCGGACACACCCGCGCCTACAGCAGCGTCTTCGACCGGGTCATCGCCGCCTCCGTGCCGCTGGCGCTGCTCACCATGGGCCTCTACGCCCTGCTGCTCGTCGCCGTGGTCCGGCTGGCCTCACGCCGGATCAGGCCCGGCCTGCACCCCGCGCGGGGCCGGGTGGCCTGGTGCGTCTGGCTGGTCCACAACCTGATGAACTCCGCCCGCTCCCAGCTCTTCCCGCTCTACGCCAGCCTGCTGACACCGATCTGGCTGCGGCTGCTGGGCGCGAAGGTCGGCCGCGGAGTCGAGGCCTCCACCGTGCTGGCCCTGCCCGGACTGATGCGCGTCGACGACCACGCCTTCCTCGCCGACGACACCCTGGTCGCCCCCTTCGAGATTCGCGGCGGCTGGCTCCACCTGGGCCGTGCCAGCGTCGGCAAGCGCTCCTTCGTCGGCAACTCCGGCATCGTCGCCCCCGGCCGGATACTGCCGGACGACTCACTGGTCGGTGTGCTCGCCGACACTCCGGCCCAGGCCGAACCCGGCGGATCCTGGCTCGGCCGCCCCGGCTTCGCCGTACGGCGCAGCCCCGAGCAGGGCGACACCGCCCGTACCTACGCGCCTGCCACCGGACTGGTCCTGGCCCGTTCGGCGGTCGAGACCTGCCGGCTGCTGCCGGTGCTGGTGACCGTGCTGCTGGGCGACCTGCTCGCGACCGGCCTGCAGGCGGCCTTCGACAGGTACGGACTGGACGGCTGCGCGGCTCTGGCCGGACTGCTGATGCTGGCCCTCGGGGTAACGGCCTGCCTGATCACCACGGCCGCCAAGTGGCTGCTGCTCGGCCGGTTCCGCGAGGCGCAGCAGCCGCTGTGGAGCTCCTTCGTCTGGCGCAACGAGCTGTTCGACACCTTCGTCGAGGAGCTGGCCATGCCCTGGCTGGGCGGCACACTGATCGGCACCCCCTTCCTCAACACCTGGCTGCGCAGCCTGGGCGCGAAGATCGGCCGCGGGGTGTGGTGCGAGACCCACTGGCTGCCCGAGACCGACCTGGTCCGCGTCGGCGACGGCGCCACCCTCAACCGCGGCGTGGTGGTCCAGACCCACCTCTTCCACGACCGGCTGATGCGGATGGAGACCATCGACATCGGCCCCGGCGCCACCGTCGGACCGCACTCCATCGTGCTGCTCGGCTCCACCCTCGGCGCCGGCGCCACCGTCGGGCCCTCCTCGCTGGTGATGCGCGGCGAGTCGCTCCCTGACGGCAGCCGCTGGCTCGGCAACCCGGTGGCCCGCTGGTAGTTGGAGAGGCGCTGCGTTGGACAGGCGCTGCGTTGGACGGGCGCTGCGTCGACGGGCGCCGCGCCGACCGGCGTCAGCCGCGCAGGTCGTGCTCGTGGGCGAAGACCACGATCTGCACCCGGTCGCGGAGGTCGAGCTTGCGCAGGATGTTCCCGACATGGGTCTTCACCGTGGACTCGCTGGCGAAGACCTGCTGGGCGATCTCGGCGTTGCTCAGCCCCCGGGCGACGGCGGCCAGGATCTCCCGCTCCTTGTCGGTGAGCGTTTCGTAGGCCGACGGCACCGGCTGCCGGGAGCGGAACCGCCCCTCCAGCAGCGCGCCCAGGTCCTCCGGCGCCAGCACGGCGATGCCGGCGTGGACGGTGCGGATCGCGTCGGCGAGCATCGCCGGGGTGGTGTCCTTGAGCAGGAACCCGCTGGCGCCGTAGCGGATCGCGGTGGCGGCACGGTCGTCCAGGTTGAAGGTGGTCAGCACGACCACCCGGACCGGACGCCGCCGCTCGGCCGCCCGGGACGGCTCCAGGATCTGCCGGGTCGCCTCCACCCCGTCCATCCCGGGCATCCGCAGGTCCATCAGCACCACGTGCGGGCTCAGTTCGTCGACCAGTCGGACGGCCTGCCGTCCCTCGCCCGCCTGGCCGACCACCTCCATGCCCTCCTGGGCGGAGACGATCACGGCGACTCCGGCCCGGAACAGCTCCTGGTCGTCGACGATCACCACCCGGATCGGCTCCGCGGCGTCCGGCTCGTCGGCCCCGTCCATCTTCACGTCCCCGTTCACGTCCGCACCCACTCCTGCTCGTGTTTCCCGGCGCGCCGCGCCCGCCGTTGCGTCCGCCGCTGCGTCCGCGCCGCTCACCGCGGCAGCCAGGCGGTGGCGGTGAAGGCCGGGCCGGTGCCCGGGAGCTCCCGGTGGCCCACCGCCAACCGGCCACCGACCGAGTCCAGCCGCCGCCGCATGCCGTCGATCCCCGACCCGCCGAACTCCCCGCCGTCGGCACCGCCGGTCCCGTCCGCGTCGACGGCCACGGCGTTGGTCACCTCCAGTCGCAGCCCCGACCCCCAGTGCCGCAGCACGACCACCGGTTCGCCCCGGCGGCCGTGCTTGAGCGCGTTGGTCAGCATCTCCTGCAGCACCCGGAAGGCGACCGCCTCCGACTCCGGCCGGAGCGCCCCCGGGGTCCCCTCGACGGAGGAGCGCAGCGGGTTGCCCGCCGACTCCACCCCGTCGAGCAGGGTGTCCAGGCTGCCGGACGGCAGCGCGCCGGGTCCGGTCTCGTCGCTGGTGCTGGTCAGCACCTCGCGCACGTCGCGGAGCGACTGGCGGGCCGAGACGGCGATGTTCTCCATCGTCCGGCGCAGCGCGGCCGGGTCCGAGGCGGAGAGGAACTGGGCCGACTCGGCCTGCACCAGGATCACCGCGAGCGAGTGCCCGACCACGTCGTGGACGTCGCGGGCCATCCTGGCCTGGCCCTCGCGCAGGGCGGCTATCTCCTGGGCGTGGGTGCGCTGGGTCTCGGCACGCCGCCGCCGCGCCTCGGCCTCCGCCTGGTCCCGGGCGGCCTTGGCGCGGATCCGCAACAGCAGACCGACCAGCCAGGGCAGCCCCAGCACCGCCAGCAGCGAGGTGCCCACCAACGACAGCGGGACCACCTCGGCCCTGAGCACGCGCAGGTAGATGGGTGTGTCGATGCCGAAGCGGCGGATCACCACCAGGGCCGTCGCCATGCCGAACGGGAGCGAGGCCCCGCTGAGCCACAGCACGGTGGCGTTCCCGTGCCGCGCGGCACCGAACGCCACGAGCCCGGCCACCAGCTCGACCTGGAGCGCGAACGTGCCGGTCGACAACTGGATCACCGCCGCCAGCCAGAAGAGGCAGAGCGCGGCACCGGGCAGGGCGCGGAACAACCCGGCCGAGACCGACACCAGCAGGACGACCAGCAGGACGTCGAGGTCGAGGTAGCTGCCCCGGTACGTGAGGCCGGCGGACTCCGCCAGGCCGAAGGCGCCGGTGCCAAGACCGACCACCAGGTCGAGCCCGCGGGTCCGCAGGAAGGACTGCAACGTCCAGGGCCCGGTCGGACCGGCCGGGGCCGGCCACGTCGACCGGGTCCCGTCGGGGCTCATCGGGCCACCGTCCGGGCCGGGGCCGGGGCCGGGGCCGGGGCCCGGGTCCGGGCCACCGTCCGGGCCGGGGTCGGGTACGAGACGGAGTCGGGTCGGGCCGGCAGCCGTGCTGCCGTCGGGCCGGTGATGACGGGACTTCCTTCCGGGGAGTGCGACGGGTGACCCTGCAATGGAACCACGCTCGGGAACGCCCGCCGAAGGAGCGGATCCCGGCTTCACCGCTGGTCGGAGCCGACCAGCGCCCCGCGCACCAGTTGGTCGAGCAGCGCGGGATAGGGCAGGCCGACGCTGGCGAACATCTTCGGGACCTGTGACTCCGAGGTCATCCCGGGCATGGTGTTGACCTCGTTCAGCACCGGTCCCCCGGCGGTCAGGAAGAAGTCGAAGCGGGCCACGCCGCGGCAGCCGAGCGCGGTGAACAGGGCGAGCGCCGCCTCCTCCAGCTCCTTCCGCTCCTGCTCGGCCAGCGCGGCGGGGAGCAGGAACCGCGCGCCGCCGCCGTACTTCTGCTCGGTGTCGAACAGGCCGCCCTCGCCGACCGCGATCTCCAGCGGCGGTCCGACCAGCAGGCTGCCGTCGGGGCGTTCCAGCACCGCCAGGTCGATCTCGCGCCCGGTGACGAAGTCCTCGACCAGGACCCGGCTGTCGAGGGCGAGCGCCTCCGCCAGGGCCGGGCCGAGCTCCTCGGCCGCGCGGACCAGTCCCACCCCGTGGCTGGAGCCCGCCGCGACCGGCTTGACCACCACCGGGAACTGCTCCGGCCGCAGTCCGGGCGCGGACGCCGCGGTGAGCAGCCGCCCCGGTGCGACGGCGAGGCCGAGGTCGGCGGCGACCAGCTTGGTGGCCCACTTGTCCATCGCCAGCGCGCCGCCCCTGACCCCGGCGCCGACATAGGGCAGCCCGGCGAGGTCGAGCAGCGCCGCGAGCGAGCCGTCCTCGCCGTGGGGGCCGTGGACCACCGGGAAGACCACGTCGCAGTCACCGAGCAGCGCCACCGCGGCGGCCAGGCTCGCCACCGGCGTGACGCCGAGCGGTCGGCCCGAGCCGTCGCCCCGGTGCCAGCGTCCGTCCGGACCGATGGTGAGCGCGAGGACGTCGTACGCCGCCGGATCGAGTGCGGCCCGGACCGAGGCGGCGGAGGCGAGCGAGACCGCGTGTTCGCAGTTGCGGCCGCCGCCGATGACGGCGACCCGGATGCGACCGGCGGGCGGGGTGGAGGCGTCGGCCACAGCGGGACCGTCCTTTGCTGTCGGGGTTGCGGAAGGAAGGGAGGCGGCGGCCGGAGTCCGGTCGTGCGACGGGTGCGGGCTGCCCGGGCTGTGCCGACGGGTCGCGCCGACGGCCGACATCCGGGTGAAGATGCAGGACTGACGCGGCGTCCGGTCCGGCCCGGCGCCGCGGCCGGACCGTCCGTCGACCCGCCTCATGCCGGGACCGCCGTGCGGCCGACGGTGCGGCGCAGCCGGGACCCGAGGCCGGTCATGACCTCGTGCTCGATCGTGCCGGACCAGCGGGCCCAGTCCGCGACCGTGGGTTCGCCCCGGCCGCCGGGGCCGAAGAGGACGGCGGTGTCGCCGTGCTCGGCCGGCCGGTCGCCGGTGTCGACGACCAGCTGGTCCATGGAGATCCGGCCGACGACCGGGCACCGGCGGCCGCGCAGCAGCACCTCCGCCCGGCCGGAGGCGGCCCGGGGCAGGCCGTCGGCATAGCCGACCGGCAGCAGCGCCAGGTGGGTGCGCCGGGCAGTGGTGCCGAGGTGGCCGTAGCCGACCCTGGCTCCCGCCGGGACCGTGCGGACGGTCACCACCGGGGCGGTGAGGGTGAGCGCCGGCCGCAACGGAGTGCTGCCGGTCGGGTCGATGCCGACCAGTCCGGCGCCGACCCGGCTCAGGTCGAAGCGGGTGCGCGGATCGGTGAGGGTGGCCGAGGTCGCGGCGAGGTGCCGGTGGCGGGGCCGGAGCCCGGCCGCGCGCACCGTGCCGAGCGCGGCCCGGAAGGCCTCCAGTGCGGCGTCGGTGCACGGGTCGCCGGGGGTGTCCGCACAGCCGAGGTGGCTCATCACGCCCACCACCTGGACCAGGCCGATCAGTTCGGCCTGCCGGGCGCGTCGGCAGAGCTCCGGCCAGCCGGCCGGGTCCGAGCCGTCGCGGGACATCCCGGTGTCCACCTGCAGGTGCACCCGGGCCCGCCGCCCGGTCGACGCGGCGGCCCGGACGACGGCCTCCAGGTGCGCCGGGCCCGGCACCGCGAGCTCGATCCGGGCGCGCAGGGCGGTGTCGAAGTCGGCGTCCACCGGATTGAGCCAGCTGAGGACCGGTGCGGCGATGCCGTGGGCCCGCAGTGCGGTGCCCTCGGCCAGGGTGGCCACGCCGAGCGCGACGGCGCCGTGCGCCAGCGCGGTGCGGGCCACGTCGGCGGCACCGTGACCGAAGCCGTCGGCCTTGACCACGGCCATCAGCGCGGCGGCACGGGCGGCGAGCAACCGGGTGTTGGCGGCCACCGCCCCCAGGTCGATGTGCAGCCGGGGCCCGGCCAACGCCTCGCGGACGGCGGGGTCGCCGGCGTCCCGCGTGGCGGCGAGCGCGTTCACGCGGCCTCCGCCCCGGCCGGGACCGGGCCGTAGCAGGCCCGGTCGGCACCGGTCCGGTGCGCCCAGTAGCGGTCGCCGAAGCTCCAGTGCCACCACTCGGTCGGGTAGTTGACCAGCCCGCTGCCGGCCAGCACGAGCCGGAGCAGTTCCCGGTGCGTCCGCGCCTCGCGGTCGAGGTCCGGGGCGTCGAAGTAGCAGGCGCCGTCGCTCTCCTCCGGGGTCGCGTCCAGCGGGCAGCCGAGCCAGAGTTCGCGTCCCTCGGCGTCGGCGAGGGTCAGGTCGACGGCCGCGCCGGCGACGTGCGGGGCGACGGCGAGCGGGGCGACGTACCGGCTGGTCAGCCGGTCGATCTCGGCCGCGTCGGCCTCCGGCCTGGTCCGCCGCAGTGCTGCCGAGTAGCCGTCGATGATGGCCTGCTGGTCCACGGACCGGCGGAATCCCTCGGAGAGCCGGAGCCGCAGCCCCTCCGGCAGCGCCTCCTGCGCGGCCGCGAGCCGGTCGGCGAGCCCGGCCCGGACCAGCCGCCCGGCACCCGTGGCCGGGCCCGGCATCCAGTCGAGCGGCACCAGCGGCTCGCCGTTGTCGTCGACCGGGATCCGGGCGACGCGCGGGTCGCCGATCAGGACCGGTGCCGGCGGGGGGCAGGTACGGGATGTGGTGCCGAGGTGGACGGTGCTCATGGTTCGACCCTAGGAATCAGCCTCCCCCCGCCGCCTCCGCCTCAGGTGCCGGGCTCCGGTACCTGAGGACCAGAACCGCCGGGGGCGGCCCTGCGTCGGCGCGTACTTGCCGGGGCCGGTGGCCGGGCCGCAGAGTGGACGCCGGAGCAGTCGGCACACGGAGCAGTCCGTACACGGAGGGTGGGGCACATGGTGCGGGAGAGGACGACCGTCGTGGTCGTCGGCGGGGGACCGGCCGGACTGACCCTGGCCGCCCTGCTGCGACGCTGTGACGTGCCCTGCATCGTGCTGGAGGTGCGTTCCCGCGAGCACATCGACAAGCGGCAGCGGGCCGGCATCGTCGAGTACCAGGTGGCCCGGATGCTGGAGGGCTGGGGCCTCGCGGACCGGTTGCTCGGTGACGCGCCGCAGGACGGCTGCCTGGAGCTGCGGGTGGACGGCGCCCCGTACGTGATCGGCGACAACGCCATCGGCGGGACGCTGTGCCCGCAGCAGGTGCTGGTGCGCAACCTGATCGACGTGCTCCTGGACGAGGGCGCCGACCTGCGCTTCGGCGCGGCCGAGGTGGCCCTGCACGGCCTCACCGGCGAGCAGCCCACCGTCACCTACCGCGACGCCGAGGGTGAACTGCACGAGATCGGCTGCGACTTCGTCGCGGGCTGCGACGGCTACCAGGGCGTCAGCCGGGTCAGTGTGCCCGAGGGCGTCCTCGACGTGACCACCCACGACCACGGCGGCCTGACCTGGCTGACCGTCCTGGCCGACGCGGCGCCGCCCCGGCACCCGCTGATGGCCGTCAGCGACCTGGGCTTCGCCGCGCACTTCGCGCGCGGTCCGGGCGCGAGCCGCTTCTACCTCCAGTGCGGGGCGGCGGAGACGGTGGCCGACTGGCCGGAGGAGCGGATCTGGGAGCAGCTGCGCCACCGGCTCGGCGACCCCGGTCTGTCGGCCGGCGCTGTCACCGAGACCGAGGTCTTCGCCCACCGCAGCGTCATCCACGACCCGATGAGCCACGGCCGGCTGTTCCTGGTCGGCGACGCCGCCCACATCATCTCCCCGCTGGGCGGCAAGGGGATGAACCTCGCCCTCCACGACGCGGACGCCTTCGCCCGGGCCGTCCGCGACGCCGTCCACCGGGACGACCGGGCAGGACTGCGCGACTACTCCCGGGTCTGCCTCCAACGGATCTGGCGGGCCCAGGAGTTCTCGCAGTGGCTACTGGAGACCACGCACGCGGCCGGCGACTTCGCCCAGGCCGGCCCGTTCCGCCGGGGCCTGGCCCGCGCCCGGCTGGACCGGCTCACCGACTCGGCCACGGCCGGCCGCCTCTACGCCGAGTTGATGGCCGGCCTGACCTGAACCGCGCCGCCGTCCGGTCGGCCACGTTCAGCCGGCGAAGCCCTGCTCGCTCAGCGCCTTCTCGATCCGGGCGCGGTGCTGCTCCTCCCAGGCGTCGAGGGTCTCGGCGGCCTCCTTGGCGAGCCTGGCCCGGGCCGCGTCCAGCACCTCCGCCTGCCGGGCGGCGGGCACGACCACGACACCCTCCTCGTCGGCGACCACGATGTCACCGGGTTGCACCAGCACCCCGCCGCAGCGCACCGGTCCGCCCAGCGCGCCGAGGGCCTGCTTGGTCCCCGGAATGGGAATGACCCCGCGTCCGAAGACCGGGAAACCCGCCTCGCGGACCTCGCCCAGGTCCCGGACGAGACCGTCGACCACGAACCCCGCGACCCCCCGGCGCTGGGCGACGGCGCACACGTTGCCGCCGGCCAACGCGTAGTCCACGTCGCCCGACTCGACCACGATCACCGATCCCGGCTCCGCCCGGTAGATCGCCGCATGCAGCATCAGGTTGTCACCGGGCGGGCACTGCACGGTGTACGCCGGACCGGCCAGGCGTGGCACCGGAGTCCACAGCGGACGGACACCGATGTCCATGACCTGCTCCCGCCCCAGGAGATCGGCGAGCGTGGTGGGCGGAACCTCCCGGTAGGCGCTGCTGTCGCTCATGTTCTTCCCTCTCGTCCTGGTTCCGGTACTGACTGCTCGAACTCGTTCTTCGAACTCATCCTCGCGGGCGGCGCTCCCGATCCGCCGTCGATGACCTGCGCGGATAACAATTTGTACGTCAACTCCGGCAGGCCGCAACGGCAAATGGTGCACGAGCCACAAGTCGCACACAGAGGCCCCCTAGGGTTCAAGCGCAGCACTCGTGCCTCTACGGAAGCACGAGTCTCGCCCATCACTGTTCAGGGGGATTCCTCAGGTGCGAATGCGTACCGCTCTTCCGGCCGCGACAGCCACCGCGCTGCTCGCGTCGATGCTGGCCCTCCCGGGCCAGGCACTTGCCGACACCACCTCGGCCCCGGCCGCCACGCCCTCGGCGTCGGTCACGGCCCCGGCCTCCGCCGCTCCGGCGGATACGACCACTCCTTCGACGTCGCCGTCCGACACGACGTCGCCGTCCGACTCGACCTCGCCGTCCGACACGACGTCGGCTTCGGCCTCGACGTCGGCTTCGGCCTCGCCGTCGTCGAGCGACACCGGCACGCCGGTCATCGGCAACGTGAGCCTGGTCAAGACGGATGCCGGATCGGTGCTCCAGGTCACCACCCCGCTGGCGGACCCGGTCACCTGGCTGTCGGCCGTCCTCACGCCCGGTACCACCGGCTCCACGCCGGTGGCCACCGTCACCCTCCAGCAGTCGAGCCCCGGCCTGTGGCAGAGCGCCCCGCTCGACCTGGGCACGTTCGGCGACTACGTCTACACGATCGATGCAACCGACGCGGCCGGCACCCACGTCGCCGCGCCGACCATCGGGAACATCGACTACAACCTCTCCCCGTGGTTCCACGACATCGCCGGCGCCCCCGCCACCCTGTCGTACGGGCACGAGATACTGAGCGTCTCCGGCCACGTGGACACGTACAACCCGAACACGGGCTACACCACCACGCCGTACGCGTCCGCCTCCATGAGCTTCGACGGCAGCGGGTTCTGGTCCGCCGCCGACGGTTCCTTCAGCGACAGCATCGGCAACGCCGTCGGGTACAACGCCCGGCCGACCACGACGAGCGTCCAGTACTCGGTCGGGGCCTTCGGCGCGGACTGGACCACGGTCGACAGCGACCCGCTGACCTGGGCCGTCGCCCCGGTGGAGCAGACCAGGATCACGCTCGACCACACCTCCGGCGCCGGGCTCGGCGTCGGCAAGCTGCTGCCGATCACCGGCGTCGTCCAGTTCCAGGACACCGACGGCACCTGGAAGCCGCTGGCCGACTACCCGGTGCAGCTCGGCGGCAGCGGGTTCAGCTACATCCAGTCGGCCACCACCAACTCCAGCGGTCGCTTCACCCTGGACGCGAACGTCCCGACGGCGCCCACCACCTGGGGCGTGGACCTGCCGGCCGGCACCTACGCGGCCGACCCGTACCTGGCCCCCTCCTCGGCCACGTACCAGGTCGTCTCGGTGCTGCAGCAGCTCAGTCTCCAGCTGAGCAACGCCAGCATCGACCAGTTCTCCGACCTGACCTTCGATCAGACCGTCACCAGCACCAACGGGCGGTTCCCGGCCAACCGGGTCTACGTGCTGGAGTCCCCCGACGGCCGGACCGGCTGGAAGAACCTCGGCTACATCCCGGTCTCCGGGAACACCTACGGGCAGGCGATCACGGCCTGGGTCGACAACCCGCACGGCTACTGGCTGCTGTACTCCCCGGCGGGCTACGGCTTCGCCGCCTCCTACAGCAACGTCGTCCACACCTTCCGGTTCCAGACGGCGATCGTCGGCGGCAAGCCCAACCGCACCACCGTCGCGAAGAACACCTCCATCGTCTTCCAGGGCACCCTGTACGACCGTGGGTACAACCCCTGGACGGTCTTCGCCCACCAGCAGGTCGACCTGTTCTTCCGCCCCTACGGCAGCAAGAGCTGGTACTACATGGCCCACACGACCACCGACTCCCACGGCCGGTTCTCGCTCTGGAGCAAGGCCGTCACCGGCGGGACCTGGCAGGTTGTCTACCTCACCGGCAGCGTCTGGGACGTCGACGCCGCCGGCCCCGCCACCTACGTACACGCCTGACGCTGTACACGCCTGACGCGAACTGAGCCGATCCCGGTCACCCGGAATCGCTGAACCCTCGCGCCACCAGGAGGCCGGAACCCGCATCGGGTTCCGGCCTCCTGAGTTGTGGCCCTCCTGCCCGGGGTGAGTGGGAGGGCCACGGTGTGGTGCGGGGTGGTGCGGGGTTGGTGCGGGGTGGGGTGGGGTTAGTTGGTGCTGGTGGCGATGGCGCCGAGGCCGGCGGCGTTGCCGGGGATGTGGTAGACGCTGGACCACTTGCCGGTGCCGTAGTTGGCGTCGATGTTGTAGAGGGTGTTGTCGGAGCCGGTGAAGTACAGGTGGACGACGCTGCCGATCGCGGCGGCGGAGAGGGACCCGACACCGGCCGCGCCGCCGGGCACGGTCGTGACACCGGTCCAGGTGCCCTTGGAGTAGTCACCATCCTGGTTGAACAAGGTGTTGCCCGAGCCGGTGTAGTAGAGGTGGTCGATGCTGCCGACGGTGGCGACGGCGAGGTTCTGCACCCCGGAGGCGTTGCCGGGCAGCGCCATGACCGAGGACCAGGTCCCGGTGCTGTAGTCGGCGTTGAGGTTGTAGATGGTGTTGCCCGCGCCGGTGAAGTACAGGTGGACCGAGTTGCCCTGGGCGGTGGCGGTGATGTTCTGCACCCCGGCCGCACCGCCCGGGACGGCCTGGACCGCGGACCAGCTGCCGGTGGTGTAGTTCCCGTCGGTGT